>Ga0310810_10000238_pt1 | contig 55883 bp, 46 predicted proteins | sample NCmetagenome_FD_207641 | JGI IMG/M metagenome (GOLD analysis project Ga0310810, IMG submission 207641) | Soil microbial communities from experimental microcosm in Duke University, North Carolina, United States - NC | ecosystem: Engineered > Artificial ecosystem > Soil microcosm > Unclassified ...
CTATCAGCGACCTTGTGGCGCTGACCCGACGGGCGCGGCTGTTCATAGGCGGCGATACCGGCCCGCTGCATCTGGCGGCTGCCTTACAGGTTCCGGTGCTTGCCATGTATGGACCAACTGATCCGGCGCGCACTGGACCGTATGGAACCCGAAGCAGGGTGCTGCGAAGTCCGACCAGCATCACTTCACGGAAAAGACATCGCGAAACGGAGGCGGGACTGTTGTCAATCAGCGTGCGGCAGGCTGCAGAGGCTGCTTTCGCACTGCTCGGGAAAAGCTATGCCTGAGTGGTCGAGGTTGGCAAAGCGCATCCGGGTTCCGGTAGGATTTGCCTTCGCGGTTGCTTATTTGTGGCTGTCGCGGCCCACTGCTGCTTCGGTTTTCCAGGGATCGGTGCTGGTAATTGTGGGATTAGTGGTCCGAACTCTAGCATCGGGCTACGTCCGGAAAAATGAGGAGTTGGCCACTACAGGGCCGTATGCCTACACGCGGAATCCGCTCTACCTGGGATCGTTGATTCTCGCCATTGGCTTCGCCTGGGTCGCGCAAAGCTTGTGGATACTGGCGGGCGTAGTGCTGATGTTCTTTGCTATATACCTTCCAGTGATCACCGGGGAGGAGGAGTTTCTGCGCGAGCGGTTTGTTGAATTTCGCAGCTATTCAAATGCGGTGCCTAGGATTTTTCCGCGCTTCACCGCCTACCGAAAAGACGCCTCTAAGTTTTCCTGGGCCTTATACAAGCAGCACCGCGAGTACAACGCGCTGGCCGGATCCGCCGCTCTCCTGGTCGTGATGGCAGCGAAAGCATGGCACAAGTTCTGACTGAAGGAGTGCAGGGGAGCCAAACTCGGCATGGGACAAGGATTTCCACAGTTGACTTTCAAAAAACTGAAGAGCTAAATAAGTCCGCCAGGTTTTCTGCTTTGCGGGCGCAACCCTCCCGCGCGCGCGAAACACGGAAAACCAGACCTGGCCAGGAGAAAAGATGAACAAAGCTGACCTCGTTGATCGGATAGCAGCGAGTAGCCGCATCAACAAGACACAGGCGGCAGCTGCCATCGACACGGCAGTGGATAGCATTACTGCGGCGCTGAAAAAGGGAGATCGAGTCGCGTTGATCGGGTTCGGTACATTCTCAGTATCCCAGAGAAAGGCGCGCAACGGCCGCAATCCGCAGACCGGCGCGACCATCAAAATTGCCGCCCGCAGAGTAGCCAAATTCACGGCAGGGGCGGAATTGAAAAAAGCAGTCAATCGAAGCAGGTAACCAGGTATGGTGAGCGGCAGGGGGTCGGCCCTGCCGTTTTTTGGCCTGGTGCGTCGCCAGCTTTACTGCCCTGTCTGACTTTATAATCTGCAAATGCCAGCGCCCTCTCCGGCGGATGTAGCAGCCGTTACCCGCTTTGAGCCCGTCATCGGGTTAGAGGTCCATGTCCAGCTCCTGACGGAAAGTAAGATCTTCTGCTCCTGTTCTGCGCGTTTCGGGGCCGCTCCCAACACTCATGTGTGCCCGGTATGTCTGGGTTTGCCCGGTGCTTTACCGGTGCTCAATCGGAAGGCGGTGGAGTTTGCCGCATTGGCGGCGATGGCTTTGAACTGCGAGATCCGCGAAACATCCATCTTTGCGCGGAAGAATTATTTCTATCCCGACCTGCCCAAGGGTTATCAGATTTCGCAATATGACAAGCCCCTGGCGGAGCATGGCTGGGTCGAGATCTCAGCCGGCCGCAGCAAAAAGAAGGTCGGAATCACGCGTGTTCATCTGGAAGAAGACGCCGGCAAAAGCCTGCACGACGGATTCCCGCAGGCCGCCGAGCAGACGGCGATCGATCTGAACCGCAGCGGCGTGCCCTTGATTGAGATCGTGACCGAACCGGATCTTGAGTCGCCCGCCGAAGCATTTGAATTCCTCACCCGGCTAAAAGAAATCATCCTGTACACGGGCGTCAGCGACTGCAACATGGAAGAAGGCTCGTTGCGTTGCGATGCCAACGTCAGTGTTCGGCGACGGGGCGAGACCCGCCTGGGGACCAAAACGGAAGTGAAGAACGTAAACTCATTTCGCTTTATACGTGAGGCCCTGGCGTATGAGATTGAACGGCAAATCGAGGTTATCGATAGCGGTGAAAAAGTGGTGCAGGAGACGCGGCTCTACAATCCGAGTGAGGGCAAAACCTACGGCATGCGCTCAAAGGAGCAGGCCCACGACTACCGGTATTTCCCGGAGCCCGATCTATTCCCGTTGATTGTCGATGAGCGATCACAGGCTGAGATTCGCCGCAAGTTGCCGGAACTGCCGGAAGCACGCCGCTTACGTATGAGGGAGCAGTTTGGCATCACTGACTATGACACGCAGGTGCTGACCTCCAGCAAAAGCCTCGCAGACCAGTTCGAGTCAGCGGCGAAAGCGGCGAAGAATCCAAAGCGTGTGGCGAACCTGGTGCAGAGCGAGTTGATGGGACGCTTAAAGGCTAGAAACCTGGAGATCGGGGATTCCCCGATCTCAATGCGAGGAGTGGCAGAATCGGCCGACCTGGTAGAGAGTGGAACGATTTCTGGAAAAATGCTGAAGGACCTTTATGACCTTGCCTTTGAGCGCAGTAAGGACTTTACGAAGATCTACGAAGAAGAAGGGCGGCCGCAACAGACCACGGATACTTCGGCACTCGACAAGATCATTGATGAACTGATTGCGGCCAATCCCAAGCAGGTCGAACAGTACCGGGCGGGTAAAAAGACAGTTGCGGGCTTCTTTGTTGGACAGGTGATGAAGGCGTCAAAAGGTCAGGCGAACCCTCAGCTATTGAATGAGTTAGTTACCAGGAAGCTTGAAGGTTAGCACGCTGCTACTACTCTTACCGGAGTAACTTTTGCCGGAACCCGCGCTCGAATAATCTCGGGCAGGGAGAAATCGTGAAAATCTATAAAATTTTGCGCTGGATCATGCTGGCGGGCGGCGTGCTTGTGATCTTTCTGATGCTCAAGAAGCCGGCACCAGTCGCCACATCGGTGGATAGCGCGACCCGCTCTTTGAACGCGCAGTCATTCGAAAGCAAGTTACGCGAATTAGAGGACGCCCATAACAGCGGCCATAATCAGGCAGAAGTTCATCTCACAGCGGGCGAGGTCGCTGCCGCACTAACGCAATCGAATCCTGCGCCGGCCCCCGCGGCGGAAAATACGTCCGCCACTGCAACCGAATCTCCCAAAGTCGACGATTATCAAGTGAGCTTCGTGGATGATGTAGTTCGTGGGCAATTCGCGACAGAGATCGAGGGGAAGCAAGTGTATGTCAGCCTGGCCGGCCATCTGGGCGATAAAGATGGTTATGTCACTTTTTACCCTACTGAGTTCAAAATCGGTGATCTGAGCATTCCGGTTTCAATGGTGAATGACAAGCTTCAACAGAAATTGCTGGAACAACGCGACCGTCTGAAGTTGCCTGATTTCGTCGGCGATCTCCGCGTTCAGAACGGAGAGCTGGTCATCACAGAGAAGTAGTTCAGTTGTGCTTTATCAGTTCGCCCGACTTGTTTCCGGTCAGGTCGTTGTACAGAGTGATCAGCCATTGTTCCGAGGTTACAAACTCTCCCGAGTATTTCTGCCAGGGCCCGAGAATATTCTCTTTCTGCATCTGCTCGAGTGATTTTCCCTGCTTGATTCCCGCCTGCACGAGACGCTGCGTGTCTTTAAGCATTTTTGTGAACTGACGAAGCTCGTCGAGAGAAGAAAGAGGTCCGTGGCCGGGAATCACTTTGGCGTCAGGGGGCAACGCAGCCGCAACCTCATCGGTAGCGGTGATCATACCCTGCACGCTGCCCCCGCTCTCAAGATCGACGAAAGGGAAGCCGTAAGTAACGAAGTCGTCTCCCATGTGCACGACGTTCGATTTGAGAAAGAAAATTATGCTGTCGCCGTCGGTGTGACCGCTCGGAAAGTGCAGCGCCCGAATATCTTCGCCGTTCAAATGCACCGTAACGTCGTGATCAAAGGTGAAGATAGGAAGCGCATCTCCAGATGCCGGCGCCTGCACATCTTTAGTGCTGCCGTTTCCCGCAACACTACCCTGTTCCAGGCGCTTGCGCACATTGTCGTGGGCGATGATGGGCGCCTGTTTTTGAAACCATGCATTTCCGCCTGTGTGATCGATATGGTAGTGCGTGTTGATGATGAAACGTACCGGCTTGTCGGTCACACCCCGCAGGGCGGCTTCAATCTTTGCCGCCAGCGGAGCAAACTGATCATCCACCACGACGATCCCGTCTTCGCCTATGGAGGCGGCGATGTTGCCGCCTGCACCCTGCAACATGTAAACCGTGCCCGCCACTTTGGTGACCTTGATCTCGACTTTGCTGTAGTCCTGGTTCTGCGCCATCAGGGTTGTGGCCGCGAAAAACCATAAGCCGATCGCATTCATAAATTTCCGCATCTGTCATCCTTGTTGAAAGCGATGCGGATTGTAGTCGAAACAAGCTGGCCGGCGCCAAACACGCGGAAACTCGTTCTGAGCAAGGGGAAAACTTGCGAGCGTCCGTTAGTACAGGTAATCGACCTCTTCGTTACTGGCCATCGGCGAACAAAGCCAGTGGCACTCGGTAACTTGCTGACGTGCAACCGCAAGCATAGCCTCAGTTTATGCCGCCTCTGTCTCTACTGTTCTCCTCCGATCAGGAGACGTCGCGTGAGTTAAGCCAGATTCTTCGCGATCTGGACTTCCGAGTCGAGCTTTGCTCGGATATTTTCAGTGCGGTAGATAAGATCACCGCGCGCAGCTTCGACGTCGTCATTTCCGACTGGCACGAGGGCGCTGAGGCGGGATTTTTACTGCAGGCTGCGCACGAGCTTAGGGCAAACCAACAGGCAATGGCGATCGGATTGGCTGCACCTGACTCAGTTACTGCGGCCTACCATTCAGGTGCTGACCTGGTACTTACCAGACCGATTGAGCATGAGCGCAGCAAAAGGGCATTGCTGGAATCGCGCGAATTTCTGGCGCATATGCAGGGGTGGCTGCCGAAACTGGGCTTTGTTTCGCCCACTCCCCCGAAAGCTTCACTATTCGCGCCGGTCGCCGGCGAATTCAGTCATGTTGAAACGGGTGTAACACCCGAGGCAGCCCAACCCCTCCCCCTAGCAGCCCCCCCTGATTCATTGGCGCAGGCGATGGACATCGTCAGGCCGATCGATGTCCATCGTGAATGGTTCCGCCCTCCTGATCTGCAGGCGGTACTCGATCGCTGCTCCCAATTCGAACGAACATTCAGCGTGCCCAAAAGATCGCGAGGAAAACTCCTTACGATTGCGGCCGCGGCCGTCGCAATCTTTGGCATCGGCTATGCTTTCAGCGGCGCCAAAGCACCGGTGAGCGTGGCGAAATCGACAGACGGAGAAGCTTGGTTTGCAAGCGGAGAACAATCGGCCCCCGCTCGGAGGGCACAGGATCAAACCGCTGAATCTAAACTGGCCCACAACCGCCAACCTGAAAATGAAGTAGTGCACATAAGAGTGACGCCGCAATTCGCCTCCGCACGCAGACCTACGATTCATGAAGCCGACGAGTCCGCACCCGAGGCATCGACTGCACCCGAAACCAGATCCTCTGCTCTGATGACGCCAACAGCACCGGTCCGGATTCCCGACAGCCTGAAGACTAAGGTCCATGGAATGCCGATGACCGGCATCGCCGCGCGATACGGACAATCTCTGGCTGCGGCTATGGAACCGGTTTCGTTATCCGAAGAGATTTCCCAGAAGTTGCTGCTCCAGAAGGTGAATCCCAGCTATCCGGTCGAAGCAATCAAAGCGGGCCTGCAAGGCCCGGTCGTGCTCGAGGCTCTTATCAGCCGCGATGGAGTTATCCGCGATCTGAAACTGGTACGCGGTTCTTTCCTGCTTGGGCAGGCGGCCTACAAGGCGGTGCGCCAGTGGCGATATCAGCCATTCGTGGTGAATGGAAAAGCCATGGAGGCGCAGACTTACGTGACGGTAGACTTCCGCTTGCCGCAACTGAGCCAGTCTAACCAGATTCGCTGAACCGCAAGCGTAACCACCCTATTAACAATCAGTTCACAACTTTTAACGTTTTTTTGCTGGCTATTAACACCCTGCTGCCAGCATTCGATTATGTTAATTTCCGTCGATGAGCACTTCTGCCAAACGGAACCGGTTCTGGAGCGATAAAGCGCGTCTCCTGCTCATGCTGGAGTTAGCTGTCGTACTGCCGGCAGCGGCCCTGGTTTTTGTCAGCGTGCTGCATGTAAAACATATCCAGCGCGATCGGCAGATTGAAGCCGCCATCCAGCGCGATTTCAGCCAGGTACTGGCTATTTCAGAAAAACAATTTGCTCATCGCGCATATGAACTAGCAGACGACGTTCGCAATAGTTTTCCAGGCGTAACCAACGTCTGCAGCGGGAACCTGGATAAGGCGCTGGCCTCTCACCCTTACGTCACGCATGTCTTTTTTTACGATCCCCAGCACGGCTTGATCTTCCGCTCGCAGCCTTATCGGATGAGTGATCCCGATGTTCGGGCCGAAGCAAGCTCCTACTCAAAAATGTACGAAGGCTGGCTGAGCATAGAATTTGAGAGCTTCCACGACAAGATGAGCAAGATGGCGCACAAGGGTACGGCTTACTACGTTGAATCGGAGTACCCGACTCGCGGCGACAAACATGTTTATCAGCCGGCATTTCTCTTCGCCGGAAAGGACGAGGTTAATGGCAAGAAGTTTATAGGCGGCATCATCCTGGACCCCGAGTACATGCGCGACAAGTTTTTCCCCGAGACTCTGGAAAAGGTGATGAATCACAACATGAGCGAAGCGCAGAGCAGCACCGAGCACGCCGTGATGATGATCCATCCCAAAAACGACTCGACACCCATCGTCACCTCTGCCGGCTGGGATGGCGGCACGCCCGAAGTTGAACGGAACATGGAGTCTGTCTTTCCAGGAATCATGCTGGCAATCAAACTGCGCGGCACGACCCTGGCTGCGATCGGAGAGCGGTTTGCGCACACCAGTCTGCTTACGCTGGGCGCATTGTCGCTGATGCTGGCTGCCGGACTGTTCTGGACCTATCGCAATGTGAGCAAGGAGATGGCGGTTGCGCGGCTGAAGTCAGATTTCGTATCCAACGTCTCTCACGAGTTGCGAACGCCGCTTTCGCTGATCCGTCTGTATGCAGAAACACTGGAGATGGGCCGCATCTCGGGTCCGGAGAAATCTCAGGAGTACTACACCATCATTCGCAAGGAGAGTGAGCGGCTGAGCGCTCTGATCAACAATATTCTCGACTTCTCACGCATCGAGGCTGGACGCAAAGAATACGATTTTCGCGAGACCGATGTTGCTGAACTGGTGAAAAACACCCTGGAATCTTATCGTTATCAGATAGAGCAGAACGGCTTCACCTTTGAAGAAAACATCCGGGAAGTTCCGCCCCTGAAGGTCGATCGCGAGGCGATCGCGCGATCGGTGCTTAACCTGGTGAACAATTCCCTGAAGTACTCACAGGACCGGAAGCACATCGCGGTCAATCTTTATCCTGACAGCGGAGCGGTCAAGTTGGAAGTCTCTGACCACGGCATCGGCATTCCTTCGGAAGAGCAGAACAAGATTTTTGAAAAGTTCTACCGGGTCGGAGACCCGCTGGTCCATAACACCAAGGGCAGCGGACTTGGCCTTTCGCTGGTGCGCCATATTGTAGAGGCGCATGGCGGACAAGTGACGGTGGACAGCGCTCCCGGACGGGGGAGCGTCTTCACTATCTCACTGCCGATAAACCAGCAGTTGACAGCGAACCCAGCTTAGAAATGATGATCCTTCGGAGGATGCAGTGGCGCGCACCGAAATGATAGAAGCACCGGTGAAGGCGAAGGGAACCCGTGAAATGGCGAGAATTCTCATTGTCGAAGATGAGCCGAACATGGTGGCCGGTTTGCGCGACAACTTCGAGTATGAAGGCTACGAGGTGATCACGGCGCCCGATGGGGTAACCGGATTACAACGCGCGCTCAGTGAGGGGCCGGACTTGGTGATCCTCGACGTCATGATGCCGCGAATGAGCGGCCTCGATGTGTGCCGGCGATTGAAGGCAGAACGTCCGGCGATGCCGATCATCATGCTGACAGCACGAGGACAGGAAGTGGACAAAGTTGTGGGCCTGGAACTGGGCGCCGACGACTATGTAACCAAGCCGTTCTCCATCCGCGAACTGCTGGCGCGGGCAAAAGCGGTGCTTCGCCGCGTGAACATTTCCTCATCGCAACTGGAGAAATACGAATTTGGGGATGTGAAAGTTGACGTGCGCAGCTGCCAGGTCTCACGACAGGGCCGGATGCTGGAATTCTCGGCCAAAGAATTCGAGCTCCTGAAGTATTTCCTGAACCATCGCGGAGAAACTCTGACCCGAGACCGTCTGCTTGAGGATGTCTGGGGCTATGAGCATTTTCCAACAACTCGGACCGTGGATACGCACATCGTGCGGCTGCGACAGAAAATCGAAGCCAAGCCGGATGAGCCGCGCTTCATTCTGACCGTCCATGGCACGGGCTACAAATTCGTAGGGTGAATCGATATGTTGTCGGACACTGGCAAATTTCGCTTGCAGACGGGGTTAAGCTATCCGGTCGCTCCTTTGAGCGGAAGTCGCGCGCCGCGCGGGGCGGACGATTTCGCGCTGATCCGCCAGGCGCAACAAGGCAATACCGCGGCGTTCGAGGAATTGGTTCGCAATTATGACCGGCCAGTGTTGCGCCTTGCCATCCATCTGACCGGCTCTCATGAAGATGGCCAGGATATTTACCAGGAGGCGTTTTTGCGCGCCTACATAAATCTGGCCCGCTTCCGGTTTGAGTGCTCGTTCTATACCTGGATTTACAGGATTGTGACCAATCTGTGCCTTGACCATTTGCGCAAGAAGCACTCGCGTGGCCGCGATCTTGTCACCACCATCACCCCTGATGGCGAAGAAGAAGACGTTCTGGATCGAATGCCGGACCAGAATCCTTCGGCGAGCCCTGAGCGTAATCTTGCCGGACGTGAACTGCGCGGCACAATTCGGCGGGCGCTGCGAAAGCTTTCTCCCCGCGAGCGCATGGTCTTTGAGCTGAAGCACTACCACGGGATGAGGCTGCGTACGGTGGCCGGGATTCTGAATACCACAGAAGGCACGATCAAGAACACCTTGTTCCGGGCGACCCACAAACTTCGCGCAGACCTCGCTGGGGCGTATGCGGACTAGCGGAACAGAGGCTCGGAAGTCCGGTCTGGGCTAATATTTCCTGGTGGACTTTGGTTCATTACACGTAGGCCCGGGCCTGCGAACCGGGCGGGCGGATCGGAGACCCGCCCCTACGCTGGTTCGAATTCCTGAAGGCTGGTTCGAAATGGGCTCAGCTTTCGGCCAAGATAACGAGCATCCCATTCACCGGGTTTGGATTGACGGATTTCATCTGGCCGCCTGTCAGGTCAGCAATGCGGAATATGAACGGTACCTAACGGCGACCGGCAACGCTGCGCCGCCGTGCTGGAGTGATTCGAATTTTAGTCATCCCGATCAACCGGTTGTAGCCGTTTCATGGTTTGAGGCCGCGAAATATTGCGAGTGGCTAACCCAAGCTTCAGGATCAAGCTATCGCTTGCCCACCGAAGCCGAATGGGAGCGTGCCGCGCGAGCGGGCATTGATCATGGGCTTTTTCCCTGGGGGAACACGCCGCCAGACACATTGCCGCACTATCACAAGCGCTGGCGAAATGGGCCCGAGCCGGTGGGACGATATTCTCCGAACGGCTTCGGCTTATATGATATCTGCGAGAACGTTCACGAGTGGTGCAGCGACTGGTTTGATCCCGATTATTATGCAAAATCGCCCGAGCGCAATCCGCGCGGCCCGGAGTCGGGCACGCGGCGAGCGTCGCGAGGCGGATCTTGGAGGCATCACGTCAAAGTCAGCCGTTGTGCAGCGCGTTCCAGTATTCCGCCGGAGTTCCAGTATGCAGATTATGGATTCCGAGTGGCTTGCGATCTGTAACGAGTTAAAAGCAAGAAAACTATTCCCACAGCACCGTACGATCGATTTGCTTGATGCTGGAGCGCCCGGCTAGGGCCATTGCCATCAAAAATTCGCGCTGCAGGATCTGCAGCACGCGAGTCACTCCGTTTTGCCCATCGGCAGCCAATCCATAAAGGTACGGGCGGCCGATCAGGACTCCGTTCGCTCCGAGGGCCAGTGCCTTTATCACATCGGTGCCGCGCCGGACGCCGCTGTCCATCAGAATGGGAACGCGCCCTCCGATCTTTTCCGTTATTAAAGGCAATGCGTCGATGGTAGCCGGGACGGTATCCAGGTTGCGCCCGCCATGGTTGGAAACGATCACACCGTCTGCCCCGCTGTTTACCGCCTGCTCGGCGTCCGACGCATTCAGGATGCCCTTCAGCAGGAGTGGAACTTTCGTGAATGAGCGCAGCCACTCGACGTCGTTCCAGGTGAGCGACGGATCGAGGATAGCGCTATAGATTCTGTTTTCCGCGGCGCGATATTCCTCGCCTCCGGCCTGCTTTGCTCCCTCAAGGTTCGGCAGTGGAGGGAAGGATACTTTCGCCCTGGTTTCCCGGTCGCGTGCGCCGGCCGTCGGCGTGTCGACTGTCAGGCAAAGTGCGGTGCAGCCTGCTGACTCGGCCCGTTGCACCAGGTTTCTGGTGAAACCACGGTCCGGCTGCACGTACAGCTGAAACCAGAATGGAGTTTTGGCCGCGGCGGCGACATCCTCAATGCGGGTGGTCGAAAACGAACTCAGCACAAAACTTGCGTGGGCTGCACCTGCGCCACGCGCTGTTGCCAGCTCGCCTTCGGGATGCATCAGCTTGTGGGCGGCTGTGGGCGCCAGCAAAATTGGAAACTGGTGCTCATGGCCATAGAGGGTCACGCGGGGATCGAGCTTACTGACATCATTCAGCACGCGTGGCTTCAGGCGAATACGCGAAAACGCCTCGCGATTCCACCGTACAGTGGTCTCATCGGCTGCCGCGCCGTTCACGTACTCCCATGCCATCGCGGAAACCCGAGCCTTTGCTAAAGGTTCGAAGTCGGTGAGGCAGACAGGATCAGTAGAAGGCTTCGAGGGTCTGGTGTTCTCGCCAGTTGTCGTGCGGCCTGCAACCATGCCGGCTCCGGCAAGCGTTCCGGCAGACAGCAGCGCGTCTCTTCGAGAAAGCGGCATTCGTTCTCCTGGTTCTGATTACTGCGGATCGGTTCTGCCGGTGCCTGCCAGCCATCGAAAAATCATGTTCACCAGGCTGAGCACAATGGCGCCAATGAAGGCCGATCCAAAGGTATCGACGTGAAAGCCTTTAACGATTGCTGAGGCCAACTCGATCATGGCGGCGTTGATGACCAGCCAGAACACCCCGAGCGTCAATACGGTCAGGGGAAAGGTGATTATTTTGAGGAACAGACCTAAGGTGGCATTCACGAAACCGATAACCAGCGCTGCAATCAACGCAGCAAACGGGCCGCTCACGTGAAAACCAGGAACCAGCTGCGCTACAACCCAGAGCGCGAGCGCGCTTAGGGCCCAGTTCAGAAGATGTCTCATTCAGCTCTATCCCTCTTCGACACGCGAATATAGCCCTACGGCTATCTGACGGCAACTACCCAGAGCGAAAAGCCGCGCGGGAAAGCGCGGCCGAGCGGAAGCTTGATCGCTGCGTCTAGAACAAATTCCACAGGAACTGGTTGTAAACGTCGTGGTGATACTGAACCTCGGGCGCCTTCACGAAGGTTCCAAGCAGGCGTGGGCAGCGGTCAGCTGAGGCTTGCTTCAGGTCGGCGTAACGGGTTTTGACATCTTCGCCAAAGAGTTCGGTTGTCCATTTGGCTTTGCGGAAGTTCCCAAGCGCGTCGTAAATGTTATCGGGCAGGTACCGTTCAGCCTGGCGCAGGTTCTTGATCTTCGCCGTCTCGCCGTCGAGCCCGGTCTTGAAGATCGAGTACATCACCATGTACGGATTGGCATCCGGGCTCACCGATCGCACTTCGACGCGCATACTTTTCTCATTACCGATCGGAATCCGGATCATAGAGCCGCGATCGGTGGGAGATGCCTTGATTTGGTTCGGCGCTTCGAAGTGCGGATCCAATCGGCGATAAGCGTTGACGCTCGCATTCAGCAGCAGGCAGATATCATTGCCGTGCGTCAGAATGCGATCGATGAACTCATAACCGAGCTTGCTTAGCTTTTCTTCGCCCTTGGCATCCCAGAATAAGTTCTTGCCGCCCTTGCTGATGGAAACGTTGGTGTGCATGCCGCTGCCGTTCACGCCGACCACAGGTTTTGGCAAGAACGAAGCGGTGAATCCCATCTTGGTGGCAACCTGGCGGCAGATCAGCTTGTAAAGCTGGATCTGATCGGCGGCCGCAACCACTTCTCCGTAGCTGTAATTGATTTCGAACTGCGAAGGAGCTACTTCGGGGTGGTCTTTCTCATTCTGGAAACCCATTGAGCGTTGCACTTCGGCAGTTGTATCGATGAAAGTGCGCAGCGGATCGCCGGGAAGAGAATGGTAGTAGCCGCCGGTGTTCACGTAATCGAATTTGCCAGTCTCGTGATACCGCCGTTCGGAGTCCGGCCCTTCAAAAAGAAATCCTTCAATTTCATTGGCCGCGTTCAGCGTGAATCCCTGCTTTTTGAAGAGCTCGCCTGCAAAATTCTTGAGAACGCCTCGGATGTCGGCGGAGTAGGCATCCCCGCCTTTGTCGATTACGTCGCCGAAAACCAGCACCTTGCCGGGACCGAACACATCCGCCGGCCCCCAGTAAAAGGCCGTCCAGTCGATGTTCAGGCGCAAATCGCTTTCGCGCTGCGCAGTGAAGCCGCGGATGGAAGAACCGTCGAAAGTCAGGTTGTCCCAGCTCTTCAATAAGAACTTTTTGTCATAGTCCAGCATGTGCAGGCGGCCTTCCAGATCGCTGAACAAGACTGTCACCGCCTTAATCCGCTTCTCATCCGTCAGATATTTCAACCGATCTTCCTGTACCTTATCCAACGAAACCCGGCTCTTACGCTGTTCCTTGGCCTTTATATTGAGTTCTTCCAATTGGTCGTAGGACAGGGCCAGGAAATTACGCAGTTCGTTCGACATTCTTCTCCTTGTAATTATTCAGTTCAAAGTGTGAGGTTTCGGTAGCAAGTTCGGCAACAAGCTTAACAGGGTAACGCGAGGGCATTGCGGAGCCAAATAAAATTCGCTTATCCACTCTATCGAAAATTTTGCTTGTGGTTGCCGGTTTTCTGGCGACGCACTGGAACGGACATCTGATCTCCGCTTTTCCGATAAATCCAGATTTGGCAATTTCCGGTCGCGCCACACAGCAACTTGCTGCCCTGCACGACCAGCCCGGGTGTGCCGGCCAGATCGATCCTCTTTACCCGTACTTCCGCCCTCCAGGAATCAGGCGTGTCGTACGCCGAGGCCTCCGCCGTACCCACTATTTGGTTGATGTCATTTCAGGAGAGGCGAGCCGCAGCAAAGCTGTCTTTCTGTCCCAAATGCTGCATATCGCGCTGCGGCGACTGCCACAAAAAGAATGTCCGGAATATCAGGAACAGTCAGGACTCTCGTTTCTCAGAACTCTGGATTTTGTACAACTCATCGCTGCCAACATCGAAAACCCGGTTTAAGCGCGCGCGAAAATTCTCAAACGCGATCTGTGCCCCGAGTTCCAGTAACTGTTCTTCAGAAAATTGCGTACGCAGGCGCGAGTAGAACTCATCAGACACATTGGACGGCGCTTCCGACATTCGGTCTGCAAGTTCAATCACCAGCCGCTCCATTTCGTTGAAAGCACTTAAGTCCTCGCCCAACACGGTGCGCAACTTCTGGTCGCTTAGTCCAGCCTTTCTGCCCACGGCAGAATTGATATCCACTCAAAACGGGCAACCGACGCGGAAAGCTGTCCGCACTTTGGCGAGCTGGATGTAGCGCAGCGACACGCCCCGCTTGCGGGCCAGCCCGGCTTCCATTGCGATGCTGCCCCAGATGATCCCGGGACGCCGCATCTGTATTTTTGCAGGCGTCAGGTCCTTGCCGAACATCCTGCGCATCACGCCGTAAAACCAGCGCAGGTGCCAGGGGGCCTGGTTCTTTTCGAGTCCACTGATGCGTGGCATGTGGGTAGTTTATCGGCGGCGGGATACCGATTTCAAAACAGGGCAGCACTCAGTTCGAAATTCTCCGCGAACTCGCGCCCGTACTCTGGGTTCCTGCTCTGGGTTCCTGCTCTGGCTTCCTGCCCTGGGTTCCTGCTCTGGCTTCCTGCCCTGGGTTCCTGCTCTGGATTCTGCAATTTAAATTCTGCTGCGCCACAAAGAGCAACATCGTGCTGCGAGCGAAACAGAATCTTGTACCGCAATCGGGCCTTGCGGCGGGAGTTGCGCGGCAGCTATCATCCCTGCACCATGAAACTGGCAGAGCTCATCATGGGATGCGAAGGCTCCTCATATTCCATCAAGCAGGGCGTTCTTTCACTCTTCTTTGCACTGGTCGGCGATCCCCACAATTACGACCAGGCCAGAGCTGCCGGTCAGAGCATGCCATCTAACCACCCTTGGCTTTTCGCGCCGGACGTACAGCCTGAACTGCGCACCGGAATAATGTCGCGACCGGAGGTGTTGCGCAACCTGCTGAACGGGCCGGGAGAGGACTTGCCCAAGAGCCTGGCAAAGACCATCGCGACCGCCGGAGCGCAATAAGCAGCTGTGCGTTCACTCGTAACTCCCACACGAATCGCCGTCGACACCGGCGGTACCTTCACGGATTGCGTGTGGATTGAGAGGGGCCGAATTCGCATGCTGAAGGCGTTTTCGACGCCATCCGATGCATCGCGGGCAATCGCGGAAAGCGTAAGCAAGACCGGCGTGACCGGGCCGTTGGTGCTGCTGCACGGAACAACCGTCGGCACCAATACTTTGCTTCAGCGGAAAGGCGCGCGGGTAGCTCTGATTACGACTGCCGGGTTCAAAGATCTGATCGAGATTGGGCGCCAGGCGCGTTCGAAACTGTACGATTTCTTCTTTGAGCGGGTTCCGCCGCTGGTAGGTGCAGAAATGCGCTTCGAAGCCCTTGAGCGTACCGCCAGCGGCGGAGAAATTGTGCGGACTGCAGCCCAACTGCGGGAGTTGGTAGCTGACGTACGTCGGTCAAAGCCGGATGCCATTGCCATCGCTCTGCTCTTCTCCTTCGCTAATCCTGAGAACGAACGTACGCTAGCCGGGGCGATGCGAAGACTCAAGCTGCCGCTATCCGTCTCACACGAAATTTTGCCCGAGTTCCGGGAATATGAGCGCACCAGCACCACCGTGATGAACGCTTATTTGCAGCCGGTGATGCAGAACTATCTCGCACAACTCGAGCGCCGGATGCGAAATCATCCCGGGCGTGATCGCGTGTCAATCTTTGTGATGCAATCGAATGGCGGCATCGCATCCCTGTCTTCCGCCGCGAAGTCTCCAGTGCGGACGGTGCTTTCCGGCCCTGCGGGTGGTGTGGTGGGCGCCGCTGCTATGGCTTGCCGCAGCGGATATGAGCGCATTATCTCTTTTGACATGGGCGGCACTTCCACCGATGTTGCCCTGATCGATCGAGAAGTAAAGCCGAGCAGCTATTCGGAAGTTGCCGGTCTGCCCATCAGTTTGCCCATGCTCGATATCCACGCGGTTGGCGCCGGCGGCGGTTCGATCGCACGGTTCGACTCCGGAGGCGCTTTGCGCGTCGGGCCGGAATCGGCCGGGGCAGCCCCCGGTCCAATTTGTTACGGTCGCGGATTAGTTCCCACCGTCACTGACGCGAACCTGTTGCTGGGCAGATTGCAGCCGGAAAACTTCCTGGGCGGAAGTTTCACCCTGGATGCGGAGCGCACCCGCCGGGTGATCTCCGCATGGCTCGCGAAACAGGCAAACAGAACGAGCCTGGCTTCATTTGCAAGCGGAGTGGTCAGGGTTGTGAATTCCAATATGGAGAAGGCGCTGCGCCTGGTCTCAATCGAGCGCGGCTACGATCCACGGGAATTCACCCTGGTCGCTTTTGGCGGGGCAGGCGGCATGCATGCGTGCGAACTGGCACAGGCACTGTCCATTCCGCGAGTCATCGTGCCTGCGTTGCCCGGGGCCTTGTCTGCTTACGGCATCCTGGTGAGCGACGTGGTAAAGGACTTCTCCCGGACTTTGCTGCTGCGGTCTGCGGCTGATGTTCCGCATCGGAAGATGGACGAAGAGTTTATTGCGCTGGAACGAACTGCAAGGCGCGAGTTCCAGCATGAAGGCTGGCAAGGCCAGCCGCGCTTCCTGCGCTCAGTAGACATGCGATTCCGCGGCCAGGGATATGAATTGAATGTTCCCTTCACGAAGAATCTGAACCAGGCGTTTCGAGGCGAGCATCAGCGGCGCTACGGATACGCTTACCGCCAGCGCGAACTCGAAATCGTGACCCTGCGCCTGCGCGCGATAATGCTTTCTCCAAATTCGGATTTTCCGCTTGGAGAGGCCGGGGATCGCAGCAGTCCAACCGTTCGCAGCGTGAAAACCTGGTTCGGAACGCGCGCTTTCAAGACCTCTCTGTATGAACGCGGCCGGCTGGTTAAGGCGAAAACTTACCGCGGTCCAGCCATTGTGACCGAGTACAGCGCAACCACTGTCGTTCCGCCGGGCATGCGCTTTCATGTGGATAGGGCGAAAAATCTGGTGGTGGATGTCACCCCGATGCGCTTGCCTCGGGAGTAGGTACTCTGTCCCGTTGCCGTTAGAATATGTGCCATGAAGCCGAGCATCTTTCTGGTTGAAGACGATCCAGACATATCGCGCCTGGTCTGCCATCATCTGGAGTCGGGTGGTTTCGGTGTCAGAGTGTTTCCGACCGGCAATATCGTTATCGCAGAGTCGGAGCGGACTAATCCGGCGTTGTTCATTCTGGATATCATGGTGCCGGGAAAAGATGGCCTTGAACTCTGCCGCCAAATCAGGCACATACCCGGTCTGGCTGCGATACCGGTAATTTTCCTGACCGCGCGCAGCGGCGAAGCCGACAAGGTCCTGGGCCTGGAAATGGGCGCGGACGACTATATCTCCAAGCCGTTCAGCCCGCGTGAACTGGTGGCCCGGGTAAAAGCCGTGCTGCGCCGGTTCGAACGCCCGCTGACCAAAGAGGTTCTGAAAGCCGGCGAAATCGAAATCGATTCAAGCGCCATGACTTTGATGGTCGGCGGCACTCCGGTCAGTACCACCGCAACCGAATTCCGTTTATTGGAGTATTTCGCCCGGCATGCGGGACGCGTCTTCACCCGTGATCAACTTCTCGATTCCGTCTGGCGCGACACTGCATTTGTAACTCCGCGATCGGTTGACGTTTATGTCAGGCGCATCCGCGAAAAGATTGAACCTGATCCGGAAAATCCCCGCTATTTGAAGACCGTGCGCGGTGCCGGATACCGCTTCGAGGCCCCGAAGTGAGAAACCGGATTTTCATTTACCTGCTCACCGCCTTCGTGATGGTCATTGCGACGGTTGCGTTGGCAGTGAACTTCTCGGTAAGGCGGGCCTGGGAAAATTCTTTTCGCGGCGATATTGAACGCAACCTGCGCCAGAAGGCCGCCATGATGTCGCTTCGTATCGATACCGATCGCCGGAATGGATTGTCGGAAATCGTATCGCAGGAAGCTCACGCCGCAGGTGCGCGCGCAACCGTGATCGATTCAAAAGGCACGGTGCTGGCGGATTCCGAAAAAGCTGCCGAACCAACCAAGAACTATGCTCTGCTGCCCGAATTTTCGAGCGCATTGCGAGGCGAAGTAGGAGCTAACATCCGCACCGGTTCGGTGATCGGGGTTCCGGTTCTGTATATTGCGGTCCCGGTGACTGGCGGAGCTGCCAGACTGGCGTACCCGCTCTCGGACGCTGAAACCAGCCTGCCCGGCCTTACCCGAGGCCTGCTGTGGGGGGTAGGGATTGCGCTGCTAGCGGCACTGGCGTTATCGGGTCTTATAGCGCAGGCTGCTCATGCCCGTCTGCATCGCATAGCGCGATTTGCCGACCACATTGCCGGCGGTGAGCTTACGGCGCGTATTCACGACACCCGAATGGATGAGATTGGCCAACTCGGAACTCGCCTGGACCATTCCGCCTCACGGCTGGAGGATTTGTTCCGGGCTTTGCGTGAGAGTCAGCGCCAGCTTGAAACCCTGCTCAACAGCATGCAGGACGCAGTCATAGCCGTCAATTCCGAAGAACGCGTGCAATGGGCCAATTCATCCATGAACCGCCTGATTGCATCACGCGCCAAACCGGGCGTGCTGGCGGTTGAGATCGTCCGTGATCCGGATTTCCTGCGTGCAATTCGCAGCTCGCGCGAGCTGCACGAGCCGGCGACTGCGCGGGCCTCATCCATTCTGCATGGACACACTTTCGATGTAACCGCCACCCCTTTGCCCGGTGGTGGAGCGGTTGCCGTGCTGCGCGATTTGACCGAGACGGAACGAGTGGAAAAGACGCGGCGCGATTTCATCGCCAATGTTTCACATGAGCTGAGGACGCCGCTGACCTCAATCCAGGGTTATGCGGAAACCTTGCTCGACGCGGTTCCAGATGCGGGGCACTCGCGAGAGTTCCTCGAGATTATCCGCAAGAATGCCACTCGCATGTCGCGCCTCACCGAGGATCTGTTGACGCTCGCTCGCGTGGAATCGGGCGAACATCGCTTTGACGTTCAGCCTGTGACCACATCCGAACTGCTGAATGAAGCGGTCCGCAGCTTCCAGGAAATCGCCCGCAGCCAGCACGTGGAATTGCGGGTTGAGGACCATGCCGCCACACAGGTATCAGCGGATTCTGAGGCCGTTCACCAGGTATTCGCCAATCTGGTTGAAAATGCGCTCAAGTATGGGGCTTCAGGAGGGCTGATTGTAGTGGGGGCCCGGCCCGCCGGCGAATTTGTTGAGTTCTACGTGCAAGATTGCGGCCCCGGCATTCCTTCTGAACACCTGCCCCGCCTGTTTGAACGCTTTTACCGCGTGGACAAAGCCCGCTCACGGGAATCCGGCGGCACCGGTCTGGGGCTAGCCATTGCCAAGCACATTGTCTTCGCTCACGGCGGCGTGATCCGGGCCGAGAGCGAACTGAATCACGGCGCCACGTTCTTCTTCACCCTGCCTTGCGAACTGCATCAGCCTGAAGAATCGGAACTGGCTTCCAGGGTCGGTCGCCGGTAGGCTAAAGAATTCACAACCCTTTAACCTGATTGAAACGTCATTCGATTATTCTTCGGCTGAACCGATATGCCTGAAAAGAGAAGCAATGGACAAGGGGATTTAGCTATGCCGGGCCGCAACCATGTCCGCGCGGTTCCGGAAGGGCGTTCATCTTATGCCGCTCTGGTTAAACAGACGATTGAAGCATGCCGCCTGGCCCAGGAGGCAGCGGGAGCCGCGGCCGAAGGCATAGCCACAGGGTCCATCCCCTTGCTTAACTCTCTTCGTGAGCGTGAGCGCCGCCTGGACACGCTCGATATGGACATTGATAACGGCGTTACTGAGGCCATCACCCAGGTTTCGGCAAACGAAGCGCGCGAACTGCTGGCATGCATGAAAATTATGATTGGGCTGGAACGGATTGGCGACCTGCTGCTCAGTTTTTCCAGCAGTGCCCAGGCCGCAGGAGCCCGGCTCGATCCGCAAGACACGCGTGATCTTACCCGCATGGCGACCGTGCTCGAGAAGATGTTGGCCGATGTCGCCGCGGCTTTTTCGGGGCGCGATATTAAAAAGGCCATTGAAGTCCTGCGCGCCGATGCCGAGATGGACCGGCTGCGAAATCTGATCTTCTTGCGTCATATCGAAAATCCTGAAAACGTGCCTCGCCACGCCAGTCTGCAGGTAATCTTTATGACGCAATCACTGGAGCGGGCGGGCGATCATGCCAAAAATCTTGCGGAAGAAGTCTGTCACGTAGTCAGCGGACACACCGTGCGGCACGTGCTGATGACCTACGACAAGCCGATCGAGCAGTTATTTTTGGACTGGCTTCGCAATCGAGAAGAACACCAATAGCAGCTACAGCAATCTCTGTAGCCACAATCTAAGGCGCAAATTCTCCTTTAGGCCATCCCAAAAATCCCCCTCGTCAGAGTTGCCCACGTCGCAAGCCTGAGTAAACACTGCCCCAACCTGTTGGTACTTCGGTTGCATCTCTGTGACCGACACGGGACCCGCTCGTCCGAAACAGCATTGGAGGAACTTAAATGAAGAAAAACCTGAGCATTCTCGCCACTTTGGCGTTGGCAACGGCAATGTCGCCTGCGGCGTTTTCTCAAGACAACAGCAGTCAAAGTCCGAGTTCGCCTGCGCCGACACAGTCAAGTCCCTCGCAGGACACCACACAGACGCCGCCGAGCCAGTCGCCTTCCACCGCCACCCAGGACTCGACGAGCCCGTCGCAAAACCAGAGCCCAATCACCGGAACAGTCGTAAAAGCCGGCGGCAAGTACGTGCTGAAAACCGACACCATGACCTATCAGCTCGATGATCAGGATATGGCGCAGAAGTATGAAGGCCGCGAGGTAAAGGTGAACGGGACGGTAGATTCCACCACCAGCATCATTCACGTAAACGATCTCACCCCGGTGACCCCGCAGTAAACAGTCGGCTTACTTCTCGGGCGGGCTCACATGCCCGCCCGGCCCGACTCAGCTCGATGTGACATTTGTCACAGACAAACTTTTCCGATTTCATCAAGCTGTTCCCCTCTGCTCTACGTCACCCAGTTTGCGATTCGTGCGTTTGACCGCTTAGCGCTGCTCATGGGAGCCGCCCCGAAACTCCCGCCCCACATACAGACCGGACGTCGCGGAGAAGAAGCCGCATACTTCTACCTTCGCCGACGCGGGTACGTCATGGTAGCGCGCAATTTTCGATCACCCCATCGGCGGGGCGAGATTGACCTGATCGGCTGGCACCAAGAAGTACTCTGCTTTATTGAAGTTAAAACGCGCACCACTCGTGATGTAAAACCCGCGGAAGCCGCGGTAGATCACGCCAAGCTGCATCAGCTGGCATTAGTTGCGCGAGAGTATATGCGACTGCTTCCTGGGCCATGCTCGTGGCGCTTCGATGTGGTCAGCGTTTACTACGACCATTCCTCCAAGCAGCCGGCTTTCGAGCTGTTTCAGAACGTTAGTTCAATAGCGTAAAATTAGTTTAAAGCTTCATCGGGAAAGGATTTCGCGTTGCCCGAACTCAGAAAAGATCCCATCGTTGGGAGATGGGTGATTATTTCCACCGACCGCGCCAAGCGACCTACGGACTTCTCTCGAGAGGTCATCAAGATAAGGGGTGGCTTCTGTCCGTTCTGCTATGGCAATGAAACCCGGACGCCTCCGGAGATCCAGGCCTACCGCCCTCATTCCAATGGCGGCCCGGCTTTGCAGCGCGATACTCCTGGCTGGACGGTAAGAGTCGTCCCCAACAAGTTTCCGGCGCTGGGGATTGAAGGCAATCTGAGCCGTCAGGCAGAAGGCATGTTCGACAAGATGAACGGGATCGGCGCTCATGAGGTGATCATCGAAACGCCCGATCACACCGCCAGCCTGGGCACGCTTCCCCCCAAGCGCATTGAAGACGTTCTGTGGACCTTTCGCGACCGCATTCTCGACCTGAAGAAAGACCGGCGCTTCAAATACATCCTCATCTTCAAAAATCATGGCGAAGCGGCCGGCGCGTCACTCGAGCATGCCCACTCCCAGCTGATTGCGCTGCCTATGCTTCCGATTTATCTGGCGGAAGAGATCGAAGGAGCCAAGCAGTACTTCATTTACAAAGAGCGCTGCGTATTCTGCGATATCATCCGGCAGGAGATCGATGCCAGCGTGCGCGTGGTGGCCGAAAATGAGGACTTCATTACCCTGGCTCCCTACGCGCCACGCTTCCCATTCGAAACCTGGATCTTACCCAGGCAGCACGAATCAGCCTTTGAGAATTCTTCTTCCCACATGTTCGAAAACCTGGCAAAGGCGCTGAAATCACTGCTGACCAAGGCTGACCGGGTCCTCGACAATCCGCCCTATAACCTGGTGATTCATACGTCGCCGGTGCAGGAGCCGAATAACGATCACTATCACTGGCATATCGAATTTATGCCGAAACTTACCAAGACGGCCGGGTTCGAGTGGGGCACAGGCTTCTACATCAACCCGACACCGCCGGAAGAAGCAGCGAAGTTCTTGCGCGAAGCCAGCATGGAAGAAGCCAACGTGGTTCCGACTGGATAGAAATGTTGTTTCCGCCACACGCCGCGAGACAGTGTTAAAGTTGGCTGACGCGGCCCCGTAGCTCAACTGGATAGAGCATCAGACTTCGGATCTGAGGGTTGGGGGTTCGACTCCCTCCGGGGTCGCCACTTTTCGGCGGATTACTACCTCGTATCCATCACGCAGCGGAAGCCAATTGTGGCCGCGCGATCGCGTCCCGGTGACATCAGGAGATACTTCTGGTGCTCGTCTAATCTGTACGTCTGCGGAAAGTACCACACCGAGCCCTGCGGCCGATAATTTGATCCTCCGCGCAGGATCGCGGAGCGGGTGTGTGGATCACGATATTCGTCGGTCCACTGCAAGACCAATCCTTCCATATCGAGCACGCCATGCGGGCTGGAGCCTTGCGGAAAAGCGCCCACACTTCTCAGTGGCTGCATGCTGCGATTCGTTTCTGGCGCTGGCACAGCTTGTGAATTCCAGGTATTTCCCCACGGGTAAAGGCGCCCGTCGGTTGACTGAGCCGCAAACTGCCACTCCCACTCGTGCGGCAGGCGCTTGCCGGCCCAGGCGGCATAAGCACGAGCGTCCTCGATTGAGACCCAGGTCACGGGCTGGTTGCCCCAACCCGCCGGAAACGAACCATTCTTCCAGTCCCGAAGAAAGTTGTGAATGTCTTTCGGGTAGTAGCTGGTTTCGTCGAGAAATTTCTTGAACTCGGCGTTGGTTGCCGGTGTGCGATCGATATAGAAAGGATTGATGTGCATCCGATGCTGATGAAAGCGGCGAGGAACATCCTCCCAGGGATATTTGATGTCCACTCCGGGATCATTGCCCCCCTCAATTTCGATTCCATGAACTTCAAAATCATAATCGGCTTCCGGAACTAGAACCATTCCTGCTGGAGGACTCGTGCGAGATGCAGTTGCCGGGAGATCGATGATGTTCTGCGTAACGGGCTTCCAGTCACGCGAGTAGCTTGAGAGATGCCGTTTCGAGCGCTCCCGCATTTGCGCCAGCAGGGCTCCCAAGGGCTCGTTTATGGGCGCCGAACGAGCCAGCACAGCCCCGAACCCACGGCCTTCAATTTCAAAGTTAAGGACATCCTTCTCGCCATCAGACCGAGGTGTGAGTTCAGTGCCATGCCAAAGATCGAAGTACTTTATTCCCGCCTGATGCTCGATCCTCAACTGCTCGCCGCGTACCTCATATTCGTTTCGGTTCACGACCGTCCACAGTGTGTTCTGGCCAGGAAACTTGCTGGCAAAGATGCCATCTTGAATCGTGGGAGTGTGCGGCTCCCACTCCGGACTTCTCAGGTTTTCGGCGAATGCGCGCTCAATTTGCGTGAAGCGCAGCAGGGCTTCAGCATCGTTTTCGTTCATTCCGTACCAGAAGCCCCACAGGTTCTCCATGGTTGTGTAACCCTGGCCGTTGAAGAAGGCGTGTTGCAGACTGTCTGTTTTATCCCGGGTGAACCGGTCAGTAACGTTCACCATGTGGCGAGGCTCAAGCGACTTTGATCGGCTGACCATGGGAACGAATGGATAGTCTTTCCCTTCCCACGTCACCCAGTCGTTCCAACCCAGGTTGCTCCATGCGAGCGATTGGTCGTGAATATCAAACTGAGGTTCTAGCGCCAGCGGAACTCCGGCAGCATCGGAAGCATTTTGAAATTCTCTTGGAATACTCTCCAGTGTGTCGAAATTGATCCCGTCCGCTCCCACTTCTTTCATCAGCCGAGCCATCGACTGAGCCGCCGGAATTCCTTCGTCTCGCGTTCCGGTGTCCCAGGCGATAACCGGGAAGAAGACCTTCACGCCGTGTGCGTGAAACTGTTGGACCATGGCACGCACTCCCGTGATTCCTCCCGGCAGATCGCGCAGCAGGTCGAACTGGTTGCGATCGTCAACCCCCAGGTTGGGGTAAACATGCCAAATGAGAACGGCATCAATCGGACCAATGCGATCTTCGGTTTCGCGCAGAAAGCGATCGACTGTGTACTCGCTCTTCTCAGGATCATAAAAGCTGCGGTCCCAAATGAGCAGCTGCACCTGTGAGAACACACGCTGCGTCCAGGCAAGGTCAGCACGATCGTATTGTGAACCGTCGTAGCGCAATTGATTCCTGCGTTCATCCCGCCACTTCTTTAAGCCTGCCAGCCAATCACTGAACTCAGCCGAGTTCTTCGGCCCCGCTAAGAAGACCTCGTCCAGGCCTGCCGGAAACGGAAGATTGTTGGCTAGATCGGCGGGATAAAGCGGATGTCGGGGACGCCATTCATCCGTGATTGCGGGAGTAGCGAAGAAGATAACGATTGCTGAAACGACAGCTGCCAGGATCCATTTGGGGATCATGATTCCGCGTTAACTCGCCATTTAAATCGAGTGCGCAGAGTATTTCGTCACGGCCAAAAAATCAACCGTCTAGTACAAGAACTTCAAAGCGAACTGGATCAACCTGGGGGCCTGGGCCGACTGAATCTGATTGAATGTCGGAGAGCTGATATCGCTATCCGGCAGGCGGAAATTTGTGTGGTTCAGAATATTGAAGAACTCTGCCCGGAACTGGAACTGCTTCGATTCGGTCACGCTGATGTTCTTCAGCATCGAGAAGTCCCAGTTGGCATAGCCCGGCCCGTCCGCAATATTGCGCCTGGCGGTTCCAAACTGCTGCACCTGAGAATTCGGATCCGGAACGATTCTCTGAAAGGCGCCGGCGTTTAACCATGCACTCACCGAATGTGGCCCCGAGTTTGGATCCTGTCCCGCTACCAGATTCGGCCGGCTGGCAGAGAATCCGGTAATCTCCGGCGCTCCGCCTTGCTGTGAGACGTCGTTGGAATCGAACACCGTGAACGGCGTGCCGGTCATGAGAGTGGTGATTCCGTTCAGCTGCCACCCCCCCAACGCGCGTCCGTACCATGAGTGAGACTGCCGTAAGAACGGCAAGGCCCACTGGTAGCTCAGCACAAATCGATGACGTGCATCGAACAGCGACCGACCGCGCTCGGCTGCGAGATTTCTGGGATTCTGGGCCAAATCATTTTCACCGGCAACCGGTCTGGCCGCCGATCCTGTCATGTTGAATGAAGACGCGTCGTCAATCGATTTCGAAAAGGTGTACGAGGTTAAAAACGAGATGCCATGACTGAAGCGCTTGCGTAAGCTGGTTTCCAAAGCGTTGTAAGAAGAATTTGCAATTCCGGCAATTAAGCCGGTGGAGGAGTAAATGCACGTGCTCGGATCATCCGTTAGCGTGCAACCAGAGTGAATTCTGCGCTGGTCAGCATTGCCCGAAGTCGAATTGGGTTCCCCGGTAACCGAGTTGAAGCCGGGCACGTAGACCGTAGGATTGGCTTCAATGAAACGAGGAAGCTTGGTTCCCTTCGTCCCCACGTAGCCGAGTTCGAGCAGCAGGTCCGAACCGAACGAATGCTGAACATTCAGATCCCAGTCCTGCGAGTAGGGTAACCGCAGGTTGGGTGAGAGCGTCAGGTTGGTGAGCGGAGTGGCGAATGTGCCAGGCGGGGGCGGGTTGCCGTTGAAAGGATCAGCAAAGTTCGCAAAGTTGATCTGTGCGGTTTGCAGATAGGGAGGCGCGCTGATCGGGGTCTGCAGCGGTCCGCCCTGGCCCGTGTAGTAAGGCTCATAGAAGATTCCATAAGCTGAGGTCACGACCCATTTGCCGCTGCCGGTCGGGTCCCAGGCCATGCCGGCGCGCGGCGCAAATCCCTTTTTGAACGTCGAAATCAGGCCGCCCGGCACGCCAGGATCGCCCGGATACAACAGTCCGTTCTTTGCATCCGGCATAACTTCCGATTGCCGTCCAGGAATCCACAGTGATTGCCGATTTTTGATTTCGGTGTACGGAAACGGCAGATCGTATCGAAGCCCCAGGTTCAGAGTCAGCCGGCTCGTGACCTTGTAGCTGTCCTGTGCATAAGCGTCCAGTGCGTTCCCTCGAATGCCGCGGGAGAAGTCTCCACGGCCCTGTAAAAAGAAGACGGGCTGCCCGATCAGAAAACTGGCAAAGGCATCACTGATAGGAGCAGGCGCGAATACAAAAAAGCCGTTGGTAGCGATTCCCTGCAAGACGTTTACCTGCAGGCGCTGATAGCCTCCGCCAAATTTCAGTTCATGTTTTCCACGCACCCAACTCAACGACCCGGAGTAGTCAAACGCATTCTCGTAACTGTTTCGCGGCCCGGTAATCGGGTCGCCAACCGTCGTGTATCCGTTGACTTGGATAAACGGCGGACCAGCGGCGACTGGCAGGCTGGGATCGTACGCAAAGCCCAGGTCACCTGGGCTGGTGTGGTTCAGATGCTCATCGAAGAGGAATTTATTTCGCAGGTAGGAAAACCGCACCACCCCAATCATTCCCGGAGAAAAGGTGTGGGTTTCCTGGATGACCAAATTCTGAGCGCGACTGTCTTCTCCAATGGGGAATCCGGGCACGCTCGCGCCCGATGGCGAGAGTGGATCAAAGCGATTACCTGTACTGAAAAGATAGCGGACGTTCACCGTGTCCTTGGACGAGAGATAGTGGTCGACGCGCACTCCGAACTGATCGCTATTCTGTCGCAGTATCTGAGTTGAGGTAAAGCCGTTTAAGCCGTCGTTAGGCTCAGGAAACAAGCTGAGCAGTTTCTGGGATAGCGGGTTGATAAACGGCAACTGATTACTCGGAATGGGAGTTGGCGGATTAGTGAAAACATTGAACAGCTGTGGCCCCTCAGAAAAATCTCCCTGGCGTTGCTTTAGCGATGGCACGGTACTCTGCTGGGTCTCTCCCTGCCGGTTGCGGAATCCCTCATAAAAGCCAAAGAAGAACGTCTTGTCCTTTCGAATGGGACCGCCGATGGTCGCGCCAAACTGGTTCTGCTTCAGGGGTTCGGTTTTATCCGCAAAGTAATTGGTGGCATCGAGCGCGTCATTACGCAGGAATTCCCAGACAGCCCCGTGAACCGCGTTCGACCCCGAGCGGGTCACGATATTGGTGGTGGATCCCAGGCCGTTGCCGAACTCGGCGTTTGCATTGTGAGTAAGAATTCTGAATTCAGTAATAGCATCCACCGGCGGCTTGAGCACGAATCCGCCATCCACGCCGTTCAAGTTGTTAGCGCCGTCAATCAGGAAATTGTTCGACTCCGGCCGCTGCCCGTTTACGGCATACGCTTGCCCGTCGCGCAGCGAACCACCTGCTTCCGCCAGACCGGGAGTAAGCGGGACGACTCCGGGCTGCAGCAGGCCCAGCTGTGAGAAGTTACGGCCGTTCAGGGGCAGATCCAGCACTTCGCGCTCCAGCACCGTCTTGCCTAGCGCGGTAGAGGAATTTTCAATAAGCTGTGCGTCCGCTGTGACCAGGACTTGCTCGTTTCCGGCGCCTACCACCAGCTTCACCGGTACTGAAGCCGTCTCGTTGACATTAAGCGAAACTCCTTCCCGAATGTATTTCTGAAAACCTTTCGCCTGAACCTCAATCCGGTAACGCCCTACCGGCAATTCCAGCAATAGATAGCTGCCGGTGCGATCCGTAACCGCGGAGCGTGTAAACCCGGTTTCAACCTGCTGCGCGGTCACCTGCGCCGACTGCACCACCGCACCACTCGGATCCTGTACGGTACCGCGAATATTTCCCGTGATCTGCTGCCCGCTTGCGAGCACGACCAGCCAGGTCAGGATCAGCCCACAGACGCACGCCCTGATTCTTTTCATTGCTTCCCCGGATTGTTCGTTTTGGTCAGCTTGAGCGAAGCCTTGCGAGAGAGCGGAGGCTTCGCAACAAAGTTGCCGCAATTATTCGAGAACTCCGGTCTACCGGCAATAATTCAAAAGTAGTAGGTAATACGAGTTGTACTCAGGGGACGATCACAGCCGCTCCATCGATTGAGTCGCCTTTCACCGCCAGCAGAGCTTCATTGGCATCGGCGAGCGGGAAGACGGTCGCCCTGGGTTGCAGCTTTATCTCGGCCGCCAGCTTCAGAAAGTCTCTGGCGTCTTCGCGGGTCATGTTGGTCACGCTGCGCATCTGGCGCTCACCCCACAGCAGGCGGTCGTAATCGAATTGCGGAATGCGATCGAGGTGAATGGCATTGATTGACACCACTCCACCTTTTCGGAGGCTGGCGAGCGCAGCGATGATCACATCCCCACTCGGCGCAAATGTGATCGCGCGATCCAGCTCCAGCGGCGGTTTTTCATTTTCGCTACCCACCCAGGTTGCCCCCAGTTCGCCGGCCAGCTTGCGGTGCGATTCACCACGGGTCGCGACATACACGTCACACTTCCACGCCTGCAGTACGGCGATGGCGAGGTGCGCCGACGCGCCGAAACCGAACAGGCCAACTCGCTCGCCTTGCTGAACCCCGGCAACCCGAAGCGCGCGAAAGCCGATGATGCCGGCACAGAGAAGCGGGGCCGCGTGCAGGTCATCAAGACCTTCGGGCAGAGGGAAAACAAAATCAGAACGCGCGACCGCATAATCCGCGTATCCGCCATCGACGCTGTACCCCGTATAAGTCGGCGCGTCACAAAGATTTTCAAAATTATGGCGGCAATACCAGCAGCTGCCGTCGGTTCCGCCGATCCATGACACACCCACGCGGGGGCCTTTTTTCAATTGCCCGATTGCGCCCTCTACAATCTCACCCACAATCTGGTGCCCGGGCACAACTGGCGTTTTCCTTTGCGGAAGTTCTCCTTCTACGATGTGCAGATCGGTACGGCAGACGCCGCAAGCTCGAACCCGCAAGAGCAACTGCCCGGGCTTCGGTCGCGGTACTGCAACATCTTCCAAATTCAACGGACGGCTTGCTATTTCAGCAGGGGAATGCAGGCACGCGGCTCTCATATCAAAATTAGACCATTGTTTGTCTTCTCGCGTGCTGTTGACAGTATTTCGCTTGCCATAGAACAATCGCCAGTCGCCGTTCACACCCCATAGAGGTCGTTCATGCGTTTTCGTTTAGACATAACCGCAATCCTCCTGATTTGTCTTCAGCTCTCGATGTCAGCGCAAAATTCCCCTTCCGCAAAGCGCTTGATCACCGAGAAGGATCTGTTCGACTTCGTGTGGGTCACTGATCCCCAGATCTCACCCGACGGCTCGCGGGTAGTCTTTACCCGGGTCGTGGTCGATGACAAGCGCACCGGATACGAAACCTCTGTCTGGACCACTTCTACCACTGGCGGCGATTCCCCGATTCGACTCACCAACGGCAAGCACGACTCCAGCCCACGCTGGTCACCGGACGGACGGACCGTCGCCTTCGTTCGCGCAGGAGAAAAAGATGACGAAGGCAAGCCCCGTCCGCCGCAGATTGCGTTGCTCTCGTTGAGCGGTGGCGAAGCGCGCACCATAACCAATCTCCCCAAGGGAGCGGCAAATCCCAAATGGTCTCCGGATGGAAAGCGATTGATTTTTCTCAGCTCGACCACTTCTCAGGACATCGAAAAGCAGGAGCGCAAAAAAAGCTCTGCGAAGCCCAGCTCGAACAAGGGTGAGCCAGCTGCCGATGAACACGAGAGCGATGTTCATCTGATCACCCGCGCTATCTATCGCGACAACGACGAAGGCTACCTCGATCCCAAACATCACGATCATCTTTGGCTTCTCGATGTTCCAGATCCATCCGCCGATCTGGCCAAGCCCATGCAGCTCACTACCGGAGACTTCGATGAGGGCGAACCGGTCTGGAGCCCGGACGGATCGCGCATTTACTTCCTCACCCAACGCATTGATGAACCGTATTATGAGTCTCCAACTACCGACATCTATTCGATCTCTCCCACCGGTGGAAACCCACAAAAGCTAACCACCGTGCCCATGGGGATTTATGACCTGGCGCTTACGGCGGATGGCCACCGCTTTGCGTTTCATGGTTCGGTAACCAAACCGGTCCGCTCCTACTCTCAACCCGACTTATGGGTCCTGGACTTATCGCCCACTGCGCAGGCTCGCAATCTGACCGCCGACTACGACTTTGATATGGGGGACTCTGTTTTTGGCGACAACGCGGCTCCGCGAGGAGGTGGCGGCCATACATTGCACTGGTCCGCTGATGGTCATTGGCTGTTCGACACGGTCGCAAAGCAGGGACGCACCTATCTGGTGCGGGTGAACTCTGAATCAGGCGAAGTATCCGAAATTTCAAAGGGTGACCAGGCTGTACTCGGCTTCTCTTTGACCCCCGATGCGTCGCACGTTATAGCGCTGATCTCTACTCCAACCACAATTGGCGATCTCTTCTTACTTTCGCCGGATAGAGCGCAGACCAGACTGACCAACTTCAACGCAAAGTTATGGTCACAGCTCGATCTCAAAGAACCAGAAGAACTGAACTACACCAGCTTCGATGGCAAGCGCATTCAGGCCTGGATTCAGAAACCGCCTGATTTCGATCCCGCGAAGAAATATCCGCTGATCCTCGACATCCACGGAGGCCCGCATGCAGCCTATGGCTGGGTGTTTGATCACGAGTTTCAGTGGATGGCGGCAAAGGGCTATGTCGTGCTGTATCCCAATCCGCGCGGCTCAACCAGCTACGGCCAGGAGTTTGGAAACATCATTCAATACCGCTACCCAGGCGACGATTACCGTGACCTGATGGCGGGCGTCGACGAGGTGCTGAAAAAGGGCTACATCGATCCTAAAAAGCTCGCTGTCACCGGCGGCAGCGGCGGCGGAGTCCTGACCAACTGGACGGTTACACATAGCGATCGTTTCGCGGCTGCGGTGTCTCAGCGCGACATCTCCAATTGGGCTTCGTGGTGGTACACCGCGGATTTCACTTTGTTTCAGCCGAACTGGTTCAAAGCACCGCCCTTTCAGGATCCTCAGGATTACACCAACCGCTCGGCCATCACCTATGTCGAAAACATCCACACTCCGACCATGTTTGTCCTGGGAGAAGCGGACTACCGCACGCCACCCGGCTCTGGCGGCGAACAGCTGTTCCGGGCTTTAAAGCTTCTGAAGCGCCCTACTGCCATGGTTGAATTTCCGCGCGAGAGTCACGAGTTGTCGCGTTCGGGCGAGCCCTGGCACCGCATCGAACGGCTTGATCACATCGTCGGCTGGTTCGACAAGTGGCTGATGGGCGTACCCCACCCTGAATACGATGTGCGCCCTGAAAAACAGGTAGAAAAAACTAAACAACAATCCACGCCGCCATCGGCTCCCAGCAAACCCTCTGCCAATCAACCATGATCCTGAGACGCTTTACGAGCATCGCCGGTTACTTCGGTTTCTCGGCGTGTGCGGCGATTAAACGTACACTGGTGGATTAGAAATCGCTTAAAAGCACGGACTGTGATCAGCATGGAGCGGCACACTCAAAGCGTGTTGGGGAAGGTAAGTGTCCAACTCTCCAAACTGGAACGCCGGGACTGGGAGTTATGGGCGGTCGTTTCTTTCACGGGACTACTGCTGGGCGCGGGACTTCTCGCGGTGTTGTTTCCGGCCTTTTACCTCGGCAAAGACAGCTTTCACGTAGAGCTAACCGTTCCCAGGCCTCTGGTGCTTGGGCTTACTGCTCTGATCGCGTTGCTGAACACTTATCTTCTGACCAAGCGCATGGAAGTTCGTAAACTGCGGGAGGAGCTGATTTCCTCCACCCTGCAGCACGAGCTTACCAAGCAACAATCTTTCACCGATCCTTTAACTGAAATCTATAACCGTCATTCGCTGGATGAGATGGCGGGGCGCTATATCTCATATGCGCGCCGCACTAAAAAACCCTTGACCATGCTCCTGGTGGATATCGACCGCTTCCGAGAGGTGAATACTAAATTCGGGCATCTCACCGGTGACTTCGTTCTGGCTGACGCTGCATCACTTCTGAAAGCCGCAGTCCGTGGCTCGGATGCGGTGTTCCGATACGGAGGCGACGAGTTCATCGTGATCCTGGGGGATACCGGACTTCAGGGTGCAGCGCAGGTCATCGCACGCATACACGCCTGCACCAATGAATGGAACAAGGCCGGTCATCTGGCCGGTTTCGAACTTGCACTGAGCGTCGGCGCCGCTGAGTGGAAAGATGGCATGAGTATCGACGAACTGATGGACACGGCCGACCGCCAGATGTATGAGGTGAAAGGCACACATCAGAAGGCATTGGCAGCTTCATCAGGGGCCTGATCTCAACCAATCAGCGAAGCGCCAGGTCAAAATACTGAAATTAATTGCACTTTAGCGGCTCTTCTCATCGCGCCGGATTGCCGGCCACATTCCTTCTCCACTCAAGAAAAGTAGCGCAACTTTATGCTGATAGCCACATCTGATCAGGGGTTGGTTTTTCGGCTCCAGGGAGGTTGTGCATGGTCACAGCACAGAACCCGGCAGGTGTGTCCCACGAACACCGCCGCATGATCAATAAAGCCCGCCAGCAGACAGACGCTTTGTTCGATATTGTTCGGCCCGATGCCATCTACGATCGTCCCATTCCCGAGCGACATCGCATGGTTTTTTATGTCGGTCATCTTGAGGCTTTTGACTGGAATCTGCTCAATCACCGATTGTTCAATCTTGATTCCATCAACCCGGATTTCGATCGCCTGTTTGCGTTCGGCATTGACCCAGTAGGCGGAGGACTGCCAACCGATCAGCCTTCCGACTGGCCCGCAATTGAGAGAGTCCAGGATTACGTGCATCGAGTACGAGAGAAGGTCGACAGCAAACTTGAAGCAGCCGAGTTCACCTCTTCCAACCCGGAAAATGACCCTGACATTCTTTTAGGCGTGGCGGTCGAACACCGCCTGATGCACGCAGAGACACTGGCTTATATGCTGCATCAACTGCCGCACTCGTCCAAGATCGCACCTTCCCAGCCTTCTTTACTCCTGACCCGATCTCCCTCTCAAAGCATGATCAGCATTCCGGAGGGAGTGGCCATTTTGGGTTTGGCGCGAGATGGCGGCGCTTTCGGCTGGGACAACGAATTTGAAGAGCAGAAGATTCAGGTTGCAGCGTTTGACATCGATAAATACATGGTGACCAATCGCGACTTTCTCGATTTCGTCAACGACAACGGATATAACACGCGCAGTTTGTGGAGCGATGCAGACTGGGACTGGAAAGTAACTGACCAGATTTCGCATCCTGTTTTCTGGAATGGCAGGGGGGACGAGTGGCGCTATCGAACTATGTTCGAAGAGGTGCCATTGCCGCTTGACTGGCCGGTGTACGTCAGTCACGCGGAAGCCAGCGCCTTTGCGCGTTGGGCCGGCAAAGCCCTTCCCACTGAAGCACAGTGGCATCGGGCCGCTTACGGCCGTGCGAATGGACCTGAAAACAGCAGCTACCCATGGGGAGCCGATCCTCCGCGGCCGGCCCGCGGTAATTTTGATTTTCAGCGTTGGGATCCCATACCGGTGAATGCTTTGCCCGCGGGTGACAGCGTTTTTGGCGTCTCCGGACTGCTCGGCAATGGCTGGGAGTGGACCTCAACTGCTTTTGGCCCTCTCCCTGGTTTTGAACGCTTTGCTTTCTATCCGGGCTATTCCGCGGACTTCTTTGATGGAAAACACTTCGTGATGAAAGGCGGATCGCCCCGCACGGCGGCCAGAATGCTGCGGCGCTCTTTCCGTAACTGGTTCCAGCCGCGATATCAATATGTCTACGCCGGCTTCAGGTGTGTGAGCGCATGATGCGAGAACGAGCGCAGTTCATGCTGACCCATGCTATTCGACCCGATGCGGCTTACGAATTTGCCTCCGAGGTAAAACTGGGGCTTAGTAAACCAGGGCAAAAAGAGCTGCCCTCAAAATTTTTGTACGATGATGTCGGCTCAGCGCTGTTCGAAGTGATCAGCGTGCTTCCCGAATACGGGCTCACGCGGGCCGATGAACGCCTGCTTCAGCGTCACGCCGATGAGATCGTAGAACTGATTCCTGGTTCGATCGCGGTTGCAGAGCTGGGCAGTGGAAGCGGCAAGAAAACGCGCTGGATTCTCCAGGCTTTGTGCCGCCGTCAGCACACCCCCTATTTCCCGATTGAAATTTCCCGCACTGCCTTGGTCATGTGTGAACGTGAGCTCGGCGATATCGAATCGATGAGCATCGTCGGATTCGAGCGCGAATACCTGGATGGCTTGGTGGAAGTAGCTGCGCGCCGCCGCACCGGCCAGCAGTTGCTCGTCTTATTTCTGGGAAGCACGATTGGGAATTTCGATCGGCCGGCTGCGACAGAATTTCTTCGGCAGTTACGCCAAATTCTTCAGCCCGGCGACTGGCTGTTGCTTGGAACGGACCTTGAAAAGCCTATCCCCCAACTCGTCACCGCATATGACGATCCGCTTGGGGTCACGGCGGCGTTTAACCTGAATTTGTTGGCCCGCATCAATCGTGAACTCGACGCCGACTTCGAGTTGCAGCAGTTCGAGCACGTCGCTCGGTACAACCAGGAAATGCGCAGCGTTGAAATGCATCTCCGGTCCCGCCGGTCGCAAATCGTGAACATCCCCTGTTCCGGAACTGCGATCGATTTCGCTGAGGATGAGACTATCTGGACGGAAAGCAGCCATAAATTCACCGCCGATGAGATTTTCTGGCTAGCGCGGAAAGCCGGCTTTGGATGTCGCCGACAATGGATCGACCACGAATGGCCGTTCGCCGAGAATCTGCTCGTCGCCGAATAAACGCCCAAACGTCCGGGATTTACCCAGCGTTGACTTGTAAAAAGAATGTCAACAAGTCGCCCGGTAGTCGTCTTATCAGTCGCCCGGTAGTACCCTCTTTATTAGTGGCCCGTTCTTGTTTGCTTCGCAGAAAGTGGAGGAGTGATGCTAGAGGTCAATCCAGGTTCTTTGTACGGTACGCGTGCTCGCCCTTTGCCTGTCGCTGGCGCGACTGCGGTGGAGCGGATTCTAGTGGTCGAAGACGACCGGGCTGTCCAAAAGGCGCTGAGGCGTCTGTTCGAAAGCGAAGGTTTTAAGGTGGAGGTTTGCGGCGATGGCAGCCTTGCGGTAGAGACCTTTCGCTCCTTTGCGCCCGCCGCCATCGTGCTTGATCTGCGCTTACCCAACATGTCGGGCCGGGAGATATGTCAGGAGGTGAAGCAGCATGCGCCCACTACTCCGATCATCGTGTTGAGCGCCGCCAGTGACGTCTCTGACAAGGTGCTTCTGCTCGAGTTGGGCGCAGACGATTACGTAACTAAACCCTTCAGTCCCCGCGAGTTGCTGGCCCGCGTGCGCGCCGCCCTCCGCCGCAATGCTCGCTCGGGGGTGGGCGACATTTTTGTATTTGGCGCTGTTACCGTAGATTTTATAAAGATGGAAATCACCCGCGAGGGTCAGCCCGTGGCTTTGACCGCTCAGGAATTCAAAACTCTCAAGTTCATGGCCCAGAATCCTGATCGTGTGATTTCCCGCGACGAATTACTTAATGAAGTTTGGGGATATCAGAATTATCCTTCTACCCGTACTGTGGACAATCACATTCTGAAGTTGCGACAGAAACTGGAAAAAGATCCGGCAAATCCGGCGCACTTCCGCACCGTCCACGGAATGGGGTATAAGTTCGTGCGCTGAATCCGTGGGGTGAATGAGGCTTAAGCATGGCGAAGCTCAGGATGCGTACAAAGTTCCTGCTCTCCATGCTCCTGATCAGCGCAGGCCTCACCTCAACCAGTCTGCTGGTGGTCCAGCACAGCCTGCAGAAACAAACCCGCAAAAATATCGAATCTGACCTGCAGAACTCCGTCGGCACCTTCAAAAACTTTCAGCAGGAACGAGAGCTGACTCTCACCCGCTCCGCCGAACTGCTGGCCGACCTGCCGATTCTGCGTGCGCTCATGACCGCGCCTGACGCAGCCACCATTCAGGATGCCTCCGATCGCCTTTGGCAGACTGCTGGCAGTGATTTGTTTGTGCTTATCGATCGCGCCGGCCGCGTTGTGGCTTTGCACACTTCCTCACCCGGGTTTACTACGGAAATGGCTAAAGCTTCGTTCGCCAAGACGTTCAATCACGACGCTGCGGAGCATTGGTGGTTCGGAGGCCACCATTTGTATGAAGTCTTCCTGAAACCAATTTATTTTGGGCCCGCAGCCGAGGACCGCCAGCTCGGTTTTCTGATAGTCGGCTACGAAATCGATGAGCGGGTTGCTTCTCAGGTGAGCCGTATCGCCAGTAGTCAGGTGGTGTTTTACTATGCCGATGACATTGTACGCAGCACCTTGCCGCTACTTCAGGAAAGCGAACTGGTAAGGCAGTCAAGCCACCCCGGCTCCTCAGCAGCACCCGAAGATCTCCGGCTGGGTGATGAACAATTCTTGAGCGAATCCATCGAACTGGCCGGGACCGGCTCCCCCTCGGTGCGCCTGAGCGTGCTGAAGTCCTATGATGAGGCGACCGCCTTCCTCGACCGGCTTAACCGGCTGCTGCTTGCGCTGGGACTTGCGGCGGTGGCATTGGGCAGCGCGCTGGTTTTCCTGATCTCTGATACCTTTACCCGCCCGCTGGGCAAGCTGGTCGCAGGCGTCCGCGCTCTCGAGCACGGCGACTTTACTTACCGCCTGGAGGAGCATGGAAGCGACGAAGTCGCTGAACTCACGGGCGCCTTCAATCGCATGCGCGGCAGTTTGCTGCAGACCCAACGCGAACTTCTAGATTCGGAACGCTTAGCGACTATTGGCCGGATGGCCAGCTCAATCTCTCACGATCTGCGCCACTCCCTGGCCGCTATTGTGGCCAACGCTGAGTTCCTTTGCGAAAGCCGGTTGTCGGGCGATCAGCGCGAAGAGCTTTATCAGGAGATTCGAATCGCGGTGAACCAGATGACCGATCTGATCGATTCTCTGCTGGAATTTTCGCGTACTCGCGAGTCTCTGCGGCGAACCCAGGGCAATCTGCGCGAGTCTGCAGAGCACGCGATCCAGACCTTCCGCTCGCATCCTGAGCGCCATAATGTGAATATCACTGTCGTGCAAACCGGGGCCGTGACTGGATGGTTCGACGCGCGCAAGATGGAACGAGTTTTCTACAATCTGCTGCTGAACGCATTCGAATCTCTGCCTCCGGAAGCCGGCGCTATACAAGTGAAGATTGACCAGTCCGATAATCAGGTGCAAGTTCGAGTGGTAGACAATGGCAGGGGCATTGCGCAATCGGTCAGGGAAACGCTGTTTGATCCATTCGTAAGCATTGGCAAGGAAAATGGCACGGGTCTGGGGCTGACAATCGTACAAAAAATAGTTCAGGATCACGGAGGAGAGGTGGTAGTGGAGAGTTCTTCTCCCGCCGGCACCACCTTCAAGATCGACCTTCCCATGAACTCCCCATCCGCGGCACAGGCCGCCGAGCGAGGAAGAACTTCAGCCGCCAGCCTGACCCAAAGCAACTGGCCCCCAACTGAGTAGCCATCGTCTGGCGATCATTCGCGTGGTTCTCATTTCAGGATTTGTGGGAGGGATTCGTGAAGCAGCGCACAATCGCACTCATCTTCGCTCAATGTTTCGCACTATTTGTCTGCATTCTGGTGATCTCTATCTTACCCGCTGCCGCTCAATCAGGCGGCGATACAGCCGCCATGACAGATGCGATTCGAGACCTCCGCGAGCAGGTGACCGAACTGCGCTCCGCCGTAACCGAACTGCGTACTGAGGCTTCGCAATACCGCGCTGAAACCGAATCCTTACGCCGGGAACTGGAAGCTCAGACAAATCGGCCAAGCGCTGCGGAGCCATCCACGCAACCGGAGGTTGCTTCCAACAATCGCATCACCGAAGTCGAAGACTCAATTCAGCTCCTCACCAGCAAGCTCGACGACCAATACCAGACAAAAATCGAGAGCGCCTCCAAGTACCACATGCGCCTCTCGGGGATCCTCCTGCTGAATCTGTTTCATAACAGCGGGGCAGTTGACAATGCCGACATTCCAACCTGGGTGCTTCCCTCCCCCACCTTCTCATCACAATCATTCGGGGCTACCTTGCGGCAGTCGCAGGTTGGGCTTGAAGTCTTTGGTCCTGCAATCGCGGGAGCCAAGACATCCGCAGAGGTGAGTGCGGATTTCGGCGCCGGGTTCCAGGAATCCAACAACGGCGTGAACCATGGTTTGGTGCGGCTCCGGACCGGCACCATGCACCTGGAGTGGAAAAACACTTCGATCGTCGCCGGCCAGGACAACTTGTTCTTTTCCCCTCAGTCCCCCACTTCCTTCGCCAGTCTGGCGATTCCGGCGTTTGCGTATTCTGGAAACCTGTGGGGTTGGACACCTCAGGTTCGGGTCGAACATCGCATGAGTCTGTCTGACGCGCAAACTCTGACTTTGCAGGCAGGCATCCTTGACAATCTCACCGGAGAGCCGCCGCTGGTCAGTTATCATCGCCTTCCCCAGGCTGGCGAGCGTTCGGGCCAGCCTGCCTACGCCACAAGAGTTGCATGGAGTACGCGCCTGTTTGGCAAGCCTCTAACCATCGGCTCTGCAGGTTATTACAGCCGCCAGGATTGGGGATTCGGCAACCAGGTGGATGGATGGGCCGGCATGGGCGACTGGGAAATTCCCCTGCCCGGAAGATTCAGCTGGTCCGGCGAGCTCTATCGCGGACGAGCCATGGGCGGCTTGGGCGGCGGCATCGCCCGCAGCGTCATCTTCAATGGCAATCCCGCCCCTGGAGTCGCGGTTCAGCCACTCAATGCCGTGGGCGGCTGGTCCCAACTAAAATTTCGCGCGAACTCACGCCTTGAGTTCAACGGCGCTTTCGGAATGGACGACGCATTTGCAGCGGATGTCCGGGCATTTCCTGGCGGACAAAGTTACTTCGACTCTCTGCTTACGCAAAATCGTGGGACTCTGGTCAACTTCATTTATCGCCCGCGCTCCAGCTTACTGTTTTCAGGTGAGTATCGCCATCTACGCACTTTTCAGATCGACTCTGGCAGCCCGACCGCGGACCAGATCAATCTGATGATGGGAGTGCTGTTCTGATGATCAAGCGGCTCGTGTTTTCCACGGTATTCCTGACCCTGTCGCTTTCGGCCCAGGACCTGACCATCACCGCGCGCGTCACCTTCGATAAGGCCGACGGCAGGAAAGTGAATGCTGGCCAGGCGGTAGTGTGGCTCTCTCCGCAAGACTCCCATTCCAATGTCGCCCCTCCAACTTCTGTACAAAGTCCTCGACTAGTGCAGCACAACAAAACCTTTGAGCCGCATGTGCTGGTCGTGCCGGCAGGCTCGCTGGTCGCGTTTCCGAATCGTGATCCCTTCTTTCACAATGTTTTCTCGCTATTTGATGGAAAGCGTTTTGACCTTGGGCTTTACGAAGCCGGCAGCTCGCGCGACGTTCGTTTCAACAAACCTGGCATTTCTTATATTTTCTGCAACATCCACCCGGAAATGAGCGCGGTGGTGATTTCTCTCGACACCCCTTATTACGCCCTCGCGAGCCCGGAAGGAGAGTTGGTCGTGCCTCATGTTCCACCCGGCAAGTACACCCTGCATCTCTGGTACGAAGGCGCTCTGCCCGAGATACTGCGCGCATTATCAAGAGAAGTAATCGTCAGTGAAGCGAACACCACTCTCGGTGTTTTGCATCTGCCGCAAGCTCCGCTTTCGGCCGCTCACAAAAATCTTTACGGGCGAGATTATGACCCTCCTGTTCCCGCCAGTCCCACCTACGCTCGCCCCTGAGTTCACAAAAAATTAACAACTCTGTGAAGACTTTATGACAAATTCCGCTCCGCACAGGCTTAGCCTCTTATCAACGTGAACGGGTGGCCGCTGCTGGCCCGTTCCGAATGGTTGGTTCCGGAACCTCCCAAATTCGTGTGCCCGCTCCATGGCGGACTGGCATACAAGTGGCGCCTCTGTGCCCAGCCGCACGCTCGCGCCGGGTCTATTTCTCTCAGGAAGGTCCCTATGTACTCGGTTTCGCAGTTCCGCCGCAGTTTGCTCGCCCCCGTGGCAATGTGGGTGATGGCAGTTTGCCTTAGTGCACCAGCCTTCGCCCAAAAGTACGTGCAGGTCAACCTGGTCTCAGACATTCCTGGGATGGCTGTGGTCACCGACAAACGAATGGTGAACCCCTGGGGCATCGCCAACGGTCCTACCAGTCCTTTCTGGATTAACCAGAATGGTGTAGGCCTCTCCAGCCTTTACACAAAAGATGGAACGCCTTTTTCGGCATTACGCTCGGTCCGGATTCCGCCGCCTCAAGGGAGTACGGGAACCTCTGCTCCCACCGGGATAGTGTTCAACGGAACGGCCGATTTTGTAGTTTCCGGTAACGGCTCCTCAGGGCCGTCCGTTTTCATATTCGCCACCGAGGATGGCACCATCAGTGGGTGGAACCCGCAGGTTGCGCTGCATCATTCAGTTCTGGGCGTGGACAACTCCGGAATTGGAGCAGTTTATAAGGGACTCGCGTTCGCGCATACCGCTAACGGAAATTTCATCTACGCTGCCAATTTCTTTGACGGCTCGGTGGAGATGTATGACACCAATTTCCAGCTGGTCAAAACCTTCACGGATATCACTCTTCCGCCTGGTTATGCGCCCTTTGGCATCCAGCGAATCGGCGGCTTTCTTTACGTGACGTTCGCCAGGCAGGATGACGACAAGAAGGATGATGTCGCGGGCGCGGGTCACGGCTTCGTGGACGTATTCAACTTCCAGGGTCAGATGGTGAAGCGCTTCGCTTCCGGTGGCGTGCTCAATTCGCCGTGGGGTCTGGCGAAAGCGCCATCCAACTTCGGCAAATTCAGCGGTGACATTCTGGTAGGAAATTTCGGCAACGGACACATCAACGCCTTCGATCCCTCTACCGGGGCTTTCGTTGGCGCATTGCGGGATGTCAACAACAAAGTAATTTCGATTGACGGACTCTGGGCGCTCACATTCGGCAATGGAGGCTCAACCGGTCCGCGCAATGCTCTGTTCTTTACCGCGGGCCTCGATGATGAAGCTCACGGTCTCTTCGGAGTATTCAAACCTATCCCTTGACCTCTCTCACTAAGCCGGGCCAGCCATTTTCTAGGCTGGCCTTTTTTATTGCGCCTTTGAAACTACTGCGTCGTGCCCGTAGTACTCGTAGGCCGACATCGGCTTTTCTCCGCCCTTCTTCCAGAGGCGGCTGTCGTCGCCCACTTTACCCAGCGCGCGCGCCATCTCGCGGACGTGGATGGCAACCGATCCGCAACAGGCGCCGATGTAGTTGATACCGATTTTCTTGGCCTGGCGGGCGTAATCAGCCATTTCCGCCCGGGTCAGCTGAAGCGGATCCAAGGCCAGAGGAAACTCCGGCAAGCTGGTGAAATCGGGTTTGGCCTTTGGTGTTCGATACGCAACTGGCTGGCATGCCAGATATCCTGAGACTGCCTTGCGCATCTCCTCCATCAGTCCAAGCATGTGCTCCGGTGGACGCAGGCAGTTCATGCCAACAATGTCAGCTCCGGCATCGAGCAGCGTCTTCGCCGCTTCCGTGGCTGACTTGCCCTCCGCAGTTTCGTCTTTGTTCTCGAAGCAGATGGTGACCATCACCGGTAAGCCGGTTTTCTTGGCCCGCTCGACTGCAATCAGCGCCTCGCCCAGCCAGGAAAACGTCTCGCCGATAATGAAGTCCACGCCTTCATCCGTCTGCACAGCCAGTTGCTCATCAAAGGTCTTGCGCACCCGGTCGGCAGCCGACGGGCTGCCCGGCTCGTACATCCAGGTCAGGCTCAGATTGCCGGCCACCAGGCATTTCTCGCCTGCCACTTCGCGGGCAATGCGCACCGCAGCGCGATTCAGTTCATCGAGTTGATTTTCCAGGCCCACCGTAGCCAGCTTGTCGCGGCTTGCGTAAAAAGTAAGCGCCTGTAGCACTTCCGCTCCAGCCTCGCGGAACTCAATGTGCAGTTCGCGCAACGCATTCGGATAAACCAGCGCCACCTCAGGTGTGAACGGACCCGCGCGCACCCAGCCTCGCTTTTCCAGTTCCAGCAGATAGCCGCCGTCACCCAGAACCGGACCTTCTTTTAATCTCTCCAGAATCCCTTTCTTTGCCATTGATCGCTCCTCCTCTGTTCCTGTTTGAATTCTGCGCGCTCTACTCTTCAGCGAAGCGCAGCACCCAATCTACAAATCACGCTCCCTGCTTGAATCTGCCCTTTCTCCAATCCCGCAATACCTGGTGCGCTGCGTTGTGTCCGGGCGCGCCGGTCACGCCTCCACCGGGATGCGTGCCCGCGCCGCACAGGTAAAGGCCATCAATAGGAGTTCGGTACTGCGACCAGCCCGCAACCGGACGCATGAAAAACAACTGCTCAAGCCGCAGATCCCCGTGAAATATATTGCCTTCGGTCAACCCATAGGTGCGCTCCAGATCGAGCGGCGTGAGCACCTGCCGCGCCAGGATCGCCCCCGGCACATTGGGCGCGTACTCGCCGATCTTTTTGACCACGCGATCACCCAGCAACTCTCGATTCTCGTCCCACGTGCCATGTTTCAGGTGATAAGGCACGTACTGCACAAAGCACGTAAGAATGTGTTTTCCCTTCGGTGCAAGTGACTCGTCGGCATTGGAAGATACGACGCAATCAACCCAAAGTTCCTCGGGAATTTCACTGAACTTCGCAGTGTCGTAACACTTTTCAGCAAACTCGAGTGACGGAACCAGGGTATAAAACGTGCGCTCCAGTGGAGTGTAATGAGCAGGGGTCCCCGTAAAGCGGGGCTCCTCCCCGAGTACCATGTTGACCTTGGCGCACGGCCCCTCCATCTTGATGCCGCGGATGGCGTGCACAAACTCATCCGGCAGATCACGCGGACTCGCCAATTTCAGGAATGTCCGCTTAGGATCGGCATTTGAGATCACCAGCCGCCCGCCGATTTCGGTCCCGTCTTCCAGCACCACGCCGCGCGCCCTTCCATTGCGTACATCTATCTTCGCGACTGGCGATTCCGTGCGGATCTCAACTCCCAGCTTCTTGCCGGAGTTCGCTAATGCCTGGGTGATGGCGCCCATGCCGCCAATCACGTGCCCGAAAAACCCCTGCAGTTCGTGCTCGCCGCCGCTGAGCAGGTGGAACAGTAAACCGATAGCAGTTCCCGGCTGATACGGCCCCCCGTGTTTGCCATACACGTTATTGGCCAGGAACATGGTCTTGATCTTTTCGGATTCATAATTGTGATCAAGAAACTCGCCCAGGCTTCCGGTCAGGAAACTGATCAGTTCGGCGATCTCTGCATTGGAAATTTTTCGGAACCGCTTCCCCATGCGAAACAGTTCAGTCAGCCCCTTCGCCCCGCGCGTATCGAACTCCGGCGGAGGTTCCAGAAAAAACGGCTGCAGATAGCGCGCCAGCTTCTTGAGCTTGTCATCCACCCGCACAAATGTTTCGCCATCTTGCGCAGAAATCTTGCTGAACTCTGCCTTTGCACGTTCGCGGTCCGCCCACCACGAAACCACTTGCCCATCCAGGAACGGGACCTGGATGGCCGGATCGCACGGAACCATCCGCAAGCCGAACTCGCGCAGCTTCAGGTCGGAAATCACTTCCGGCCGCAACATGCTGGCAATGTATGAAGTGGTGGAAACCCTGCAGCCTGGAGCGATGCTTTCCGTTACACAGCATCCGCCCACAATTTCGCGCCGTTCCAGCACCAGGGTGGACAGCCCTGCGCGCGCCAGATAAGCTGCTGCGGTCAGGCCGTTGTGGCCGGCTCCGATGATGATCGCGTCGTAAATCTTTCCCGGTTTTATCTGCGGAGAGATCATGACCCAAGGTTAATGAATGCAGAGCAAAGAACGCCTACATTAACGCATGCCGCAGAAAATAGGAATTGAATTTAGCCGGGGATTCAAGTACAGTTCCATGACTTGAGGTCACCCATGAGCGGAATTGCAAGCAGCCTGGTTCACCCCCCGCACTATCGTCGCATGCCTCCCCGCCCCCGCTCGGAAGGTAAGCGCGCTCTTATCGTGGATGCCGCCATGCGGCACTTTGCCGAACACGGCTATAACGCCGCGCGTGTCGGCGACATCGCCTCCGAACTGGGTATCGCCAAGGGTTCGATCTTTCAACATTTCGGCAGCAAAGATGGCCTTTTCTTTGAGGTCTACAAGAAAGCCGTTGGCTCTTTCCCGCGTTATCTTGACGCCCCGGCAGAGGTCCGCCAGCACGGGTTTTTTGAGATCCTCCGCTACTGGCTTACCCGCACCGAGCACCTGGTCCACGAGGACTGGATTCCATACCGCATCTCGTTGCTGGGAAATTACGGCACTGACCTGGTTTTGAAACGGGAGATCAATCGTTTCCTGCTGGCGGAAGACCCCTATGGCACCGTTGCGTTCGTGCGCTTTGGGCTGGCGCGCGGTGAACTGCGGAACTCTGTCGACCAGGAGATGGTTGTCTCGATTCTCGACTGGACAATCGAACGGTTTCAGGACGCCCTGCTTACCGAAGAATTGGATCCCGGCCTGTTTCGGCGACAAGGTGATCCGCGGGAGAAGAAAGACGCCAGAATTGCCCAGTTCCTGATGATTCTACACGGCGCCATCGGAGCGGAGAGATGAAAGGCAACGCATACGCCGTGTTTGTTTTGCGCGAACTCTGCGTTTCAAGGTTTGAACATGAAAACTAGGGATTCGGTCGATCAGATTCTCGCCAGTTATAACGATAAAGCTCCGCTATCCGAAGCTTCCACCATTCCCGCGCCCTGGTATGTCGATCCGCGCATCGCGGAGCTTGAAACCCAGACAGTCTTCAGCAAGGCGTGGCAGATGATCGGCCGCATTGATCAGGTCGAAAAAGCAGGGCAATTCGTTAGCGCATTTGTTGCCGGCGAACCGGTCGTCGCCGTCCGGGGCCACGATGGCGTGCTACGCGCTTTTTACAACGTGTGCCGTCATCATGCCGCGGCGGTCGTTACTGAGCCTTGCGGCCAGGCTCAGCTGTTGCACTGCCCCTATCACGGGTGGAATTACGGCCTCGACGGATCGCTGAAAGGCATGCCCGAATTTGATGGCGTGAAGAATTTTGAGCGCCAGCAAAACGGCCTGGTTCCGGTGAGAGCTGAGATTTGGGAGAAATTCGTTTTCGTGAATCTGGATCCGCATGCCGAGTCGCTGGCGTCATTCCTTGGCGGACTGGTGAAGCGGGCAGCGCCGCTGGGGCTTGCCAAACTCAACTTTTTTGACACCCGTGCCTACGACATCGCCTGTAACTGGAAAGTGTTCGTCGACAACTATCTTGACGGCGGATATCACGTCCCACATCTGCACAAAGGCCTGAATTCTGTTCTCGATTACAAGGAATACACCATCGAGAACGAAGACCGTTATTGCCTGCAGTCGAGCCCCATGGTCAGCTCTGAGGATGACGCCGCGACCGGAGCTACTCGCAAGGGCGATCGCGCCTGGTACTTCTGGCAATATCCCAACCTGATGATCAATTGCTACCAGGGCTACATGGACACAAACCTGGTTATTCCTGTCGATGTCGATCATTGCCGCGTGATCTTTGATTTTTATTTCGATGATGTCAGCGAGGCCCATCGCGAATACAACCAGCAGAGCGTGGCTGTCGGTGCGCGCGTACAGGATGAAGACCTGGGCATCTGTGAAGACGTGCAGCGTGGCCTGAAGTCGCGCGCTTACGGCGCAGGCCGTCTCTCAGTCCGTCGCGAAGCCGGAGAGCAGCTGTTTCATCGCCTGCTCGCCGCCGATCTGAAATCTGGGCTGACCCACGCTGCCGTAGCTGCAGATTAGATTTATTGTTTTGCGAGTCATCCTGAGCGTGCGCTGCCTTTTGCGCAAGCGAAGGACCTGGGCGAGTTCACCGCGCGCAATCGTCACAGGCGATTTGATCAAGCGCGAGACGAGCATCATTATTCTGGTGAAAATGAAAACTAAACTGGCTTGCATTGTCTTTCTCGCTACCCTGACCGCCACCGCCCAAATCACCGCCATCAAAGCCGGCCGCCTGGTCGATCCCGACCACGCCACGGTGCTCACTGATCAGATCATCATCATCCGCGACAACAAGATCGAATCGGTCGGGAAAGGCCTGCCCATTCCCCCCGACGCTACACTGATAGATCTTTCGAACAGCACCGTTCTGCCCGGCCTTATTGACTGTCACACCCATCTGGCGGACGGCCCCACTGACGACGGTGATCCCACTTCACAGATGAAGAAGACAGCGGCTCAGGTGGCTTTTGAATCGGTGCCTAACGCCCGCACTATGCTGCTCTCCGGCTTCACCTCAGTACGCGATGTCGGAGTCTATCGCGCGCTCAACGACATTGCCATGCGCGATGCCATCGCCAAAGGTTTCATTATCGGGCCACGCATGTACGTCGCCGCCGCCTACGTCACCATTACCGGAGGCGCAGGCGCGATGACCGGCTTCGCTCCTGACATTCAGCTCCCCTGGAACCTTCACTACGGCGAAGCCAACGGACCCTGGGAAGTTCGCGCGGTGGTTCGCAAATTAGTCCACGACGGCGCCGACCACATCAAAGTTCTTTCCAGCGGCGCGGTGCTGACCCACGGCAGTAATCCCAACTCACAGGAATTCACGCTGGAAGAATTGCAGGCTGCAGTGGATGAAGCCAGCCACTTCGGTTTGCGGGTCGAAGCCCACGCCCACTCACCGCAGGGAATCAAAAATGCCATTCGCGCCGGGGTTGCGTCCATCGAGCACGCCACTATGATCGACGATGAAGGTCTGGCCCTTGCCAAGCAGAAAGGCACTTATCTCGACATGGATATCTACGACGAGGAATGCATCCAGGAAGCCGGACGCAAAGGAAACATCCCGCAAGATTTCCTGCAGCATGACCGCCAGCTTGGAGAACTACATCGCCAGAACTTCCGCAAAGCCGTTAACGCCGGGCTAAAAATGTCGTTCGGCACCGATGCCGGGGTCTGTCCTTATGACCGCAGCGTGAGGCAATTCGCCTTTATGGTGCGTTACGGCATGACCCCCATGCAGGCCATACAGTCCGCCACTGTGAATGCCGCCGATCTCCTCGGCCACTCTGACGTCATCGGCTCAATCCAGCCCGGCAAGTTCGCCGACCTGGTCGCGGTTAACGGCGATCCCTTGCAGGACATCAGCCTGCTCGAGCATGTTCAGTTTGTGATGAAAGACGGCAAGATCTACAAACAGCAATAATCAACCCCATGATGGCGCAGGCCGTCTCTGATCCGGGCAGTCGAGCGAAGCTCGACGGAATCACGACTCGTACCAGCGGAAACCGTGCTTCTGTTCTTCTTCCACTCTTTTCAGCAGCCGCATGGTCCGCATCCGTCGATAGCTTGCGCACGCAAACACAATCGCGTTGAACAGTCCCATAGGCGCCACATAAGATGATCCAAACGAAGGCGTATGGATCGGCGTAAGAAATGATTCGTGCGCGAACTGCCCAATCGGCGAAACCAGCGTGTTGGTGATACCTACGCAGTAGGCGCCGTTTTCGCGGGCCTGCCGCAGACCTTCTATGGTCTGCCGCAAGCCTCGCCCGAAGCTGATCGCGATCACCAGATCTTTCTTCCCTAATAACCTCACTTTATGGACGACTTCGGCCGGTGAAGTCGCGCAAGTCACCGGCAAGTCGAGAATGGTCAGCAGGTGTTCCAGAAAGCGCGCCAGGTTGGAAGCCAGATCGCCGCCAACTACAACTACTCGCCGCGCCGAATACAGCCGCTTGACCAGTTCCGACACCTGCTGTGCGTTGATCCCTTGCACCAATGAGTCGAGGTTCTTGACATCCTGTTCGAGAGACATGCGCAACAGCGCGGAAAACGATGACCGCCCGGTCGGCGTGGTCTGAGTATCGAGGGAAGTGGCATGAGCTATGGCCAGCTCCTGCAGATAGTGCTGAAACTCACGATACGATTCGAACTTCAAGCCGCGAACAATGCGCACCATGGTTGCGGGATCAGTCCGCAGCTTCTTAGCTGCCGCCCGCACCGGCAACAGCACAAATTCGCGCGGCCTATCGAAGGCCGGACGAATGGTCGCTTGCCGCTTCGCGCTTAATGCGCTCAATCGCATGGATGGGCTCATCGGGTGTGCCTTGGTACGGCTACTAGGCATGGGCAAGAAGCATCCGGCAATTGCAAACTTCTGTCAATCTTAGCGCGTCGTCCTCTTCCTCCTCAGCTTTCTTGCTCCGAACTCTCCGCGCTGATTTCTCCCCACCCTCTGCGCTCAAGTCTCCGCGTTCTCTGCGTTTAAAATTTTGCCTATAATGTTCGCCAACCGCGGCATCAGAACGGAGCCTATGGCATCAGCCCTTGATCCCAGTCGCAGAAATTTCCTTATGACTTCCACCAGTGTATTGGCCGCCGCTATGGCTAGTCCTGGCTTCGCACAAAATGAACCCCGTGGCTCCGGCGAGCGCCCGCTCGCTTCCGGCGCAGCTCGCAAGATTCCCATCGGCGTGTTCGATCCTGCTTTTCCCGACATGCCGCTGGACGAGATGCTCGCAAAATTCTCCGGCTGGGGTGTCGAGGCGGTCGAGCTTGGTACCGGCGGCTATCCGGGCAACAAGCACTGTCCTGCCCAGGAGTTGCTGGACGATCCCGTAAAGCTCAAGACTTGGCGGAAGAAATTCGACGACCGGAATATCCAGATCGCAACCCTAAGCTGCCACGGCAATCCTGTCCATCCCGATAAAACCATCGCCGAACGCGATGCCCGGAACTTTCAGCGCACGGTGCTGCTGGCCGAACGTCTCGGCGTGAAAGTGATTGTCGGCTTTTCCGGTTGTCCCGGCGGCAGTCCCAATGACACCCAGCCCAATTGGATCACCTATCGCTGGCCTCCCGAATATGCTCAGATGATTGACTGGCAATGGAAAGAAAAAGTCGTACCTTACTGGAAGCAGGCTTCGAAGTTTGCTCGCGAGCATGGAATCCAGCGCATTGCGCTGGAAATGCACCCCAATTTCGTGGTTTACAACCCCATGACGCTGCTCAAATTGCGCGAAGCGGTCGGCGAGGAGATCGGAGCAAATTGCGATCTCAGCCATCTTTTCTGGCAGCAATGCGACCCCATCGAGGTCATTCATCTGCTCGGCAAACAAAAAGCGATCTTTCATGCCCACATGAAAGACACCACGCTTTACAAAGACAATGTCGCGCGCTACGGTGTGCTCAATTTTGCCTTCGATAAAAACAACCTTTCTCAGGCTTCTGAAACATTTCGCGCCGTCGGCTACGGCCATAGCGCGAACACATGGAAAGAAATTGTCCGGGCTTACATGGAGGTTGGCTACGAAGGCATACTCAGCGTGGAAAACGAGGATCCTATCCTCTCCGGTGAGGTCGGCGTAGAACGGGCGCTATACGTACTGAAAAATGTGCGCGCCGAATTGCTGGGCTCCAATGCTCCATGATCTGTTTTGCTCAACAAAATCGATTTAGCTGATTGACCTTGCGCCCCACGAAAGGGTAAGCTGCAAAACTTCCAGGCTCCAGGAGGTCCCGCATGGACCGGCGTAACGCACTCAAGCTTCTCGCAGGCGCAGCCTCTATTCCCCTGCTCTCGCGCGAAGCCTTCTCCCTGTTTCGGTCGGTCCATGATCAGCTTCCGTCCGCACCCGCCCTTAAAGCGCTCGATCCGCACCAGGATGCTACGGTCACAACCATCGCCGAAATGATCATTCCGCAAACCGACACACCCGGCGCTAAGGCGGCGCGCGTCAACCAATTCATCGACGTCATTGTCGCGGAATGGTATGACGCGGACCAGAAATCTTCCTTCCTCTCCGGACTCGCCGACCTTGATACGCGCAGCCAGGCTCTGTTTGGCAAGGACTTCGTCGATTGCGCTCCCCCGCAGCAGCAAATCCTGCTTCAGGCGCTGGAAGACGAAGTCCCTGAAATCCGCGCTGAGCGCGGCGCCCCCTGGGAGCAGAAATTCGTGAAAGACAGGCATTTTTTCTACATGATCAAGCAGCTCACGCTGATGGGTTATTACACCTCGCAGATTGGCTTTGAGCAGGAACTGCACGCGCACATTATCCCGCCGCGTCATGCCGGTTGCGCTCCCTTCGAGGAGGGGTCCAACTGATGCCTGCCAAAACCAAAACCTATGACGCAATCATTGTCGGTTCCGGAATCACCGGTGGCTGGGCAGCAAAAGAGCTGACAGAAAAAGGCCTGGAAACGCTGGTGCTCGAAGCCGGCCGGCCCATTGATCCCGAAAAAGATTATTGCGAGCATGTGCCTGCGTGGGAAGAACGCTTCCGCGGACTTGGTGACCGCAAGCAAACAGTCGAAGACAAGTACATCCAGAAAGAATGCAGCGGTATGGACGAATGGAACGCCAAGTTCTTCGTCAACGATCGTGAAAATCCTTATTCGACTCCCTCCGACAAACCTTTTCTCTGGATTCGCGGACGACACGTCGGCGGCCGCTCCATTATGTGGGGCAGGCAGTCCTACCGCTGGAGTGATCTCGACTTTGAAGCCAACCTACGTGAGGGTCTGGGAACTGACTGGCCCATCCGCTATCAGGACATCGCTTCCTGGTACGACTATGTTGAAGACTTCGCAGGCATATCAGGTCAGGCCGAAGGCTTGCCGCAGCTTCCGGACGGCAAATTTCTGCCGCCCATGGAAATGACCTGTGCCGAAGTGATAGTAAAACAGGCGGTCGAAAAGCATTTTCCCGGCGAGCGCAGAATCACCATCGGTCGCACCGCGATCCTTACCCAGCCGCATCGCGGACGCCTGCCTTGTCATTACTGTGGCCCCTGCGCGCGCGGGTGCATTACCCGTTCTTATTTCAGCAGCATCAACTCCACGCTACCCGCCGCACAGGCTACCGGCAAGCTGACCATTCGTCCGTTCAGCGTGGTCCACAGCGTGATTTTTGATTCCAAGACCCGCAGAGCCGCCGGTATCCGGGTGATCGACGGCCAGAACAAACAGGCGCTCGAGTTCCGCGGCCGCATCATCTTCATATGCGCTTCCGCGCTGGAATCGGCGCGCATACTTCTCAATTCCACCAGTGCAGAGTTCCCCAACGGTCTTGCAAACTCGAGCGGCGAACTCGGGCACAACCTTATGGACCACTGCATGGGAGGTGGCGCGACTGGCCGCATCCCCGGCAACGAAGATAAGATTTCTCTCGGCAACCGCCCTAACGGAATCTATGTGCCGCGCTTCCGCAATGTGAATCAGAAATATCCTGGATTCCTTCGCGGCTACGGATTTCAGGGCGGCGCCTTCCGCCAGCGCTGGGACCGCGGCTTTGAAACTCGCGGCTTTGGTGCCAATTTCAAGCACTCGCTCCGTCAGCCCGGCCCCTGGAAGATGACCTTCTACGGCTTTGGCGAATGTCTCCCCAATCACGAAAATTATATTGAACTGGATAAGGCTAAGGTCGACGCATGGGGCATTCCCACCCTTCGTATCAACTGCATGTGGCGTGAGAACGAGCGCGCTCTGCTTCAGGATATGTCTTTGAGTGCGGCTGAAATGCTGGCCGCATCGGGCGCTCGCGATATCGAACCTTTCGTCGAGAACAACGCTCCCGGGCTCACCATCCACGAAATGGGCACTGCGCGCATGGGACGCGATCCGAAGACTTCCGTGCTTAACGCTCACAATCAGGCGCACGACGTGAAAAATCTGTTTATGACAGATGGCGCCTGCATGGCTTCTTCATCATGCGTGAATCCGTCGCTGACCTATATGGCCCTGACGGCGCGCGCCTGCGACTACGCCGTCAATCAGATGAAGCGTAATGAACTTTAGGAGCGCACATGAACCGGCGAAACTTTCTTGGAACCATTTCCGCAGCCACGTTTCTCAGCAGCCGCTTGGGTTTTGCAGCCGACAATCACCGCATCGAAAAAATTGGCGTGCAACTTTATACTGTGCGCAACCAGATAAAGCAGGACTTTGAGGGCACCATCGCGAAAGTGGCCCAGATTGGCTACAAAGAAGTGGAATTCGCCGGATATTTTGACCACTCGCCGAAGGACATTCGCGCTATTCTCGAGCGCAACCGCCTTACCGGCCCCTCGGCGCATGTGGAGTACAAAGTGCTCTCGCCCGATCAGTGGCCACAGGCGCTTGAGGCCGCCAAGGTAATCGGGCACGAATACATTGTGAATCCCTGGGTACCGGAAGAACTTCGCAAGAGTCCGGATGACTGGAAGCGAGTAGCTGAGAACTTCAACCGCGCCGGAGCCGAAAGCAAAAAAGCAGGCATCCAGTTCGCATATCACAATCACTGGTTTGAATTTCAGCCGATGTCAGACGGCCAGTTGCCCTATGACATTCTGCTAAAAAATTGCGATGCCAGCCTGGTGAAGATGGAACTCGACCTGTGCTGGATCACGGTCGCCGGCAAAGATCCGCTGCAGTACTTCAGCCGCTATCCTGGCCGATTCCCACTGGTTCACGTCAAAGACACAAAAGGCATTCCCGGCGCCGATGCCACCAAGGCTCAAGACTTCGGCAGTTCCATGAAAGAAATGACCGAAGTCGGCAGCGGCATCATTGACTGGAAGCGCATCTTCGCGAACTCCAATGAAGCGGGCATCAAGCACTACTTCGTCGAACACGACAACCCCAGTTCGCCGTTTGAGAGTATTACCAAGAGTTATCGCTATCTCGAACGGCTTCGTTTCTAGTCGGAAAGAAATCATGTCATTCCGAACCGCTTTAGCGGTAAGGAATCTGCTGTAATCGGAAAGCAGCAGCCGTTTTTGAAGCTATAATTTTACCGATTCATGTCCCAGATCGCCCGTTCTCCTAAAATCTACGACGTTTGCATCATCGGTTCGGGCGCAGCCGGCGGCACGGCTGCCAAGGTCCTGACTGAAGGCGGACTGAATGTCGTGATGCTGGAAGCCGGGCCGCCGCTGAATCCTGAAAAAGATTTCAAAGAACACCTCTGGCCTTATCAGTTGCCGCATCGCGGCGTCGGCATTGGCGGCAATCTGAAGCATGAACTCAATGATGAATTCATGGCGCCCAATGGCGCATGGGAAATCGAGGGCGAGCCCTACACTTCTGCTCCTGGCTCGCGCTTTCGCTGGTTCCGCTCGCGCATCGTCGGTGGACGCACCAACCATTGGGGACGCATCGCGCTACGATTTGCGCCGGTTGACTTCAAATCGCGATCCACCGACGGCATGGGCGACGACTGGCCTGTCAGCTACCAGGAAGTTGCCCCCTACTACGACAAAGTCGAATCCTACATCGGCGTGTTCGGCACCAAAGAAAACATTCCCAGCGCTCCGGATGGAATTTTTCTGCCGCCACCCAGGCCGCGCTGCACCGAAACCATCATCAAGTCAGCCTGCGACAAAGTTAATGTGCTTTGTATTCCGTCCCGTCTCGCGGTAATCACACAGCCCGTGAACGGCCGCCTGCCTTGCCACTACTGCGGACAGTGTGGTCGAGGCTGCCTGACCGCCTCGAACTTCAGTTCGAGCCAGGTAATGATTCCCGTAGCGCAGAAAACCGGCCGCTTCACACTGATCACCGGCGCCATGGCACGAGAGATTGTGGTGGGGAAGAACGGGAAGGCCGAAGCCGTCAGCTACATCGATAAAGCAACGCGGACTGAAAATCGTGCGTACGCGAAGTCGTTCATAGTGGCCGCCAGCGCTTGTGAATCAGCAAGGTTGATGCTCAACTCGCGTTCCTCCACATTTCCTGATGGCATCGCAAATTCCTCCGGTGCGCTTGGACGTTATCTCACCGATACGGTCGGCAGCTCAGGGGCAGGATACTTCCCACAGCTCGAAAAAATGCCTCCTCACAATCACGATGGCGTGGGCGGTATGCACATGTACGTGCCGTGGTGGAAGTTCGATCGCAGGAATGATTTTCTGCGCGGCTACCACATCGAACTCTATGGCGGTCGCGGCATGCCAGGGGTCGGCGAATTCGACGACGTCTGCGAAGAAGCGGAAGGATATGGCCTCGATCTGAAGCGTACCTGCCGGCGCCGCTATGGCACTTTCATCGGCTTTGAAGGGCGAGGTGAAATGATTCCCAACGAGCACTGCTACTGCGACCTCGATCCCGATGTTGTCGATCAGTGGGGAATTCCCGTGCTGCGCTTTCACTGGCGCTGGAGCGATAACGAAATAAAAATGGCCCGCGATATGCAGCTTACGTTTCGCTCAATCGTGGAAGCTGCAGGCGGAACCTACATCACCAAAGCCGGCCCGGAGGGCTTGCGACCCTATGGGATCACCGACGGCGGCGTGATCATTCACGAACTGGGTACCGCGCGCATGGGCGACAATCCAAAAACTTCAGTCCTGAACAAGAATTGTCAGGCGCACGATGTGAACAACCTGTTCGTTACTGACGGTGCGGCCTTCGTGACTAACCCGGATAAGAACCCCACACTCACCATCATGGCACTATCATGGCGGGCCTCGGAATATTTACTGGATGAAGCTAAGAAAGGAAACTTATGACCCCTCACGTAGTACAGCCTGTTCCGGCTGGTTCCGAAACAGCCCACGGAGCGAGGGTCGCGCTCGGCTATGCAGTCGAGCGCAGCTCGACAGCGAAATCATACAGACCTAACCATGCCTGACTCTCTCTCCCGTCGCGACATACTGCGAACGCTCACCATGGGGGGCGTCGCCAGTTACGCGTTGCGCGCCATCCCGCTGGCAGCCGCCGAACACGCGCATCGCCTTATAAAAGACGAGAAGAAATCTGCTGCCAACCTTTACACTCTGAAATTCTTTTCATCGCACCAATACAAGACGTTGCAGGCGCTTTGCCAGGCCATCATTCCTGCTGATCAGGATTCGGGCGGCGCGATTGAGGCCGGTGCTCCCGAGTTCATCGACCTGCTCACCAGCGAGAACCCTGAATTCCAGCTCAAGCTGGGCGGCGGCATGATGTGGCTGGATTCGACCTGCACTGATCGTTATGCTCACCTCTATCTGGATTGCGAACCCGAGCAGCAGAAAGAGATGCTCGATCTAATCGCCTATCGCGCCAACGCTTTGAGAGATCCCAGCCTGAGCCAGGGAATAGTTTTCTTCGCCTTCCTGCGCACCATGACCGCAGACGGCTTCTTCACCAGTGAGATCGGAATCAAGTATCTGGGTTATGTCGGAAATACGTTTGTGAAGGGCGACTTTCCTGGCTGCCCGCCTGTCCCGGATGCCAATTTTTCTTGAGGTTCGAGGTAGCCTTCCTTGGTGTCCTTCGTGGTTCATTTCAACTACCGCCACTCACCGCCCGAACGGCTCTTCCAGCGACGCGCTTTGCGAAGTAAACAACTCAGCCCCGGACTCGGTAATGTGCATATCGTCCTCCAGGCGTATGCCGAACTCCCCGCGGATATAAATTCCCGGCTCATCGCTGAAAGTCATGTGCGGTTCCAGCTTCCCGCTATTTCCGCGGACCAGGTAAGGCCACTCGTGCCCATCCATCCCCATGCCGTGACCGAGGCGATGGGTGAAGTATTTATAGTCCGGCCCATAGCCCGCGTCGGTAATCACTTTACGAGCGGCGGCGTCCACGGCCTCACACTCCAAACCCGGGCGAGCGGCTTTCACCGCCGCCGATTGCGCCTCATGGACAATCTCAAACACGCGTTTCATCTTGTCACCAGCTTTGCCCAGAACGAACGTGCGAGTGATGTCGGAAGTGT
>Ga0310810_10000239_pt1 | contig 55869 bp, 52 predicted proteins | sample NCmetagenome_FD_207641 | JGI IMG/M metagenome (GOLD analysis project Ga0310810, IMG submission 207641) | Soil microbial communities from experimental microcosm in Duke University, North Carolina, United States - NC | ecosystem: Engineered > Artificial ecosystem > Soil microcosm > Unclassified ...
GCAGGCATGTTCCCGGGTGATTGGCTCACCCCCGCGAAGGCGATCTAACAGGCTGCCGGTGTCAAGTTGTGCTGTGAGTGCCACAAGACTCCAGAAGACGATAACAAAACCACCCAGCGATTAGATTCCACAAGCGCTTGAATTGTTCAACACTTGACTTCGTGAACAGTTCAGGAGCAACATGTCGGGCGCAATCTAACCGCTTGTACTTCCGCTCATGGAGCGCGCTCTACAAATTCATCGGGTAAGCGTGGCTGATCAGGTGGCCGCGGTGCTGCGGCAAAGAATCCTGAACGGGGAACTGCGCCCGGGCATGCCGCTGCAGGAAGTGCCGATGGCGGCATCGCTGGGCGTATCACGAAACACCATGCGGGAGGCCACCCGCATCCTGTCGCTTGAGGGCCTGCTCAAGCGCAACGCGCATCGCGGGATCGCGGTGTGCCAGTTATCCGCCACCGATGTTCAGGAAATTTACTCTCTGCGGCGCATGCTGGAGATCGCGGCCGTTCTCGGATCGCGCTCCACGGAGATGGAAACTCTTTCTGAACTGCAACAGACACTGGAAGGCTATGAGCGCGCCGTGCGTGACCGCGATTGGACACGCGCAGTGGAGTTCGATCTGCAGTTCCACAGCCTGCTCATACGTTTCCACCAGAATCGGCGACTGGAGTCGTTTTACCAGCGGGTGATTGGGGAATTGCGAATGGGCATGGTGCTGGTAGACCGCGGCCACAACGATCCGGGCCGCCTGGTTCCGGTGCACCGCAGGATCTATCAGCTGCTGACCGCCGGAAAACTGAAGCAGTGTGCAACGCTTCTGGCGCAGCACCTCGATGATTCCGAGTCCCGCTTGATGCGGGTGATGAACGGAAAAAGTTCCCGGGAGCACAGATCGGCAGAACCGAGTTCTTGAGTTCGGCGCGTTAAGGGGAGGAACTATGAAGGCCCATGCGATAAAGGGTTTGCTTTGGTTTTGTACATGTGCAATGGCCGCAGTTTTGGGCGCGCCAACCCTGCACGGACAGGCGGTAAACGTCACCATCCAAGGCCGGGTCAATGACACGACCGGAGCGGGCATCTCGCAGGCGAGTGTGACGGTCGTGAATGGCGCAACCGGATTGTCGCGCTTCGCCATCGCCTCGGCCACGGGGGATTACCAGGTCCCCGGCCTTCCTCCCGGCGAATACACCGTCACCGCCGAAAAACAGGGATTTCGTAAAGAGGCAAAGAAAGTCCATCTTGATATCGGCGCGGCGGGCAACCTGGATTTCTCTCTTGCGGTCGGCCAGGTCACGCAGGAAGTGAACGTGCAGGATGTAGGCGAATTGGCGGAACCCACGCGCACCATGGTGAGTTCGGTCATTGACGAACAGAAGATCGAAAATCTTCCTGTAAACGGGAGGCAGTTCATCGACTTTGCACTGCTCGCCCCGGGTGTAACCGTCGGCGACACCACTTCAGGCAGCACAGATGTGATCATCGAGCCGGTCACCAAGCTTTCTTTCGCCGGCCAGAATATCCACTATAACTTTGTAGCGATTGATGGCGCGGACAATATGTCAACCGCGTCGGGCATTCAAAAGACCACGCCCTCGCAGGAAGCGGTTGAAGAGTTTCGCGTAGTGAACAGCAGCTACAGTACAGAGTTCGGGCGCGCTGTCGGTGGCATTGTCAACATCGTTACCAAGAGCGGGACCAACAACTTTCACGGCTCGGTTTATGAATACTTTCGCAACGACGCGATGGACGCGCCCAGCCCGCTGGCGGCGGGAACATTCAATAAACTGCGCCAGAACCAGTTCGGAGCCACCCTCGGCGGCCCGATCGTGAAAGGCAAGACTTTTTTCTTCGCCAATTACGAAGGCCAACGCCACGTCGAATCGCCCTTTTACAATTCCACGGTGCTGAAAAATATCAATGCCATCAACAGCGTTAAAACGAATGTCTGGGGATTGCCCGCCGAGAACCTGTTTGTGAACCGCGGCATCGACTACGACAATGGCGTGATCAAGCTGAATCACAACCTGAACGACCGTAATTCGATTTTCGTCCGGTACTTCATCAACGATCAGCGGTCCACCAACCTTTCGCCGCTGAATGATGGCTTTGACCTTCCGTCCGGGTTTAAGAATAATTTCTTTCGTGACCAGTCGCTGGTGGGAAACCTGGTTTCGACTTTTTCCCCATCGCTGGTCAATGAAGTGCGCGTGCAGTACGCGCACCGATTCTTCGATTTCCCAACTACCAGTACGCAGCCGCACATGGAAGTTTCCAACGTATTTACTTTGGGCGTGAATCGCGGCAATCCGGACTTCTATGAAGAGAGCCGGTTCGAGATTGTCGACAACGTAACCAAGACCGTAGGCAAACACACGTTTAGCTTCGGCGGGGACTTTAATCGGCTGAGCACTACCGAGTCATTCCCGTTGTTTTATCCATTCGAGGCGGATTTCGGGAACCTGAATGCATTCCTGGGCAATGACTTCGTAGGTGCTCCACATCCGTTTGTCATCTTCTTCGAACGGTTCGACGAAGCGTCAGGTTTCAACGAGCCAACCTTCGATCCGACCGTGTACCAGGGCACCAGCATTTCTTCTCCGATTCGCAACCAGGCCAAGGGTACGCTCGACCACACCTACGAAGGCTTGTTTATTCAAGACAGGTGGCGGGTAAGCAATAGTTTCACGTTTAACTACGGACTGCGATGGCAGGGCGAAACCTGGCCAAGCGCGGCGTTGAATAATCCGCTCAAAAACTTTGATCCACGCGCGGGATTTTCTTATGCATTGGGTGGAAGCCGAAACTTTGTCATTCGTGGCGGAGCTGGATTGTTTCATGGACAGATCCCATCACCGTTGCTGATGTGCCAGATCCCGTCCTGCGGAGGACAAGGGAAATATCCGGGACGCGAGAACATTCAGGACGATCTCGATTCCAAGACCGGTTTGTTCGCGTATGGGTCAGACCCCTTCCATATGGCCGGAGCTTTAGGCCTGTTGGTGCAGCCAGGCTTGTCGGTTGCTACTTACCCGAATGCAGCATTGGGAGGTGGACCGCCTCTGGACGCGGTTATCGTGCGCTTTGTTAAAGATCACAAGCCGCCGTATGGCGCGCAAGTCAGTTTTGGGCTTGAGTTCCAGCCCTTCAAAGACACGGTTTTAGATATCACGGCTCTACACGTACGCGGGATACATCTGGGCAGCTTCTATAACGTGAATCAACCCGACGCCAACACGTTCTACAACACGGGGACGGAAGCCGTGGCACACACGGTACACGACTCTCAAGGCCGCGCAGGTTCAAAGAACTACTACTGTGGCAACCCGGATCCGCTAAGCAATAATACTGACTGTCTGCCTGGAACTAAGTTCGGCGTTCTTCCCAACATCCGGAAATTCCCGTTTGCGGTCGATTTCGAGGCTGACTCCAAGTGGGACTCGCAATGGGACGGCCTGCTGGTGAACTTCAATCGTCGTATGTCGCATCACGTCGGTTTCGGAATCAGTTACACCTATTCGAAAGGTATCGATAATGGACCGAACCCAAGCTTTGTGCTGATTCCGCAGGACAGCTGCTGCTTCGATCGGGAGCGAGCTGTCTCAGCTGACTATTCGGCACATCGCTTCGTGGGCAATGCGATTTTTGCCGGGCCGACGCACCTGAACCCGGTGGTCAACAACTGGCAGTTCTCAACCATCGTCAGCCTGGAATCGCCGCACTACTTCACCAAGTTTGCAGGCTCGGACGTGAACGGCGACATCTTCGGGAATAACGACCGCGTGGGGCGGGAAGCTCGGAATACCTTCAAGGGTGACGGTTACCAGAGCGTGGACATGCGAATTTCCCGTACCTTCAACATCACCGAAAAGATCCACCTGGAGGCGCTCGCGGAAGCGTTCAACATTTTTAATACGCTGAATGTGCGCTTCTTCAACACCGCATACGGAGCGGCGGACTTCTGCCAGTTTGCCGACGACCCGAGTGCGCAAGGATGCGGGGCGGGGCCATTCTTCCGTGAGGGTTCTCCCAACGCTTCTTACGGAACGCCTCGCGCGATCTTTAACCCGCGGCAGGTACAACTGGCGCTTCGTTTCACGTGGTAGTGCTCGCAATGAGGGTTGGCCTTGCACAATGGTTACTATTACCGAAATGAGCGTCACACAGGCCGAGTTCCGCAAGGCGATGGGAAGCTTTGCGACTGGCGTGACCATTATCACGCTGGATTTCGAGGATGAAGTGCACGGTATGACCGCCAACGCATTCACCTCGGTTTCGCTCGATCCCATGCTGGTGCTGGTTTGCGTGGACCGGAGTGCGCGTACTCACGCGCATCTGCACGCCAAGAAGCGTTTCGGCGTGAATGTACTGGCAGAGCACCAGCGGGCGATTTCTGAATACTATGCGCGGCCCGAGCGCACTCATGAGCGGGCTGAGCAAGAAGCAGGAGCGCGTTTTGCTCGCACCGCGCATGGCACGCCGGTTTTGAATGACGCGCTGGCTTACTTTGAGTGCCGGCTGCACACGGTCCAGGATGCCGGCGACCACACCATCTTCATCGCTGAAGTTGAAGACGTAGTCCTGCGAGAAGGACAGCCGCTGCTATTTCATCGCGGGAAGTATCACGAGATTGGCGATCCTCTGAATTGAGCCGGAAGTTTATTTGCCGCAGGAGAGCTTGATGCGATTTGGAATCTATTGCGAGATGCAGACTCCGCCGGGCAAGTCGCATTATGACCAGACCTGGGAGATCATGCGGCAGATCGAGCACGCGGATGAGTCTGGATTCGATGTGTACTCCGTGATCGATCACCACTTCTTTCAAAAGTTTTCGATCTCGGCAAATCCGCTGGCGATGTTTGCGGCGGCTGCGCAAAGGACTAGTCGCATTCGTTTCCGCACTGCGCTGCACACCTTGCCGCTCGAAAATCCCATGCGACTGGCAGGAATGATCGCCGAGACTGACATCCTGACCAACGGACGGCTCGAGTGCGGCCTGGGCCGGGGGCATGCCTGGTTATTCGGGCCTTCGGCGTTGCCGCTCGAAGAAAGCCGCCCGCGTTATAACGAGGCGATCGACATTCTCGAATTGGCGTTCACGAAAGAAAAGTTCTCTTACGCCGGACAGTTCTACAAGGTGAAAGATGTGAGCGTGGTGCCGAGGCCGCTACAGAAGCCGCACCCGAAGTTCTATACCGGCGGCACCAGTGACATCACTTATCAGATGGCAGGCGAGAAGGGCTGGGGAATTTTTGTTCCACCACTGCTGCCCTGGAAGGTGCTGGAAGGGCCGCTGAATATTTACAAGAAAGCCTGCGCCGATCATGGACACAAGTCGGATATCGTCTATATCCGGCCGGTTTATATAGATGAAGACGAGAAACAGATTCGCAAAGAAGTCGAGCAGGCGCTGCTGAACTTCCTCGCTTTTAACGCTTCGCCTGTCGAATCCATTCAGGACGGCGAGAAAAAAGCTGAGCTGCGCGCCAAAGGCTACGGATTTTATGCCAGCGGCGCTCTCGAATCGCTTACCCGTTTGAGCTACGACGAAATCGTAGACCAGGAAATCGGATTCATTGGCACGCCCGAAAAGGTAATCGGACAGATTCGCGCGCTACAGGCCAAAGGAGGAATCGGGGAACTGGCGATCGTTTCCAACTTCGGCGGGCTGGAACACTGGAAGAGCATCAAGATTCAACACATGTTCGCCAAACACGTGATGCCGGCGTTACGCGATGAAGCGGGGCGAGTGGCGGCGGCGGATTGAAAAATTTACAGCGCAGAGGACGCATAGAAAGGCTCGCTCAGTGCGCCGGGTGAAATCCCTTTGGTGACCGAGGCAATTCCGGTAAAAACAATTTCGGCGGCGCTCCCGGCCATGAGCGCGCGCCGCATCCTGATCTTTGGCGGAATCGCGCTGATTGCAATGGGTATGCTGTTCGGCGATGTGTTTGCGGTTTTTGTCTTGCACCAGAATGGTGGCGCAACCGGCGCGGCACTGATGCAAGCTGCGAATGCCGCGGCGGCGCAGGACGCAGCGGGAGTGAAAACGGCCTTCGCGCAGATCGGTAACCTGATGGAGGATCGCGGCACCAAGGTGGACTCTCACGTCCATATGATCGACGCCGGATATCTCGCACTGCTGGTCGCGCTGGTGCAGCCGTATGTGCTGCTCTCCCAAGCGAAGAAGAAGTTGCTGGCAAAGTTGCTCATCATTGGCGGATTGCTACTGCCGGTCGGCATCTTTCTGATTCACTATGTCGGCCTGGCTTACAGCCCGTTTTCGGCCATCGGTTGGGCCAGCGTGCTGGCGGATTCGGCGGGGGCGTTGCTGATTGTGTGTCTCGCTTATGAGGGGCTGGGACTGTGGAGATACTTTCGCTCTGGTGGGCTCGTCTCCGAGCCGGAGATGCCGCGCGAACGAAGCTGGGAGCGGCGTGCGCTTCTCTCCGGCGGAACCTTACTCATACTTCTCGGTTTTTTGCACGGAGCGTGGTACTCAGCGTTCCGGCTCTATCACCACGAAAACCATGAGATTTATATATTGAAAAGGATGTCGGATTTCGGCAATGAATCCGCGATCCAGTCCGAGGTCAATGAATACGGAATGCTGCAAGTCGAAAAGGCTGTTCATATTGCCGCCCACTCGCACATCATCGAGTTTGGCCTGCTCGCCATTCTGCTTTCATTCGTTCAGCCGTTCGTGTTTCTGAGCGAGCAATGGAAGCGACGGTGGGTAAAGGTGCTACTGCTTGGTTCTGTGATCTTGCCGCTTTTCGTGCTGCTGGAATTAAGATTCGGCTTGCTGGCCGGGGGCATTGCTGACCTTGGGGGACTGCTGGTCATCATCGCACTTGTCGGCATGCTTGTGGGTGTGGTGCGCTACACCGGCCGACTTGACGGTGAGGCGGCATGAGCAGAGATCGTAAAGTCCTGATTTTCGGCGGAATCGCGTTGGCATTGATCGGAATGGCCTATGGCCTGTACTACGCCGTTTCGGTCGAGCACCAGACGCTTGATCAGATGGGCGGGTCGCTTGCCGGAGCATTTGTCAGCGCAGCTGAACGGAAGGGGCCGGAGTCCAAGACGTTGCTTGCGAGCTACGGGGAAGCGAAGTACCGATACGTTCGACAAGTGGACGTTCACTCGCACTGGATCGGGCTGGGCATGCTGATGATCGTGCTGGGGGTTGTTTTTGAGGAATTGCGTTTCGCCGAACGCAGGCGTGTTCTGCTGGCCTGGAGCCTGCTTGCCGGCTCCGCAATTTTTCCGGCCGGTGTGATGCTGCAGACGGTGAATCTACAGACTATGGGCTCGGCGCTGGCAATCGCGGGATCAGGTCTAGTTATTGGGGCCTTGGTCGCCACGGCAGCCGGGTTCGCGCGAGCGTAGCTGTTCCTGTTTAATAGAACCAATGTATCCACGGGCATTTAACTATCACCGGGCGCAGTCGCTGCAAGAGGCCTGCACCATGCTTTCGCAACTCGGGCCGGAAGCGAAGCTGCTGGCGGGCGGGCAGAGCCTGATTCCGCTTATGAAGCTGCGATTCGCTAATCCCGCGCACCTGGTCGATCTGAATTTTGTTCCGGACACGTCGTTCATCAAACAAGCAGATGGAGCAATTTGCTTTGGCGCGCTCACCCGCCACGCGGACATTGAAAGTTCGGATATCGCCGCAAAAATTCCTATTCTGCACGATTGCGCCGCCGGTATCGCCGATGTGCAGATTCGTAATCGCGGCACTATCGGAGGTTCGCTGGCCGAGGCTGACCCCAGCGGCGACTGGGCCACGGTATTGATGACGCTGCCCGCCACCATTACATGCTTGCGCGCAGAGAAGATACGCAAGGTCGCGCTCAGCGACTTCATTAAAGACGCTTACACAACCGATCTGGCGCATGAGGAAGTGATCAGCGAAGTGCGGGTCGAGGTGCCGCCGAAGGGGAGTGGCGGATGCTACCTGGCATTCAAACGCTCGGCACCGGTTTATCCGAGCGCAAGCGTCGCCGTGCAGCTGAGCATGGTGAGTGAGGGATGCAAAGACGTGTCCATCTTTTTGGGGTGCGTGGGGCTCACGCCGATCAGGGCGGCCGAAGCTGAATCTGCTCTGCGCGGCAAAGAACTTGACGAGAAAGCTATTTCGACCGCTGCTGATGCGGTGCGCAGTGCAGGCGATCCTCAGCCCGACATGCGCGGATCCGCCGAATATAAGCGGAGCCTGGTGGCCGGATTGTTGAAACGTGCTATTGGGATCGCTGTGCGGCGTGCACGCGGGGAGCAAGCGGAGGCAGGACACATTTATGCCTGAGGCCGTCGCCAAGATTGGGATCAAGATCATCGTGAATGGCAAAACGTGCTCGCTCAGCGTTGAGCCACGCCAACTCCTGGTCGAATTGCTGCGCGAGACGCTCGACCTCACTGGGACGCATGTAGGTTGTGACACCAGCTACTGCGGCGCGTGTACCGTGCTTTTGAACGGCAAGGGGGTGAAGTCATGCACCGTGTTTGCATTCCAGGCTGATGGCGGCGAGATCACAACCGTGGAGGGGGTGGAGAAAAGCGGCAATCTGCATCCCATTCAGAAGGCTTTTGGCGAAGCTTATGGCCTGCAATGCGGCTATTGCACGCCGGGGCTGATGCTCTCTACTTTCCAATTGCTTTCGAAGACGAAAGATCCGACTGAAAAAGATTTTCGCAAGGCAATCGCAGGGAATACCTGCCGCTGTACCGGTTATCAGAATGTTCTTAAGGCGATGACGTTCGCTGCCAAGGCGATGAAGGAAAGCAATGGCCATCAGGTTTAACGGCGCGTTCGAAGTAAAGCGCAAACCGGAAGAGGTTTACGACTTTCTTACTGATCCTAAGAAATTTGCTCCTCTGTTGCCGGACTTCCAGGGAATGACGCAGCAGGACGACAAGCATTTCACAGTGAAGGTAAACGTCGGAATCTCTTACATTAAAGGTGTTGCTGAGATGAAGATGGAGCTAGCCGAGGCCGATCGACCCAGGCGGGCACAATACAAAGGGCAGGGAAGCGTTGCTGGTGGAAATGTTTCGACCATTTCCAGCTTCGACCTGGTACCGGCCGGAGATGGAACAAAAGTGAATTGGGAGGGTGAGGCGCAAATTTTCGGCCGCCTTATGTCGGTTGCGGGTGGATTGCTGGAGCCACTCGGCAAGAAGAATGTTCAGAAATTAATTGATGGACTGCAAGCGGCGCTGAAGTAGCAGATCGGCTCTGGACAGCCGAAACGGCTGCGCTTACGTGATCAATGATTATGTCGGAGACGCAAAAGCAAAAATGGGTCGGCAAAGCGGTTCCCCGCAAGGAAGAAAACCGCCTTTTGCGCGGACGAGGTAAGTTTGCGGACGATCTGAAACTACGCGAGATGGTTTACCTGCGCTTCGTGCGCTCGCCTTACGCGCATGCGAAGATCGTAAACATTGACACCTCCGCGGCCGAGGCACTTCCGGGAGTGGTGGCCGTGCTAACTGGCGCGGAGATTGCCTCGCAAACGCAACCGTTCATGGAGATCGGTCCCGATCCCTGCGCAAAGATCAAAGACTACCCGCTGGCCGTGTCGAAAGTCCGCTACCAGGGAGAGCCGGTCGCCGCCGTGGTTGCTGAGTCTGCCGCTCTCGCGGATGATGCCGCCGAACTGGTTCAGGTGGATTACGAAGCTCTCGATCCGGTGGTGGACGCCGAAGACGCACTGACTGACAAGAGCATTCTGCATGAGGAAGCAGGCACCAACAGAATCTGGAATGGCGTGTTTGAGTACGGAGATGTCGAGCAAGCCCTTAAGAACGCCGCGTACGTCGTGCAGATCAAAAAAATGCACTTCCATCGCTTCTCCAGCACGCCGCTGGAAACCAATGTGGTGCTGGCGCAGTGGGACAATAAAGACGATCGCATCTACTACTGGTGCAACAATTCTTTTCCCTCGTTTGCGATTCAATTTCTGGCAGCGCATCTCGGCGTGCACATTGATCGCATTCGGGTCGAGACTTCTGATATCGGCGGCAGTTTCGGAATCAAGATTACCAGCTATCCTCAAATGGCGGTCTGCGCACTTGCGTCTAAAAAGGCCGCCGGCCGTCCGGTGAAATGGGTGGAAACGCGTTCTGAGCACATGACCTCAAGCGCGCACGGAAACGAACGCACCTTCCGGGACACGCGCGTCGGGCTCGACAAAAACGGCGTGATCACTGCCATTGCCTCGCGCCATATTGACGATTGCGGCGCGTACCCGCGTTATGAGCCCCTGGGCTGCGTTATCTGGTCGCAGGTATTCGCTGGTGTTTACCGCTTCAAAAATGCGCGCATTGATTTCACCCAGGCCGCTACCAACAAATGCCCTGTCGGCCCCAACCGCGGATACTCGCGCATGCAGCACTTGTGGTTTCTGGAACGGGTGGTCGATATCTGCGCGCACGAACTGAAAATTCCAGCCGACGAAATGCGTTTGCGAAACTACGTTCGCCCCGAAGAGTTCCCTTACACTACGCCCAATGGCTGCGTGTATGACTCGGGCAACTATCCGAAGATGCTGGAGGTCGCGAAGAAGCTGATTGGCTGGGACGACTGGAAAAAAAAGCAGGAAAAAGCTCGCGCGGAGGGCCGCCTCATCGGGATCGGCATCGGCACCACGCTCGATTCCGGCACCAATAATTTCGGGCAGTCACAGATCGTGAATCCGGGCGCTCCTTTTTCCGGCAACTCGCAGGGTGCGAACTGCAAACTCGATATCTATGGCGAAGTTGTGGTTGCCGTCGGCAGTTGTCCGCAAGGCCAGGGGCACGAAACCACTGCCGCGCAAGTGGTCGCCGATGTTCTGAATATCAGCCCCGATCTGATCACCGTGCGCACCGGCTTCGATACCGAACGCAACGTCCACACCGGATTTTCCGGCACTTATGCCAGCCAGTTCGCGGTTTCAGGTCTTTCGGCCGTCCATGGCGCAGCGCAAAAGCTGAAGAAAGAAATGTCGCGGCTGGCTGCCTTTACGCTCGAGTCCAAAGAAGACGATGTCGAATTCGGCGTAGGCCAGCAAGGCCCCGAACTGCGGGCTAACGGAAAATCAATCAATTACTGGGCCCTGGCAAACATTGTGAACGTAAACAGCGCCGTGCTGCCGACCGAACTTCACGAGATCACGTTGAACTGCCGCTACGTCTGGCGCGCGCCCTTCAAAGTTCCCGACAAGCAAAGGAAATACGGCAACCTGACGCTGACCTACGCCTCGCAGCTTCATATGGCTGTGATCGAAGTCGAGCCGGATACTTTCATTCCACGCATTCTCGACTACGTTGCGGTCGATGACTGCGGCACGGTCATCAATCCGCCCATCGTGGAAGGCCAGGTTTATGGTGCGACCGCGCACGGCATCGGCGCAGCGTTGATGGAAACCTGCGTCTATGACGCGGTTGGAAACATGCTGACCTCCACCTTCAGCGACTACACGCCCATAACCGCCGTCAACATGCCGAAGGTGAAGTACGGGCACATCGAAACCCCTTCTCCGCACAGTTACAGCGGCGCCAAAGGCATGGGGGAAGGCGGCGCAGCCCCGATCCACACCATTTCAGCCGCGCTGCAGGACGCCCTGTTCGATCGGGGCATCTTTATTGAAGATTCGTTCAATAACGCCGACGCTATCTTCCGCGCGGTGGTCGGCCGCGAGCACGGACAGGCCGCTAATCTTGTGAAATTGGAGAAGCGGGCATGAAGCGCGTGTGCATCATCGGCGCGGGCGCGATCGGTTCGCTTTACGCCGCACACCTTGCCCGAGTCGCAGAAGTCTGGGCCTTCGTCCGCCGTGAAGATCACGCCCGTGCCCTGAATCGGGACGGCCTGCGAGTTTCCGGAAGGCATGAATTCCATGTAACGCTGAAAGCTTCTCACCGTGTAAATGACATTCCGGATTGCGATCTGGGGATCATCGCTACCAAGGCCACGCAGGTCGCCGATTCAATCGCACCAATCGGTGGCCATTTCGACTCAGGAGCCATCATCTCTGCGCAGAACGGCATGGGCAGCGAGGAGATCATTGCCCAGCATACGCGGGGCTACGTTATTCGGGGCACCACTTTCATGAGCGGGACCAAGCACAGTGACACGCACGTGCAATACGAACTCGATACCGCTACCTGGATCGGCCCATTCGAGCCTCGCGGAACACCTTACCCGATCGTGAAAGAGGCGGCAGATCTGATCGTGAAGTCTGGCCTGAAAGCCGAAGCTCTACAGGACGCGCGCCCGGCCCAATGGTCAAAGCTGATTTTCAATTCGTCGGTGAACGCCGTCTCCGCACTGACCGGCCTTCCGCACTCGCCGCACTTTGCCGACGAAACCAGATTCTCTGACCTTGGACGTTTGCTTCACGATCTGATGGATGAAGGCAAGCGCATAGCCGCCGCTGCAGGCATCGTGCTGCACGATGATCCCTGGGAGATGAACAAAATCGGCGCCATGACCAATCATCCACCTTCCATGCTGTATGACGTTCGTCATCAGCTTCCCACCGAAGTCGATTTTCTGAGCGGCGCAATCGCTCGTGAAGCGGAACGGGCCGGAATCACCGCACCCCTGCACACTGCGGTGTATCGCTTGCTCAAAGGCAAAGAAGCGGGGTGGACATTCAAAGAAGAAAATCGCGCGGTCGAAGCTTACGGAGTGCATTGAGATGACCTGGCCGCTGGATCGCGCGAAATTGGACCGCGTTCGCTCTCTGATGAAAGAGCAGGGATTCACTGCGCTGGTAGTGCGCGCGCCTGACAACGTGCTTTATCTTTCGAATTACTGGGGCATGAAAGGTTACGACGCGATCGTGTTTCCGCAGATCGGCGATCCGACGCTGATTGCGCTTGAACCGCAGCAGGCGGATGCCGAGCGCAATTCCTGGACCAACGATATCCGGCTATTTAAGGGCTATCACGAGAACGACCCGCGCCCTCCCCAATACCGCGCCTTCGATATTGCTGTTCAGGTGTTGAAGGAAAAAAGCCTGACCGATAAAGTCGGCCTCGAACTCAACATGGGCACGCAGTCCGCCGATCGTATGGTGGGCGAACCCACCACTTTCACTCAGACGTATTTCGATCTTTTCCGAAAAAACGTCGGTGAACTGGCTGACGCTACGCCGCTTCTCAACGAAGCTCGCGCCATCAAGACGCCGCAGGAAATCGAGCGCATGCGCCTGGCGAATGAACTGGCGGCTCTCGCCATGGACTACACTCGCGATCACATGCGCGCAGGCATGAAAGAAAGCGAAGTGGGCGGGATGTATGAAAGCTTCGTGCATGGCCTGGGGGTTGGCTACAAAAACAAAGTCGAAATGGCCCGCGCCTTCACGCTGGTGTGGTCGGGGCCCGGCATTCGCACCTTCACCGCAACCGGTGATCGTCCGGTGCAGAAAAACGAGCCCACGCTTTTTGAAATCTGGGTCTGCGTGGATGGCTACTGGACCGACCTTACAAAGAACGCTTGCCCCGGCGAATTAACGCCGCGTTATCACAAACTGCTCGACCTGTTGTTAAAAGTATTCGGCGAAGCGGTCTCTTACTCGCGCGATGGGGCCAGCTTCCCGGAACTGGATCGTCTGGTTCGCGCCCGGATTGCTGAAGGCGGGTATCCCGGCCAGCCCTCGCATCCTATTTGCCACGGCGTCGGCGCACGAGCACATGAGCCGCCCTATGCACATCAGGCGGGTGGCGGGGTGATGAAAGAAGGGATGGTGCTCGCCATCGAACCGGGGATCTACTGGCCCGAAGGCGGCGGCTTGCGCGTGGAGGACAATTTCTGGATCACTGAATCCGGCAATGAAAAACTTTGTACTTATCCTGATGACTTTCGTATCGCGAAGTCTGCCGCATGACTGATGCACGCGTGAAAGCTGTTGCCAAACTCGAGTCCGCCGTCGATCCGAAACTGGCCGAGAAGATTATCGCCGCAGTGGATGAGCAATCGCTCGTTCATATGTGCTGCGATGTCATCAACATTCCCAGTCCCACCGGCGAAGAGTACCAGATGGCGCAGTACATACAGAGCACCTTGCAATCACTCGGAGTCGAAGTTACCTGGCAGGAAGTGGAAGAAGGCCGCGCCAATGTTGTCGGCCGCTGGACCGGCGTGGGCGGCGGGAAAAATCTGATGTTCAACGGCCACATGGATACCTCAAACACCGGCCGCGAAGATTTTCTCACCGGGATCGGCTACAAACCGAACGCGGTGCTAAAAAACGGATTTATTTACGGTCTCGGTATTTACAACATGAAAGGCGCGCTCGCCTGCTACGTGCACGCGCTGAAAGCCCTGCAGAAATCCGGAGTCCGACTCAAGGGCGACTTCATCATTGCCGCGGTGGCCGGCGAAATCGAAAAAACGCAGTGGGGGGATTTTAAAGGCAAGGAATATCGCGGCTACGGATTCGGCACGCATTATCTGGTCAATCACGGCATTCTGCCGGACATGTGCATCCTGGGCGAGCCTACGGACATGAAACTGGTGCTCGAACACTTCGGCTCAATGTGGGTGCGGATTTCGTGTACCGGCATTTATGTGCACACCGCCTTCTGCGAAGGCCGGGAAGAAATGAACTCCATCCGCCGTATGTATGAGTTGATGGCCACGATCATGCAATGGATCGGCGAGTGGGAGAAGAGGGCTTCCTACGGAGGAAGGAAAGCTATAGTCAATCTGGGCGGAATCCGCGGCGGCCATGCCTGGCGCGCCAGTCGCACCCCGGAGAAAACAGACTTATTTCTGGACGTTCGCGTTCCGCCCAACATCGCCATGTCTGATGCACGTCGTGACATTCAAAAAGTGTTCCATGCGATGAGGAAGCAGCATCCGGACTGGGGACTGGAGTTTGAAACCTACGTTTCTGTCCCAGGAGCGCGCATCAGCGAAGATCATCCCCTGGTTCACGCGATCGAGGGGAATCATGCGCAGGTAACTGGAACGCCTCCCCAGCGCGACGTCGTGACCTGGTGTTCCGACGCTAGCGTGCTCACGCGTTACGCAGTTGAGACCGTTAACTATGGCCCGTCGAGCGGTCCGCGCGACGCCGAAGGCGAGAAGGTGAAGATTGAAACTCTGGTCGACATAACCAAAGTATATGCATTAACTGCTGCCGAACTGTGCGGCGTGCAGTGAGATTGGGAAGGGCACGACTTCAGTCGTGCCGAGAGCGATCAATAAACATCGGGGCATTAGCCCTTGAGGTTTCCTTTGCCTAGCCAGAATGAAATCGACCGCCGTTTTCACAACATCCGCGCCGCTATGGAACGAGAGCATCTCGACGCACTCATCATCTGCGGCAACCAGTATGCCGGCTTTGAGGGCGCTACCTTCTACATCTCGGGCTTCGAAATTGTCCACCGCTATGTTTATGTTGTGCTTCCGCTCGCCGGCGAACCTACATTGGTGTTTCCCCGCGAAGCTCGCTGGATTGGCGACAAAGCCAAGCCGTGGATTAAAGACCAGGTCTGGCCTGAAATTCCCGGACACTGGATTCGTGAACGCGCGCAAGAACGTGGCTGGAAGCGGCTCGGAGTCTACGGCATGAGCTTCATCATGGCGGTACGCGATTACCGCGAGCTGGCTACTTTCGAACTGGTGCCTTTTGACTTTCAGTTTGATATGGCGCGCGCGGTGAAAAGTGAAGAAGAACTGGCCGAAGTTCGTGACGCGATGGATATTATTCTCGACGGATTCTGGGCGCTGGTTGCCGCCTATGAGCCGGGCAAAACCGAAGCTGAAATCATGGCGCCCGCGGTCGAGCGCTTCTTCGCGCGAGGCGCCGGCCCGCGCATGATGAACATCCTGCTCTCCGGTTCGCACGGCGAATCGGAAGCGTTCTTCAAAGTTCCCGGAAATCGAGTGGTGCAGCCGGATGACTTGCTTCTCTACTCGCTCGAAATCACCGGCATCGGAGGCTATTGGGTGGAATTTTCGCGGCCGCTGATTCGGGGGACACTCAGCCCGCGCACTCAGGCGATGGCGGATGCTTATCCGCACGCGCTGGAGGCGGCGCGCAAACTCATGCGGGCAGGAGAACTCGCCAGTTCCGTTCACCGCGCGGTGGCAGATTCGTTCGCCGAATACGGATTCTCGCTGGGCCACCTTTCGGGGCATAGCATCGGCGCAACCATGATCGAACATCCTGCAATCGGAGCCAAGAGTGACATCGAGTTGAAAGAAAACATGATCTTTTCTCTGCACCCGCAGGTGGTCGATAAAGACGGAAAGGTCTGCCTCTACACGCAGGACACATACCGCATCGGCAAGAATGAAGGCGAGTGTCTGGCCGACGTACCCTGGAAGTTTTACAGCGGTTCAGAAACCCGCGAAGCCGCCGTTTCAATGTGACGATATTGAGGCCGACGAAGGATGGGCGTTCCGGGGCCTTCGAGGGATAAAGGACACAGCTTCGTATGAAGATTTGCATCATCGGATGCGGTGCTGTTGGCAGCCTCTTCGCTGCTCACCTCGCGAAAGCGGGCGAGGCCGAGGTCTGGGCCTACGACCTCTGGAAGGACCACACCGCCGCGATCAATCGCAATGGACTTCGCCTTTCCGGCGCCGCCGACTTCACGGCCCGGCTGCATGCAACCAGCAATCCGGGCGAACTTCCCCGTTGTGATTACGGCATCGTCGCAACCAAAGCAATCCACACTCGCGACGCCATCCGGCAAGTCGCGCATGCTTTCGGCGAGGAATCCGCCGTCTGCTCGGTGCAGAACGGTGTAGGCAACGAAGAACTGATTGCCGAATGCGTGAAGTACGTCATACGCGGAACAACTTTCCCCGCGGGGCATTCGATTGCTCCTGGCCACATTGGCTACGACATAAAAGGCGATACATGGATTGGCCCATTCGAGCCCACCAACACGGCGATGAAAAAAGTCGAAGAGCTTGCCGCCATGATCACGCGCGCAGGAATGAACACCATCGCTCTGCCGGATGCGCGCGGCGCGCAATGGACCAAGCTCATTTTTAACGCGGCCACAAACCCGGTTGGAGCGCTTACGCTTCTTCATCACGGCGCTGCATCCCGCTTCGAAGCTACGGGCGATCTGTTCAACCATCTGATCGCTGAAGGCGAAGCGGTCGCAAAGAGTCTGGGCATCAAGTTGCATGGAGACCCGCGGGAGCTGGTGAAGAAGGGGGCGGATGCTCCGGGTAAGCATCGCGCCAGCATGTTGCAAGATGTGATTGCCAAGCGCCAGACCGAAGTTGATTTCATGAACGGAGCCATCGTCAGCTGGGGTAAGAAGACCGGAGTGCCTACACCTTTGAACAAAGCTGTCTGGGAACTGATCAAAGGCCTCGAGCATTCCTGGGCCGATCCCAGCTGAGAAGAGAACAGAAAAATGACCGTACCTTTCAATGTGGGTGTCCTGCAATTGAGCATGGAACCTGTGCACGAAACGGTTGCCATGGCAAAAGCCTGTGAAAAAGCCGGTTTTGACGCATTTTGGATCGCCGAAGCTTATCCCTGGTGGCGCAAGCATGGCTTCGAAGCTCGCTCATCCACGGCGATTCTCGCCGTGATCGCAACCCAGACACAACGGATTCAGCTCGGCTGGGGGATCATTTCGCCTTATACGCGACATCCGGTGCAGATTGCGATGGAAGCGCGCGTAATGCAGGAGCTAGCGGGCGATCGCTTTTTGCTGGGACTTGGGGCGTCAAAAATTTTCATGAAAGAGATCGGCGAAGGCGGTGGAGAAAAGATCGGCCCTGCGACGGTCATGAAAGAAAGCATCGACGTAGTTAAGGGAGTCATGAGCGGCGAAGCGTTTCAGTACAAGGGGAAAGCTTTTTCGGCCGATGTTCCGCCGTTGAAAGCCGAGGCCCACACGCCGCGCGGCATTCCGCCGATTTATGTCGCGGGCACCGGACCGGTGCTGCAGAAAAATTCCGGCGTGTACGGCGATGGCCTGCTCACCGCGAGCATCACCACGCCGGCGTTTGTCCGATATGCGAAGAAAAACATGGAAGATGGCGCGCGACAAGCCGGCAAAGATCCGGCTCGGCTCGTGCTCGGCTCCGTGATCGTAGGCAGCATTGGACGTGAGTCGAAGCAGGGCAAAGAAGGCGCGCGCGAGCAGGCGGCAATGTATCTGGCCAACAAAGTACAGAACATCAAAGGGTCAGCCGACGTGCTGCTGGAATGCGCCGGCCTGACGTTCGACGAATTGAAGCCGATCGCCGACGCCATGGAACGCGGCGGGCGTAAAGCCGCAGCCCAGGCCGTCAACGATGAAATACTGAGCAAGGTCTGCCCAATCGCCGGCACGCCCGAAGAGTGTCTCGAGCGCATTGAGGAGTATCGCGAGGCGGGCTGCACCCACATCATGCTGGAAATCTGGGGCGACGATCGCACGGGTCAAGCAAAGCTGTTTGGCGAAGCGGTCCTGCCGCGCCTGAAAAAAGCTGGAACTTCCGCGTCACGAGCCACGTAGAAGGTCAAAGGAAGGGTGCGCCTATGAAGACACCGCTGCTTCTGTTTTGCCTGCTTGCTGCATTGACCTGCGCTGTTGCAGATACCCACAACGAAAAAACCCAGATCGGACATGATCACTTTGAGGCCGACTTTCCTTCTGGCGGGGTGCTGAAGATGCACGTTCGTCCCTCCGCCCTGCACGTGATTGGCAGTGAAGACAACAAGATTCGCGTGCATTATTCCGCCAAGAACGGCAATCGCGGCGGGGACGTGAAGGTCACTCTGAAGACTTCGGGCAACCAGGGCGAGCTCAGCATCAGCGGCGGGCCGCGCAACGATTTCGAAATCGAAGTTGAAGTTCCACGAAATCTCGACCTGTACCTGCGAGTGGCCGCGGGTGATGTCGAGATCAGCAGGCTTGTAGGCAATAAAGACGTCGAAGTGCATGCCGGAGACGTGACCATCGGGATTGGCGATCCCGATGAGTACGCGCAGGTGGATGCCTCAGTGAATGCCGGCGACATTGACGCCGATCCGTTTGGCGAATCGAAAAGCGGCCTGTTCCGTTCATTCAGGCGCTACGGCAGCGGTCGTTATCATCTGCATGCCCATGTGGGAGCTGGTGACTTGACATTCCGGCGATAGCATCCGCAACGGACTACGCAGGGACGAGGCCCCTCGGCTGTCCAGTCGCGCGTGGCGCGACTATTCACGCGTTCTTTCGTTCACGATTCTTCGAAACTCTTCGTCGCTAACCAAGCCGCGCTTGGAAATGCCAACCTGCTTCACGGCTTCAAGAACCGACGCGCGACGATCGGGGCTGATCTGCAAGCCGAGCTCGCGTAGCTTCAAATCGATGCTGTCAAGTCCGCTCTTTTTGCCGAGCACGATCTGCCGGTTCGCGTTCACGATGTCTGCCGAATAAGGTTCAATGGCTTCCGGAATGTGAAACTGGCTGGCAACTGCGCCACTTTCACGCATGAACAGATTTTCACCGACCAGCGGCTTCCAGGCTTCGAGCTTGTAACCGGCAGCCCGGCTTACCACGGCGGAAACGTCCCTGATTTTCTTAAGATCAAGGTCAACCTCAACTCCATACAAACAGCTGAGTGCGAGCGCAATTTCGCCGATATCGGCGTTGCCGGCCCGTTCCCCCATTCCGTTGATAGTGCCCTGGATCCATGATGCACCGGCTTTCACCGCAGCGACAGCGCATGCTGTAGCCATTCCAAAATCATTGTGTCCGTGGAAGTGGACGGGAATGTTGGGACCAACCCAGGAACAGACCTCGCGAACCAGCACTTCGGCAGCTTCCGGACTGCAAGCGCCGATGGTGTCGACGACAACAATCTCTACAGCGCCGGCATTCAGAGCCGCGAGATAGATTTTCTTCAGAAACTCGAGATGCGTGCGCGAGCCATCGACCGCGAAGAACGCGACTGAAATCCCCGCGGCGCGGGCGGCGGAGATAGCCGATTCGATTCTCTTCAGAACCTCATCCTGCGAGATTCCATACGCTTTCAGCTTGATCTCACTGGTGGGCGCTTCAATGGTGGAAGCCTGCAACCCCAGTCGAACCAGTTCATCCACATCTGCTTTAACGGCGCGGGAGAATCCCCAAAGCTCAGCTTTTAAATTTGCCTTCTGCATAAGCTGAATGGCCTGGGCATCGTCGGCCGAGACGCGAGGGAATCCAGCTTCAATCCGGCTCACGCCCAGTTCATCCAGCTTGAGGGCGATCTCAACTTTTTGTTGCGGAGAGAGGACCACGCCTACGGTCTGCTCGCCGTCGCGCAGGGTGGTGTCATAAAACTGAACTCTTTTTCCGGAGAAAGGCGATCGAATCTCTGGGCGCGAGTTGAGATCGCTGACCCAAACTTTCGAGTTCCCGCTCACTTCAGCGCTTCCTGAGTGGCCAGTGCAGCGGGCTTTTCGCCGTATGCCTCCTGCCAGGAAATCACGTGGTTGCGCAGAATCCCAATGTTCTCGATCTCGCATTCCATTACGTCACCGACTTTGAGATACCAAGCCTTGGGATCGCCGCTGAAAGCAGCCACACCGGAAACAGTTCCGGTAGAAACCACATCGCCCGGGCTGTAACCCATCGGTGAATAGTGGGAGACGATTTCCGGTATCTTCACCGACATTTTGCTGGAATGCGAGCGCTGGCGCGACTCGCCGTTAATGCGCAGCTCCATAGCCAGGTTGTGCGGATTGGTAATTTCGTCGGCGGTCACGATCCAGGGGCCCAGTGGGCAGAAGGTATCGATGCCCTTGCAAAAGCTGAAAACGCCGGACTTCATTTCCCGGCGCTGAATGTCGCGGGCAGTGATGTCGTTGAAGATGAGATAGCCGCCGATATAATCCCGCGCTTCTTCCGGAGTGAAGTGTTTGCCGGCTTTTTTGAGCACGACTGCGAGTTCCAGCTCATAGTCGAGTTCCTGAGTCAGGTGCTCCGGGTAAATCACCGCTTCATCGTGGCCAATGATGGCATCAGTGTTCTGGAAAAACACAATCCAGGGCAGAACCGGGTGAGAGAAGCCGGCTTTGGTTGCCTCTTCATGGTGCTCGCGAAAGTTGCCGGCGGTATGAAAGAACTTCTTGGGAATAATCGGCGCCTTTTGGGTGATTTCGTTCAGCGAGAAGAATATTGGTTCGCCGTTGGCCCCGTTCGGGCTCTCCTGCTCGACGGCATGATCGAACGCCTTGCGCGCAGCCTCCAGGCTGGTGTCTCCGCCTTCGAACAGAGCTCGCATGTTGGAGGGCACAAGCGCGTCGGCCAATCGTTGATATGCATTCTCGTTTTCTATATCGCGCAGGTAGAGCGCGCAGGCAGAGTTCAGATCGACGATGCGGCTTTCAGGCGTCATGGCGCCGATACGCGATTGCCGGGTCGAGTTAAGGAACGTGATCAGTCGCATAGAAGTGGAACCAGTAGAAGTTGTGCATGCGTGCCGGGCCGCCGCTTAGCCAAGGGCTTGTCCGCCCGGACACGCGAAAGGAAAGTACTCCCTTCCTTCTACTTCCAGTATATGGCGCGCGAGGGGTTTTGGGGCAAGACCCGAGTCGTCCCGCATGATCGCCCCTCAATCCAGAACCTACGAAGTGGGAGAAACGGATAAACAAACTGGGTAGTCCGGTTATCGAAGCAGCTGTCGTTTATGATTGAGCGCTTCACCGCGGTGAAGGAGGGGAAGCGTGCAAAATCGCAGACAGTTCCTGGAAACTCTCGGAAGCATGGCGGCTGTCAGCACGGCTGCTGGAGCAAGCAGTTTCGGCAACGTAAGACAACTCAGGTTATTTGCGTTCCTGCCTCCTGCAAACACCCACGACCGCCTGCAGCCGGAGTGGTACCGGCGCAAGATCAAGCAGGTACAGGACCGAATGAAAGAGCACAAGCTCGATGCCATGGTTCTGCTGAATGCGACCAATGTGATTTACACCACCGGATATTTCCATCTACCCACGGAACGTCCGCTGGCTGCTCTGATTCCCGCCAATGGCGATCCGGCGCTGTTCATTCCCGGGCTTGAGGAAGATCAGGTGAAGCTGTGGTGGGTGAAAGATTACGAACCGTATTTCGATTATCCGGGACCAGTGAATCGTGTGCAATGGATCTTTCAGCGGGCGGCCAAGCGCGGGTTCGGAGGCGGCCGGATCGGAGTGGAGGAACCGACGCCGAGCCGCTTGAAGCACATGACACAGGGTGCGCCCAGAGCACGCATAGTAGACGCCAGCGAGATTATTGAGCAGCTGCGCTGGATCAAGGATGAAGACGAAATCGACCTCATGCGACGCGCCATGTATTTCGCCGATTTCACGGTGAAAGCCGGGCGAGAGTTTGTGCAGCAAAATGGAACGGTGTCGGAAGACCAGATTCTGAAAGCCAGCGCTGATGCGGTGGCCGACAAGATGTCAAAAGAGCTGAACGACGTGGTGGGGATCGGCATCGATGCGCCGTTCGGCGGCCTGGTGCCCTTCGGCAAGCGCTCGGCGTTTCCACATGCGATTCCGAGCAAAGATCGATTGAAGTCGGGCGATGCTTTGATCCTCAGTTTTGGCGCGCAAGTTGGCGGCTACACTGTGGAATGCGAGCGATCATTCTGTATTGGCAAGCCCAATGATTATGCCAAACGGTTGTTCGATGCCATGCTGGCCGCGCATGACAGTGCTGCAGAGAATCTGAAGCAGGGTGCAGTCGCGGAGGAAGTAGATAAAAAGAGTCTGGATCAAATCCGCAAAGCCGGCTTTGGCAAGTTTCTGAAGCATCGTACGGGCCATGGGATCGGGTTAGAAGCGCATGAGTCCCCGTGGATTGCGGAAGGCGACAGGACGGTCCTCCAAGAGAGTATGACTTTCAGCTGCGAACCAGGCGTTTACGATCCGGATTGGGGCGGTTTCCGGCATTCAGACACGGTGGTAGTGCGCAAAGACAAGGGTGAAATCATTAATACATACCCGACCAGGCTGGAAGACATGGTGATTGAGATCTGAGCATTGTAGCAAATTACAGGTTGAGGCATCCTATAGATGTATGAAAACGAAAATTAACAAGACGGAACAGGAGTGGCAAAAGGAACTCTCGCCCGAGCAGTTTCATGTCACCCGGCGAGCGGGAACGGAGCCCCCGTTCACGGGGAAGTATTGGAACTCCAAGGAGGCGGGAACCTACAAGTGCGTGTGCTGTGGGCAGCCGCTGTTCAGCTCAGAAACAAAGTTCAACTCGGGCACGGGCTGGCCGAGTTTTTATGAACCCTTAAATCATGAGGCGGTAGCGACGCACACCGATCAAACGCATGGGATGACGAGGACAGAGGCCCGTTGTTCGAGTTGCGATGCGCATCTGGGACACGTGTTTGAAGATGGACCGGCGCCCACCGGACTGCGCTATTGCATGAATTCAGCGTCGCTGAATCTGGCGCCCGTGGAGAACAATCCGGAGAAGAAGTGATCTCTGCGGATCAGCCCACGCTCTTGAGAGGCTGCTTTAGCAGCGCAGAAGCGCTTGACCAGGTGAAGCGATGCTTGTTCGGAGGACATGATCCGCAGCGGGAGCATCTTCGCTTCGCTCGGAATCACGACTAAGCTATGAAGCGAGCCGGGCGAGGACGCCCGGCCTCCACTGTCGAATCAAAAGCTCAGGCGTTGGCCGCCAGGGCTTTGGGTTGCTCGTTGGCTTTCGCCTGACCTGCTTTGTCGCTTTTCTGTTGCTCGGCGGAGCGTACTTGCACGCTGCCCTTCAGGACTGCGCCATCTTCCACGCTGATGCGCTGAGTGACCACATCGCCGGTGAGAGATCCTTCGCCGCGGATGTCGAGCCGATCGGTGCACTGAATATTTCCAGTGACCTTGCCCATGATCACAACTTCACGCGCGCTGACGTTAGCGTTGACGGTACCGTTTCGCCCGATGGTCACGCGGTTCTCGGCAATGCTCACGGTGCCTTCGATGCGGCCGTCGATGTAGAGCGACTCTGAACCGGTGACTTCACCTTTGATCACCAGCGAGCGGCCGATAGTTGCCTGCTCCAAGGGAGCGCCGACAGTCTTGGTGGGGCTGAAGTTCACGTTAGCTTGAGGTTTCTGCGATGAGTCTGGAGGCTGGAGCATGTGGTTACGGCCTTCCTTGTGTGTGCCCGCCCGAGCTCATATCGCGTGTGTGGCAGGCTGAATTGGGCCTTTGGGCCAAGCTGACTATCGCATGGGAAGGGCCAGTGGAGCAGGTTACGGAAGAACCTGTACAGTTGCTGCGCTGACATCAGGTTCTTTCGGCCCTTGGGGCCTTTTTTCCCCACGACTACTCAGGGCTGGCGCCGGGGGCTGCGTTCTCGGGGTGCTCACGGCTGGGCGGGTGAGAGACCCGCCCCTACGCGGGCAACTCGATTCACACTTGTAACGCCTGGCCGAGGGCTTCCCATTCGGCCATAGTTTTTTGCAGCTGCTGCTTGTGTTCTCCCAGTTCGTAGGTCAGGCGCTGGGTTTCTTCAGAGCTGACGAATTGCAGCAGGGAAGATTGACAGGCGGCGATGTCGGATTCGAGCTGTGAAATTTCTGCTTCCAGTTCCTGGACGCGCTCTTCCATCTGCTTGCGCTTGAGTGGATTCAGGCGCCGGTTGCCGGCTGAAGCTGCGGGAGTAGCGGAGTGACCGTTGCCGGATGCGACCGGCAGGAACGCGTGCACAACTTCCTGTAGCTTTGCCGCGCCGCCCTCTTTGCGCCAGCGATAGTCTTCGTAATTACCGGGATAGACTTCCACGCGGCCCTCGCCGATTTCGAAAACGCGCGTGGCGAGCTTATCGATGAAATAACGATCATGCGAAACGAAGACCACCGTGCCGGTGTACTTGCTGAGCGCGGCCAGCAACACGTCTTTGGCGCGCATGTCCAGGTGGTTGGTAGGCTCGTCGAGCAGAAGAAAATTTGCCGGATGCAGAAGCATGCGAAGCAGGGCGTAGCGATTGCGTTCACCGCCGGAGAGTACGCCGATCTTCTTGAACGCCTCTTCGCCAGAGAAAAGAAAACATCCCAGCAAGTTGCGTAACTCGGTTTCGGTCGATTGCGGCGAGACTGTTCCGAGGTCTTCAATGATCCTGGCGTTGGCGCTCAATTCTTTATATTGGTCCTGTGCGAAATAATCGGACTGCACGTTGTGACCAAATTTGTACTCGCCTGAGCTCAGCTTCTCTTCCCCGGCGAGCAGTTTGATGAGCGTAGATTTTCCGGCGCCGTTCACCCCGACCAGGGCGATGCGGTCTCCCCGTTCGATGATGAAATTGACGTCGCGAAAGACCTCTTTTTGGCCATATGATTTTGCGACCTCCACAAATTCGGCCACGATCCGCCCGCTTTGCTTGGGCTGTGGGAACGAGAAATGAATGGTGCGCTCTTCGTCGGGCAACTGGATGCGGTCCATTCGCTCAAGTTCTTTGATCCGGCTTTGCACCTGCTTGGCCTTAGTGGCCTGATAGCGAAAGCGGTTGATGAAAACTTCGAGTTGCTCAATGCGCTCGCGCTGGTTGCGGTAGGCTGCTTCCAGCTGTTCGAGGCGCTGCGTTTTCTGCGCGAGGAACTTTTCGTAGTTGCCGGGGTAGAACTGAATGCGCTTGTTCCAGATCTCGGCAATCTTGTTTACGGTCACGTCCAGAAAGTAGCGGTCGTGCGAAATCAGAACGAAGGTGTAAGGATATTCGCGCAAATATTCTTCCAGCCAGTTGCGGGCTTCAAGATCAAGGTGGTTGGTGGGCTCATCAAGCAAAAGCAGGTTGGGCTTTTGCAGCAGCAGCTTGGCAAGAGCAATGCGCATCTGCCAACCCCCGGAAAATTCTTCCGTGTGGCGGGTCCAGTCTTCTTTCCGAAAGCCGAGTCCCGTAAGCACGCTACCGACCTGCGCCTCGATGGCGTAGCCATCACGAGCGCGAAATTCATGATCCAGGCGCTGATATCGGTCGGCGAGCTGATCGTATTGAGCGGACGCATGGTCCAGGTCCGGCATGCGCGCGGTGATCTGCTCCATTTCGGTTTCCATGGACTTCAGGTCGGCGAACACTGACATGCACTCGGCAAAGATGGTCTTGCCGGAGAGAGTCAGGCCGTCCTGAGGAAGGTAGCCGGCGCTTATGCTCTTCGCAACAGTGATGGAGCCGTAATCGAGCGTTTCTATTCCGCCCAGGACTTTGAGCAGGGTGGTTTTCCCGGTCCCGTTGGCGCCGACCAGACCGATGCGATCGCGGGCGGTAATCAGCCAGTCGAGATGCTCAAACAGCATCTTTTGGCCGAAACGCTTACCGGCGGAGGAGAGTTGGATCATCTGATTCCATCGTCTCACGAGTGCGGAATTTCTGGAAAGAAGCGGAGAGGCTACAGAGACGATCGCAAGGAGCTGCGGCTTCTCGAGCGATCGGAAGGTCTGCTGAGAATCTGCTCCAGCGCCCGCTCGACCCGCTAAGGATGGGATGTTTCAGGCAGATTAATTTGCTGCAAAATTTGTGCCACTCGGGTGATTACTGGATGGTTACCGCTTCACCACCTCAGGCTCGCAAACCAGGCGTGGGCCGGCCCTGCGATTTTCGAGGGTCTTCAGGGTGTCGACAATCATACTCAAGACGTTCTCGTTTCCCACCGAGGTATTGATCATCATGTGGTAGAGACAGCGGGTAGGCCAGTCCGCGTTGAAGTAGTGCCTGACGAAGTCACTACGGTCGGCATCGACGGTGTCGACCAGTTCTTCGGCTTCGTGTTCGCTTTTTCCCATCTCACGCAACCGCCGGATCTTTTCCTGGCGTGGAGCATAGAGGAAGACGTGAAAGGCATCGGGATGCTGGCGGAGAAAGTAGGGCGCGCCCCGGCCGACGATTACACAATTCCCCTGATCGGCCACTTTTTGCATCACCTGCTCGGTAATGGTCACAAAACGATCGGTGTCGAAGGGGATGGCGTCGCCGCTCAGGGGAATGCTGCGCTCATAGCTGCCGCGCCAGAAAGTCTTGACCATGCGATGGAAGGCGCTGCCGCGACGCTCGTCGCAACTCATCACGGCTTCCGGATTCACATTGGCGACTTTGGCAATCTCTTCTGTCAGGGCGTGGTCCCAAAGCCTCCAGCCCAGTCGATTTGCGAGCTCCTCCGCAATCTGCCCGGCGCCACTGCCGAACTCACGCTCCACGGTAATGATGTGATACATGCTTCACTCCCTCAGTGGACAGCCATGCTGGCGCCCGGCCTGGTCTTCTTCATCAAGAATACCAGCGGAATCATAGCTAAAATCGCGACCCCGAGCAGCCAGAAACAATCGACGTAGGCCAGCATATTAGCTTGGCGCAGAACCGACCCCTGCAGCATGGCATAGGCTTTGCGCGCTGAATCTGTTGGCGAAAAACCGTGGCCTTCCAACATAGATGTGATGCCGGCCAGCGACTTTTGGAAGTTCGGATTGGCGGCAGAGAGGTGGGTGGAGAGCTGCGCCTGATGGAATTGTCCCCGCCGGGCCAGCATAGTTGTGACCAGGGAGATTCCTACGCTGCCACCGATGTTACGGGCCAGGTTCATCAATCCGGAGGCAGCGTTGTTCTTTTCCCTGGGCAAAAAGGCGTATGCAGCGGTATTGATGGGCACGAACAGAAATGCCAGGCCGGCGGACTGGATCATTCTGGCAAAAATTATGGTCTTGAAGTCCACATCAAGATCGAACCGGGTCATGTGGAACAGAGAAAAGGAAAGAATCACCAGTCCGAAAACCATCAGACGGCGGGCGTCATAGCGGCCAAGCAGAAATCCTACGATCGGCATCAGCAGCATGATGGTGAAGCCGCCGGGTGAAAGCGCCATGCCAGCCCTCTCCGCGGTATAACCGAACAGGGTCTGCATCATGAGGGGCAGGAGCAGAGTGCTTCCCAGCAGGGCGAAGCCGAGCATAAACATCATGAGATTGGCGGAGGCGAATGTACGTTCCTTGAAAAGATGCAGATCAATGACCGGATCTTTGTGGTACCACTCCCAGAGCAGCACGAACAGTAACGCCGCGACAGAGATCACGGTGAGGGTGACAATCATTCTCGACTCGAACCAGTCTTCGCGCTGCCCTTTGTCGAGTACGACCTGCAGGCAGCCGAGCCCGAGGGCGACCATTCCCAAGCCGGTGTAGTCCACCTTCAGTTCAGAGAACTTGCGGCGACGGAAGTAGGGCGGATCCTGAATCAGGCGCGAGGTCAGCAGCAGAGAAAGGATTCCGACCGGAATGTTCACGAAGAAAATCCAGCGCCAGGTGTAGTTGTCCGTGATCCAGCCTCCGAGGGTCGGGCCGATGGCCGGCGCCATAACCACGGCGACTCCGTAAACTGCGAAAGCCATGCCGCGTTTGGCCGGAGGAAAAGTGTCTGCCAGGATGGCCTGTTCGCTGGGCTGAAGGCCTCCTCCGCCTGCGCCTTGCAGAACACGAAAGACAATCAGCATGGCCAAATTTGGGGCCAGTCCGCACAGGAAGGAACTGATTGTGAACAGGGCCACGCAGCCCATATAGAAATTCTTACGGCCGACAATCGACGAAAGCCAGCCACTGAGCGGCAATACGATGGCATTCGAAACCAGGTACGAAGTAAGAACCCATGTGCTTTCGTCAGTGCCGGCCGAGAGATCGCCGGCGATATGCGGAAGTGCGACATTGGCGATGCTGGTATCCAGCACCTCCATGAAGGTTGCCAGCGTGACCGCCAGCGCAATGATCCACGGGTTTATCGCCGGCCGCCACTCATCGGCAGCGGCGTCCATGGTGATCGACGCCGAACTCATCTGATCTGAACCTTTGGAACGACGGAGAGGCCAGGGCGGAGAACGTGCTCCTTGGTTTCGCCCGGGTCGAAGGTGATCTTTACCGGCACGCGCTGAACCACTTTGACGTAGTTGCCGGTGGCATTTTCGGGCGGCAGAAGGCTGAAGAGTGCTCCGCTCGCCCCGGCAATGCTCTGCACGTGGCCTTTGTACTTCCGGCCATAGGCATCCACCGAAATTGTGGCTTCCTGGCCGGGGCGCATTTCGCGCAGTTGTGTCTCTTTGAAGTTAGCGGTGACCCATATGTCATCGAGATTGATCAGCTTCATCATCTCGCCGCCAATCTGCACATTCTGTCCAACTTCGACAGTTCGATTGGTGATGACGCCATTCACGGGCGCAGCGATATGAGTGTATGCGAGGTTTTGCTCGGCGGTGTCGAGTTCGGCTTTCTTTTGCTGAGCCTGCGCCTGCGCGGATTGCGCGCGTGACCGGATGGAGGCGATCTGCTGCGGCGCGGTGGACGCGGAGCGCAGGTTGGCCTCAGAGCTTGCGAGCTTGCTTTGAGCCTGTGATACTTCATGTTCGGCGCCATTGGCGGCGGCGCGAGCACCTTCAACCGAAGCCGCGCCCGCGGCAGCCGCAGCGAATGCCTGGTCGTACTGCTGTTGCGAAATTTCCTGTTTGTCGATCAGCTGCTTGTAACGGATGAGATCATTTTGGGCCTTTATGTTATTGGCTTCGGCCTGCTGCAATTGCGCGCGGGCGGAGTCCAGCTGACGACGCGCAACCGAAACCCCGGCGCGAGCACTTTCGACCTCAGACTGTGCGGACGAAAGCTGACTGCCGGTGCTGACCGAGGTGATAGGCACATTGACCTGTGCGGCCTGCGCCTGGGCCAGAGCGTCAGAATAAGCAGCCCGTGCGCGCTCCACCGCCAACTCATAATCACGGGGATCGATCTCCAGCAGAGGCGTGCCTGCGGCAACGTACTGATTATCTTCAACCAGGAGTTTCAAAACATGCCCGGATACCCGTGAGCTGATCGAGTTCAGGTGGCCATCGATGTAAGCGTCGTCGGTGGATTCGTAACTGGTGAAATAGCGCCATAAAAAAAACATCGCCACCAGCAAAACGATGGCGCCCACGATCAGGGCCATGCGGAAGCGCGGATTGCGCGAGGCGCGACGCCATCTCAGGTCGCGGTCGGAAGCCGGCAGCGGTGGATGCGGCGCCTCAGTGCTGCGTTCGCGGTCAGGCGGCGGTTCAGCGGGCGCGGTAGTCTGGGTGGTCGGTTCCATATGTCATTTGCCCATTCCTAGATACTGCTTTACACCTTCTTCGGCGTAACCGATGGCGCGCGCCAATTCGATCTTGGCAAGATTATGCGCGTACAGGCTGGAGATGTAACTCTCATTTGCGCCGGCAACGCTTTCCTGCGCCTGGACAACTTCAAGATTATCCGTCACGCCCGCCAGAAAACGATCACGGGCCTGCTCCAAAGTCTGGTTAGCCAGCGCGACCGAACTCTGCGCCACCTGCACCTGTTGGTCGGCCGCTGTCAGGTCGAGCAGGGCAGAGCGGATTTCAAACTCGATCTGGCCGCGCAGATTGTCAACCTGCTGCCGGCTCTGACGCAAGGTGGCCTCAGCCTGCAGCACATCAGAATGGGTTTTTCCGCCGGCAAAAATCGGGATATTCAAAGTTCCTGCAACATCCATTACCCCATGCGAATCTCCGGGAGTAACGCCGCTGGCTCCATAATCCCCCGAGAAACTGAGTGAAGGCAGGTGCTGGTAAGTAGCCGCCCGCCGAAAACGCTCTGCGGCCCGCACCTGCTGTACGGCCGCCAGGTAGTCTGAGCGGTAGGCGTAGGCTCGCTGCAGGCTCTCCTCCAGACCCATGGGAGTCAAGGCCGAGTAGGGAGCTTTGTCGGCAAGGGTAAATTCCTGGCCCACCGGTAGCCCGATGATGCGGGCCAACGAGAGCTTCTGCTTGGCAAAGTCGTTACGCGCGACGATGAGCTGTTGTTGCCTTGTCTGGAGTTGTACTCGCGCCCGCAAGCTGTCGATGGCGGGAATTACGCCTGCATTCTGCTGGTCCGCTGCTTTCGAATACAGCGCCTGTGCGGTAGTCACCTGGGCTTGCGCTACATCTACCCGGGCGGCCCCCGCAAGCACCTGCAGGTAGGCGTTGCCGGTCGCCAGAACCACGGTTTCGCGCGCGTTCTTGTAGTCGAGATGCGCCGCTTTCTCGTTTTCGGAAGCCCCGCGCACCCGGTTGATAACATTCAGATCAAAAAGTGTTTGCTTGAGGAAGAAGCGGGCATCAAACGACCCGAACGGGCCGACGACGGTCGGAAATCCTGGAAGGTTACTTCGAAGTCCAATGGCTGCCAGGTTCACCTGGGAAACATTTTCGCTGATTGCCGCCCTGACGTTCGGTAACAGATCGCTCAGCTCTTTCCATTTCTGGCTACGTGCGGCAAGGCTTGCGTCCGACTGCAATAAGAGACCCAAGTTGTTGCGCAGCGCCATGCTGATGGCATCTTTGAACGAGAGTGGGATGGATCCGGGGCGGACCTCGCCATGGGCCACGCTGCCGTTAAAGAAGTCCTGAGTTGAGATGGCTGCGGCTGGGTTAATGGGGGAGGGAGATGGGCCATTCGGCGGCGACCCACTGTCGTTCCGGGGCCCGCCCAATCCGTCTTGAGCAAGCGCCGATCCGCAGAACAGCCCTATTGCGGCCATAACAACAAAAGCAGGGGTTCGAGTACCAGTTAGACTTCCAGCTTGCCGGTCTTGCATAGATTGACGAGTTGCTAGCCGAGAAAACGAACAGCCTGGCCTGAATCCGTTTGACACGTTATAGATGCAATCATCGTGCTTATCGCCGCATCTCTGCTTGGCGCCCAATGAGAAATCTAAGTTTACCCTCGATTTGCATCAATTTGCGATTGAACATGCTCTGACTGCATCCAACTGCAGATGAAAAGCACATTTTTTAAGAAATTTGGGTTAGTACTGGGCTTGGTGTTGGTGGCGGCCATTGCCGGTTCAGCGCAGGACTTTGATGTTGCCTTTGGAGTGGGCACGCTGATTGCGCCCTCAGCTTCCAGCGCCAGCGGGAACCATAACCCGGTTAGCCTGACGGGCGGAGCCTATCCGGTGTTCACCGCTGATTATCTTCTGAAGCACAACTTCGGGTTTGGCGGTGAGATCGCCTGGCGGGCCGGTCGCAATGTGTATGCGGGATTTCAGCCCTATCGGCCGCTGTTGTATGATTTCGGCGCCGTATACGCGCCGCATGCGCGCAGGATTGGAGCCGAACTGCAGGCCGGTATCGGATGGGAGAGCCTGCGCTTCTATCAGCCTTTCTTCAACTGCAGCGGTTTCACCGGTTGCAGCAATTTCGTCAGCAGCAACCATTTCATGGGACACTTCGGCGGAGGCTTGCGGTACTACTTTAAAGGACACTTCTTTGTGCGGCCTGAAGCCCACGTTTACCTGATCCGCAATAACGTGGAGTTCAGTTCGCCACTGGCGACGCGCGTGGGAGTTTCTCTCGGATACACATTCGCGCCCGGTTTCTAAATTGCGGCAAACTATTACGGCTTAGCTGAAGAAGTTTTCATTGTCTGCGAGTAGGCGTGGATCTTTGTCTTCAGGCTCGAAAAAGATGGCCTAAGCCGCGCGCCGGGCATCACCGCGCAGCGCATCGGCTTCAATAAAGATGCGTTCCACGGTCGGCTCGCGCCTGCGGATGTTCTCCTCCAGACGGTCAATCGCGCTTTCCAGCTCCCGCAGCCGCAATCCGTACTTAAATTTGATGTCCACTGCCAGCAAAACCTGGTTTGGTCCCAGCTGCATGGTCAGCAGATCACCGACATCTTCAACTGCCGGATCGGTCAGGATGATGGAGCGCGCGTTTTTCAGGAGCGCAGGATTAGCGCTTTCTCCTACCAGTAAGGCGCCGCTTTCGCGGCCAAGAATGACTGCGACGGCTGCGAGAATGAGGGCAATCAGCAGGGAAGCGGCCGCGTCGAAATATGGGCTGTGAAAGATCTGGCCCAGCACGATACCCAGAGCAGCGATGACAATTCCAAGCAGCGCAGCCGAGTCTTCCATGAAGATGGTAAAAACCGTTGGATCTTTGCTGCGTAAAATTACCTGCCAGGTGCTTTCGCCCGGCGCCTTTCTCTTCAACAACTCTTTCCGAGAGACGTTCCAGGAATAAAGTTCGCACACGGCGGCAAAGGCCAGAACGGCGTAATTCCATTCGGGATGCTCCGGCAATTCGGGTCTGCGCAAGTGGTGAATGCCTTCGCTCGCGGCCAATGCACCGCCCACGACAAATATGAAAACCGCTACCAGCAGGGAATAGAAGTAAAGGACTTTGCCATGCCCGAACGGATGCAGGCGGTCGGGCGATCGACGGCTGCGGCGCATTCCGAGCAGAAGCAGCAGTTCATTTCCGGTATCGGCAGCGGAATGGTAAGCCTCAGCCATCATGGCCGAGCTTCCGGTCTTGAGGCCGGCTATCAGTTTGATGGCGGCGATCGCGATATTGGCAACGATCGCCGCATAAACCACCTTCGAAGACGAGTCTCGCCGCACCGCTTTTCCGATTCGGGAGACCGCTCTGGAGATGCCTAAGGCAACTAGCGAAAGTGTACCCCTGGGCCTCGCCCATTCCGGCACAGCGCTGTGTTACTTACGTTACCTTTACCGTTCGCTGTCATGAAAATATTCTGGCCGCAGGTAAGCCAATATGCGACGCACTGTTGCGGTTGCAGTTCTGTGTGCATGTTTCTCACTTTCGGGCGCATATTCCTCGGCACAACAGGCTGAGAGCACCGAAAACACTCGCAAAGTTGTCTCCCGCCCGAATCCTGTTTATCCGGCTTTGGCCCGTACCATGAGTCTCAGGGGCAGTGTGCGCTTGGACGCTGTCGTTGCGCCAAATGGCACGGTGCGGTCTGTGGTGCTGAGAGGTGGACATCCGGTGCTGGCCCAGGCGGCGCAGAGCGCGATCATGAAGTGGCGATGGGAGCCGGCCGCTCACGACACCCACGAACCCATCGAAGTGAAGTTTGATCCGCAGTGATTCGCGCGGCAGGGCGATTGTGATACAAAACATCTGAACGCCATGTTCGTCTTCGCCCTCCCTGCCACATTCCAATCACTGGGTCCGCCGTGCTGAGATCCCTTTTTATTTCTCTTTCGGAAAGCCGAGGTCTGCGCTCTTTTGCTGAGCGTTCTTCGATCGGGCAGAAGGTTGCCGCACGTTTTGTGGCCGGGACCGGGGTGGAGGATGCTCTCAGGGTCGCAGCCGCGCTGAATCAGAAAGGGCTTTCGGTTTCGGTTGATAACCTGGGCGAGAACGTCACCAACCCTGATGAAGCCCGCGCCAGCGCGGGACTTTACCATCAATTGCTGGAGCAGATCGCTGTCCGCAGGCTGGACGCGAATGTCAGCCTGAAGCTGACTCACATGGGCCTGGATGTTGAGGAACAGCTGGCGCGTGACCTGGTCAGCGGACTCGTGAAGCGTGCGGCCGCCATTGCGCCTCCCAACTTTGTGCGGGTTGATATGGAGGGCTCGGCTTACACCCAGCGCACGCTGGACTTTGTTCATGAGTTGCACCGCGCGCCCGGAAACCAGGGCTGTGTGGGCGCGGTGATCCAGGCTTATATGCGGAGCGCCGAGGCTGACGTAGCGAAGCTGCTGGCGGAAGGAATACGTATTCGTCTGTGCAAAGGAGCCTATAAGGAACCGCCCGAAATTGCGTTGCAAGAAAAGTCAGAGGTTGACGCGAACTACGTTCGGCTGATGAAGATATTGCTGAAGAGTAGCGTTTACCACGGCCTGGCTACTCATGATGAGGCGATCATTAATGACGCCAAGGCATTTGCCACCCGCGAAAAGATTTTACGCGACGCTTTCGAATTTCAGATGCTCTACGGAATCCGCCGTGACCTGCAGTTGCGGCTGATCAAAGAGGGCTGGCGCATGCGCGTGTATGTGCCGTTCGGCACGGAATGGTATCCGTACTTCATGCGGCGACTGGCCGAACGCCCCGCGAACGCGCTGTTTATCGCAAGGAACCTGCTGAGGCAATGAGCTTTATCGCTGCGGAACTTCAGGACTGCCAGATGGCGCCAAGGGCAATCTGGAAGCATTACTCAGCATGTTGCGCTCTTCGGGCGAGAACATGCTGCGATACCGCCCGGAATCGATCATCTGCTGCCGCCGGTCGGGAGGGAGCGCGCGCAAATCTCGGATCGCTGATCCCAGCAACCGTCGACGGTCAGGCGGAAGCTGTTGCAGCCCACCATACAGTTGCCGCGCCTGGCTCTTCTGGTCGGGAGTCAGGTGTTCCCAGGTTTCCATGCGGTTCAGGATGCGCTGTTGCTGTTCCTGGGGCAGATTGCTGAAATGATCCAATCGCTGGCGCAGAGCGTCGCGCCGTTCCGGCGGTAGGCTGCGAAACTGCGGATCGTTTTCTAAAGCGCGTTCGCGCTGATCGAGCGGAACTCCCTGGAATTGCCGCAGCCATTCGCCCCCGTGCCGACCGCCAGGCGGAGCAGCACGGTTCAGTTGCTGATTGCTGCGCCCATCGTACCGTCGGTCGTTACGAGGATCCTGGTACCGTCGATCTTCATCGTGTCGACCATCGTCGCGGAGGCCCTGAGGCCGGTGGTTCTGGGGAGGGCCTTCGTACTTTCGCTGTTGCTGCCGTTCCTGACGGCGCTGATTATCGCGACGCTGGCGCCACTGTTCATGCTGATTTTGCGCGAACGACGGCAGCGCAAGCAGAACCATGCTTGCAATCAACCATCCGGAAACGTTGCTGAATCCCCTCACTGCTCCCCGCTCTCCCGCCCCGTTTTGCGCCGCTTATCACTAAAAATTACGGATTCGCCGTGACATCATCCTGCACCTGGAGGTCATCCAGTTCATCGAAGTTTGCATACAGGTCATTGTTCTTGTCGAGTATCTGCAGATCACCCACAGCTGTTCCCGGCTCGGCTTGAATGGCCACAATATTCTGGGCGATCGGTCCGCGCCGCACTCCGTGCTGGATTCGCCAAAAACTGATGCCCCCTACCAGCAGCACCGCCATAGCTCCGGCCAGCGCCGCGCGCTGCAGCCATGCCCACCATCCGGCTGCCTGATGCGCCTGCTCTTCGCGTAATCGCGCTTGCAGGCGAGTGTCAAAATACGGGGAAGGCTCAGGCGCCTGCCACTCATCCAGCAGTGCCATGGTGGCACGGCATTCCTTAAGTTTGCCGGCGCACTCGACGCATCCTTCCAGATGCCTCTTCACTTCCTGCCCGCCCTCGCTGATGCCCGAGGCCAGGTCCGGCATCAATTCGCGAATTTCATTGCAGTTCATAATCTTTGTCCTTCACACAAACTCTTTGAGCTGTTCACGCAGCGTCTCATACGCCCGGAACAACAGTGACTTGGTGGCGGATTCGCTCAACTTCAGCACTTCCGCAATTTGCTTGTAATCCATCTGTTGATATTTGTGCATCACCACCGCCAGCCGCTGCCGCTCCGGCAACGACTGCACTCGCTTACGAATCTGCTGCAGCCGCTCGCGCCGCAGTAAATCCTGCTCCGCGGTCAATCGCCGGTCCGCCACATCCAGCGGCGCTGAGTCTTCTTCCGCCGGGTCATCCAGGCTGACCTGGTTCTCCGGACGCTCATGACGCGTGTCGCGGGTAAAGTTCATCGCCAGGTTAGTGGCAATCCGGTACAGCCAGGTGGTGAACTTCGCGCTCGCCTCGTAACTGCTGCGGGATCGATACACTCGCAGAAAAACTTCCTGTGCCAGATCTTCTGCCGCTGCGCTATTGTGCGCCATGCGATACATGAAGCTGATCATTGGGCGGCGGTACTTCTGAACCAGATAACCGAAAGCTCCATCGTCCCCCGCCTTTACCTTCAGCATCACTTCGGCATCGCTGAGGTTCTCACCAGGGCGCAGTGCCGGGGCGTCCTCTGTGGAGCGGCCCCCGATTGCCAGCGGGCCATTGCTGATGGCCATGCTGCCCACAGTTTTATGAACCCGACCTGAATCAGAAAGTTGCATCTCGTCTTCGGCCCGCTCCGCCGCGGAAGATTCTGGCAGAGAAGGAGATACGGGCACTTTCGTTTCTTGTGGGTCGCGCGGCATAGAGCACTTGGCCGCACGAGGCTCTCAGCCGCCCCGCCCGGCATTTCTCAGGCTACCACGCCGCATCCGCTGCGGAATCAGTTATTTGCGGCCTAAGGTTGTAAATGCTTCGCATACCCGTATGCAGACTATGAATCTGCACAATCCTCCCGATTGGCGGGCAGCCGCGCCAGCGAGATAGTGAAAGGTGTTTTTCAGAACGATCCAGAGGAACAAAGCCATGGCTTCCCAGCACGTGCAGCTGCGTCTCGAATCCCCGGACGGATCAGTCGCGCGGGAATACCGGGTTAGCGACGGAAAAGTTGAGACTCGCCGTCAGGAAGCGGAAGCCAGGTATGGCCCTGAGGGTAGCTGGCATCGGCTAACGCCGCAGCAGCTCAGCGATCACGTGAAACACAGCACGGTGGTGTCGCACTGGCTTCAGCGCCGCCTCGGATGGAGACGTTTGCTGCGCATGTGTGTCGCGCAAGAATCACCCGATTGGACGCCGACTCACAACTCTGCACCAGAAGATCACGCAGAAATGCGGACTACCTAAGTTCGCTCGCCCGAAAGCCGAACACCGTTGAGCCCTCGCTGCTTGATGCCCACTTCCGCAGCAGCGGGTCCAGGCGTTTCTCCATTATTTTGGACTCTCGCCACGGGCGTCCCGTTCGTAACACAAACAGAAAGCCTTCTTCTGTTCACCCAGGAATGCCCGCAGGAACTGGTAGTAATATGCGAGGATGCCCAGTCCGTATACGGTGTCCTCTTATCCCGCAAGCGACGCCAGTATATTGGCGACCTTTTTACCAAATCGTGGAAGGACGAAATTTGTCCGAGCTGTGATTATGCTGCTTTTGGCGGCTGGCACGCTGGGGTGTATCGCCACACTGGAAGGACGTTCTCGGAATTCCTTGCCAGACGTAGCTGGCCCGTTGCTCAGGGCCATGTGACTAATGTGCGGGTCAGGTCGTACACGGGTCCTTCTTCCAAAGACCATGTCCCCCACTATTTCGTAGAATACGAAGTTCGATTCATCGTGCCCGCTGAGCAGTGTCTCACTGGAACGACTTTCGTCATCGAAGGTGAGCCGCCACTGTGTGAAGGAATTGCACGCACACGGACGACAGATTCCCAACGGTGAAACCGTGCTCGTCGATCAGGAATGGATACTCATTGGTGCCGTGAGTCGTTCCGCGGTATTTCACGATTCGCATGCGCCGAGTCGAGATCTGGTCGGTAATGCGGTGATCGAGCAGGATCACACAATCGGAGACGTACTCTTCCAGGCCGCGGCGGGTTAATGTTCCTTCGCCGCGCTCGCCAGTGATGACTGCACTTACCCGTCTGTCCTTGAGCCAGCGAAACAGGCGGCGCAACTTGGCACGCAGAATGCCTTCGTTCTGAAATCCCGAGAACAGGACTTCGATGGTGTCCAACGCAACCCGCTTTGCCCCGATGCTGTCGATGGCCGCGCCCAGGCGGATGAACAGACCCTCCAGGTCATAGTCCCCGGTTTCATCGATTTCGCTGCGCTCCACCTGCACGAAATCAAGAACCAGCTTCTTCTCCCGCACTAGACGGTCGAGATCAAACCCAAGCGAACGCACATTTTGGGTGAGCTCTGCCGCATTTTCTTCGAACGCCATGAACACTCCCGGTTCGCCATATTGCATGGCGCCACGAACCAGGAACTCCATAGCCAACAAAGTCTTTCCGCACCCTGCGCTGCCGCAGACCAGCGTCGGACGGCCACTTGGCAGACCACCACGCGTGATCTCGTCCAAGCCTTGGATTCCTGTGGGAGCCTTAGGCAGGCTACGGTCGTTCTGATCAACCAGGCTAAGCTTCATGGTGAATGGAACCTGGATAGGGCGGAAAAATACAATATCGCCAGGCACACGGTTGCGTCAAGCCGCAACAGAGTCCAAACCCCCGCTTCTATAAAAGCGGGATGTGACGAGAAAACACTTCGTGTTTCCATGAGCACTGCCCTGAGCCCTACATGCTCTCCATTCTCGCCAACGAGGACGACCGCTAGCCGCGTGAGCCCCCACAGTCCCGGCCCTACCAGCTATCATTTCTAATCTCCGCTGAACGCCCACAGCATTGCCACCTTTCTCATGGATGAACAGGAAAATCCGGCGGTGGTGCAGGCGGTGATGCACGTAATGACGCGCCATGCCACCATGGACATGACCCTGTATTAACTCGCATTCGCGGCGGGGGGCGAGGCGAGCCGCACATGACAAGGTGATCCAATTTGAAAAAAGAATTGCGGGTCCCCGTGCGGGTCCCGCAAGCCGTGCAGTAGAACTGAAGTGAATGGGGAACGTGTGTATAATGATGAACTTACCGCATGTTTGTGGGCGCTTAACTCAGCGGTAGAGTGCCATCTTCACACGGTGGAAGTCATAGGTTCGAATCCTATAGCGCCCACCACCTTTCCACTGTTTGCCTTCCGAAGAACGCAAGCTCCAGCCGGTTGTCAGATCGCCGGGCAGTTTGGCCTGATTAAGACTCGCACCAGAACACAGCCGGTCCGGCCAAGTAATTCCATTTAAGCCGCGCGTGCAGCCCTGCACTCTGGGTGATTGCATCCGCACCCGCTCGTAGCTGACGCACCTGATGCCGCTTCGCCAGTGCTGGCGGTAGCGCAGGCCTGGCTGCAGTACTCACCTTCCGTCGCTGGACAAGTGCAGTTTGGATGTGCGCATTTATTCTGCTGACTGGTAGTAGACATGGCATTCCTCCGGCACTTCGATGCCAAATAGAGGCAAGCCGTCTGAATCGATGATTTCTGCCCCAGCCATCAACGTTCTGTACGTGCAGTGGCTTACTGCTTAATCCGGATTTGACAGAATCTTTACATATCCAGCAACTCACGATCATCCAATTTTGCAGCCAGGGGATGTTCGTCATCCTCTAGGTGCCATTGGGTTGGCTGGGCCGCATTCAGGAATCGGAGCTAAGGAAACATGTCAAGCGCTTCTGCAGCGACGTCGTATTCAGCTCTTTCTCTGAAAGACATTGTCTGTCTCTGCGCCGAGCCATACGAAGCAGAGCCAGGCAAGGCCGAACCTTGCAATGAGGAAGCGTGGCAGGAGTTTGTTGCGCGAGTCGGAAGGCCGATCAGTCTGAGTGTTATGCGCACCGCCTCATTGTGGGGAGTGACTTCCGCGTCTCTGGTGCAGGACCTGGTCCAGATAACGTATCTGAAGCTGTGGGAAAACGGTTGCTGTCTTCTGCGAGACTTCGCAGTGCAACATCCCGAACATATTTTGGGATACCTGAAAAAAATCGCTATCAACGCGACGCACGATCATTTCAAGCATCGCCAAAGTCAAACATCGGGTGGAGATACGCTGCATGTTTCCACCAACGATATCGAGCCTCAGATGGGAAAAGACGCACAGGGCAGCGAGGAGCGGATTGCCTTTACAGTATTCCTGGACGAGATCGATGAACTTCTGAAGCGTTCGCTGACACGACCCGACCAGGAGCGCGATCGTACGATCTTCTGGCTCTACTTCCGCCAGGGATTGAGCACCAAAGAAATCGCGTCGCTGCCTGGGATGGGGCTCGGCACCAAGGGAGTTGGAAGCGTAATTGAGCGGCTGAAGCAGTGCATACGTGAGCAAATCGCCGGGACAACCACCCAAGCCCCTGAGCCGGAATACACGGAAAAGGAAATCTCCCCGAGAGTTCGTATGGGACTGTATGAGGCGCCCGTTGGATCGACATATCAGTGAGCAAGAGTTGATGGCTCTGGCACCTTCGCCTTCTGACTCGGGGCTGCGCACTGGATTGGCTGCCGACGCTATCAGCAATGCCCAGCAGCACTTGCAGGAGTGTGCAGATTGCAGGCAGAAGTTATCGAAATATCGGCAATTAGTGGAGCGATCGCCTGCTATGCCGGTGATCGCAGGCGCTGTGCCTCCGGGGCCTGATTGCCCCAGAGATGAAGATGTTGACTGGCATGAAGTGTGCGCCGGATTGTGGCCGGAGTTGAAAGCAAAGCAGCTGATCGCGCATGCCGCCCGGTGCGATCACTGCGGGCCTTTGCTGCGGGCGGCTGTATCCACGGACGAGAAAGCTAGCCCCGAAGAAGAGGAATTGTTGGCGCAATTGAAGGCGCCGTCGCGACCGGTGTTAACAGCCATGGCAAAGCCGGCTCCGCGGAACACCAGAGTTCCATCTTTCTGGACCCAGATTCTGAAATGGAAGATGGCAGTGCCGGCGCTGGCATTGATGATCGTTTTCGCCATGCTGGGCACAAGGTGGCATTCGTCTCCCAAACGCCTCTCCGGGCCCAGCTTTGCCGAGTTCGCCGTTTCCACTCACAGGCAACATGCTGAAGGCAGGCTCGCGCTTGAGGTCCGCTCCGATTCGCAGCACACAATTAACCAGTGGTTTCTGACTAAGTCACCGTTATCTGTAGCGCTGCCCGACTCTCCGGCGTCCCCTGGCGAAGAACGGCCTTTTCGAGTTGAGGGAGCGCGGCTGATGCAAATCGCCGGCAAACCCGCCGCCTTTATTGCATATGAAGTGCTGACGCCCACGCTGAAAACATTGCCGGCGAGCTTGATAGTGGCCCCCGATTCAACCGCCATTGCCTCTGGAGGCGTGCAGGCGAATTTCAAAAAAGTAAGTTTCCACTACGCCACCATCCAGGGTTATAAGGTTGTTACATGGTCCCTGCACGGCCTTACTTACGCTCTGGTTTCCCAGGAATCAAACAGCACGCAACGGTCTTGCATGGTTTGCCACTCCGCAATGAGAGATCGCGATCTAAGTGAAGTTCCGACGCCGCTGACCGTGGATAAAACTCAGACAATCTGGCAATAACTACAATCCTTTGCCGTTGCTCTTAGAAATCCGGCAACTGCGATTACCACTTATAAGTTCGTCAGGTCCCTTTCGTCTTAGTACTCGTCCGTTCGCGCACTCAGCAGGTAAAAGCAAATGCCTCGTGGTTCTCGTTCATGCATGTGAGGTGAAGTGAGTACTTATTCCGGGGTGTACTCCTGAATAAGCTCAACGCCGCAGGAGAATTTCATGATTCATGCAAAAAGGCTTTCGGTAATTTCCGTACTGATGTTCTTTGCACTAACGTTCTCATCCATTTGTGCAGCTCAAACACAAGCAGCAACGGACGCAGATGCGAACACCGCTCGCAGCAAATCTCCGCATGGTCGCGTCATGTCCCCTGGTTCCAGCATCTCTCGCGCCTCTGACAAAGGGCTTCGCGCCCACACTCATTTGCAGGTGTTCGTACCCGAAGAAACCATCACGCCATTCGCCGGGCCACCATTCGCCGGGCTTGGATTCGAAACGCCGGCATCGCTCGCATGCGTGTACTCGCTCGTGCCCAGGGTATCTTCCTGCAATCCGAATCTGGTCACCGCAAATCCCGCAGGAGGATTTGGGGCGATAGCACTGGTAGAAGCTTTTCATGACCCGACGGCTTTGACGGATTTGCAAACTTTCTCCGCTCAGTTTGGATTGAAGGCTCCCAACCTGACGGTGGTGTTCGCAAGCGGGACCAAACCGGCGCAGGATCCGAGCGGAGGATGGGAACTGGAGGCAGCCCTTGATCTCGAGTGGGCGCACGCCATGGCGCCGGATGCCAGATTGTTTCTGGTTGAAGCCAGATCAGCCAGCTTCAGTGATCTTCTTGCAGCCGAGAGAGTCGCCGGCAATCTTGTCGCAGGCGCCGGGGGCGGGGAAGTATCGAATAGCTGGGGCGGTGACGAGTTCTCCGGCGAAACTTCATTCGACTCCAATTTTACAACTGCTGGAGTAGTTTATTTCGCGTCCTCTGGAGATCAGCCGGGCGTTCAGTATCCGGCAGCTTCTCCTAACGTGGTGGCGGCGGGCGGCACCACAACGGCGCGCAATCCTTCCACCGCGAATTTCCTGTCGGAGCGGCCCTGGGACCTGGCGGGAAGCGGCCTTAGTGCTTTTGAGGCGCGCCCTATCTATCAGGACATTATCCAGTCGATCGTTGGAACCAGGCGCGGAGTTCCGGACTTGTCATTCGACTCCAATCCAGTAACCGGCGCATGGGTATTTGATTCCACGCCAGTGCAAGGCGCGGGAAGTGGCTGGTTCATTGTGGGAGGCACCAGTCTCGCTTCGCCAGCGCTGGCAGGAATTGTGAACGCGGCGGGAAACAGGCTCAGCTCAAGCCACGCGGAACTAAACCTTCTCTACAACAATTTGGCGATAACCACGGACTTCAACGACATCGCTAGCGGCTTTTGCGGGCCCACGGCCGGGTTTTCGGCCAAGTCAGGCTGGGACCTCTGCACCGGAATTGGCAGCGTGAAGACCAAGATCGGCAAATAACCTGAGGTTTCGGGCCGCGCTTCTCCGGAAGGAATGTGGGGTATCCGGAAGGTGCGGCCACAAACCCACATTCGAAGATTAAGAACGAATCCTGAACGGGAGATACAACCATGAAGCCGAAAGTAGTTTTCCACCTTACCCTGGCTGTGCTGACACTGGGACTTCTCACAAACAGCAGTTGGGCGCAAACCAAGAATCTGGAAGCGATTGCGACCCTCAAGTTCTATGCAGCCGCACAAGGTATTTCGTTTCCCGCTGGGGCCAACCCCAGCGCCGTACTTTTTGATGGCAGTAGTATCTGGGTGGCAAGCGGCCGGAGCCGTTTCATCACAAAACTGCGAGCCAGCGACGGAGGGAAACTGGCTGCTTTCCCGACTCCGGATTTTGCCAACAGCATTGCATTTGATGGAGCCAACATCTGGCTGACGAACCCGCACCAGCGCGCAGTCAGCAAGATGCGCGCCAGCGATGGGGTGCTGCTCGGTACCTTCCTGGTCGGTACCAATCCCGGCGCCGGTCTGGCGTTTGATGGAGCCAATGTGTGGGTCTCGAATAGTTTCGACAACACGGTCAGCAAATTGCGCGGCAGCGATGGCGCGAGTCTCGGCACCTTCCCGACCGGCTTAGGTCCCTCAGGCGTCGCATTTGATGGAGCCAATATCTGGGTGGCCAACAATATCGATGGCAGTGTTACCAAACTGCGCGCCAGGGATGGAGCAAATCTTGGCACTTTCCCCACCGGGCATGGCCCAAGAAAGGTTGCGTTCGATGGCTCCAGCATCTGGATCGCAAATGCGTTCAGCAATAGCGTAACGAAGTTGCGGGCCAGCGACGGTTTGAACCAGGGCACGTTTTTGGTGGGGAATGCTCCCGTCGCGCTCGCGTTCGACGGCGTCAGTATGTGGATTACGAATGCTGGCGATAACACGGTTACACGGTTGCGCTCCACGGACGGCGTCAATATGGGGACGTTCCCAACCGGGCGTGTGCCCATCGGCATCGCCTTCGATGGAACAAATATGTGGGTTACCAACAATGCCGACACTAACGGCACTGTCTCGAAGCTTTAGCGAGTGAAGGCGTGTGGCACTGATTTCCAACGATTCTGGATTTCGCGCTCAGCATTGCAAATCTCAGCGCGGAAAACCACTACAAAAACCATTACGACAACCACAAAAAGGAGCTTTTATGAAAAAGAATTTCCTCTCAGTAATTGCGGTCGGGGCAATCATCATCGGTTCCATCGCGATCGTGCCGTTCGCCAATGCGGCAGCAAATGACAGCTTCGTCTTCAACATGGTTAAATCTGCGGGGGCTTCGGCTTGTCTTTCAGAACATGCCAGGGGCCGGGTCACACTCAGTGATCTGGTGGCAGTCCAAAACATGCACATCGAGGTGTTCGACCTGCCCCCAAACACTGACTTCACTATCTTTGTGATCAATACGCCAACGGCGCCTTTTGTGCCTGCATGGTATCAGGGAGATCTGACTACCAACGCAGCCGGTCGCGGCGTAGCAGACGTTACCGGCATTTTCAGTGATGAAACTTTCATCCTGAACCCAGGTATTCCTGCGGTACCAGTCGAACTACACCACCTTGGGATGTGGTTTGCCGATCCGGCACAAGCGGTGACCGCAGGTTGCGCAGGCACAGTGACGCCTTTTGATGGCGATCATAATGCCGGCATTCAAGTGCTGAACACCGCCAACTTCCCGGCTGCAAAGGGTCCATTGGGGAGACTACAGTAAAGCGTTCTGCAGCAAGAACGCACAATCGGAAGTCTGCCCCACAGAAGATAGTATCTGTGGGGCTTTTTCTCATCGCGAACCGTTCTTCGTATTCCGCTGCACACGCTGTATTCCCATAGCCACGAAGCCGAGCATATGGCGATAAGCTAACCCGCATTGAATCAACTATTTCTCCTTTGGCACATGCATTGCGATTCTCCTCCGTGTAGTACGGGAGGAGAACATGACAAGTCTGAATCAATCCAAATCATCGAAATCAGGACGCATTATGAGCTGGTTACGGCGGCATCTGCCGGAAGTCGTCGCAGCTTCGACCATGGCGGCATTTGCTTTGATTGTGATCAGCTGCTCGAGTAAGCAGGAAAAACCGGCCACGGCCGAGATCAGCGCGCCGGAAGTGGCGGCCAGCACACCTGAAGCGTCGGCTACTCCGGTTGCAACGCCGACGCCGAAGAAGGTGAAAAAGCATCGGCCCACAACCGCAACATATGTGAACTCAGATTACGGCATTTCAGTTACATATCCGCGTAAATATACGGTCAACTTCGGGGATGACGCCCAAGCGATTTGGCCAGGTCTTGGCCCCGTGGATTCCGGTTTCGGCAATAGCACGGGTGCTACCGTCGCGACCATCGAACTGCCGGGAAACATGTATCGCGACACTGATTTCGCGACCGGTTTCCTTAAGATAAGCGTCAATAAGCAGGTTGGGCGCGAACAGTGCGAGCAGTTTGCAATGGAAAAAGCTGACGATGCAGTGCAGTCCGCGGCCGTAAAAGTCGGGGCCAACGATTTCCACGAAGTGGAGACTACGGTCGCCGAAAACCTGAAGCAGGGCAATGCACGGTACTATCACGCGTTCGAGAACGATGCGTGTTATGAGTTCGCGATAGGAGTGGGAACTTCTCGCGACGGCGCGGACGATTGGAAAGCGCAGGTGGACCGCACCGATGTGTTCCGCAAGCTGGAACGAGTCCTGGCAACCGTGCGGATCAAGCCTATTGAGAAGCAAAAAGAGGGAGAAGATGTGCACGACGTGGTTGGAGGTTCGCCGGAATCTCCAGCGACATCGGAGCCGGCTTCGACCTTGCTTAGTTCGGATAAGCTTTAGAACTTGGAATGAAGCTCCGTGGCAAAGCCACGGAGCTTCTCCTGTTCAGCAAGGCATCCTTTAGTATAAAAATCCCACGCCCGATAAGTCGAGCGTGGGACTTGAGACCAGACGGTGTTTTCTAGCTTGCTCGCGGCATGGGCTTGTCCGTCTTTTGCCAGTCTGCGCTGGCTTCGCCTGCTGAGGCCACGTCCGCTGCTCCCGTGCTTTCTAGAATACCTTTAGCTTTGCGGGTCCAATCAGAGTTGTCGGAGTGGACGGAGAGAAGAATACCGCCTTCCTTCACGCGCCCTTCGTACCGCTTGGCCTCGTATTCCGGTATACCCATCCCGATCAGGGCTCCTGTGACTCCGCCCAACGCACCGCCTACGCCCGCGCCTGCCAGTGTGGCCATGATCGGACCGGCCGCGATGAAAGGCCCAAGCCCGGGAATCGCCAGTGCTCCAATGCCGGCTAGCCAACCAAGGCCGCCGCCGAGGAGCGCCCCCGTCCCTGCGCCGGTTGCAGTACCCTCTGGGGCCTTGGTGTTCTTCTCATGCGCAAAATCTTTTGTGCCTTCGTTGTCGGGCAACAGCGCCGAGATATCCGTGTTACGAAATCCGGCATCGCGAAGCGCATTTACCGCGTTCTCCGCACCAATGCGGTCGCGGTAGATTCCAAATACTGCTGTGTTCTTACCTGCCATTCTAATCTCCTTATGTTGGTCGGTTAGTGGTTCGCTGCGACCTGCAGTTCGCTAGTGACCTTGTCGGGTCCGGCGACCTGAGCGGCTTTTGCTTCTACTGCCTGTTTTTCCTGATCAGATGCTACAGGTCCTTTCAAAGTTATCGTCCCGTTTTGCGCGATTACTTTTACGTTGTGCGCTTTCGATGAAAGCGCCGTGTCTTCCACCAGCGCCCGCCGGATTTGACGCGCCAGTTCGCGATCTGAACTGTTTTCCTTCTGTTGATCAGCAGTCGGTTCGTTCTGATTGCGATCCCGGTTGTTGATGCGCGTGTTATCAGGCGGACTTTGTTGGTTGGTGTCTTGCTGAGCACTTACCCAGCTCAGATTGCAGAGCAGTATGAGTGCTAAAAGCACAGTTCGTCGCATCGGTTCACCTCATTGCAAGGTTTCTAAGATGTGGGGCGGTAAGGGCGGGTGGTCTACGCCGAAAGATAATCGAGAGCTGCCCCGATCTTCCAAGCAAGCTACCCAGCTTGTGGTTCTGCAAGGCGCAACCTGCTTACAAAAATCAGCCTTCTAAGCTGCGAAGGGGGAATACACATATGGCATCAAGGAAGTCAGGTTCACGCGGCCGCCGCTACGGCAAAGGTGCAAGTAAGAGTGTAGCCAGCGCAATGCGCAGAAAGAAAAGTGGCACATTGCGCTCGGGCAAGGGTGGGAAAGGCGGCAAGGTGAAGAGCCGCAAGCAGGCAATTGCGATAGGCCTTTCTGAGGCTCGCAAGAAGGGTGCAAAAGTTCCGCGCAAGAAAGCAGCCTAGAACTCGATTCGCATCGAAGCCGGGCGGTCACGCCCGGCACTTCCTTTCCTGCATTGTTTGTTGAGAAATTTTGATTCTTTTCATTAAAAGAATTCATCAAAGCCTGTAATGATCCTGGTTGACAGGTTCCGACCAGGGTCTATAGTATCTAGCTCGAACATGTCAGCTTCCCGCCAAATGTGTTGCCGGTGCACTTGTTGTTGTCGTGGTGTGTGCGCTGGCGCCGGGAGGCCTTTAAGCTAGAACTCTTAATCTAGATATCGGCATACATACCCACCGCCAGCCAAGCTGGCGGTGGGTTTTTTATTGTTCTTTTATGACAACTCAAGTCACAGAAACGAAAGTACAGCGCGTCGAACGGCTCAAGCGGGAGAAGAATCCCTGGGAAGGCCTCGAAGAGATTCGCCGGTTCGCGCGCAGCGGATTTGATTCCATCCCTCCCGAATGGCTCGGCACTTACTTCCGCTGGTGGGGCGTTTACACCCAGGGCGATGGCGCAGGGGTGATTGGCGGCAAAAACGGTGAAGGGCGCGCGCTGCCGTACTTCATGGTTCGCATTCGAATTCCGGGCGGCCTGCTGACTTCCGACCAATTGTCTGCGATTGCGAACGCCACCGAACGCTATGCGCGCGCTACGGCCGATCTAACCGTCCGCCAGAATATCCAGCTGCATTGGGTCACAATCGCGGATTTACCTGATCTGCTGGACACGTTATGGGGCGCAGGGTTGACCACCAAAGGCTCGTGCGGCGATGACACTCGCAACATTATCGGCTGCCCACTGGCCGGCGTAGATCACGAAGAACTTCTTGATGCCTCGGCCATTCTGCTGGAAGCGAATCGGTTTTTTGAAGGCAATCCTGATTTCTACAACCTGCCGCGCAAGTTCAAGATCACCATCACCGGTTGCCGCAACTGGTGCACGTATCCGGAAATCAACGATGTTGGCCTGACCGCAATCAGGCGCGGCGCCGAGACCGGTTTCTCATTATGTATTGGCGGCGGCCTTTCGACCGATCCTCATTTGGCGGTGCGTCTCAACGCCTTTGTGCAGCAGCATCAAGTGGTTCCCGTGTTAAAGGGAGTCGCAGAAATATTTCGCGAGAGTGAAGTGCTGCGCGAAAATCGGGAGCGTGCGCGCCTGAAGTTTCTCTTTCTTAAGCACGGCTGGACTGCGGACACCTTTCAGAGCGAGCTGGAAACCCGCATCGGTTTTCATCTGGATCACGCTGTCCCTGAAACGCCGCCCGACGATGTCTATCGCGATCACGTCGGAGTTCATCGGCAGAAACAACCAGGGCTGTTCTATGTCGGCGCGGCCGTGCTCCGTGGCCGGATTTCGGCGCAACAGATGCGGACCGCAGCAGAACTGGCGGCGCAATTCGCAGATACCCAGGTCCGCACCACCAATATGCAGAATCTGCTGATCGTGAACGTTCCTGAACAAAATGTGCACGCACTGGCTAACGGGTTGGCGGCTGCCGGCCTTCCGGTCGCCGGCTCGCCCTTCTGGCGCGGAGCGATCGCCTGCAGCGGATCAGAGTTCTGCAAACTTGCCATCACCGAAACCAAAAGTTTTTCCCGGTGGGTTGTCGAAGAGCTTGAAGAGCGCCTCCCGGAGTTCGATCAGGATTTGAAATTGCACGTGACCGGTTGCCCCAACAGCTGCGGCCAGCACTGGATTGCTGACATCGGCCTGGAAGGAAAAAAGATCAAGTCTGAAGGCCGCATGCAAGACGCGTACTACTTCTGCCTGGGGGGAGCAGTCGGATTGCACCAGGGAATCTCACGCCCTATCGGCTACCGATGCCTGGCGAGTGAAGTTCCGGACGCAGTAGAGCGCCTGCTGCGTCATTACCTTGACCAGCGTGCGCCGGGCGAAAACCTGCGTAAATTCTTTGCGCGACATAGCGACGTTCAGCTGCGCGAATACCTGGCTGGGAAGTTTGTGCCTGTTGCCGAGCGCGATCCCGCATCGGGCCGCGTGCCGCACCTGGTGGAGGGCTGACATGAGCCTGTTCCCGATCTTCCTGAAGTTGAAGAGCCGCGAGTGCTTGGTGGTGGGAGCAGGAGCGGTCGCCGAGTCGAAAATCGAAAGCCTGATCGTTGCCGAGTCAAAGATTCTGGTCGTCGCCCCCGAAGCTGGATCGAAGGTCAACGTGTGGGCACGATCGGGCGTCATCCGCTGGGAGCCGCGCAAGTTTCAGCCGTCCGATCTGGAAAACATGTTTCTGGTGATCGCGGCGACTTCCTCGCGCGATGTAAACCGGCAGGTATTTGAAGAAGCGCAGTCACGCAACATTCTTTGCAACGCCGTGGACGATCCTGAATATTGCGACTTCTACTATCCCGCGGTCGTGCGCCGAGGAGATCTGCAGATCGCCATCTCGACTGCCGGCCATAGTCCAGCGCTGGCACAGCGCCTGCGGCGTCAGTTTGAAAAAGACTTCGGCCCTGAATACGGCGATTGGCTGCAGCACCTGGGCTCCATCCGCAAGAGTTTATTCGCACGCGAGATTGATCCAGTCGAGCGTCGCCGTGTCTTGCACGAGATAGCCGCAGGCAGTCCGGCGCATGTCGAAACTGTGAAAGTTGAAAGGGAGAACTTCCAATGAAGGGAAGAGTGTATCTGGTCGGAGCTGGTCCGGGCGATCCGGAACTGCTCACGCTGAAAGCGCTGAAAACGCTGAGATCCGCCGATGTCGTTCTGCACGACGAACTGGTCAGCGCGGAAATACTTGCCCTGATTCCATCGTCTGCAAGCGTAATTAGTGTCGGCAAGCGCGGCGGGCGTCCAAGCATCAGCCAACAGGAGATCAACAGGTTACTGGTGGAATACGGGTGGCTCGGCCTGAGCGTTGTTCGCCTCAAAGGCGGCGACCCATTCATCTTCGGGCGCGGCGGCGAGGAACTCGAGGCAGTGCGGCAGGCAGGACTGGAATGCGAGATAGTTCCCGGAATAACCGCAGCTTTGGGCGCCGTCTCCTCTATCCAGGTTCCCCTGACTCATCGTGATGCGGCTTCCAGTCTGCTTCTGATCAGCGGCCATCGCGCGCATGAAGTCGGCATCCAGCTCTCGCATGCAGATCTCGCGAAAACTACCGTGGTGATCTACATGCCGGGCCAGAATTATTCACGGATTCAGAAGGAACTGATCTCAGCAGGAATGGCTGGTGAAACTCCCTGTGCGATCGTTTCGCAGGCAACCACGCGATATGAAAAAACCTATCAAACCTGCGTTTCCGAGCTTCATAACTCTCCTGAGCTACCGTCACCGACACTGCTGGTAATCGGCGAAACTGTCCGGTTCGCAAAACCGGCAACCACTCTCAACGCGATCAGCCTGCAAGAGCACGCTTCGGAGCGTGTTGTGGAAGCCCGATGACAGAAGCCAGAGAAGCCAGAGAGGACATTGCGCAGCTGAGCAGCCAGGCCGAGGCATGGTCTCCCGAGCAGGTTCTTGCTTGGGCGTTTGAAAATTACGGTAAGAACGTTGCGATCGCTTCGGGTTTCGGCGTTGAGGGTATGGCGCTGATTGATCTCGCATCGCACGTCAGCGGTTCGTTTCGGGTTTTCACTCTTGATACTGAATTTCTTTTTCCAGAGACTTATGAGCTCATGGACCGGATCGAGAAGCGCTACGGAATCCGTATCGAGAGGGTCTATTCATCGCTGACGCCTGAAGAGCAGGCACACACTCATGGCGCAGAACTGTGGCGCCGCGATCCCGACTTGTGCTGCTCGCTTCGCAAAGTGGAACCGCTGAAGCAGAAACTGGCCGAGCTGCGCGCCTGGGTCACCGCCATTCGCCGCCGGCAAACCAGCGCTCGCGCATCGGCGAGAAAGATCGAATGGGATCACAAGTTCCAGCTGATAAAGATCAATCCGATCGCCGACTGGACCACGGACATGGTATGGAGCTATGTGCGCAAGCACAACGTTCCCTACAATCATTTACACGATCAGAATTATCCCAGCATCGGATGCATGCACTGCACCCGCGCTGTACGGAGCGGAGAAGACGCTCGAGCTGGGCGGTGGGCAGGTTTCGCCAAAACCGAGTGCGGACTGCACACCCCCTCGAACCTTCAGGCTGTTGTTCCCGCACTGGTCGGCCCGCTGGTGCAACTTAAACCCTGCGTCGAATGTGAAGAAGGATAAAATCAACTTCCGCGGCCCATCGAAAATTTTACTGGCGCTCAGAACGCTGCTCAATTCGCTCTCTCGCTCGCTTAAGCGCGCTGGTCCTCCGATATAATCGGCACTCAACTCAGTTGTGCCATGGATTTCGATCAGCTCGCAACATTTCTCGAAGTGGCAAAGCTGGGCAGCTTCTCGCGCGCCGGAGAAAAAGTGTTCCGCTCCCAGTCAGCAGTCAGCGCGCAGATTCGCCAGCTTGAGCAGGACTACGGCGACCGCCTGCTCGACCGTTCAGGGAAAGACGTGACACTTACTCCCGCTGGACGCGTTCTGTTCGGTTATGCCGAGCGCTTGCTGCAAATGCGGGATGAGTCTCTGCTCGCCGTAGTAGACCAGGGCACCTCGCCGCGAGGAACACTTCTTATCGGCGCCAATGAAGCCACTTGCCTGTATGTTCTTCCGGATGTGTTTGCGAAATATTGCCATCTCTATCCCAACGTCCAGATAAGCATCTACCGCAATTTCAGCTATAAGATCATCGAAAAACTTGAGAATGGCTCAATTGATGTGGGAATTGTGACCTTGCCGGTGAAATCGGCAAGTCTGAAAACTCACACCATCTTTCGCGACCAACTGATGCTGATGGTGAACCCGCAGAACCCGCTGGCAAAACTCGACGTGGTGCCGGTGGCTGAAATCGTTAAGCAGCCTCTGTTGCTGCCCAAAACCGGCCACAGCCGCCGGGTGATGGATAAACTGTTTCGTCCTTACGCTTCTAAACTGCAGGTCAGAATGGAATTAGCCAGTGTTGGCATGATCAAGAGCTTTGTTGCTGCCGGCTTGGGTGTCTCGCTGATCAGCACCAGCTTTGCACGCGATCAGGTGCTGGCAGGCAGGGTGAAACTGATTCCATTGCAGGATGGCGAACTTTGGCGCGAACTTGGTATCGCCTACCGTCGCGATCGAACTCAAACGCGGGCAGGGCTGACCTTCATCACCACTGTTCGCCAGCTGGCTGCCGCCTCGAAGTAAGCCATGAAATTTCTTGATGACCGCTATCGGAATTTCTAATTTCACACTTGCGTCGCGCATTTGTAAACTGAAAATTAGGGTAAACCCCACAAGGGCTGGCCGCGTGCGCGGTTATCACCGGAGGTTTTCCAAAACCAGACTGAGGGCATCGAACATGAGCGAATTGGAAAACGGATTGAACAAACTTTTGGAAGAGCACCAGCACGAGAGTGGGCTTCATGTAATTGGAGGACGCCGGAAGTTGATGGACCGGCTGGTCCAGTTCTTTGAAGATTACCGCCCCGATTACCGCCCCGAAGATAGGCCGCAGTATGGAGCCGATCGCAGTCACTGAAGCCGGGCACCCGCCTTCCTGAGCTAAAACTTTTCGGACACTGGGGAAACCCGCCGCAAGCCGGCGGGTTTTGTTTTCCCCGGTTTCAGTGTGAGCAGGATTTGACACTAGCGCTGAAAGCGGTACCATCTATGTGCCACCCCCACATCTTGAGTTATGTCGAAGGCGTCACGTCACAGGACTATCCTGACGCTTCTGGGGCAGCGGCCTGCAGCATCGCAGTGCGAACTGCAGCATGCGCTCTCAAAGCGCGGCATCCAGGTGGGTCAGGCAACACTCTCGCGTGATGTCCATGCGCTTGGCTTGGTTAAGGGCAGCCGAGGATATCAGCCGCCGGGTGAACTGGGAGTCCCGCGAATCATAGCTCACCGAGTGATCTCGGAATCAGTTGTGGGTGTGCGATCGGTTCACAATCTCCTTGTTCTCAAAACCTTTGATGGTGACGCCCGACCGGTGGCCGCAACCCTGGAAGAAGAAAACTGGCCTGAGGCCATTGGCACGCTGGCAGGACAGGACACTATTTTGATCGTATGCAGTGATAACCGGGGCGCGCGCAAACTGGCGGCGCGGATTCGCGCCCAATGCAGGCATCCTAAAGCGCGTGGTAGGCTTGGCTGGTGGGGCCACGCGGTCGAATCGCTACCTTCGCAGCTTTCGTCATTCTATTGTGCTGCTACGCCCCTGCCGCCGAACAATCCGCTACAAAGAGTGCGCCAAGCATCGACACGCTGATCTCACGCGGAGATCTCGAGAGCGCAGAGCGTGCAGTCTGGTCGGCGCTGACGAATAATCCGAACGATGTTCGCGCGCTCACGCTGCTGGGCAGAATTCGCGGCCTGCAACAGCGCTTTCCAGAGGCCGAAACGCTCTTTCGTCGCGCGTCTGAGATCGACCCCAAATCGTCCGATGCCCAATCTGGTCTCGCCCGCGCCCTGGCTTTGCAGGGCAAGACGGATGCCGCCACCGAAGCCTATCAACAGGCGCAAACTCTTGCTCCTGGCGATCTGCAATTGCGGGCTGAACTCGCCCAGCTCTACCGTGATTCTGGAAAGCCGCAGGACGCGCTCTCAGCGCTTGATTCGATACCCGCCGGCCGCCTGGATGAGCACACTACATTAATTCGCCTGGCGTCACTCATCGATCTCCGGCGCACTGATGAGGCAATCGCATTAGCTCGCAGCGCAAGCGCGAGAAGCCCAAAGCTCGATGTCGATCTGGCCGGTATGTTCGTCGCGGCCCGCCTGCCCGATCCTGCTCTTGCGCTTTTGACTTCAGCCATGGCTGCCGGAAAACAGCTCGATCGCGTTCATTACTTGAAAGGGAAGGCTCTGCTGGAAAAGAATCAGTCTGCTGCGGCGCTCGCCAGCTTTCAGAAGTCCCTGGCCTTGAATCCAAAAGCAATCGATTCAGTGGTCGCTGTCGCCGAGATTTATTCCCTGCAAGGCAATCACGCCAGATCGTTCGAGATGATGCAGCGAGCCCTGAAAATCGACCCCCAGTCCGTTCCGACGCTTCGGCACTTCACTGTTGAGGCGATGAAATCGGGCCACACCAGTGCTGCGGCTGAGTCTGCTTTGCAACTGATTTCCCGCAGTCAGAGCCCTGAGGACCTTTATCTGGCCGGCGCAGTTCTGCTGGATGCTAAGCAGGAAGAAAATGCATTGCATGCGCTGCAAAGCTACGTTGCCGCTCGTCCCGACGACGCGCAAGGCTGGCTGGCATTCGGCTTGGCGAATGAGCGCCTGTCACATACTGGCGAAGCAACCAAAGCTTACGATCGATCGCTGCAACTAAACCCCAACCTGGCAGAAAGCGAATTCCATCTCGGTCTGTTGAGCAAGCTGCAAAACGATACTTCGGCAGCTACTCGGCACTTCGAGCGCGCACTTCAGATCGATCCCAGGAAAGCCCGGGCATTTGTGGAAGCGGGCAAACTTTACCTGCAGTCAGGCCAGTTGCCGCATTCCCTTGAACTTCTCCAGCGTGCCGAGAGCTTGGACCCAAATGACTATGAAACTCAATACAATCTGGGACTGGTGCTCAGTAAACTCGGCCGGGTAGAGGAGTCGAAGCAGCACATAGCACGCTACTTCCAGCTTTATGAGGGTAAGTCACGCCAGGCCCCAGCCTCTGCTGGAACCGCCAAAAATCCTGGCTTCTGATTTGCAAAAAAGATTATCTGCGGCTGAACGGGACCTTCTGCGTAATCCCCTTGTCTTCCACCACCGTGTAGATGAAGTCCGCTGGGAGATCGTTAATCACCTGCTTGGCTCCGCTCGGCCATTGGATCTCAACTGAACTCATGAGCGCCGATTTCTCCAACCCAAAGTGCAAACGAAGATCGTTCTGTGAACAGTAGCTTGATCCGCTGCGCACCTCGCTGAATTGCGTCACCCCTCCAGCTTTCACCGTAACCCGCGCTCCCAATGCCGCTCTATTGCTCTTCGAACCGATGAGCTTAAACAGCGCTGCATGGACATCGCCCTGGGTGCGATTCATCAGCAAGGTCGGCGGCTCTCCTACGTTCAGGATCAGAATGTCTACTTTTCCGTCGTTGTTGACATCGCCAAAAGCTACTCCCCGTCGCGAGGAAAGTGGCAATTTGTCGAGTCCAGCTAAAGGGGTTACATCCTCAAATGTGCGATCGCGATGGTTTCGAAACAGCAGAAGCGGTTCGCGGTAGGGCGCTCCGTTTTTGACCAGATCCAGCTGGGGATAAACGTGACCCTGTGCAATAAAGATGTCCAGCCAGCCATCATTGTCCACATCGACAAACCCGGTGCCCCATCCG
>Ga0310810_10000240_pt1 | contig 55853 bp, 46 predicted proteins | sample NCmetagenome_FD_207641 | JGI IMG/M metagenome (GOLD analysis project Ga0310810, IMG submission 207641) | Soil microbial communities from experimental microcosm in Duke University, North Carolina, United States - NC | ecosystem: Engineered > Artificial ecosystem > Soil microcosm > Unclassified ...
GATCGTCCAGGCCGGGACGATGGTGAATGTGCAGTTGCTGGGGCGGGAGCTACAGCTCGCTGATCTCGTCGTGATTGGCAGTCACTGCATCGGACTCGACTATCTGCTCGGTGAGCTCGAGCACGTCGGTGTGCGCGCGAAGTTCCTGGCTGTCGGCAGTATTGCCGGACTCGAAGCGGCGAAGCGCGGCGAGTGCGACATTGCCGGCGTTCACCTTCTCGATCCCCAGACGGGTGAGTACAACCGACCGTTCCTCACGCCGGAGCTCACGCTGATTCCCGGTTATGGGCGGCTGCAAGGCATCGTGTTCAGGCACGGCGACGAGCGATTTGAATTACGCAATGCCGAGGAGGCGATCGCGGTGGCAATAGCCGATCTGTCATGCGTGATGGTGAATCGCAACCAAGGCAGCGGCACGCGTGCCTTGATCGATGGACTGCTCGCAGGCCGGAAGCCGCCTGGCTATGCCGTGCAGCCGCGCAATCACAACGCGGTTGCAGCGGCCGTCGTCCAGCATCGCGCTGATTGGGGCGTCACCCTCGACACGATCGCGCGCGGCGCCGGCCTTGGCTTCATCCCCGTCCAACACGAGCAGTACGATTTCGTGTCGCCACGGACACGTGCTGAACGTCCCGCCGTGAAGGCGTTCATCGAACGACTGACGGACCCCACCACGCGCAACGCGCTCGCACGTCTGGGGATGCGAATCTAAGAGCTGTCGATGGGACGCGCACGCAGGTGCGCGAATCGAATCGGCTGCTCGGAGGCGCCAGGCCCGCAGGTTGCGCCGTGCCGCCGCACGCTCACGATAGGGTCCCCGCAAAGTTGTATCAGGGGCGGGCTGACCTAATTGTGACGCTCGGCTCCATCGACGCAACGCCGGCCTCGGCTCCCTCCGTGCAGCTCGGAAGACGGACGCGGTGTCCGTCTTTTACTTGGCAGGCGCGACGGTCAACTGATTCACGATCTTGTAGCCCTCGGCTTTGTCGTGGGCGATCGCTTCAGCCGTCGACTTCTGCGCAGCAGTCGGTACGGTCCCTTTGAGCACGACGGTCTTCGTCTGCGCGTTCGTATCGACGTTGATGCTGCTGGCATCGACGCGCCCATCGGCGATCAACGCAGACTTCACGTCAACCGTGTTGGCACCCGCAGCGGTCTTCTCTGCCACCTTTTCTGTATCCTGCTTCACACCACGAACGGTGTTAGCGCACGCACCACTCAGTGCCGCGACGACAATCAAGGCCCAAACGCTCGTAGAGTGTTTGCTCACAATGTTTCTCCTCAAAACGCTCATCGCCCGACTCCTACTGCACGCGCGGTGCCATGTGTGCGGCTGAGGCTCTAAGATGAACGGAATGGCCGAGGCTGGCATCGTGTTGTGCGGTGGCAAGTCCACACGCATGGGGTCGTCGAAAGCACTGCTGCCATTTGGATCGGAAACGATGCTGCAGCGCGTCGTGCGACTACTGGGGAAAGTCGTGTCACCCTTGGTGGTGGTGGCGGCGGTGGAGCAGGAACTGCCCGCGCTTCCGCGCGACGTGATCGTCGCGCGTGACGAGCGCGAAGCGCGCGGGCCGCTCGAAGGCCTTCGCGCCGGACTGAAAGCACTGCCGCCGGACGTCGATGCCGCGTATGTGACGAGCTGCGACGTGCCACTGCTCGTACCCAACTTCGTTCGTCAGATGCTCGAACTGGCGCACGGCTATGACATCGCGGTGATGGAGATCGACGGCTTCACCCATCCGCTGTCGGCGGTGTATCGCCGTTCGACGTTGCCCCTCGTCGAAGATCTCCTCGCCAAGAATCGCCTGCGACCGGTGTTTCTCTTCGAGGCGGTCAAGACACGTCGAGTACAGCCCGAGGAAATGACCGCCGATCCCGAGCTGCGCACCCTGCGCAATCTCAATACACGCGAAGACTACGAACGCGCGCTGGCCGATGCAGGCCTTTAGGCCTTGGGCACGTTCTCGCCGAGTGCCGTGGCGAGATCAATCTGGTGCTCCTGCTCCTGCCGGAGGATCTCGCGGATATCTTCGGCCATGGCGTACTCGTGGAGCGCCTCGCACTGCACGACCCGCTCGCGATACGCGCGAATCGTGTCGGTCTCGTTCTCGAGGTCTGCGCGCAGCATCTCACGCGCATCGTCGCTCTGTTTGACCGGGAGCGACTTCACCGTCGGCATCCCGCCGAGGTAGTCGATCTGCTTGGCGATGATGAGCGCATGCTGCAGCTCCTCGCCGGCGTGCTTTTCGAGCTCATCAGCGATGTTCATGTACTCGGCACCCTTCAGCACCTGTGAGTACACGACGTAGGCAATGATGGCCTGATATTCTCGCGCGAGATCCTCGTTGAGCTTGTCGATCAATTTCTCGCGGGTGATCTTCGTGGTTTCGGTGGGCGACGCTGTGGCCATAAGACTGGTCTCCGGACGTAATTCGCGATCGAATGCAATCCTCCCGGCCGTGTAGCAAAGCTCGTGCTAGCCGCATTTCAGGCTGCTAGAATCCGCGCATGGCGATTCGCCTGAGGTTGGCGTGCTGCGCACTCGCCCTTGCTGCGCTCATCGATGGCATCGTCACGGCGCAATCGCCACAGGCATCGAGCCAGCCGAGAGTGGATGCCATCTTCAATCGCTTCACCTCATCCACTCCCGGATGCGCAGTAGCGGCCGATGTTCGCGGCGAACCGATGATTCGCGCGGCGTATGGCAGCGCCGACCTCGAGCACGACACTCCGATCACGACCGACACCATCTTCGAGGCCGGGTCGGTGTCGAAGCAGTTCACTGCAGCAGCGGTCGCACTCCTGGCGCGCGACGGCAAGCTGTCGCTGGACGATCCGGTTCGCAAGTACGTCCCTGAACTGCCTGATTTCGGCGCGCCGCTGACCATTCGCATGCTGCTTCAGCACACCAGCGGGTTGCGGGACTGGGGCAATCTGGTCGCACTTGCCGGCTGGCCACGGACGACGCGTGTTCACACCCACGCGCACATCCTTGACGTGCTGAGCCGACAGCGCTCGCTCAACTTTCCACCGGGAACCCGTTGGTCGTACTCGAACTCGGGCTACAACCTCGCGGCGATCATCGTGTCGCGGGTCAGCGGCAAATCATTCGCTGAATTTACCAAGACGACGATCTTCGATCCGCTGGGGATGAAGGACACCTCGTGGCGCGACGATTACACCCGCATCGTCAAGCGTCGGGCAAATGCCTACGCCAACCGTGGGGGAACGTTCACGCTCAGCATGCCGTTCGAAAACGTCTATGGCAACGGCGGGCTGTTGACGACGGTGGGCGACCTGTTGAAGTGGAACGCCAACTTCTCGACGCACATCGTCGGTGATACCGCGTTTGTGAACCTCATGGAACAACGCACCACGTTGCCGGGCGGTCGGACGCACGAGTACGCGCTCGGTTTGTACGTGGACACATACAAGGGCGTCCGCGAAGTGGATCACAGCGGCGGAACCGCCGGCTACTCAGCGCACCTGGTGAGGTATCCGGATCAACAGGTATCAGTGGCCGTTCTCTGCAACGTCGCCGGAGCCAATGCGACCGCATATGCCAAGTCCGTGGGGGAGCTTTATCTCACTGGCCTCCGTCCAGCGACGCCACCAAAGCCGACTCACACCTTGACCGACACTGAGGCCGCGCGGCTCGTCGGACTCTATCGCTCGCTGAAGCCAGCCGGCGTCCTGAGGATCGAGCGCGACAAGGACGGCGGCCTGATGGCGCGCGACGTCGCGCGCCTCGTGCCGATGTCGGCGACGCGCTTCGCCACAATCGACCTCTCAACCTACGAGTTCGACGGCCAAGCACAGCTGCGGGTGACGGACGAATTCGGCACGGTCGACGTGTACGACCGCATGGAGCCCACGACTCCAAACGTCGAGGCGCTGAAGGTCTTCACCGGCCGGTATGTGAGCGACGAGATCGAAACCACAATGGATGTCGCGCTGGATGGTGACCGGCTGGTCGTCCGGCGGCGGCCTGACTTCGAGGGGCCGCTCGTTCCAGTCTGGTCGAACGGCTTCTTTAGTCCGCCGCTTGGTTGGATCATCTTCGCGCGCGATGCCGCGGGTCAGGTGATCTCGATGAGCATCAATCAGGATCGCGCGTGGGACGTGAGGTTCTCACGTCAGTAAGGTGGTGGCTAAGACATCATTACCGTCGCCAGTGATCAGACTGACCCCGCGGGCTTCACCGCGCGCTTGCACAAGACACGTTACGAGGGACGCGCGGATCAGATTGTCACGGGAGCGAGCGTCACCATCTGGTACCGCATCGTCGGCGAGTCACGTCCGGTGGTGGACAAAGTGCGCGTCAACGAGCGCTAGCGCCCGGATTTACGAGGTCATTCCGTGCAGGTGTAGCTCGCCGCGTTGTTCTCCGTGCCGGGCGCGCCGGTGAACTTCGGGAACTTCGGCCACTCGCACAACGGACGTGCCCGGTTTGCGTTCGGATTGCCATCTGTCGTGACAAGCCCCGATGGCGCCTTGCCCTTCTCCACCCACTCCTGCAGCGCCGTAAGGCTATCGATCTTCGCGTTGAAGATACCGAAGCCGTGCCCGAAGCCGGGAATCATGTAGAACCGCATGAAGCTGTCCACGCCCGACTTGCCGAACTGCTTCACCTGCCGCTGGTAATAGAGCTCGGAGTTATGCGGGGTGATGAAGTCGTCCACCGTGCCGTGGGTCATGATGATCTTGCCGCCCTTGGCTTTGAACTTCTCCAGGCTCACGTCGCTCACGTCCATCGTCGACGCGACGATCTTGATGCGCTCCTGATACTTCTTCGGATCGAACGTCATCGTGTCGAGCTTGGGATTGCGCGTGATGATGAACTTGGCGGTTTGATCGCCGGCGGTATAGAGCAGCGGCTCTTTGCCTGACAGCGGGTTCGACGGCTGCGGCACCTGGCCGAAGCTCGAACGGCCCTGGAACAGCGCGCCCTCGAGCAGCGCCCAGCGCGGGAACGTGTCCATGCCCGCGATCGCGAAGCCGGGCTTGTAATCGCTGGTGATCTTCGCCACGGCCGCGAGCTGCGCATCGGACAGACACGTGTCACCAGTGTCGGACCCGTTTGAGCACCGCAGCATCTTTACGTCGAAGGCCTTGTTGCACGCCTTCACGTCGCTGATGATGCCGTCCTTCGCGCCGTCGAGCGGATCGCACTTCGCGTACACCGCATCGGTGATCAGCTTGACCTGCGCAGGATTCATCCACGCCGCACCGCCGCCCTCATACAGCGCGCGGCCAACGTTCAACGATCCCAGATGCAACAGCGTCACGTTGTACGCCGGATAGTTGGCGACGACGCCGTCGTAGTCGTTCGAGTAGCGCGCGGCCGCATCCAGCGCTTCGTGGCCGCCTTGCGACCCGCCGATGAAGTAGAACCGCTCGGGCGCGCGGCCGTAGGCCTTCTGGATGATCGCCATCGCCGCGTCGTGGCCCTTCTTGATCGACTCCTTGCCGAAGTTTCGGAGCGCTTCATCGTCGAGCGCGAACGAGCCATCGAAACCCTGAGTGGACTTGTGACCACCGTCAGTCCCGAGCGTGACGAATCCCTTCTTGAGCGGGTTGTCCACGTTCGCCGGCTGCAGCGTGAAACCGGTAAGCCCGGTGACCAGCGTGCCGTTGTAACCGCCGCCGCCCATCTGTAGTGCGCGCCGGTTCCACGACTGCGGCAGATTGACCTCGAACTCCAGATTCGGCGAACTCGAGTTGTGCGGCTTGACGATGCCAGTCACTTTGCAGAAGTCGCCATTGGTGTTGCCCTGCTCTGATGCGGCGACCGCGACCGCCGTCTGCACGACCGCGCCGCTCGTAGGCAAGCCGATCGCCGACGCGGGGATCGACAGCCCCTGCAGGCTGGCGCAGGCCGCCGACGGCAGCGGCGTGCGGCCGTCCTGTGCGGACATAGGGACGGCCACGCTCGCGAGCGCGGCGGCGAAGAGGATGAACGCGCAGCGCGACATGCTCGGAAATCTCATGCGCATATTATGAACCGCGGCGGCCGCGCATATAATCCGTCCCGCCTTGCCTCCCCACATGAGTCTCCGCTTTGCTCCCGCGCGCGTCGAAATCGAGCGGCGCGCGGATGGCTCACAGATCCTTCGATCGCCGGAACCGCTGCGACCGATCGCACGCGCGACCGGCGAGTGGCTGGTGCAGTGGGCGGCTGCGGCGCCGGACCGCACGTTTCTCGCCGAGCGATCGGGCGACGGCTGGCGCCGCGTCACGTACAGCGATGCGCTCGATGCCGTACGCCGTATCGGCGGCTCTCTGCTGACCCGTGGTCTGACCGCATCAACACCCGTCGCAATCCTCTCCGACAACTCGGTCAACCATGCGCTGCTCGCACTCGGCGCGATGCACGCCGGCATTCCGGTCGCGCCGATCTCGCCGGCCTACTCACTGCTGTCGAGCGATCACGCGAAGCTGAAAGCGATCTTCGAGCTGCTCCGGCCCGGACTGGTGTTCACCGACGATGCGGCGAAGTTCCAACCCGCACTGGCTGCAGTCGGCGAGTCGGCGACCTCGATCACGGCGTTGCTCGAGAACGAGAACCGCGCCGGTATCGATGACGCGTTCGCCGCCATCGGCCCCGACACCATCGCCAAGATCTTGTTCACCTCGGGATCGACCGGCGCACCGAAAGGCGTGATCAACACGCAGCGGATGCTCTGTTCCAATCAGCAGGCGTTCGTGCAGGCGTGGCCATTCCTCGAGGATGCGCCGCCAGTGCTCTGCGAATGGCTGCCCTGGAATCACACGTTCGGCGGCAACGCCACCTTCAACATCGTCCTTCGCAACGGCGGAACGCTGTATATCGACGGTGGCAAGCCGACGCCCGATCTGATTGGCACGACTGCGCGCAATCTCAAAGAGATATCGCCGACTCTCTATTTCAACGTGCCGCGCGGATATGACCTGTTGTTGCCGCTGATCGAGGCCGACGAGGCGCTGGGCCGAGCGTTCTTCTCCCGGCTGAATGCGATGTTCTACGCCGGCGCCGCCCTGCCGCAGAATCTCTACGATCGCCTGCATGCGCTGATCCCGCCTGAGCGAACCGGTCGCACGTTGATGATGTCGGGATGGGGAGCAACCGAGACGGCGCCGCTTGCCGCGATTGTCCACTTTCCGATCGATCGTCCCGGTGTCATCGGCAATCCAGCGCCAGGTACCGAGTTGAAGCTGCTGCCTTCCGGCACCAAGCTCGAAGTCCGCGTCCGGGGCCCCAACGTCACGCCCGGCTACTACCGGAACGCCGAACTCACGCGCGCGGCGTTCGACGAGGACGGCTTCTACAAGATCGGCGACGCCATGCGCTTGCTCGACCCGGATGATCCGGCGAAGGGCCTGGTGTTCGATGGCCGCGTCGCCGAAGACTTCAAGCTGCAGTCTGGCACGTGGGTCCACACTGGCGCGGTCCGCGTACGGCTGATCGCGGCATGCGACTCGCTCGTGCAGGACGCGGTGATCACCGGACACGACCGCACCGAAGTCGGCGCACTGGTCTGGCTCAACGCCGCCTCGGCGCACAGCCTGGGCGAGGCGGAAGTCCTGTCGAAACTGCAGGCCGCGCTCGCCTCGCTTCATGCCGACGCGGCCGCCGGCTCGATGGCCCCGAAGCGGCTGCTTGTGCTCGACCATCCGCCGTCGATCGACGAGGGCGAGATCACTGACAAGGGCTACATCAACCAGCGCGCGGTGCTCGAGCGCCGCGCCTCGCATGTGGATCATCTGCACGCCGGCGGCCCTGGCGTGATCGTCGCAGAGTAGCCCTAATTCCGTCGAGAAATCGCCGGTGGTTCAGTGATGCGTGCGCAGTCGAACGCCGCGAGCACCAGCGGCGACACCGGATCGCGATCGACGGCGACGAGACCCACGCTGTGCTCGACGAGGGGATCTGTCAGGGGCACGGCCCGAACATCAGAGATCGGGCCCATGATCTCGAGGAAGTACTCGGGGATGATGCTGACCATTCCCATCAGATGCACGTTGGCGCACAGGTTGATCACCGAGTTGGTCTCGAGCCTCGGGATCGGCGCACTGTTGGCGTCGCGGAAGGCGCGGTCGATGATGCGCCGGTTCTGCATATCAGGGGTGAGCAGGCACAACGGTTCCTTCGCGGCGTCGGTCCACGTCACCGACATGGCACCGGCGAGCGGATGATCGGCGCGGACCAGCAGGCAGTAGCGCTCCATATAGATCGCCTCTGCGCGCATGCCTTCGATGGGCTCGTTATCCAGATACGTGAGCCCGACGTCGATCGAGAAGTCCTCGAGGTTGCGCAGAATCTCGATCGAGCTTTGCGAGAGCACGGTGAGCTCGACCTCCGGATGATGCTCGCGGAGCGCGCGTCCAATCAGTCCCGCCATGGGCAGCGCCGATGGGATCACACCGATCGACAGACGACCTGAAAGGGCACCGGACGCATGACGCAGCGTATCGATTTCCTGCTGCATCGATGTCCAGTTGTCGAGGATGACCTGCGCCCACTTGAGCACCCGCTCGCCTTCACGGGTCAACCCATGGAACCGCTGGCCGCGCTCGACGATCGGCACACCGAGTTCCTGTTCGAGCTGACGGATCCGGCCGGAGAGCGTCGGCTGCGTCACATGACAGGCCTGCGCGGCGCGCGTGAAGTGTTTCTCGCGCGCGAGCGCGACCAGGTATTGCAGCTGACGGATGTCCATCCACTGTCAGCGTAATTCAGGTTGCGGATTCGGCATCTGGCGCCGATACATCCTGAGGGGCCGAGATTGCATCGAGCGGATTTCGCTTCACAGTCCTGCGCCGATCATCACGACCCCAACCGGCAAGAACGTCAGCGACCAGACAAGATCGTGATGAAGCAGCCGAGCCAGATCACCGCGGGCAACGCAGGTTTGGCCTACAACCTCTGTGGTTCGACGCACTTACGGTCATCGGCGGCGACGAACATTCGTGGCACATCGATTGCGAAAAGTGTCATCTCGTCGCAGTCGCGGTGTCATGCCGGAGACGCGCGAGTCGGACCACAGCTAGGACGTCGGGATGCCAAACGCACAAGCTGAAAACGCCCGTGTGCTCGCCATCGAGCCGGAGGGGTCGCAGGCAGAAGCGATCCGTCAGTTCGTCCGCGACGAGCTCGGTGCGGAGCTGGTGCTGGTGTCCTCGGCGTATGCGGCCGTCGTCGCCATCAACCGGCAGACACCGGACGTGGTCCTGTTCAGCGAATCGGTTACCGAGAAGCATCGCGATCGCGTCCTCGACCACCTGCGATCGACGATTGCGCCTGCGGTTCCGCAGCGGATGACGCTGCCGTCGCTGAAAAGTTGCGATCGCACGATACTGGCCCAACAGATCAACGCGATGGTCGCGCGCGCCCAGGAAGCGCGCCCCCGCAGTGCGTCGGCACCAGCACCCGGCGCCGCAGCGCCGACGCCCTCGGCACCAGCAGCCAAGGTCGCCGCGCCCGCACCGCCGGCCAAAGCCGCAGGGCCCGCACCGGCAGCCAAAGTACCGCCACCACCGCCACCCGTCGAGACGATCACCCCGCTGCCGGACGAGAAGTTTCCGGTTCCGGCTCTCGAGCTGTCCTCCACGTCAGCGCCCCAGCAAATCACGGGGATCGAATTCGTCGCGGACGACGTGAACGTTGTCGACCTGCAGGTCAGCATCGAGAGCGACACTGACGAATCAATCGATGCCACGGTCGCATCGCTCAATGCCGAGGAAGAGGGCGACGAGCTCCTGATCTCGATCGATCACATCGCGCAAGCGCCATCAAGCCAGCGCCGCGCGCCGGCAGACGATGCCGTGGATGCGGAGGTTCACGCGGCGGAGATCGCCCTCGTGCAGGCGATGGCCGAGGCCAAACTCGCCGCCGAACTCGAACGCGTGCGCGCCGAGGCCGCCGAGCAGCGTGCCGCGGAATTGGCGCGCATCGAGCACGAAACCAACGCCGCGCGTGAGGCCGCGGTCGCCCAGGCGCGTATGGCCGCAGAGGCCGAGGCGCGAGATGCGCTGAACGCCGAACTGGTGCGTGTACGCGCAGAGGCGGAATCGAAGTTGTCCGACGAGCTCACGCGCGTCAAGAGCGACGCGGAGCACGCACTCGCCGAAGAGCTGAATCGATCGAAAGCCGAAGCCGAATCGGCGCAACTCGCCCAGATCGCGCGTCTTCAGGCGGAAGCTGAATCGGCGCGTCAGGAACAACTGGCTCGATTGCAGGCCGAGGCCGAATCGCGTCAGGAACAACTGGCCCAGTTGCAGAAGGACGCCGAATCCGCGCACCAGGAACAGATCGCCCGTCTGCAGGCCGAGGCGGAATCAGCGCGTGCGCAAGAAATGGCCCGCATCCAGGCCGAAGCCGAAGCGATGAAGGCCGCGGCGGCGGAACAGGCCGCGAAAGCCCTCGCCGACGAAGTGGCGCGCGTCAAAGCGGAGACCGATGCGCGTGTCGCCGCGGAGCTCGCCCGCGTCCGTCAGGAAGCTGACGCGCAGATCCAGGCGGAAATGGAACGCATGCGTGTCGAGAGCGAACAGGCTCGGCGCGTACACGAGGAGACCACCACACGCGAAGCCAAACGACAGGCCGAGGAAGCCGCCGCCCGCGCGCTCGCCGCTGAAGTCGCGCGCGCACGTGCCGAGGCGGAAGCCAAGGTGCAGGCCGAAGTCGAGCGTCTCCGGCAGGAGACCGAGGCGGCACGCATCGCACAGGAACAGGCGCATCTCGAAGCCGAGAAGGCGCGAGATGCCGAACTGCGTCAGGCGCGCGAGGCCGCAGAGAAGGCGGCCGCAGCCACGGCCGAGGCCGAAGTCGCACGCGTCCGCGGCGATGCCGATGCCCGTCTCAAAGCCGAACTCGAGCGAATTCGCAAGGACGCCGACGACACGCGTCGCGCGCAGGAGCAGGCGCAGCAGGCAGCCGAGCAGGCCCGCGAGAAAGCGGCGCAGGACGCGAAGCGCGCGGCCGAACACGCCGCTGCACGCGCGGTCGAAGCCGAAGTCGCACGCATCCGTGGCGACGCCGACGCACGTTTGAAAGACGAGCTCGATCGTCTCCGTCAAGAGGCGGAGCACGAAAAGGCCAAGAGCGCGATCGAAACACAGACGCTGCGCGAAGCTGCGGCTCAGGAAGCGCAGCGCGCCGCGCAGGAAGCCGCCGCCCGCGCGCTCGAAGCCGAAGTAGCCCGCGTCAGATCCGAGGCCGATTCGAGTCTCGGCGCAGAACTCGAACGTATCCGGCTCGAAGCCGAGCAGGCCCGCCGCGCACAAGAGCAAGCCCAGCGCGATGCCGATCGTCAGCGCGACATCGCCGCGCAGGAAGCGCGCAAGGCTGCGCACGAAGCTGCCGCCCGCGCGCTCGAGAGCGAGGTCTCACGCGTCCGCGAAGAGGCAGAGGCAAGCCTGCGTGGCGAGCTCGATCGACTCCGCAAAGAAGCCAGCGAAGCGCGTCTCGCTCAGGCGCAGACGCAACTCGAAACCGAAACCCTTCGCGAACTCGCCGCGCAGGAAGCGCGCATGGCGGCTCAGGAAGCCGCCGCCCGCGAGCTCGGAGAAGAAGTGCAGCGCGTCCGCGCCGAAGCCGATGCGCACCTGAATGCCGAGATCGCGCGGGTGCGCGAGGAATCCGAACGCGCACGACTCCAGCAACAGAACTCGGCGCGCGACCAGGAAGCGCGGCGAGAGGCCGACCAGGAAGCGGCTCGCGCGCTCGAAAGCGAAGTCGCGCGCGTCCGTGCCGAATCCGAAGCCGGTCTCCTCGCGGAGCTCGAACGGCTGCGCAAGGAAGCCGCCGAAGCGCGGCGCGCCCACGAAGACACGCAGCGGGAAATCGAGCTGCTTCGCGAAGGGGCCGAGATCGAAGCCCGTCAGCAGGCCGAAGAGGCCGCCGCTCTCGCCCTCGAAACAGAAGTGGCGCGTGTCAAGGCCGAGGCCGATGCCCGGTTGAACGAAGAGCTCGCACGCGTGCGCGCCGAGGCCGAGCAGAGCAAGCGCGACCAGCAGCAGACGCAACGCAACAACGACTCGGTCGCCGAAGAAGTCCGTCGGCAAGCCGAGGAGGCGGCCGCGCGCGCGCTCGAAGCCGAAGTCGCGCGCGTGCGCGCTGAGGCCGACGCGAAGCTCGAAGAAGAACTCAGCGTTGTGCGGCAGGAAGCGGAATCCGTACGCGAGGCGCTCGAAAAAGAGAAACGCGACGCCGAGCAGCTGCGTCAGCGTCAAGCGCAGGAACTGCGCGCAGAAAAGGACGCGGCCCGTTTGTTCGAGGCCGAGGCCGAACGCTTGCGCCGCGAGGCCGAAGCCAAGCTACGCCAGGAAACCGAACGCGCACGTCGAGAAGCCAACACACGACTCGAAGCCGAAGTGGCTGCTGCGAAAGCCGAGGCCGAGCAGCGCCGCGCAGCGGAGCTCGAAGAAGTCCGCTCGCAGGTCTTGCGTCTGCGTACTGCCGCGGCCGAACAGGCGCGTGCCGCCGCCGAACAGGCTGTGGCCGCCGAGGTCGCGCGCGCCAAGGCGCTGGCCCCGGTCACGCCACCACCGCCGCGCCAGGAACTGGCGACGCAGTGGCAATCAGATGCCTTTGTTGCCGACGACGATGCGCGCCGGCATCGCTCAGCGCGTCGCGTGCCATCGAACACGAAGGTTTGGATGATCGGCGCCGCCGCAGCGGTCGTCTTGATCAGCTCGGTGTTCGCGTTCGGTGTGCTCGGCAAGTCGTCCGACGACTCCAAAGACGCCGCGACCTCGAAGACAGGCGAAGTCGCTCCGGACATGACGGTCGTGCCGAACGGGCCCGCCGGCGAGCTGCGTGTCGAATCAACGCCCGACGGCGCGCGCGTGATGCTCGATGGCAAGGACTCCGGCTTGACGCCGGTGACACTCAACAACGTTCCCGCGGGGCGGCACTCGCTCGTCCTCGAAGGTGAGAACGGCACGGTGCGGCGGACCGTCCGCGTGCAGGCCGGCGAGCGGACGATTGCCCGCTACGAGATCACGGGCGGCTACATCGCGATCACGTCCAAGTTCCCGGTCGAAGTCTACGAGAACAAGAAGCGCGTCGGCATCAGCAGTGATGGTCACATCGCGATGGCGCCGGGCCGCCATCAGATCATGCTCGTCAACAATCGCTTCAACTACCGCGCCGATGCGGAGCTGACCGTGAAGGCCGGCGACGTTACGAGTTACACCGTCGAGGTCCCGATGGGTGTCCTCGTCGTCAACACCGCAGCGGGCGCGGAGGTGTTTGTTGACGGCGAGCGTATCGGAGCCGCGCCGCTCGGGCCGATTCCCGCGACTATCGGTACGCACCAGGTCCTCGTCCGCCATGCCGACCACGGCGAGCGTATTCAGCCGGTTGACGTCACTCCCGGCAAACCAGTCGAATTGAGCGTCATCTTCGACGGCACGAACATTATTTCGCGTCCGCAGCCGAAACTCGCGCCGCTCAGCATGCCGCCTCCGCCGCGACAGAAGCTGAATCAACGCCAATAGCCGGTCTCAATTAGATGCCGCATAATGACCGCGCCCGCCTTCGCCTGAGGGCTTCGGCGAGGCTGGCGGCATTCTATGAAGAAGCTTCTCATCACCGCAGCGTTGTGCGCGACGGCAATCGCCGTCGCGGCGCAGAAACCCTATAGCGCTCCTCGCACACCGTGGGGCCATCCCGACTTGCAGGGTGTATGGACGACCGACGATGCGCGCAGCGTGCCGCTGCAGCGCGCGCCGGAATTCGGCGACCGCCGACTGCTCACCGATCAGGAGTATGCGGATCGCAAACGGCGCGACGATGAGACACGAGGGGACGTGCGCGTCGCGGCAGGCACGTTCGTCGGCGAGGTTGGGTCGCGCACGCATCGTCAAACGTCACTGGTGATCGAACCAGCCAATGGGCGGGTGCCAGCCCGAACGCCGGCTGCGGATCAGCACATGGCGGCGATCAACAAGGCGGTCAATCCACTGCTCCCGCTGACGTGGGAGGACCGCAGTCTGTTCGAGCGCTGCATCAGCCGCGGTCCCCTTGCCTCACTGCCCACTTTGTATGGCAACGGACTCCGCATCGTGCAGGCGCCCGGCATCGTCGCGATCAGTCACGAGATGATTCACGAGGCGCGTATCATTCCGATCGACGGCCGTCTGCCCAGCGAGCGCTTGCACAGCTACATGGGCTACTCCACCGGCAAGTGGGACGGCGACAGCCTGGTGATCGAGAGCAGTGGCTTCACCAACAAGACGGCACTCGCCGGCACCCGGCACACCGAGAAGCTGCGCGTCGTCGAGCGACTGACGCGCACGGCGGACGACACGATCACGTATGAAGCGACCGTCACTGATCCCGAGACGTGGACCGCGCCGTGGAAAGTGTCGGTTCCCTTGACCACTCAGCCCGGATACGAGGTGTATCCGTACGAATGCCATGAAGGGAACAATGCCCTCCGCAACATGCTGAGCGCGGCACGTGCCGAAGAGAAAGTGATCGACGAGTATGTGAAGAAGGGGCTTCCGCCTCCGCCGCTGGCGCGTCCCAACGATGGTGAGATTCTCCCCGCCGATCCCTCGTTCGGCCGCCGCCGGTGAAGCAAGTACCTGTCGTCCTGTTGTTCGCGACGCTCGCCATGGTCGTCCACGCACAGCCTGTCGCGCCAAAGCCGCAAGGCGGAGGCGGACTTGGTCGCATCGACCATCTTGTGTACGCAACGCCTGATTTACAACTGGGCATCGAGGCCATCGAGAAGCAACTCGGCGTAAAGGCGACCGCAGGCGGACAGCATCCAGGACTCGGCACGCGCAACGCGCTCGTCGCGTTGGGGCCGGCCAGCTATCTCGAGATCATCGGACCTGATCCCGAGCAGCCAAAGCCATCGGGGCCGCGGCGCTTCGGCATCGACGATCTCAAAGCACCGCGAATCGTGAGATGGGTGGTCAAGAGTAGTGAGCTTCCTGCCGTCGAGGAGAAGGCGGCCAAGGCGGGTGTGACACTGGGCCCGATTGCGTCCGGCAGCCGCAAACGGCCCGATGGTGTGGTCCTCTCCTGGCGCTACACCGATCCGGCGGTCGTCGTCGCTGACGGTCTCGTGCCGTTCTTCATCGATTGGGGATCATCGCCGCATCCGTCGCTCACGGCCGCGAAAGGCGCCACGCTCACACAGCTACGCGCCGAACATCCTGAGGCGCCGCGCGTGCAGAAGATGCTTGATGCGCTCGGACTTGATTTGAAGGTGACCCAGGCATCAACGCCCGCGATCATCGCGACCATCGACAGCCCGCGCGGGCGCGTGGAGTTGCGCTAAGACCAATGATCGGATGATGAACGCTGCCTGATGCCGTGGACAAAGCCGCCGATCGCACCGAGCACTGCGCCGAGCGGACCCGTGATGAAGATGCCAAGCAACGGACCCTGATTGGCATCCGGCGCAAAAACAATCGGGCCGAAGAACCCGGCGCAGAAGCCGATTCCCCCGACAATCAACGCACCCTTGAATACGGACCCAACAATCCGCGCAAACATCGATAGGACGCTCCTGCGTCTCTTATCGGCCGGCGGTGAGCGCGCGATACGTGCCGGCGACGTTGGCCGGGCGCTGCTGTTCGTAGAATTCCCAGTCCTTGTAAGCGTCCATCGTCACACTGGCCTGTGCTTGCTCGAGTGTCTGGCCGGCGGCAATTGCCTTGGCCACTGCGGCGCGCAGCTCTTCACGATAGCGGATGTTGGCGAGCACGTCGGCTTTCTTCCCTAACGTGCCGTGGCTGCAGACGAAGTGCTCGAACTCGAGTCCTTCGACCGTCTTGACCAGCGCCAGTTCGTCCTTCGTCGCGACGTCGCCGCCAAACGGCACGCGACGCACGGTGATCCAGTCCGACGCGAACAGCACATTGGAGCCGTCGACAAACCGCACGATGGTGTTGTCGTCGGCGTGCGCGATCGGTCGCGGCAGTACTTCGACCCGCTTGCCGCCCAGTGTGATGGTGACGCGATCGGTGTAGGTGAGATCCGGAGGCACGACGAACGCGAGCGGTCCGCGTGTGACTTCAGCTCCGCTCAGCGCGCCGTCACGATTCGCATCGTACAGTGTGAACTGAGCCTTGATATTGCCCTGTGCCTCGCTCGATTCGATTCGTCCGTTGCCATTCGTGTCCTGCATGCGGACGTTCTGCGGCAGCGGCGTCTCGGGCGATGGCATCGCCAGGCGCTTCATCATCGCTTCGTGACCGATGATGCGCGCCGTGTCGGCATAGACCGATGCACCGGATCCGTGGTCCCAGTGATGGTGACTGTAGATGACGTACTTCACAGGCACCTTGAATCGCGTCGCGAGCTCCCCTTTGAGCCATGTCGCGAACTCGGTGCCGATCGGCTCCACCAGGACGATGCCCTCGGATGTGACCATGAACACCGAGAGGTAGTCGTCCATGCGCGCGTAGTACACGTCGCCGGTGAGCTTGCCGATCTCCTGGCCCTTGTACTGTGTCTGCTGATATACGGCGCGTGGTTGTGCGTATGCGGCAGTCGCACAACACATCAGCACCAGCACCACGATGATGCGATTCATACCTATCCTTTGGCCTTTGCCATTTGCCCTTTGACCTCGTCGACAGCCGAGCGCCAAACGTGCGCGCCGTCCGAACGAAACGGTCCTTCGAAGACCAATCCTGTCGAACCCATTGCCTCACGAACGCGATCGGCGAGTCGTCGTCCCGCCTCCTCGCCGTCAACGATGCCGTAGACCGCGGGGCCCCAGGAGCTCTGACCGACACCGGATGCTCCCCACTCGCGCAGACGACGGACGAGATCGCCGCTCGCGCCAGGCGCGAACGTACCGCCCTGTACTGAGGCAAACCATCGACCGGTGATCTCCTGGACTTCAGTGAGCGCGCGACCGAACCCGTCGAGGTCGGCTTCAGCGACTGATGGCAGCAGCGCCATCAGGACGATGTGTGCGACGCGTTCGACGTCTCGCTCGGGCGGCGCGGGTAGCCGTGCAAACGCTTCGGCTTCCGCTGCTCCACTAATGCCAGCCGTCCCTTTCGGTATCGCGATGACGCATCGCCATGACGAAGGGATCGGCACACGTGCGATGAGCGGACCACACTCGTCGCGATCGGCGCGGCGCCCGCCCTCGACGACGAGACCGCCGTCCTCGAATGTCCAGGTCCCGATCGCAGAACGCTTGCCGCGACCGACTGCCCGCGCAAGTGCGCGGGCATCGCTCGCGACTCCAAAGAGTTCGGCGAGCGCTCGCGCAACAGCGAGCGCAAGTTGTGTCCCGGACCCAAGACCCGCATGGCGTGGCAGCGTTTTGTGAACCTGGATCTCGGCGCCGCCGTGGAGATGGTGGCGCTCGACAAACAGGCGCGCGAATTCCTGGGCTCGTTCGGCATCCTCTCCGCGCGCCGAAAGATGGTCGGCGCGCGCCGCGGAAACGAGCAGTGTGGGCGTCGATGCCGACGCGCCGATGCCGCCGAACCAGCGTCCCAGCGTGCCTCGCAAATCGAGCACACCGAAGTGCAATCGCGCTGATGCTTCGACGAAGACCGCCTCTTCGTCCCGTGTGGGCATCCCGTGGTTACCTGGTCCCGGATTGCGCGGATCCGGCCATGTCGTTCCGAACGACCTTGCCGCCCTTCATCACGAACTTCACGCGCTGCAGCTCGGTGATATCCGCCAGCGGGTCGCCTGACACAGCGACCAGATCTGCGAACTTACCCTTCGTGACAGAGCCGACCGAATCCTTCCAGCCCATTACCTCGGCGTTGACGATCGTGCCCGACTGGATCGCTGCCGCTGTGCTCATGCCTCGCTTCACAAGTCCGGCGAACTCGAGCGCCTGCGTTCCATGGACGAACGTCGAGCCATCGACGCCGCTGCCGACCATGATCTTCAACCCCGGCGTCTTGGCCGCCATCGACACCGCGTTCTCGAAAATCGGCGTCATGCGGAATTTGCCGCCAGTGCTCTTCGCGTCGTTGTCGTCCATGAACGGCGCGGTGTACCGCATCAACGTCGGGTCGTAGTACAGACCCTTCTTCGACATCTCGTTGAGCTGCGCCTGACTCAGTCCATAGCCATGTTCGATGGTGTCGCAGCCGGCGGTGATCGCAAACTGCAGTCCGTCGCCGCCAAACGCGTGGCAGGCGGTCTTCTTATTCAGACGATGAGCCTCGTCGATGATCGCCTGAAGTACCGGCAGCGGATACATCAGCACGTACTGGGCTTCGCCTGACGGCGTGAACGAATAGGCGCCGGTCGGGAACAGCTTGATCCAGTCCACGCCATTCGCGACCTGCTCTCGCACTGCCGCGCGCCCTTCGTCGGCGGAGCGAATCATCTGGTAGTCGAGCGGATTCTCAGGACCCTTCGGTGGATTTGGATCCCAGCGAATGCCACGGCCGGAGACCTGAAAGCGCGGACCCTCGAGGTCGCCCATCGTGATCGCGTTACGTATATCCACGTCGGCAAAGCCATTGCCGTGCGAGCTCATGTCGCGCGCGGTGGTGATGCCGGCATGCAGATCGGCCTGCAGATTCTGGATGGCGACGAGCATCGACCGCTCGGTGCTCATGCCCGCCGGACGCGTGTTGTACATGTGCGTATGCGCGTCGATGAGTCCCGGCAGCACCGTCGCCTGACTGAGATCGATCACCGTCACGCCCGCCGGAATTCGTACTTGCCCTTCGGGACCGACCTCGGTGATGCGCTCGCCGGTGATGAGCACGATCTGCTTCGTCAGCATGCGACCGCTGACACTGTCGAACAGACGGCCGGCGCGAACCGCAACAGAGCCCCCGGCCGGCGGACACTGCACGAAGCTGCCCTCGAGATTGGTGCAGGGCGCCGGGCCAATGAAGCGCCACGAACCGGTCACGGGTTTGCGCGGAGTCGTGGAAGGCGCTTGCGCCGAGACCAGCGCCGCGCACATCAACGCGCCAAGAACGGTTGCGACTACGTTCGAGCGAGTCATACGTCTCCTTTAGGTCTTCTTGCCACCAAAGATCGTCGCTGTCGCGAACAGCTTCCGCTTCCCCATGCGCTTCGTGTTGTCGTTGTCCACGAACTCGAACTCGCCATCGCGGAGTTCGAGCACGGCCACGTCCGCAATCGCGCCGGCGCGCAGCGTTCCGAGATCCTTGAACGGCGCCACGGCGCGCGCCGCGTTCGCCGTCCCCATCGCGATGACGTTGCCGACTGGCAGGCCGAGGAGCAAGAACTTCGACAGCACGTTCGGGAAGTCGAACACCTGGTCGGTGCGGCCGGCGTCGGTCCAATCCGTCGAGATCGTGTCTGGCAGGAACTTCTGCTTCAAGCCACTTTCCGCCAGGGCCCAGGTGATGTGCGCGATGCGACCGTTGCCAACGTCGAACCAGATGCCGCGTTTTCGCGCCGCGATCACTTCGGGCAGGATGCGACCAGTCTCGTCGAAGATGCCGTGCGGAGGTGGCGCGTACAGGTGCGTGACGATATCGCCAGGCTTGAGCAGCGCGAGGAGGTCCGGCAGCGGCGACACGGTATCGCCCATGTGAATCATCACCGGCAGCTTCAGCGGCGCAGTGATCGCCTGCGCCCGCCGCAGCGCTTCCATGTCGTTCTTGCCGGCTACCGTGCGCGACAGCCGCGCCTTCACGCCAACGATGAGGTCGCGATGCGCGGCGATGACTTTCTGCGCGGCCTCCACGTCAACGCGGCTGATGTCCATCAGCTCGCCGTCGGGCAAGATGCCCGTGCGCGCAACGTTCAGCAGAATGCGAACCCGATTGGGCGCGCCCTTGGCTGCGTCGATCACTTCGTCAATGCGGTCAACGCCCTGAGAGCCCGCGTCGACCACTGAGGTCACGCCATTTGACAGACAGATCGACGGCATCTCTTTCGAGCGCACATGCGTGTGGATGTCGATCAGGCCGGGGACCACGAGCTTCCCGGTGGCGTCAATCGTCGACGCCGCATCGGCAGCGGCCAGGTTCGCCTCGACGGCGGAAATGCGTCCGCCGGTGATCGCGACATCACGTATTGCGTCCAGCCGACCCGATGGGTCGATGACCCGTCCGCCCTTGATCAGAAGGTCGTATTTCGCAGCGGACAGCCCTCGGACGCCAGCCAGGGCCGCGACGCCAGTGGCACCAGCTCTCTGGAGAAAGGTGCGACGAGTGAGCATCGGCGGATTATAGCTACTGCACATGAGACTGGGACATGGGGGAAGCTGAGTCACGGGATTCAACACAGAGGTTAAAGAGCGCACAGTTAAGAATCGGTGTTTGTGATCTGCTTGGTGGCCATGCGTATGTGCTCCACCAGCAACGCCATCGCTTCACGCTCTCTTTCGCCTGCGGTCTTGTCCACAATCACCTGCAGCCGGGCCAGTTCGTTCTGCACGAAAGCAGGCTCCAGTAGATGCAGGCGCGTCGCGTAGATCGCCGTCTCCAGCACGGCATGTGCGGCGCGGTTGAAACCGATGAAGTCGCGTCGGAAGCCCCGATGCACGATGCTCGTCTCGATGCGCGACCGCGGCGGCGTCGAATCCACGGTCCGCACCTCGAGCTCGCGCCACGAACAGCAATCCGCCAGCACGACACCTCGGACGACATTGGCCGGCACCGTCGCATAGACCGGATTCGAGATCGCTGCCTGCGCAAACACCCGCACATCGTCAGTGAGATTGACGATCGCACTGCGCACGGCAGTGACGTTGCGATAGGTCGCTGTGTCGAGGAATGGCTTGAGGACAATGACCTCGTCACCCCACTCGACACCCATCGGCGCACAGTTGATACGGCCGTCGGCGTCGATGGTTGTGACAATGCTTTCGATGATCACGCGGGCCTCGCACCGACACGCGTCAGCCGGATCGCACCGACACGGCCGGTCCGAAGGACCGGCCCTACATAGCACCGACCGCACATGCCCGATTGCACCGACACGCGTTAGTCTCGATTGGGCGGCGGCACGAACGGCCGCCACCGCATGTCTTCAGACGGCGTCCACGGCAGAAAGAGCTCTCGTGCCGTCATGGCGCCGTCGGCGTGTCGCGGCAGCGTGTCGATGCGCGCGCGGTCGCCGTCGAGAAATCGCGCCACCATCGCATAGCCGTGTTCGGTGGCTGCGGACTCGGGATGGAACTGCACCCCTATGACAGGATGCTGCCGGTGCTCGAAGGCCATCACCGCGCCATCGTCATTTGATGTGGCCATCACGCGCAAGTCTGACGGCATCGTGCCGGGCGCGATCACCAGCGAATGATAGCGGGCGACGCGCAGCGGCGACGGAAGTCCGGCGAAGATCCCGGAGCTGTCATGCGTGATGAGCGATGTCTTGCCGTGCATGGGATAACCGGCACGCACCACGTCGCCACCGTAGGCCGCGCCGATGCATTGATGACCCAGACAGACGCCGAGGATCGGCGTTGTCGGACCGAAGCGGCGAACGACCTCCGTGGAGATGCCGGCCTCTGAGGGCGTGCACGGACCCGGTGAGATCACGATGTGACTCGGCCCGAGCTTCTCGACCTCGTCGATGCCCATCTCGTCGCTGCGGCGGATCACCACCTCGCGGCCCAGCTCACGGACGTAACGGGCGAGGTTGTAGACGAACGAGTCTCGGTTGTCGAGGACCAAAATCATTGTCGAATTACTGATTCTTGATTAGGGGATTCGTTGCTGATTGGTGATTTGTGATTGATTGAGAGTGCAACCAGCTGGTCTCAGCTCTGAGCGTCGTCAATCAACAAATCGAAGAATCGACAATCAACAACTATTCAACAATCACAGATCCTCAAATCATCAATGGCCCGTGGCGAGGGCGTCGATCAAAGCCCGAGCCTTATCGAGCGTCTCGCGATATTCCTGTTCGGGATCGGAATCCGCGACGATGCCGCCTCCTGCACTGAAGTATACGCGGCCGTCGCGGACGATCGCGGTGCGGATGGCGATGCTGGTATCGAGATCACCAGTCAGGCTGAAGTAGCCGATCGAGCCGCAGTAGATGCTTCGCTGAGACGGTTCGAGCTCGGCGATGATTTCCATCGCGCGCAGCTTCGGCGCGCCGGTAATCGAGCCGCCAGGAAACGCCGCGCGCAGCAGATGCAACGCATCGTAACCGGGCTCCAGCTGGCCGACGACCGTCGAGACCAGATGATGGACAGTTGCGTAGCGCTCGAGCGAGAAGAGCTCGGAGACTCGCACAGTGCCCGGCGCACAGACGCGGGACAGGTCGTTGCGCATCAGGTCGACAATCATCAGGTTCTCGGCGCGATCTTTGGCGCTCTCGGCAAGCGCCTGGCCCAGCGCCGCGTCGTGCTCGGGGCCGACACCGCGCGGCCGCGTGCCCTTGATCGGACGCGTCTCGACAGAGCCACTGCGAGTCACGTGAAGAAAACGCTCGGGCGACGCGCTGATCACGCTCGCATCGGGCGTCTCGAGAAACGCCGCAAACGGCGCGGCGTTGCGCCGGCGCAGCCGCGAGTAAAACTCCCATGGTGACCCGGGCAGCGGCGCCTCAAACCGTTGCGACAGATTCGCCTGAAAGATGTCGCCCGCGAAGATGTAGTCGCGTACGCGCTGGACGGCGGCGAGGTAGTCGCCGTGGGTGAACGAGGAACGCAGCTCGAACGAGGGTTCCCACCAGCCCCCTTCGACAACATGCGATGGCGCAAAAGGCCGCTCCGATCGAGGCCCGTCCAACCAACCTACGCTCGCCTCCGGCGAGCTACCGCGGTCCGGCGCTGCCTGCAGCCGTTCGCGGACGTCGGTCGCGCGTGCGCGGGCTCGAGCGGCGCGATCGGCTCCAGCTTCAGCGGGCATGCCCGTCGAGATCAGCCATGCACGCGACTCGACGTGATCCCATGCGAGCACCCAGTCATAGAGGCCCAGCACGACATCGGGCAGCGCGATGTCGTCGTACCGCGGGGCGGGCAGACGTTCGAGCGTCAGCCCCCAGTCGTAAGCAATGTAGCCAGCAGCTCCACCCTGAAAGGGTGGAAGTCCGGCGATCGGTTCGGTCTGGAACGGCGCCAGCCGCGTTCGCACGTCGTCCAACGCGCCGCTCGATCCCTTGCGTTCGATGACATCGATCGGATCGGCAGTGAGAAACGAATATCGTCCGAGCCTCGTGGTCGTTGAGGCGCTATCGAGGAAGAGGCGATACGGCAGTCCCGCGAGTTGCTCGCAGCACCACGCCGGGTCAGGCACCGGCGACAGCTCTTCGACGAGCGGCGTCACGCGAGTGTCAGTCACCGACATCGTGAAAACCACGAACCGACCACGAACCACCAGCCACTCACCACCAACCGATCAGTCGGACGCGCGTGGCCGCCGTGGCCGTTGTGTCAACTGCACGTGCTCGCGCACGTCCTCGTCCGGCGGTGTGAGGTAGCCCCACGTCAAGGCACCTTCCTGACGATACGTCTTGCCGAGTGTCACCGCGAGGCTCGCTTTCGCAAGTTCCTTCCCGAGGTAAAAAGCGTGCGACGGATCCTCCACCTCGAGCTGCGCGAAGATCGCCTGGATGTCGGTCCCGCGCACGAAGCGCTCACTGTTGAAGACGGTGATGGCCTCGGCGTCGGCGAAGATGCGGTAGTTGGGATCGGTAATTGCCGACTGCAATGCGCGGAGTTCCTGCTCCGAGTAACTGAGCACCACAGGGTCCTTCACGGTGACGAGACGATCGTCGACGCCTTTGGGCACCGTGTGCTTCGTCACCGCGTAGTGCATCAACCGCCTGGCCACATCCACCTCTCGGACGACGCCTCGCGCCCACGGAATCACTTCCGTCGTCAGCACACTGCGAATGCCCAGTTCCTGGCACACGGCGATCAGCAGTGCGTTCACGCCTGTCGAATCTGCGGCGGTCAGTTCCGTCAGATTCCCGATGCCCATCAACATCTCCGCCGTCGGCCATCGCCGCCGGGCTTCGGCGTAGCGCTCGAGCGAAGCCATGAATCCCATCCCGATTGGCTCGAGGATCGGATCGATCAGGAACGGCACACCCCAGGCCTGCAGCTTGGCCACCGTGGGCTCGAGCGAATCCACTCCACCGCCCATGTCGGGAATCACGACGAAGCGAACGCCGCGATCGGCGAGGGCGGAGCTGACGGCGAGGGCCTGCGCAACGTCAATGTTGGAGCCGTTGACACTGAGGACGAGCTCGGCACCCGCTTCAACTGCCGTTGTGATCTCGCTCGGGTCGAGTGAGTCCACGCTCACGCGCATTCCTGCCTCGACCAGCTCGGTCACTACCTCGGCAAGTGCGGGGAACGGGAGTCCCGGTGTACAGCCGATGTCGATGATGTCGGCGCCGGAGTTCCGGTAACGCGCGGCCTCGCGTCGAATGGCCTCGCGCGTCAGGCGAGGGGCGTTGTTGATCTCGGCAACGATCTCGATATCCCATGCACCGTACTCGCGCGCTTCCGCTGCGCGTCCGAAGTATCGGGGGATATCGCGCAGATCCTTCGGCCCCTTCTCCACTGCCACGCCAAGCTTCTCGGCCACGACAGCTGTGTCGCCTTCACACAAGCCGGGAATCATCACGAGGTCGACGCCAGGTGGCGCTTCAAGTGATTTGGCGATCCACGACGTGGTCATGAGCGCGGCGACCGTGATCTTGAGGACGGCGACGTCGTATTGAAACGGCGGCGACATCTCGGCGAGCACGCGCCGAAGGGCAGGCTCGGCGAGCTTGCCGGTTACGAAAAGAGTGCGACCGGCCGGTCGCGCCGAAGCCTCTGGCGAAGGCGGACCGGCCCTACCTGCATCCGTCATCCGCGTGGATCGCCGCTACGCACCCACTTATTCGGCGTCCCCTCGAGCGCCTCACCTTCCTTCGGCCGCCACAGCACGACGTCTTCGATCTTCCGCGCCAACGAGAAGTCCTTGTCGGTGATGCCGCCGGCGCTGTGCGTCGAGAGCTTCACCGTGATGCGTCCCCACGTCACCGAGAGGTCCGGATGGTGGTACGCAGCCTCGGACAGATACCCGATCGAGTTCACCAGCATCAGCGTCGTCGGCCATCCATCTGTTTTGTAGACGCGGCGGATCCAGCCGTCCTCGAGATACCAACCGGGCAGTTCCTTCAGCTTCTCGGCGATCTGTCCTTCGTCGTAAGTCGGTTCTTTCTTGGCCATATGTCGGTCCTTCTGCTCAGGACGTCGTGGACTTCTTGATACCGCTCCACTCCACCGGAATGGCGAGTGGTGCGCCGCCAAACTCCGCCGTGTAGGCATAGAGAAACTGGATGGTCCTGCGCCCAATCGCCATGCCGAGGTGACGAAGCGGATGAAATCGCCCCAACACGGAGGCCACGGCGTTCAACGCGCTGATCAGCCGCGCGACGACTTGATGAAAGACGATCACGCCTGCGTGATGGCGCGTGTTCAGGCCCAGGACGCGCGCCGTGTCGTCGCCGACCATTGCGCGTACGAAAATCGGCGCCAGCGGCGCGAGCACGCGCAGGCGAAGGACGTGGTCCTGCACAAAGCAGACGAGGCGATCGGTGAGAAACGCACCGTCTTCGCTGGGCCCCCATTGGCGGCGTTTGATCTGCTCGAGCAGATAGACGGCATCTTCAACTGTCTGCGGCATGAGCTCGCGACGCACCCCCAGATACGCGCCGACGACATTCCAGGTGTGCAGAAAGTCGAGATGATCGTCCTCGCTCACGGGCACGCCGAACCGCGACATCGCCAGCGGAAGGATGTAGCTGAAGGTCAGCAGCGTGAACGCGAGATCTTCCTGATTCAGTGGCTGGCCATCATCAGCCACGCTCCACGTGAAGCCCGCCCTGGCCATGGCCTCGCCAATCGATCGCGACACCTTACTCCGGGCACTCCCGTACCCCTCATCCGGCGTCGCATCCTGTGGTGCCTGGCCGAGCAGCACTAAGTGACGAATCGCGGCGTGGATCAATCGCACACGCTGCGCTTGCACGATCCCTGGGCCGCCCCGATCCAGACCGTGCGGTCCCATGACCGCGAGCACCATCAATGCGGTCTGATGCAACCGTCGATCGACGTGCGCGCCCAGCTGTCGCGTCAAGGCGAGGATGCGCACGCCGCGGCGCATCGTGTAGCACTCGGGCAGACTGGCGCAGACGAGCGCCATCATCGACGCCAGACCGTGACGGACAAAAAAGTGTTCGGCACGGCGTAGATGCATGTCCTGCACCCACTCGGGCCTGGCGCTTGTCCGGTCGACGAACGCGCGAATCTCCGGCGGCATGTTGTCGGGAAGAGCGGCGGCCCCCGAGAGGCTGCTGACGAAGGAGTTCAGTTCCGAAAACTGGCGTCGTTCGAAGACCTGACGCACCACCTCGTCGGCCTCGGGATCGCCGACGGCGCGCATCTGGTCCAGATACGCGTCGGTCCACAGCGCACGCGGCGTTGACGCAGTCTCCAAGCTTGTAATGCTACATTACGCGACACCATGGCGGCCTTCCTCTACAGCCTCGAGCACGACCTCTCTCCCACTCTGCTGGTGATTGCCGGCGTCATGTTCCTGGCCTGGACGGCGGCCTATCTGCAGATCGTGCGGCAGTGCCGTCGCGACCAGACCTACGGCATCCCGCTGGTCGTGATCTTTTTCAATATCGCCTGGGAGTTCATCTTCTCGTTTCAGCTCGTCGCGCCCGGTGTGCCGGTATTGGTCTGGGGAAACCGTCTCTGGTTCTTTGCCGATGTCATCATCGTGTCGCAGGTGCTGATGTACGGACGGAACGCGCAGACGCATCCGTGGGTCAAGCAGCACTTCCATCTCATTTGTGGCGTCGGAATACTGCTGTGCGGGCTGGCGCTGTTCTTCTTCTCGAAGTACACCGGTGACGTCTACGGCCTGGCCTCGTCGTTCATGATCAACTTCGCGATGAGCGTGTTGTTCATCAACCTGCTGTTCTCACGTCCGGATCTGCGCGGCCTGCCGGCGGGAGCGGGCTGGATGAAGATGATTGGCACTGCGGCTGGAGCGGTCTTCTGCTATCTGTGGTGGCCGACACAGTTCGATGCCAATGGCGTGCTGATTCGACCGCCGTACGTGATGAGAGCCACCGACTTCCGGTTCCTCTACTTCATGTTTCTGACGATTCCGGTGATCGACTGTCTCTACATCTATCTGTATCACCAGCAGCGCAAGGCACTGGTGGCCGCGGCCCCCAAGGAGCCGGTTAGTACCTGACCTTTGCCTTTTGACCTTTGACCTTTGACCTTTGACCTTTGACCTTTGACCTTTGACCTTTGACCTTGCAGATCACCAGGACGTCGTCACGTGAGCGAGCACGCGGCGACCGAGCAGATCACCGCCGAACATCTCGTAGTGCTCGTTGTCGAACAGATTCGACGCATCGACACCGGCACGCACGCGCTTCGTGATCAGATAGGCGGCCTGCACGTCAGTCAGACCGTACGCCGGAACCGGACCGGCATAGATACCTGACAGCCAATCGAACCCATCCGTCCACCGATAGCGAATGCTCGCATCGAGCCGAGGCGCGACGTACGAGAGCGCAAAGGACGCCTGATGCTTCGGCGTGTTGGGAAGAATCGGCACGTCGGGGGCCTGGAGCGTGAGCTCGTAATCGAACAGCGTGTAGTTCACGTCGACACGAAAGCGCTCGGGCAGCGACGTGGTGACGCCCACTTCGAGCCCTTGCGTGCGGGCCTTGCCAAAGTTGCCGTTCGACAACAGCGCGAACGCGGGCGAGCCGTCCTCGAGATTACTCAACGACGCGCCGAACCCGGGCGGAAGAATGGCATTCAGGGTCGCCTGCAACGTGGCTGCGACCGCGGGGCTCACACCGGCCGGCGGACGATACGGCCCGTAATCCGGATTGAGTCGACCGAGACTGGTACCGACCTGCGGCAGCAGTCCGCTCGTGAACGTCTCGAGGTGATTCAGGAAGTACGTGACGCCGACCAGCGTTCGGCGCGCAATAAGACCGCTGTATCCGACGTCGAGGCCGGTGACCTGTTCGACCTCCAGGTGCGGATTGCCAACCGCCAGCACCGGAATATGCTCGAAGCCGAGTCTGACGCCGCCGAGCGCCGGTGCGAACGCCTGCTCGATCGCAGACAGATCCAGCGGCGGCGCGACCGCAGCCTGAAGCCGCGTCTCCGCGATCGTCGGCGCCTTGAACGCGCGGGCCACGGACACTCGCAGCGTGTGCGAGGGCGCCAGACCGACGATCACCGCGCCACGCGGTGAGAACGTCGCGTCATACAAGCTGCTGACTTCGACCCGCGCGGCGCCTGACACCTTGACGCGATCGGTGAACGCGTAGTCGGTCTGTCCGAATACCGCGCCATCGTTGACAATTTGTGCCTCGGGCCAGATCGTCTCGACACCGGCCGGGTTCTTCGAATCGGCTTTCAGTCGCCCGATCGAGAGCCCACCGAAGAATCGGCCTTTCCCGCGGCTGAACGACCCCTGCGTGTCCGCGCTCGTCTGCAGCAGGTAGCCGTTGTCGTACGAGCCCACACCGGACGACAAGCCCAGCGAGTTGTTCAGATCCTCAGCGCTGAGTGCGCTGCTTACCCGCCAGCGCGGCGTGGTGAACTGTCCTCGCGCCCAGGGCTGATTCATCCCCTCGGTTTGATAGCGACCAAGGTTGGTGGTGGAGACGTGCCCCTCGCTGTGCGACGCGCCTCCCTCGACGACGAGCAGCGAGCCACTCGCCAACGGCCGATCGACGCGTGCGGAGCCATAGAACAGGCTGACGTGATCCTGGGCGAGCGGTACGACCTCGCGAGGCAACCCTTCGTACTCGACCGACGTGACACGAGACCGTGCGAAGTCGCCACTGTGCTGCGCGCCGCCGATGACTCGAAAATAGGTGCTTGCTCCGAGTTTCCCGGCATGACGGCCGTCGAACCGGCTGGTCCCCAGCTCACCGGCGGTGATCCGCGCCTGACCACCTGGGTTTCCAATCGCCGACTTCGTCTTGATGCTCATGACGCCGTTGAACGCACCCGCTCCATACAGCGCACTGCCGGCGCCGCGGACGAATTCGAACGAGTCGATCTCGTCGAGCGCGAACGACACACCGGCCCAATTCGTGACGCCCATCACCGCAATCTGTGAGGTGTCACGATCGTCCACGAACGTCCGCACGCGCCGATTGGACATGTCGTTGAATCCGCGCGCGTTGACATTGAAGTCGTAGAGACCGCTTTGGACCACATTCACGCCCGGCGCATACGCGACCATGCGCGGGACTTGACCTTGTGCCGCCAAACGGCGCACCTCGTCGGCATCGAGATGCGTGACCGGCGCCGGCGCATCGACGGCACGTTCGACCTGCCGCGACGCGGCTTCGACGACGAAGCTCTCGACGAATGACAGCGGCCACTCAACTTTCGTCACCACTGTGGCCGCAGCTTGCGCGGTCACCGTCACCATCGACGTCGTTGAATAGTTGGCGAGCGTGAAGATCAGGGTGTAGGTGCCCGGCCGAACATTGGAGAAAACGTAGTCGCCACCGGTCGATGTCCACTCGGCAGCGCCGGTCTCCTGAATCACGACTTGCACTCCGGCCAGCGGCGTCTCGTCGTCTTGCCGACTGACGTGACCGGTTATTCGCCCAGTGTTTTGTCCAGCCGCGACTCCCGGCACGAGGAGCAGCACACACGCAAACAGTGGCAGCAAACGTCGCCAGATCCGGCTATAGCCGGACAGTACGATTCTCATCAGGATTCGATTCTTGTCGGGATTCGTGTGCACGCCAGTGCAGGAGACCAGCGACGGCCGCCGCCACGGGAATGCCCATCGCAACTGCGGCGATCGGTCGTGTCCCGGGAGGGTAGCCCGCAAAAGTGAAGAACACCCACCATCCGGAGTACGCGAGCAGTGGATAGGCCGCTGCCAACGTCGTGACCCGCGCAGGTGGCGAACCGGCGATCCGCCGATGCATCGCCCTGAACAGCCAGGAGATCGTGAATGCGACCAGCATCCACCCGGCAAAGCCGCGGAATTGTTCGCCGAAGTAGTTGCCCGGATTGATCATGACCCAGGCGCCAATCTTGCGAACCATGAAGGGATCGAGAGCCAAATCGTAGGCGGTGACGATGCCGGCTCCTATGATCGCGATCAAGATTCCCTGACCGCCAGGCACGACGGCGACCGGGCGCCACTCCACCATCAAGTTCGCCAGCACGTACGACAGATACACGATGACGTACCACGCCAGCGGAATGATGTAGGGCACGGTGAAGAGACGCGGACCGAAGACGTCCGTGTAGTAGTACGGCCCGAACGGAAACCCGGTCCGAATCGACAGCGCTTCGAAGAAGAACCCGAGGACGACACCGAAGATCACGAATGCGGCCGTCGCACGTGCGCCCATGAGGAGGATGCTGCTGCACACGCAGAACACCGTCATGAGCACGGTGACCGAGACCCAGAACGCCTGATATCCGGTCAGTAGATGGTGAGCGTGGATCGCAACGGCACCAAGGAGGGCCACGCCACACGCGGCGTGAAGCGCCGTGACAGATCTCGGTCGGGTCACAGGCCGGACATCACTTTCCAGCTTCTATCTTCTCCAAAAGTGCTTGAAAACGCGGGTCGTCCCGAACGGGCGCCAGCAGTGGCATAAGTCTATACGCAACGCAGTGTCCGGCGCGCTCTTCGACGCCCTTCTGATACCACGCAATCGCCTCGTCCATGTCTCCGAGGCCTTGATAGATCTGACCGATGCACGCCGCTGAGACGTACCCCGTCACGCGGCGAGCTTTCAGCTGCTCGGCAATCGCCAGCGCTTCGTCGACCCGGCCGGCCTTGGCGCGCGCCCAGCCCGCGTAGCCTTCGAGCGCGGCATCGCCGTATGAGTACGCACGGCCACGGTCGAAGACCTCGATCGCCTCTTCGAACTGCCCCTTCGCCGCCTTGGCCATTCCCAGATGCCAATAGGCGGAGAAGAAGGTCGGGTCGAACGCGATGATGCGTTCCGACTCGATGATCATCTCGTCGTAGCGCTCGAGGATGTAGAGCGTATCGACAACCGCGCGCTGCGCGACGAGCGACAACGGATCCACTTCGATTGCACGCTTCGCCTCGGCGAGCGATTCCTCTCCACGTCCAAGCGTGCTGAGCAGCGATGCGTAGAGCAGTCTGGCATTCGCGTCGCCAGGGCTCAGCTCGATGGCCTTTCGGTACGAGGCTTCGGCGCCGTCGAAGTCCCAGTCGTACCAATGGCGAACCATTCCGAGCGCCACGTAGCCATCGGCCACGCCATCGTCGAGGGCGACGGCACGTTCGGCAGCTGCCTTGGCGCGCGGCATGATCGCGCTCGGCATTTCCTGCGAGAACAGGCTCTGCAGAATGTAGGCCTGGGCGAGACCCGCATACGGATCGGCGTAGCTCGGTTCCAGCTCGATCGCCCGCTTGAAGCTCTCGACGCCTCTGGCCAGCGCATCCCAGGTCAGCTTGAAGGACGAGTGACGGCCTTTCAGATATTGGCTGTACGCCTCGAACGATCGGGGCAGACGCCGATTCCGCGGCTCGTACTGGCTCGACCACGTGCTCCCCGACCTGCTCGACGCGTGTGCCGCCGGCGCAAAGCTGCTCTTCAGACGCGCCACGATGGACTGCGCGATTTCGTCCTGCACTTTGAAGATGTCGTCGAGCTCACGATCGTACCGCTCCGACCACATCTGAAAGCCATCCGCGACGTTGGTGAGTTGCACCGTGATCCGCAAGCGAGACCCTGCGCGCCGCACGCTGCCCTCGAGCACTGTGCCCACCTTCAAGCGCCGGCCGATATCGGTGACGTCGGCAGCCCCATCGCGGAACTGGAATGACGACATGCGTGAAGCGACACGCACGTGCTTCAAGGTCATGAGCGCGGCAATCAGTTCATCGGCGATGCCATCGCAGAAGTAATCCTGATCCCGGGCCGGATTCAGATCGGCAAACGGCAGCACCGCGATCGACGGAAGTGCCGCCAGCGCGGACGCGGGCGCGCCGACCGTGACATCCGCGGCGAGCGCGTTCAGGAGCTCTCCTCCGTTGGCGAATCGATCTTCCGGCGCCTTCGCGAGGCAGCGCATGACGATCGATCGCAGCGCGGCCGGAATGGTCTCGGACATCGCCGCCGGCTCGTCGCGCACCGTTGCCGTCGCGGCGTCGAAGGCATTCACTCCCTGGAACGGTCGCCGGCCGGTCAGCATCTCGTACAACAGACGGCCGAACGAGAACACGTCGGTACGCGCGTCGATTGGTTCACCGAGGAACTGCTCTGGCGCCGCGTAGCCGGTTGTCCCCACGAACGAACCGACACGCGTCTGGGCCGCGGTGACCGCGTCCTCGATGCGGCCGGCTGTTGCGACCTTCGCGAGTCCGAAATCGAGAATCTTGATCGCACCGCCGCCGGTGATCATCACGTTCCCCGGCTTCAGATCGCGATGGACAATGCCGTGGGCATGAGCGACGGCGAGAGCGCCGGCAATCTGCTTGGCGAAGGCGTGCGCGGTCTCCATGCGCAGCGGCAAGCCACCGAGCGTCTCCGCGAGTGTGCGGCCCTCGAGGAACTCCATCACCAGAAACGGCGTGTCCGCATCGGTGCCGATGTCGAAGAGGGTGCAGATGTTCGGATGGTTCAATGCGGCGATGGCTTTGGCTTCGACGTCGAACCGCTCATGCAACGCCGGCGCGCCGTCTGGCGCGCGCAGAACTTTGATCGCCACGCGGCGGTTCAGCCGGGTATCGAGTGCTCGATACACTTCGCCCATGCCGCCGCGACCGACCTGCGCAACGATTTCGTACGGCCCCAGCCGGCGGCCAGCGGACAGCGTCACATCACCACCCCACCACCAACGAGAATAGCCTGCCCGGTGATGAATGCCGCTGCAGGCGATGCGAGAAAAATCGCGGCGCCTGCCACGTCGTCCGGTGTGCCCCACCGTTCGAGCGGCGTCGCCTCGGCAATCGCGCGATGACGTTTCGCATCGAGGCCTTCACCAAATGATGTTTCGATCCAACCGGGCGCGATCACGTTCACTCGCACGCGCGGCGCGAGCGATCTCGCGAGCGATTTGCTGAACGCGAGGACGCCGCCTTTCACCGCTGCGAACATCTGCGGGTTGGTACCCGCCATGCCACTGAGGACGTGATCCCAACTCATGTTGATGATCACGCCGCCGTGCTCTTGTGCCGCGAGCACTTCAGCGGCGCACCACGACGCATGAATCGTCCCGCGCAGGTCCACCGCGAGCAGCAGATCGAGCCGCTGCGAATCGGAGAGCGATGCGGCAGGTCCGGTGAGGATGTCGGCTCCCGCGTTGTTGACCCAGGCATCGACGCGCCCGAGCGCATTGCGAACAGCTGGGCCGAGCGTGCGGAGCGACGCGTCGTTGGAAACGTCGAGCCTGATGACCGCGGCGCGCCGGCCGAGTGTGGTGATCTCCTGCTCGACGTCGCGCGCGCCCGCCTCGTTGGTCCGGTAGGTGAACGCGACATCCGCGCCGGCTCGAGCCGCGGCGAGGGCGATGGCTTTGCCGATACCGCTCGATGCGCCGGTCACGAACATCGTGCGCCCGGCCAACGACTGGGAGGGCTCCGTCATCTGACACGCGATCATATATCCGCGATCTCAATCGACGGCCTTCGGCTCTGCTAAAATCCGCCTTAATCTGACGCGCGCCGCGCGCGTAGGCGGGAGTCATGACCACACTCACACGATCACGCATCCACCTGTTGGCTGGCTTGCTCGCGGCCTGCGCCATGAGCGCAACGACCGCAGCGCAATGGGCGGACTATCCGATGAAGAACGTGCCGCGGACGAAGGACGGCAAGGTCGATCTCAAGGCCCCACCGCCGCGCACCGCTGACGGCAAGATCGATCTCTCCGGCTTCTGGTTGCCCACCAATCCCGTCAAGCACCTGCTCAACCTGGCCGCCGACCTGCCGCCGGGAAGCGTGCCGCTACAGCCGTGGGCCGAGGCACTTTACAAGGAGCGCATCGAGACCGAGGGCAAGGATCATCCTGGTGTGCGCTGCTGGCCGTCAGGGATCCCTGAGAAGTTGAATATTCCCGACGGGCTGAAGCTGGTTCAGACGCCGGACGTGATGCTCTTCCTGCACGAATCGCGCACGATCTATCGCCAGGTGTTCACCGACGGACGCAAGCTCCCGCGTGTGCCCGAGGACGCGCAACCGATGTGGATGGGATATTCCGTCGGCAGATGGGAAGGCGACACGTTCATCGTCGAGACGATCGGCCAGAACGGCAAGACGTGGCTCGACATGCGTGGCCTGCCCGGCACCGAGGCCCTGAAGGTCACCGAGCGCTACACGCGACCCACGGTCGGCCGCATCTACATCGACGTGACCATCGACGACCCCAAGGCCTACACCAAGCCGTGGGACGTCCGGCTCTCCTGGGACCTCAAGCCCGATTGGGAGCTGATCGAGAGCATCTGCGAAGAAAACAACCGCGACGTGCCGCACATGATCGGCAAATAGTCAGGTCAAAGGTCAAAGGTCAAAGGCGCCTTTGACCTTTGACCTTTGCCTTTTGACCTGCCCGCGTCACAAACCCTCCCCTGCTCCGTTCCACCTACAGGAGCCAGAGTGACTACGATCGCGGGGAGTTGGATGAAAGCCGTTCACCGACCGCTTGCCTCGCCGGCGACGCCAACGGGCCCGACGCCGGCGACGACATCGACCACGGTCGATCCGCAGGCCGAGACGCTGCGGCTGTTTCAGGAACATGGCACGGCGCTGTATCGCTTCTGCAGGAGCGTGCTGCGCCACACGGGCGATGCCGAGGACGTCGTGCAGGAGACGTTCCTCAAGCTGCTCCATCACCTGCAACATGATGGCGACGCCCGCAATCTGAAATCGTGGCTGTTCACCGTCGCGGCAAACGGGTGCCGCGATCGGACGCGCTGGCGGCTGCGCTGGCTGCCGTGGACAGCCGAGCGTGACGACCGGACGGTAGATCCGATCGACGAAGAGGTCCGCCTAAAGGCGGACACTACAGAAGCTGATCGCGCGCGCCGCGCGTTCCGCGCACTCGCACCACGCGATCGCTTGCTGCTCTCGCTCCGCGCCCAGGGACTTTCATACAAGGACATCGCAGCCGCGTCAGGAATCCGCGAGCAGTCGGTTGGCCGTCTGCTGGCGCGAGCCTTGGACCGCTGGAGGAAACAATGCGTTGCTTGACAGACATCGAAGTGCAGGCCGTCGTGGACGACGAAGCGAGCGAAGAGATTCGCGCGCATGCGAACGCGTGCGAGGCCTGCCGCGCACGAGTGAGTGAGAGGCGCAGCCAGATGGAGACGATTGCCTCGCTGGTCGATGCCGATGGCATGCCGTCCTCAGCACTCGAGGCCCGGTTGCGTCATGCGATGAGCGAGGCGAGCGGGGTGCGTGGCTCAACGGTACTTCGCGCGAACAAACCGTCGGCCTGGCGAAGTGTCGGCCTCGTATCTGCGCTGGCGACCGCTGCGGTCATCGCACTCCTCGTCTATGGCGTACTGCCGCATTTCGGCGCACCGACGACGCTGTCGGCGAGCGAAGTGCTGAGTCGATCGCTGCAGACAATTTCGAGCGGCCAGGGCGTCGAACGACTCGAGTATGAGGTCGCCATGGACGGCATGACCGCTGGCCCGGTGGTGATCCGCCAGGTGATCGATCGCGATAATCCGAACCGCTACAAGGTGGCGTCGTATCGGCCGGATGGAACGATCGCGACCGCGGTCAGCCAGGATCCGACGACACAGCAGCGGTCACAGCTCTTTCACGTGGACGGCACCAACTACATCGTCCGGGTCGGTGCCATTCATACGCCAGTGCTGTCGATCCCGCAGATGGCACAGGCGCTGGTCGAGACGAGCATCGGCATCATGCAGGCCAAGTCCGATCAGCAGCTGACGATCGAGGACGGGCCGGCAGGGCGGCGATACGTCGTCGAGATCCCGCCGGTGACGCCACAGAATCCGTCGGCGACACTCGACTTGTTCAGTGCACGCGCCGTGATCAGCGGCACGGACTTCCGCATCCAGGAGTTCACCGCGACGGGGACGATGCTCAGGCAGCCGTTCTCCGTGTCAGTGAAGCTGCGCACACACGAATACATTGGCGGCGCTGTGACCAACGAGAGCTTTGCGATTACGCCAGGCCCTGATGACGTCGTGATCGAGGGTCAAGCTGACGAGGACCCGATCACCGAGTTGATGACGACGGTGCTGAGAGAACTCGGTCGCGCCAGGGGCAAGTAGGGCGTGACTGCCGCGATCGAGACGCGAGGGCTGACGAAGTACTACGGCCCGGTCGTCGGCCTCGAGAATCTATCGCTCGAGGTCGCGCAAGGCGAGGTGTTCGGCTTTCTCGGCGCGAATGGCGCCGGCAAGACGACCACCATCCGCATGCTGCTCGATCTCGTGCGGCCGACCAGCGGCACGGCCTCGATTCTCGGGTTCGATTGTCATCGTCAGGGACTCGAGGCACGTCGCCGCGTTGGCTATCTCCCCGGCGAGATGCCGTTCTATCCCGAGCTGACCGGCGCACGGTACTTGCGATTCCTCGCGTCGCTTGGCGACACGCCACCTGCGCCGGCGCGCCTGGCGTTTCTGCTGCGGCGCTTCGACGTCAGCGATCTCGATCTCAACCGCCGCATGCGCGATTACTCGCACGGGATGAAGCGCAAGCTCGGACTCATCCAGGCGTTGATGACCGAACCGCGCGTGCTGATCCTCGATGAACCGACCTCCGGTCTCGACCCGCTGATGATCGAGGCGTTCAGCGAGACCATCGACGAGTTTGCCCGATCGGGACAGACGACGATATTTCTGTCGTCGCACATCCTGTCGGAAGTCGATCGCATCTGTCAGCGAATCGGCCTGGTTCGCGCCGGCCAACTCGTGGCCGTGCGGACACTCAGTGAACTGCGAGCGGCGGCGCCGCGGCGCATGACCGTGCTGTTCTCGACGCCGGTGAATGGCGACATGCCGCAGCTGCCGGGCGCAACGCTCGTCACCCGCGAACCGACGCAGTGGGTGCTCGATGTGCAAGGACCGCTCGGCGAGATCGTTCTACGGCTCGGACATCTGCCTGTCGCGGACGTGCAGCTCAGGGCATTCACGATAGACGAGACGATTCTTCGTCTCCTCGGACACGAGGATAGGCACGTCCAGAAGGACCGGCACGTCCAAAAGGACGTGCCCTACAAAGGGGCGGGCACACCGTGACGGCGCTGGTTCTGCGATCGCTTGGGCGGGTACGGATCCTCGCTGCATCGCTTGCGCTCGTGCTGGCCGCGCTGCAACTGGCGATCATCGCGTCAGCGGCAACGTTCGTGAATGGCGGACACTTCGAGCGCCTCGCGCAGGTCGTTCCGTCGTTCGTTGTGCAACAAATGGGACCGGCACTGACGTCGTTCAGCGGCATGGTGCTATTCGCCTACTTCGATCCCTTGATCGTCATGTTGCTCGTGCAGTTCGCGATCTATCTCGCGACCGAACCCGCTGGCGAGATCGAATCGAGTGTCGTCGATCTGCTCCTGGCGCGACCGCTGCCGAGGCACACCATCGTGAGCCGGACGTTTCTGGTGATGGCCATCGGCACCGTGCTCATGATTGGCGCGATGCAGGCGACGACATGGGTGGGGTTGTGGTGGATGGCTCCGCGCGACTTGCCATGGCCCACAGCGCGCACGGTGCTGAGTCTGAGCGCGCACGTGACGCTCATTGCCTGGTGTTTCGGCTGCGCGGCACTCGCGGTGTCAGGCTGGGCGCGCCGGCGCGGCGCGGTGATCGGCGCTATTGGCGTGGTGGCGCTCGCGGCCTATCTGGCCGAGTTGCTCGAGAAGATCTGGGCGCCTGCGCGCGAGTTCGCCCGCTTCTCACCCTTCCACTACTACTCCGCCCCGGGTATTGTCGGTGGCACGGCGCCCGAGTCGCGCAACCTGACGGTGCTCGGCGTGACGTCGCTGGCGGCGCTGGCACTCGCCTACTGGAGGTATCAACGGCGGGACCTCTAGTGCGCCTCTCAAATCCGCTTGACGGACCAAGAACCAAGGCCCAGGGACCCAGGACGACGACGCCATCAGAGTAAGAAACGGCCACGGTAGGGCGTAGTACTATTCGCGCCGATGACGACGCCGGCCTCCATCGCTCACTACAAGATTTCCTCGAAACTTGGCGAGGGCGCCATGGGCGAGGTCTACCGCGCGACGGATAGCAAGCTCGGTCGCGAGGTGGCCATCAAGCTGATCCCCGAAGACTTCGCCCGCGACTCCCAGCGCATGGCGCGGTTCACACGCGAGGCGCAGGTGCTCGCGTCCTTGAACCATCCGAACATCGCCGCCATCTACGGTGTCGAAGACCGTGCGCTCATCATGGAGCTGGTCGAGGGCCAGACACTCTCCGAGCGCATCAAGCAGGGCGCGATTCCGATCGACGAAGCCTTGGACATCGCCAGGCAGATCGCCGACGGTCTCGAAGCCGCGCACGACAAGGGCATCGTCCATCGCGATCTCAAGCCGGCCAACATCAAGATCACACCCGGCGGCGTCGTGAAGCTCCTCGACTTCGGTCTCGCCAAAGCCGAAGGGCCATGGAGTGCGACGACATCGGTCGAAGACGCGCCAACGCTCACGGTGGCGTCAACCGGCGCAGGTGTGATCCTCGGCACCGCTTCTTACATGGCGCCCGAGCAGGCGCGCGGCAGAAATGTGGACAAGCGCGCCGACATCTGGGCATTCGGCGTGATCCTCTACGAGATGCTTACGGGCGAGCAGATGTTCGAGGGCGACACGGTTACCGATGTCCTCGCGTCCGTCGTTCGACAAGATCCCGATCTCAAGCGCGTCCCGGAGCGCGTGCGTCCGCTGCTGCAGCGCTGTCTCGAAAAAGATCCCAAGCGGCGACTGCGCGATGCGGGCGATGCGATGATGCTGCTCGACAGCGCACCGGCGGGATCCAGCGCCGCGGCAAAGACGAGCCAGACACCACTGCTCGCACTTGGTGCGGTCGCTGCGCTGCTTGCCCTGGCGCTCGCAGGTGTTTCCTATCTTTACTTCCGCGAAGCGCCCCCTGCAGCCAACGTCGTGCGCTTTCAGATTGGCCTTCCCGAGAGCGTCAACTTCACGCAGTGGGGAATATCGTCGGTCTCTCCCGATGGTCGCAAGATCGTGTTCGCCGCATACGGCTACGACGGCGAACCGCGTCTCTGGCTTCGAACGCTCGATTCGCCGGTCGCCAAATGGCTCGAGGACGCGCACATCAACCAACAGACCGTCGCGCTTTTCTGGTCGCCTGACAGCCGGTTCGTCGCCTACGGCAACTCGAAAGACCTGATGAAGATCGACACCAACGGTGGACCTGCACAGGCGCTTGGCGAAGTCGCTCCGGCTATTGGCGGATCGTGGAGCCCCGACGGCACGATTCTCGTTGGGTCCACCAGGGGGATTCTGAAGACGACGGCGAATGGCGGCACGCTGACGCCGGTGACGAAACCCGCCAGCGCGCAGGATGTCCACGCGTATCCGGTGATCCTGCCCGATGGACGGCACTTCATCTTCATGCGTGGCGCACTACCGGGCACTCGATCCGTCTTCGTCGGGGATCTTCAGGCGGCGCCCGATGCACAAAGCACCATGCCGCTGCTGAAGACAGACTACGGCGTCGCACTTGCGCAACGCAGCCCAGACGCTCCGCTCATGGTGTTATTCCTGCGTGATGGAGCACTCCTTGCGCAGGAGTTCGACATGAGTACCCTCGCGCTCAAGGGCGATCCCGTCACCGTTATGGACCAAGTGTCGGGTGTGAGCGGTGCTGCACTCGGCCACTTCTCCGCTTCACGAACCGGGACGTTGGTGTTTCGACCGATCAGCGGCAACAGCCGTCAGCTCACCTGGTACACCCGGCAGGGTGAGATCGCCGGCCGGCCAGGCGAACCCGCGCCGTACGGCACGATGAAGGTGTCGCCCGACGGCAGCAAAGCTGCCGTCGTCCAGAACGATCCGCGGCAACCGGACAACGCCGACATCTGGATCGTCGATCTGACCAGTGGGGCGAGTACGCGTTTCACTTTCGATCCTGGCATCGACTCACAACCAGTATGGTCGCCCGATGGCCGCTCTTTGGCATGGATGTCCAATCGTGGCGGTAAATGGGGTTTGTATAGAAAGGCCGCTGATGGGTCGGGCAACGACGAGCTGTTGGCAGCGCCCGAGGGCATCTCGAATCTCACTGATTGGACGCACAACGGGTTCCTCATCTTCACGCTTGGTGGCAACCTTCGTGCGCTGCCGCTGAACCCGGACGCTTCTGGAAATCGCACGCCGGTCCCTGCCATTCAGTCAATCGGACGGGAGCGCGGCGCGTACGTCTCTCCTGACAACCGCTGGATCGCGTATATGTCGACCGAGACCGGCCGCGATGAGATCTACGTCCAGCCATTTTCGGTGGGCGGCAATAAGGCGTCGGGCAAATGGATGGTGTCGAAAGGCTCACGCGGTATGGCCCGATGGCGCGGTGACAGCAAGGAGTTGATGTTCCTCAATAGCGAGGGCGAGGTCGTCGCCGTTGACGTCGCTCCGGGGCCCACGTTTCAGGCAAGCGCACCGAAGAAACTGTTTCAGATGCCGCTCGAACTCCTGAGCAACCAGAATCCCGGAACGCAGGCTGACGCCACGCGCGATGGACAGCGGTTGCTCCTGGTGATGCCCGTGCAAGAAAACTCACAACGCGAGCTCGCCGTCGTGCTCAACTGGCAGGACGGCGTCAAACGCTAGGCTTTGGGCTTTAGGCTTTGGACTGAGAGTCAACAAATGCGCTCACTGTTATTCGTCCTGCTTTTCTCTGTCGTCCTGAACCTCCCGCTGCCTGCGCAGCAGCCGCCCGCCGCGCCCGCAGCACCTGCCGGACCCGGGCTGACGATCACCACCGCGGCGTGGCCCGATGGAGATGACATCCCGCTGAAGTACACACAGGCCGTCGACAAGCCGGTGTCTCCCACTCTCACATGGACCAACGTGCCGGCCGGCACGCGCAGCTTCGTTCTGCACATGCACGACCCCGACGTCTCCATCAACAAGACGACGAACACGCAGGTGCACTGGCTGGTGTGGGGCATTCCCGGCACGGCGACCGGTTTGAGCGAGGGCCAACCGCAGGGTGAGAAGCTGCCCGACGGCAGCCGTCAGGTGAGCGCATCCGGTCAGGTGTATCGCGGCCCCGGCGCTCGAGCAGCGGGCCCGAAGCATCACTACACGTTCGAACTCTACGCGCTCGACACGACGATCGATGTGTCGCACGGCGCCAACGAGCAGGAGACGCGCACCGCGGTCTTCGCCGCCATGCAGGGACACATTCTCGGCAAGGCCGTGATGGTCGGTCTGTTCAAGCGGCCGCAGTAACGATGAACAATTCGAACATGCGGCTGTTGGTCAGTGTGAGAGACGCGGTGGAGGCCGCGGCGGCCCGAGTAGGCGGAGCCGACATCATCGACGCCAAGGAACCCGCCTCGGGCGCGCTCGGCGCCGTTGACCTCATCACGTTCAGGCACATCGTCGCCGAGGTTGCCGGCACCCGCACCGTGACGGCCGCACTCGGCGATGCGGTGGACGTGCGTGCACTCGCACGCACGGCAGAGGCGTTCGCCAGAGCCGGGGCGGGACTTGTGAAGATCGGCTTTGCCGGAATCCAGTCGCCAATACGCGTTATGTCACTGCTCGCAGCGGCGCGCGAGGGCGCAGCCGCAGACGCGGGCGTGATCGCGACGACGTATGCCGACGCCGATCGCGTCGCGAGCCTGGATCCGTTTGCGATGATCGACGCGGCGGTGAGAGCCGGTTCGACGGGAATCCTGCTCGACACCGCCGACAAGCAGGGCCCTGGCCTGACCGGACTCATATCGCAGGAGCGGCTGTACTCGTGGGTTCGCACTGCGCACGATGCTCGATTGCTCGTCGCGCTCGCCGGCAAGTTGACAGCGGACGACCTCGGCGACGTGAGCGATGCCGGCGCCGACATCGTCGGCGTTCGCGGTGCGGCGTGTGACAGAGGCCGCACCGGACAGATTGCCGCGGCGCGCGTTCGCGCACTCAGGTCTGCTGTGTCTCGTCGCTCAGCACTCGCACCTGTGCCTGACCCTGTTTCAGCGTCCGAATAAACGTCGCGACCAGATCGGGATCGAACTCCTCCCCCGCCCGCTCTTCGAGATAGGCCATCGTCCGTTCCGTCGGCCACGCGTCGCGATAGGGACGCTTCGTGCTCAACGCGTCGTAGACGTCGCAGATGTGCACCAGCCGGCTGGCCAGCGCGCACTCACGCTTGTAGTGCAACACCGGATAGCCGCCGCCGTTCAGCATGATGTGATGCTCGTAGGCAACGGTCGCCGCCATACCGAGATCCTGATCGCTCTGCATGATCAGGCGCGCGCCGTCGACCGGATGCGAGTTCATAATCGCGCGCTCTTCGTCATTGAGCTTGCCCGGCTTGGTCAGGACTTCGAGCGGAATGCGGATCTTGCCGATGTCATGCAGCAGACCGGCGACGCCGATCGCGCGAATCTCCTTCGGCCTGCAGCCGAGAGACTCGGCCAGCCCCATGGAGAGCACGGCGACATTCAATGAATGCGTCGTCGTGTATTGATCGAACTCCTTCAGCTTGAGCAGCGGCAGCACCATGCGGCTATCGCCGTGCATCGCAACCGAGAGCGACCGGACGACAGCCTCGGCCTCGAGCAGCGGCACCGTCGCGCCGGACTGAATCTCAGTCTGCAGCCAACGGAATGTTTCCGCTTCTTCACCCAGCGTGAGTTCCAGCGTCGTCATCGCCATCGGCAGCGACGCAAATGCCGCGTCGAGATCCGGGTCGATGGCGTCCTGCCCCTGAAGACCTACGGCGCCGTAACGAATGCCCAGCGATCGCATTTGGCGCACTTCGGTGGTGTCCACCGTCGACAGCATCATGCGTGCGAGCACTTCCTCGAGAAAACTGTTGAATTCCTCTCGTGTCACCCTTCGCTCGAGCTCGAGACGTTCGATGCCCGCGGCAACCAGGCGCTTGCCCCAGTCCCACGACTTCAGCTCGCGCAACCGTTCGCGGCCGAAGACGACCTCGTCTTCGAGGAAGGTGAAGGCGGGCATGTGGCCGCCGGGCAAGGACAGACCACTGAGCTCGTCGAACGCCGAGTCCACGGCCTTTTCGCGCGACGGATGGCCCTCTGGATAGAGGGTCATCACGCCCAGTGAATGCGCAAACGCGTTGAGGAATCGGACCGGATCGCTCATGAGGTCCCACGAATCACGGCCTGTCGAAGGTCGCGATCGGCGGATCGGACGGCGGCCGTGAGGACGCCTGACGCGCGGGGATCACTGGACCACGTCGTCGCGAGCGCTCGAACGACGGCGACGAGCACCGGGGTCTTGGGCTGCAGACGCGTGCGGCCGAACCACGATCTGCCGCCGACCGACAGCTGCAGCAGCGCGGCAAGCACGTCTTCACGCTGCTCGCGCGCGAGTGTGTTGACGGCCAGCAGCCGACTGTCTTCGCCAATGTCGGAGGCCAGAGCGAGATCGATCATGCGCTCTATCAGGTGCGGCGGACACTCGTGAATCGCGGTCAAGCCCAGATGCACGATGCGAGGATCGGGATCGTTGAGGGCGGCATCCACACCAAGGTCGCGCTCGTGCGGCAGCGTGAGCTGCAGGCGGATCGCTTCCGATCGCACCCGCGTATCAGGATGCTGCGTCCACGGGACAACGGAGAACGTTGGTGGAAGGTGGCCCCTGCGCGCCAGGAGCGTCAGCATGTTGCGCTGCACGAACCATCGGTCGTCATTGAGGCGACCGATGATGAGCGGCAGGATGTCAACCTGTGTGCGGCCAAGTGAATCGAGCAGCCGTCGACGCACCATTCGACTTGGTGATGAGCTGAGCGCTTCAAACAGCGGCTCGAAGCTTTCGACGGGAAGACGCGGCAGCAGATGATCGAGACTGGAGAGATCGACGTTATCGCCGGCAAGGAGCCCCTTGAGATTTTCAGGTCGGGTAAGCCTGGCGAGGAGCATGTCGGCACCAGCGTGACCACCCTCGGGTGGCGAGACGATCAATTCAAGCAGCCCGTTCAACTGACCGCCATTAATCGCGTCGTCAATCGCTTTGTCAGCGAGCGGCCCAAAGGCACCGGCCTCGAGCGCCATCTGCACCAATCGCAGCGGCTCGGGCTCGGCCGCTACCGCCGACTTCACGCGCGATGGCTCCGACTGCGATGAGACGGCGAGGTGCTCGAGCACGCGGCCATAGGCCTCCGGATTTGGATCCTCGAGGCGCCAGTCCTCGAGCAGGCGACCGACTTGCTCACGGAGTTCCGTGTCGGCGCGCGGCCGTGAGATCTCGGTGCCGATCTCGGCGTGCGTGGCCAATTTGCTCAACATTCTCACGAGGCCGTGGGAAATGGTCTGGCCGCTGGCGTCAGCGGAGGCGGTCACGATCGCGAGCACGGCATCAACTGGGAGGCCATTGGTCGCCTCGCGCAGAAACTGCGCGCGCTGATTCCCGTCGCCGCTCATCGCCAGGAGCCGCCGCAGTGTGGCTGGATTGAGCGAACCGAGGAGACGGGTCGTTCGGCGCTTGAGATCCTCGGCCCCCTGCCCAGATGCCGTTCTCAATTCGTGGGCAATCTGCACAAGGTGGGCGACGATGGCCTGATCGCGGCTGGCGTTCTCATCGATGGCCCTCGCGATCTCCGACTCCGACGGAGGTGCCTGCCCCACAGATCCATCCGACGACAACGCGGCTTTCGCCAGGCTCAGCCACAAATCCGAAGCTGCAGACGATTGCCCATCCGTGGCGCCGCCTCCACCCACTCGATCGTCAACGATCCCCAGACCATCAAACACCAGTGGCTGCAATTTGATGTGCGGCCAGCGTGCGTGATCGGGCTTCAGGCCAAGAGGTCCCTCACGGTCGGCCTCGGCGGACAGCGCACGCAGTGCCTCGCCCAGTTCCTGTGTGTCCATGCCGGGCATGAAGCTGACCGCGCCGATGTGATGCTTGTGCAACGTGTCCGCGAGACGACGCAAGACGGGCTGCTCGGGATCCGTCGCCACGCCGTCGATGATTAACTGGCGGCGCGCGACGCCAAAGGCGATCTGCGGGCGCTCGTGAAGAAGCTGTTCCGCTCGGCGAAGGACCGATTCAATCGCGGGAATGAGAGCCGGGTGGCCAATGGGGTACATCGACTGCCGATGCAGGGCGATGGACAGCTCGATGAGGAACTCGTTCAGGTCACGAGACAGCGTTGCTCGCTCGGATCTGGGGGAAGCCTCCATCGGCTACACGCAGACTAGGCTAGTGCGGTCCCGTGCGCAAGCAAGAAGGCAGCCGAAATGGGTAGAAAAACAAAGAGAGTGTGCAAATCAGGGGCGCATAGACTGGCTCAACGCCTCGATGGCATCCCCCGAAATAGTTTCAACTCCAAGCTTTCCGCGGACGTGCACAAAATAGTCGTCCACGGCATCAGGACCAGTCCCTGCGCCGGGCGGCTTGATAAGGACGAGGCGACCTGCCCCGATGGTGCGCGCAATCCATGCCGCAATGCTGTCGCTCGTGACCGCCCACGAATGCGGCAGCGGATCGACCCGACGCAGCCACGCGTACGACGCGAGCACCGGGATGCGCTGCGACGCGAGTGCGCTGGACATTTCTGTCGCGTCCCCCACGAGCACCGCCCGCGGCATCCGCGACACGATGAGATGCGCGTACTGGTCCATCCCCAGCACCGCCATCCAATGTGACGCATCGTCGGTGAGCGCTAATCGCGCATCCTGATCGCGCACGGCGTCGGCAAAGGGTCCGCCGCCGGGGATGATGAGCAGAGGTTCCTCGCGCGCGATGTCGGCGAGGACCGCCAGGACCTTGTCGAGAACGTCCCCATGGTCGAGCAATCCTCCGCCGACCTTTACGACTGTGGCAACGGACTGCCGCTTCTCGTAGAGCGCAGGCTGTAGCGTGCGCGGACCAATGGCGGATGATGAAGCGAGCAGTAGTGCGACTGAGGCCGCAGGCGCGCACCTCGCGGCATCACTGCCCAATGCGGACGCCAGCGACAGAACGTTCAGTCCGGCCAGCCGCGCGGCGCGTTCGGCGATAAACCCACCGAGTCCGGTCACGACCGCAGTGTGCAACGCAGGATGTCGTGCGCGAACCCTACCGATCGCCGCGGCAATCCGCTCGGTCTGCGCCGCCGCCAGCGCATCGGCGATCTCAGTGACGCACGATTCGTTCACCATCTCGCGATCGGCGCAGATGGCACGGGCGAGACGCTCGCCCGCGAACTCGCGAGTGGCAGGACGACGATCCGGCGTTGGCGCCGAGTAGTCGGCGGGCTCGAGATCCCCTCGCCACACGTGCACATCGCCGCTCAGCGCAAACGCCTCGGCGGACAGACCCACCTCTCTCCCCTGAAGGGGCACGGACGCGGCAAGCGCTTCAACCGGCGTTCGTACCGCGCCGGAGTACACCAACTCGCCGGACGCGAGGCGATCTGGATCGGTCCAGCCAGACGCCGCCACCTCGCCATCGACGATCGGGATGATGTCGGTGCTCGTGGTGCCAATGTCGATGAGCACGGCATCAGGCAGGGACTGCGCCACCACGCGCGCAGTGGCGGCCCAGTTCGCGGCAGCGACAAGCAGCGGGGCTTCGCGCGCAGCGGCCACGGTGAGGAACCGGCCGTCAACGGCGTATACGCAGATCGTTCCACCCGGGAATGCAGCGGCGACGGCATCGAGCACGAAGTGCACTCCATCGCGCTTGGTTCGAAACATCTGCGACAGTTCCGCCGTCATCGTCACCGCGTGCGTGTCAGCGTCGCTTCCGCCCGTTTCGGCGGCAAGCTCGCGCAACACCTGCACAAGCCCTCCGGGATCGTTCTGCAACTCGAATGGCCGCGAGCAGACAGCAACTACATTCCCGCCGCTGACTCGTGCGACCTTCGTGTTGACCCCGCCAATGTCCCAACCGAGGATGACACTCATGCCAGGTCAAAGGTCAAAGGTCAAAGGGCAAAAGCGAGGTCGCGCTTGGTGATCTGACCGTCGAGGAGCGCCGAGGCCACCAGCGCACCAGCGCACCCAATGGTTCGCACGACTTCGAAGTCGTGCGGAGCGCGGACGCCACCGCCAACGTACAACTGAACCGAACCAGCCCTGGTTCTGACACGTGTCAGGAGATTGATGTCGAGACCCGAGGCCATTCCTACACGCGCCAGATCGAGCACGATGATGGCAGAGACACCCGCATCGGTTGCTTGCATCACCAGGTCTTCTGGACTCTGGTGCGCCAGTTCTGGCGCTGTCGCGATCGGTTCGCCTTCGCGAAGGTCGAGACTGAACACCACTCGTTCGCGCCCGACCACGTTCACGATCGATTTCAGCATGTCGAACGATAGCAAGGTCTCGAGGCCAACAATCACTCGTGATGCGCCACACAGGAGCGCGCGTTGCGCGTCGTCGGTTGACGAAATAGCCGCATCGAGCCACACAGGAGCGCCGATCGAGGCGATGGCTCGAACGACCGCATGCTGCTGCACGCGCCGCTCGATCGCATCAAGATCGGCAACGTACAGGGCCGCCAAGCCAAATCGATCGACATACTGGCGCGCCAACGCCGCCGCGTCCCCCGCTGGAATGGTCTCGCCGGCTACGCGTTCTATCGGCGCGTATTCGTCTCGACGTCCGCCCCGCGCTCGAACCGCAAGACCACACCGCACATCTACGACGCCCAGTACTTCGAAGCCCAATGACCTGAACCTGGACCTTTGCCCTTACTTGCCGTCAATCGAGAAGGCGAGGACGACATTGCCGGGCATGAAACCCAGCGACCCATAGCCGGAGTTGACGAAGAGCATGCCGCCGACGATGGTGGCGCCAGGACCGTTCATCGATCCGCCACGCGCGGGCACGCGGTTCACGGTGTCGTACTCATTGACCGTATTCACGTCCCAGAGCACGTTGCCAGTCTTGCTGTCGTAGGCGCGCAAGTGACCGTCGAGGCTACCCGAGAACACCACGCCGGGAATCGACGACACCGCTGCCGGCTGACCGGTGTTGCATCCTCGTCGCGCATTGCATGTGTCCGGCGATGGCGGAATCGTCCATCGCGGCTTCCCATCGGCGATGTCCACCGCGACCATCCCGCCCGCCTCGCCAGGCTTTTTCTCAAGTGCGTTCGACAGCGACACGTACGCCGTCGCGCCATCGACGCTGAATCCCCACTCGATGCCGCCGAGGACGCCGCCCTGACCGACTCGTGTTTTCCACAACTGCTCACCGGTGTCGGGATTGATCCCATGCAACTCCCCGGACTTCTGTCCGGCGACGATGACCCGCTTGCCGTCAGGAAGCACGCCGATGGACGGCGCACTGGAGAAATCGTGGTCAGGACCTGCACCTTCGGGGCAGTTCACCCGACCGGCACCGGCCTCGAGACACGCGACATTCCACGCATCGCCAGCCAACGTTTGCTGAACCCAGAGGACTCGGCCGGTGTCCATCGCCAACGCCATGATCGCGTCGGTCTCACGAGCGGCGGGATGCGAGTATGCGTCTCCGGTGGAAACATAGAGGCGGTTTCGCTCGGCGTCGACCAGGGGCTGCGACCACACCGCCCCACCGGACGGTCCCCATAGTTGCGTGCCGCGCGCAGTCTTGGTCGTTGGCTGCGGCGTCTGAGAAATGGTGTACGTCTTCCAGAGCTGCTTACCGCTCGCCGCATCGAGCGCGACCACGCTGCCTCGGAAGGTGCAGCACTCATAATTTGGGAGCGCCGCTGTCCCTTCTTCAAGCGACGACACGGGCACGTAGAGCCGTCCGTTCTGATACGCGGCCGCGCCGGTGATCATCGCGTCGAGGTGATCGTCGACCTTCACCTTCCATCGGCGCTGACCGGTGTTGACATCGAGCGCATACACGAACGCGTGCGCGTCGCCGAAGTACAGCGTGCTGCTTCCATCGGCCGCTCGACCGACGATCGGCGTCGATCGCACACCGGCATCGGCCTCGAAGGCCCACACCAGGCATCCGGTCTTCGTATCCAACGCGTAGACGACGCCATTACGACTGCCGACAAATGCACGCGAGCCGACCACGGTGATCTGCGATCCCGAGGCGGACACACCTGGAATGCCAAATGACCACTTCAATTTGAGCTTTGGTATATCGGCTGCGGCGAGACCAGCGGCGGCAGCAGTCTGCGATCGCGAGTTGCGCGCATCGACGCCCCATCCATTCCATGCGGCGCCAGCGAGCGGATCGCGTGGTGCCGTGCCCGCCGCGCAATACGCTTCCTTGGCGATCATGTCGAGCGGTGCGCGATACGACCCGGCGGGACGTCCGGCCAGGAACGCGGCAACCGCACGACGCTCGGCGGAGCTCAGCGTCGCGCCCTGACGACGCATGCTGAACGAACTCAGCGCGGTGTCGATCGCCTCGGGCTCCATCGCGCGCAGCGCTTCACGGTTCGGCGCACGCGGGATCGACCCTTCATGGCACCCCACGCAGTGCTGCTTGTAGACGGTCTCACCGTTCGGTGCCTGTTGCGCGGCCGAGACCGCAGGCAGGCAGAGTCCGACGAGGATGCTCAGAACGACTGCGCGCCGCATACGGCCTCCTTGGAGTCAGGAGGACAATCCTACGCGATACACGGCGGACTGGCCGAAGTTCTCTTCGACCTCCATCTCGATCGCCGTCAGGCCTTTGGCGCCGAGCTTCTGCAGCTCACCCTGCAGCCGCTCGGTGAGCATCTGCGCCAGCATTTCGACAGTCGTGTTCGGGATCGGCAGCAGCGCACAGTCACGCCGCGGGAAGACATACCTCGGCTTGCCATCGACCGACACCGACACCGTCTCGCCGTCCTCAACGACCCCGACGCGATCGCTCTTGAGCGGCAGGAGCACCAGGTGATCGATCTCATCGCACAGCCGCTTCATGATGCGCTTCAGCTCGACAAAGTCGAACACGAACCAGCTCTCCTGGTTGAGATCGCCTTCGATGGTCACGCGCGCGCGATAGTTGTGGCCGTGCAGTCCTTCGCAGCGATGCCCGGCGAACGTAATGAAGTGCGCCGAGGCGAAGACCAGATAGTCTTTCGTCACCGAAACGCGGAATTCACCGCGCATGTAAACCCTCCGAGCTCACCAGCGTAACGAAGATTGCGGCCGCTGTCAGGTCCGCCGTCGTGCCCGGGTTGTTCGAGTTCCTGGCATCGCGCATCGCACGGTCCATCTCCTCGACAGCCTGCCGGCCCGCGGCCGAGCGAACACCACCTGCCGCGAGCACCTCTCGCGCCTGCGCCGAGACCCGCTCCGCCGCAGCCGCGCCGGTCCGCCGGACGATGTGCGTATCGAGAGAGCGCGCCAGCAACGACAGATACGTTTCGACGACGGCGTCGCTCCACGACAGTCCGTCAGCCCGCGCTTGTGTGAGTGTTGGCGCGCCGTGCTCGAACGTCACAGCGAACCGTGTCTCATATTCCCGAGCGATGCCGTCGCGGCCGGCGGCCAGACGCATCGCCTCGAGCAGCGTCACATCAGGTTCGCTCGCGACATCTTGCGTCTCGGCCCGTCCCAGACCACCTGGACTCGCGCGGCGAATCGCCGCGTACACATCACGCGCGTCCTCCACCGTTGTCTCATCGAGCACGCGGTGCAACGCTCCGCGCAACTCACCGCCACCGCCCATGGTCGCCGCTTTCGCGAGCGGCGCGAGCAAGAGCACGATGCCGAGGTTGGTGTTGGTCTTCGTCCAGCATGCCGTCATCTCAATCGCCTGCCGAATCGTCGCGCCAAGCGACTGGTCGGCGACGCGTGTGAACGCTGGTCCGATGGCAACAGCGCTGGTCAGGAAATCCTCGTAGGTGAGATCGGCGAAGTGACGGCCCGGCGAGACATTGCCTGGCTTCGGCGCGCTCACTTCGAGCAAACACGCCAACTGTGCGAGGGCGGCGTTGTCGGCCGCCGTGCGAACGGTAGTCATTCCACTTCTTCGACGATCAGATCGCGCACGGCTTTCACGCGTGCGACGAGTTGGCCGACGATCGCACCGGCGACGTCGATGCCCGTCGCCTTCTGGAATCCTTCCCACCCAGGAATGCCATTCACTTCGAGCACAAAGACTCGGCCGTCACGTGACGGCAGGAGATCGACGCCCGCATAATCGGCGCCGACCGCGTTCGCGGCGCGCACCGCCAACTGCGCCCACTCGTCGGGCAGCTCGAACGGCGTCGCCGATCCGCCGATCGCGACGTTAGTGCGCCACTCGCCTGCTGGCGCACGTCGTTCGATCGCACCGAGCACCGCGCCACCGACGACGAACGCGCGGATGTCGCGACCGCCGTGATCGATGGCCTTCTGTATGTAGAACACCGTACGGGTCTGCTCGAGAGCGCGCACAATTCGACGAGCGACTTCCGGCTCGTTCACGCGCACCATGCCATGACCCAGCGATCCGAAGATCGGCTTGATGATGCACTCGCCCATCGTCCGGACTGCGGCTAGCGCCTCGTCCGTCTGCTCGCAGACGACGGTCTCCGGCGTCGGCAGGCCGGCGTCATGCATGAGCGCCGTCGTATAGAACTTGTCCACGCACCGCTCAATCGTCCGCGGCGAGTTCACGACCAGCACACCACGATCCTCGATCCAGTGCAGCGCATCCACGCGGTAGATGACCTGCTCGAGCGAGCCACCTGGAATAATCCTGGCGAGGACCGCGTCGGCCTCGAGGATGGGGACGGCCTCGCTGGACAGACCTCCAGGCAGCCGCCCGACCAGCTTTTCGTAAGGAAGTACCACGCCCGCGTGGCCATGCTCAGCCAGAGCCCGGCACAACTCGTCGGTGTGCCAGCCAGTACGGGCGCTCAAAATCGCGACGTGCATTCGATCGATTCTATAGCCCAGCCAGTGAGGCGGGGTCAGGCAGGTCTAAAGACCCGCCTCTACGAACGCCACTGTCGATCTTGGCCTCGCTCGCTCGACGTGTTGATAGAGGAGCAACCTGGCTATGAAGAAGATCCTGTCGAAGGACGGCACGGCCATCGCTGTCGAACGCAACGGGCGCGGGCCGGCGTTGGTATTCGTGGACGGCGCCATGTGCTATCGGGCCTCGGGACCGAGTCAGCCGATGGCCACGGCACTGGCCGAGCATTTCACCGTCTTCACCTACGACCGCCGCGGCCGGGGCGACAGCAGCGACAGCGGACCCTACGACGTCCAGCGTGAGGTGGACGATCTCGACGCTGTCATCAGGGAAGCAGGCGGTCAGGCGCTCGTCCTCGGCGTGTCGTCTGGCGCCGCACTGGCGCTCGAAGCCGCCAACCGCGGCGTGCCAATCACCAGGCTGGCCCTCTATGAAGCACCGTTTATCGTCGACAGCACACGTCCCGCGCTTTCCGACGAATTCGTGCCGCAGATGAATGCCGCACTCGCAGCCGGCCGGCGTGGCGAGGCGGTGAAGATGTTCATGAAGCTCGTTGGCGTGCCGACCATCTTCATCATGTTGATGCGCGTGATGCCGGCGTGGCCGAAGTTGACCGCAGTCGCGCATACGCTCCCCTACGACCTGACCATCGTCGGACCGTATCAACAAGGTCGACCGCTCCCCGCGACGCGATGGAGCGGCGCGACGATGCCAACGCTGGTGATGGATGGTGGGAAGAGCCCAGCGTGGATGAGGAACGCGACGCGTGCATTGGCTGGCGTGCTACCCAACGCGACCTATCGCACGCTCGACGGACAGACGCACATGATCAAGCCGAAAGCGCTCGCGCCGCCGCTGGTCGAGTTCTTCAGGAGCGGTGCGGCTACTTCGGTTTAGCGCGTACGAACTCGATCGTGAGTCGCAGTGGGACCGCTACTGGCACGCCTCGGACCGTCGCGGCGTTCCAACGTTCGTTCAGCACTGCGGCGACGGCCGCCGCGCTGAGTTCAGGATGCGGTGACGACACGACGGTCACATCTTTTGTCGCACCATCAGTCTCGACGCGCGTCTCGAGCACCACGGTCCCAGTGAGCGCACGCGCGCGGATGACGTCGGTCACTCGCACATCAGGCTGGTAGTACTCCCACCCCACCGCTGGTTCAGCACCACGAACCGACTGCCTGGCGGTAGCGTCACGGTCGGTCGCGAATTCCTGGACCAGAGAATCGGGAGGGTTGTATCGCGGAACCGCCTGACTGCAATCGATGCAGACCGAGAACGTCCCGGTCACCTCCTCGATGTGCATCCGGATGTCCTGTCGAACGACTTTCCCGTCATCGAGCGAGACTTCGATGAACGGCGCGAACTCAATCGGGACCGAGATGGTGTACACGCCTGGCGGCAGCTTCTCGAATCTGTACTGGCCGGCCTTGTCCGTGTGAGTCTCGTCAGATACACCTGAACCGAACGGCCCGCTCTCGATGTACACGAGCATGCCTTCGACTGGCGCTCCTAACGGGTCGTAGACCGTTCCGATCAGCGTCGCTTGCGACTGCTGCGCGTGCATGGGCACGACCGCAGGCGATGCGATCGACAGGAACATCACGACGGCAACGGTGAGAATCGGACGCACGAGAGATCCAATACGGATCTTACAGTCAGGAAATTCAACACAGAGATACCGTGTTGAGAGTTCAGGCGAATGACGCTCTCAACACCGCAGCATTCACGCTGCCTGCATGAAACGTACGGCCGCTGGAGACACTGGTCAGCCACACCTCAGCCGGGCTGAAGAGCAGCGGATCGATTTTGTAGAAGTCGTTGTCGTAGCGCTTGAAGATGTCATAAAACGGCGTGCCGTAATCCGCCGATGACGATGAGGGCAGTCGCTCGGCCAGCGACGCGAGCTCCTCATCTTCCGCGCGTATGGTGTAACGCGCGTGTCCGCCGTACAGCACGGCATCGTTCGTACGGCCGATCGCTCGCATGTCGCTCTTCGCCACCGGTGGCAGCGGTGCAACACCGCTCGCGCTCACCACCTTTTTCACGTCGAAGCCAAGCGTGTCCATCTTGTGCAAGCCGGTCTCGATCGATCGGGCGACGATCTGCATGCCACCGGCGAGGCTCGCGGTGGGTGCGATGGCGATCGTCAGAGCGCTCGGCGCGATGCCGGCTTTCGCAGCAATCCACTTGGCCACATCGTCGGTTGGCAGCGTTCGTCCTTCGAGGACCAGCACGCCGCGCGTGACATCTTCGCCGTATCCAAGCTTGCCGAAGAGCTCCTTCTCCACGCGCGCCCGAGCGCGAAGCGGTCCTGATCCCATCGCAAAGAAGCCTTCGGGATTAATCGCCCAACCGGCGTACTGCGAGGCCATGCAAGCTTCTGCCGGATGATCGGTCCACACCTGCACACCCGACCACGTTTCTCCATCGATGGTCAGCGGCACGAGCGCGACGTGTCCGAGTCCACCCATGCACAGTTCGGTGAGGACGCGGCCCGCACCGAAACCTCCGGCGGCCTCGATGCCAGCGTCGATCACGCGTGCGCCGGAGGCGAGCGCGCGCACCGCGATTCGCAGTTCGTCGGCTCGGCCGACACAGGCGTCTGCGAGTGCCCAGGCGCGCTCGTTCATCTTGAGATTTGTCATCTAGTGGTATGTCCTTCGTGAATGCTACCGGCCGCTCCACTGTCGCGGCCGCGAACTCGCCGTCGGAGGCTAGGTCTTGCTATAACCCCCTCAGCAAATTCGAACCACTAATAGCCTAGTAGAATGAGCGCCCCATGCGCAGACTACTGCTGACGGTTGCCTCCCTTGCGATCGCGTCGTTGGTCGCGGCGGCACAAACTCGAACTGGTCCGCTCGTCTTCGAAGGCGCACGCCTGCTGACTGGAGAACGACGGCCACCGATCGAGGACAGCGCCGTCGTGGTGAACGACGGACGAATTACTGCGGCGGGACCACGAGCGACGATCAAAGCACCGGCAGGCGCAACGGTCATCGATGTCCGCGGCAAGACAATCATGCCGGCGCTCGTCGATGCGCACAGTCACCTTGGCTACACCGATGTGCGCACCGGTATCACATCGTCGGCCAGCTATACACGCGACAACCTGCTCGACCAGCTCCGGCGGTATGCGTACTACGGCATCGCCGCGACATTGAGCCTCGGTCTCGATCGTGGCGACCTGCCGTATCAACTGCGCGCATCCCCCACGCCAGGCGCGGCGCTGTTTCTCACGGCTGGACGTGGCATCGCCATGCCGAATGCCGGCCCCAACGCCGACTACTGGAAGGACGCCGCGTACGGTGTGACGACGGAAGCCGAGGCGCGTGCGGCGGTCCGCGAGCTGGCCGTCAAGAAAGTGGACATCGTCAAGATCTGGGTGGACGACCGCAATAAGACCGTGACGCCGCTACCGCCGTCACTCTATCGGCCGATCAGTGCTGAAGCGCACTCGCGCGGTCTGCGCGTCGTCGCGCACGTGTTTTACCTGGCGGATGCGAAGGAGCTGCTGCGCGCTGGCATCGACGGCTTCGCGCACGGCATCCGCGACCTCGACGTCGACGAGGAGATCATGACGCTGTTCAAACAGCATCCGCAGGTCTTCGTGATCCCGAATCTGCCGGACACGCCGCCCTCGATCGCGGATCTCGCCTGGCTCAGCGAGACGCTTCCTTCACGCGCGATCGACGAGTTGAGGAAGACGGCCGTCGCGTCGCCGGCACGACCGCGGCTCTTCGAGGTGCAGGCGCGCAGTCTCGCCAAGCTCTCGGCGGCCGGCGTGCGTATCGCGTTCGGCACCGATGCGGGCGTCGGCGCGCCATACGGATTCTCAGCGCACACCGAGCTCGCTGATATGGTCGCCGCCGGCATGACACCCGCCGACGTGATCGTCGCCGCCACTCGCACGTCCGCAGAGGTGATGCGTCTGAATCAGCTCGGTACGATCGCCGCCGGCAAGAGCGCGG
>Ga0310810_10000241_pt1 | contig 55834 bp, 43 predicted proteins | sample NCmetagenome_FD_207641 | JGI IMG/M metagenome (GOLD analysis project Ga0310810, IMG submission 207641) | Soil microbial communities from experimental microcosm in Duke University, North Carolina, United States - NC | ecosystem: Engineered > Artificial ecosystem > Soil microcosm > Unclassified ...
CAAAGCCCGCCACGATGGCGTGATCGTCGGAAAAACGCCGATCGCCGCTGATCTCGGTGAACTCCGTAAACATGCGGTTGACGTAGTCGAGCACCGTCGGCCGGTTCGGATGCCGGGCCACCAGCACGCGCTGCCACGGTGTCAGCCGCGAGTAGATGTCCGCGCGAATCGATTCAATCCGCCGGTGCAGGCCCTCGATTTCCGTCTGACGCTGCGGTGTTTGCGGCAGCATCGACAACGCCTCGATCTCCTTGAGGAGAACAGCAATCGGTTCCTCGAACTCGAGTGTGTCAGGAGGCATGGACAGGGTAGGTCATCGGAGCGTCACCGATCCGGCGCCGCAGATCTTCTCCACCTCAGATACGAGCGCCTCTGAAGGGCGCACTTTTACACCGTTCACATCAACCGTAATCTTCATGTGGCGCTCGCGCTCATGCAGGACGATGGCGACGCGGCGGTCGCCCTTGTGCTGGGCAAAGACGTCCCACAGCCGCTCGAACGTGTGACGGTCCGCCGGCGGCGTCGTCAGCCTGATGGCGACCGATTTGGCGAGACGCTCGCGTACGAGGCCGATGGGCACGATTTCCGACGCGAGGATACGCGCCGATTCGTCATCGCGCTCGAACTTCCCTTTTACCAGCACCGTGTTGCCGTTGTCCGCCAGGTGGCCGTGCTGTTTGAATGCTTCCGGGAACACGACGATCTCGATGCTGCCGGACGCATCCTCCAGCATGAAGACACACATCCGATCGCCCTTGCGCGTCTTCAACGGGCGGAGGCCGGAAACGATGCCACCGATGGAGATCTCTTCGCCGCGTCCATTTGCACCGATCGCACCTGTTGCCCCATTCAGACCGCTCGTTGTCGCGACCTCCTCAACCGCGGGGTCTTCGTCTTTCCTCTTAATGTTGAGATCCGCGGTCGTCTTCGCGCCGTATTCGCGCAGGTCGTCGGCATAGTGATCGATTGGGTGGCCGCTCCAGTAGAGGCCGAGGGCGTCCTTCTCGTAATTGAGCTGCTCGATCTCAGTCCACGCCGGCGCCTCGGGGAGCTGCGTGTGGCCGGGCGCACCGCCGGCATGATCATCGCCGCCGAACAAATCGTGCTGACCCAGATCGTTGTCCCGCTGCTTGCGCGCACCATGTTCGCACGCCGCGTCGATGATGGCGAACAAGCGCGCGCGGCCCGCTCGCAAATCAATTCGATCCAGCAACAACGAATCGCATGCGCCTGACTTGATGAGCGCTTCGAACACGCGCCGGTTTGCCAAACGCAGATCGAGGATCTCGCAGAGCGCGTGGAGCGACGGGATGCGCCCGGCAAGCTGCGCCCGCGCCGAGAGAATCGAATTGATTGCGCCCTCACCCAATCCTTTGATCGCGGTGAGGCCGAAGCGCACCCCTTTGCCGGGCTCGACAGAGAAGTTCAGCTGGCTTTGGTTGATATCAGGCGGCAGCACTGGAATGCCGCGCTCGCGTGCCTCGGCGAGATATACCGCGAGCTTCTCGGTGTTCTGCGCTTCAATCGTGAAGAGCGCCGCAGCGAAGTGCCACGGATAGTTCGCCTTGAGATACGCCGTTTGATACGCCAGGACTGCATAGGTCGTCGAATGTGATTTGTTGAAACCGTAGCCCGCGAAATACTCGATCTGCTCGAAGAGCTTGGCCGCCTTCTTCTCGTTGATCGCCTTCTTGTGCGCGCCGTCGAGGAAGGCATCCCGCTGCTTGGCCATGACCTTGGGATCCTTCTTGCCCATGGCCTTGCGCAGCACGTCGGCCTGTCCCAGCGTGAAGCCGGCAACCGCCTGCGCAATGCGCATCACCTGTTCCTGATACGCGATGACGCCGTAGGTTTCCGAGAGGATCGGCTCGAGCTCCTTCAGGTCGTACTTGACTTCGCGCTTCCCCTGCTTGCGCTCGACCCAGTCGTCCACCATGCCGCTCTTCAGCGGCCCCGGACGGTAGAGCGCGTTCAACGCGATCAGATCGTCGATGCGCGTCGGCTTCGCCTTGCGCAGCAGTTCGCGCATCCCCGAGCTTTCAAACTGGAAGATGCCGTAGGCCGCGCCTTCTTGGAACACCTTGAATGTCTTTGCGTCGTCGAGCGGAATGTTGTCGATGTCGAGATCGATGCCTTCGGTGCGTTTGATTTCCTTGAGCGCGTCGTCGATGAGCGTGAGCGTGCTCAGCCCCAGAAAGTCCATCTTCAGCAGGCCGACACGCTCGACCTCCTTCATATTCCACTGCGTCGTCAGCTCGTCGCGCGTGCCTTTGTAGAGCGGCGCGTAGTCGGTGATCGGACCCGGTGCGATGACGACGCCTGCAGCATGGACCGAGGCGTGGCGCGACATCCCCTCGAGACGCTTACCGATCTCGATGACCTCCTTGACCTTCGGATCCTTCGTCCACATGTCCTTGAGGACGGGGTTCTCGTTCAAGGCTTTCTCGAGCGTCATGTCGAGTGCGGGCGGGATCTGCTTGGCGATGCGGTCGACGTCCGCGTACGGCATTTCCAGGACGCGGCCGACATCGCGCACAACCGCCTTGGCTTTCATCGTCCCGAACGTGATGATCTGCGCCACGTTCTCGCGGCCGTACTTGCGGGTGACGTAATCGATGACCTCGCCGCGGCGTCGCTCGCAGAAGTCCACGTCGATATCGGGCATCGAGATGCGTTCCGGATTCAGGAAGCGCTCGAAGATGAGATCGAAATCAATCGGATCGACATCCGTGATGTGCATGCACCAGGCGACGAGCGAGCCCGCCGCCGATCCCCGGCCCGGGCCGACCGGTATGTGCTCTTCACGGGCGTAGCGGATGAAGTCCCAGACGATCAGCAGATAGCCCGCGAACCCCATCTTCTTGATCATCTCGATTTCGTATTCGAGACGACGTTCGTATTCGTCGATCGTGTGGCGAAGACGACCGCATGCCGCGAGCTCGCGCAGTCGTGGCAGACGCTGCGCGACGCCATCGCGCACTACATGTTCGAAGTACGAATCGATGGTGAAGCCTTCGGGGACGCCGAACGTCGGTAGGTGATTGACGCCCTTCGGGATCGTGACGTTGCAGCGTTCGGCGATGAGCAGCGTATTCCGCAGCGCCTCCGGCACGTCCTGGAAGACGGTCGCCATCTGCTCGGGCGTTTTGAGGAAGAACTGGTCGCCGTAGTAGCGCATGCGCTGCGCATCGTTGACCGTCTTGCCGGTTCCAATGCACAGCAGGATGTCGTGCGGCTGATGATCGCCCTGCTTCAGATAATGCACGTCGTTCGTGCAGACCAGCGGCAGGTTCAGCTCTTTGGCAAGCGGCAGCAGTCCGCGGTTGACGACCTTCTGTTCCTCGATGCCCTGGTACTGCATCTCGAGAAAGAAGTTGTTCCGGCCGAGGATGTCGCGGAGCCGGCCGGCTGCTTCGAGCGCAGGACGCGCCTGCTCCACCTTCAGCGCGCTCGCGATTTCGCCTTTCAGGCAGCTGCTCAGGCCAATCAGCCCCTGTGAATGCTGCGCGAGCAACTCCTTGTCGATGCGCGGCCGATAATAGAAGCCTTCCGTGTAGCCCGCGGAGACGAGCTTGATGAGATTCTTGTAACCCTCGTCTGTCTCCGCCAGCAGGACAAGGTGGTTCGTCTCTGTCTGCGGTCCGCTCTTGTCGAACCGGCTGCCCTGCGCGACGTAAACCTCGCAGCCAAGAATCGGTTTCAACCCGCGATCGCGCGCATGGTCGTGGAAGACGACGGACGAGAACATGTTGCCGTGCTCGGTCACGGCAAGCGCCGGCATTTTCAACTTCACCGCTTCGTCGAGCAGCTCGTCGATGCGGCATGCGCCGTCAAGCAGCGAGAACTCGGTATGCAGATGAAGATGAACGAATTCAGCAGCCACTACCTACCACCCACAACCCCACCACGCATCATTCCCATTCAATCGTTGATGGTGGTTTGGAACTGATGTCGTAGACGACACGATTGATTCCTCTGACTTCATTCACGATCCGCGACGACATCGTCGCCAGCAGATCGTGCGGCAGGCGCGCCCAATCAGCAGTCATGCCGTCGAGACTCTCCACGGCGCGGACCGCGATCGTGTACTCGTAGGTCCGCGCGTCGCCCATGACGCCGACGCTCTGCACCGGCAGCAGCACCGCGAAGCTTTGCCACAACCGCTCGTACCACCCGGCGCCGCGAATTTCCTCGGCAACGATCTTGTCCGCGAGCCGCAGCAGATCGAGGCGCGGCTTCGTGATTTCGCCGACGATGCGGACAGCAAGTCCGGGGCCGGGGAACGGCTGGCGGACAACGAACTCTTTGTCGAGGCCGAGATCCTGCCCCACGCGCCGCACTTCATCCTTGAACAAATCGCGAAGTGGTTCTACAAGCTTGAATCGCATCCGCTCCGGCAAGCCGCCGACGTTGTGGTGGCTCTTGATCACCACGGCTGGCCCGTGCACGGACGCCGATTCGATCACATCCGGGTAGAGCGTGCCCTGCGCCAGGAAGTCGAAGTCGCCAAGCTCGTTGGCGCACCGCTCGAACACATCGATGAACGTGGCGCCGATGATCTTCCGCTTCTGCTCCGGATCGGTGACGCCGGCGAGGCGCTCGAGGAAGGTGCTCGACGCATCGACGAACTCGAGCGGCAGATGCATCTTCTCGCGGAAGCGCTTGCCGATCTGATTCGCCTCGTCGTAGCGCAGCAGCCCGTTGTCCACGAAGATGCAGGTGAGCCGATCGCCGATGGCACGATGAATGAGCATCGCGGCGACGGTGGAATCAACGCCGCCGGACAATCCGCAGACGACCTTGCCGTTCCCTACCTGCCGCTTGATGCGCGCGGTCGCTTCCTCGATGAACGAGGCGATCGTCCAATCGCCCACGCATCCGCAGACGTTGTAGGCAAAGTTGCGGAGGATGGCGAGACCGTGCTCGGTATGCGCCACTTCCGGATGGAACAGCAGCGCGTAGAGCTGACGATCGGGCGCCTCCATCGCGGCAATGGGCGCCGTCGCGCTCGTGGCCGCCACCTGGAATCCAGGCGGCACCGAATTCACATCGTCACCATGGCTCGCCCAGACACGCAGGTCACGCGGCACCTGCGTGAATAGTCTTGGTGATGTCCCGTTGCCGGTGACGCGGACATTCGCATGACCGAACTCGCGCTGGCCCGACCGGCGGACTTCGCCACCCAGCACATCCGTCATCAACTGCATGCCGTAGCAGATGCCGAGCACGGGCGTGCCGAGCTCGAATAGTTGCGGCGCGCATTTCGGCGCGCCCGCTTCCGACACGCTCTTGGGTCCGCCTGAGAGAATGATTCCGACAGGATGCTTCGCCGTGATCGAGTCGACAGGCGTGTTGAACGGAACGATCTCCGAGTAGACCGACAGCTCACGCAAGCGTCTGGCGATCAACTGCGTGTACTGCGAGCCAAAATCGAGGACCAGAATGGTTTGGTGGGACACGAACGGCGCTATTATCACACACAAGGAATAGTGTTTCGCCGCGCGCGCCCTACGACATTTGCGCTTTTTCTGCTCGCCACAGTTGTGATGGCGAGCGTGTGTTGGGGCGCTGAACCGAAATCCAAAAAACTCAAGCCTGTTCCATTGCCGCTGTTGCCGGCTACGCAGGAATGGATCGCCACGCTCGAAGATGCGCCGTCGGCTGGGGGCGCGATGGACACCGAGCGCGTCTATGTTCCGTTGCAGTCTGAGCAGATCGTTGCGCTGCGTCGCGCCGACGGCTCCAAGGTGTGGACGCGCGAGATCGAATCGAAGTGGCCGCCCGTTGTCATTGGTGACGCGGTATTCGTTGTCGCGAGCGACGAGATGCACGCGCTCGACGCGGCCACGGGCGCCGAGCGCTGGCGCGTGCCATTCGATCATCAGCTCACTGCGCCGTTGGCATCCACTGCTTCGCTGACCGCCAGCAAGGTCGAGGGGCTTGCCCCGAGCGGAGCCGAGGGTGCCCTCCTGGCGGTCGCCGACAACGGGCTCGTCATTGTCGTTGCCGCGGCTGATGGGCGGACCGTGTGGATGCGCGACCTCGGCGCAGTCTCCCGTTTCATGCCGGCGCTCGACGAGATGCGTGCGTTCGTCGCGCTCGACGACGGCCGCCTCGTGGCGTTGCGGTTGATGGATGGTCGCGTCGAGTGGGAGCAGAAGCTCGAGGGAAAGCTGAATCAGCCGTCGGTTGCTCGCGATCGCGTGTTTGTGGGCACGAACACGAACCTGCTCTACGCGCTCGACAACGCCAACGGCCGCCTGGCGTGGCGATGGAAGGCAGGCGGCGATGTCATCGGCACGAGTGCCGATGCGAAAGGCGGCGCCTATTACGCGTCGCTCGATAACGTGCTGCGCTCGGTGAATCGCGGCAATGGGAACCAGCGCTGGATCAAGGAGATTCCCACGCGTCCGCTGTTGCCGCCGCAGACGTTGGGCGACGGGGTCAAATACGAAGAGATTGTCGTCCTTACGGGGGCGACGTCAGAGATCGACGCGTTCGCGGCAAAGACAGGCGCACCGGTCGGCATGTATCAGCCGCCGCCCGGTGGTGATCTCGAAGGGCCGCCGCTCATCGATGGCGATCTGAAGCCGTATCAGGTGGCGGTCGTCGTGATCACGCGCGACGGCCGCGTGATTGGGTTGAAGCCGTCCGCCATGCTGCTGCCCGAACCGGCTATCGTCCCCTTTGCGACCGAGCTGCCCGGCAGACGCCTCGAGCGGGAACGAATTACTCCGCCAGCGACGCGGTAGGATCCACTCCACCGTCTCTTCTTATCGCGACCGCAAGGCGTTTCGCCCCTTCGCGGATGCGCTCCGGCGTGGGCCAGGAGAATGACAGCCGGACGCGATCGTGGCCGCTGCCATCGACGCAGAACGCGCTGCCGATGACGAACATCACCCCTTCCTCCATGGCCTTTGCGAGCAGCGACTCGCATTCATAACCTGCCGGCAGGCGCGCCCAGATGAAGAATCCGCCCTTCGGCTGGATCCACCCGATGCGATCGCCGAACTGCTCGCGCAGCGTCGTCTCCATCACGTCGCGACGGTTGCGATACAGGTTGCGCAGCGGCGCCGCCTGACGCTCCAGCACGCCGCGCACGATCGACTCGTGAATGACCCGCTGATCGAGGATGCCGCACATCAGGTCCATCGACTGCTTGGCTGTGTCGAACCGCTCGACGATCGCCGCCGGCGCCGCTACCCACGCCACCCGAAAGCCGGGCGCCAGCGTCTTCGAAAACGTGCTCAGGTAAATGACGCGGCCGTTGCGGTCGTCTGCTTTGATGGGCCGCGTCTCCGTCGCGTTTGCCACATCCTCGAAGTAGAGCTCGCCGTAGGGATCGTCCTCCACGATGAGCATGTTGCGCCGCTCGGCCCACTCGAGGAGGCGCCGGCGTTTGTCGATGCTGAGAAGGATGCCCGCGGGGTTCTGGAAATTCGGGACCAGATACAGCAGATTGACGCGCGCGCCGGTGGCTCGCTCGCGCATCAGCGTCGCGTCGAGATCATCGAGGTTGATGCCGTCGACGTCCTGCCTCACGCCGACAAGCCGGCACTGCGCGTTGCGGAACGCCGCGATAGCGCCGGTATACGTGGGCACCTCGACGAGCACGACGTCGCCCGGCGCGATCAGCACGCGCGCTGTCAGATCCAGCCCCTGCTGCGATCCGCTCGTCGCCATCACCTCACGGAGATCTGCCTTGATGCCGCGCTTCTCGAGCACGCCGAGGATCGATTCGAGCAGGGGCCGATAGCCGCGGGTCGGTCCGTACTGCAATACCGATCCGTCTTCACCAGACAGCAGTTCGCTGGCAATCTCCCGGAATTCGTTCCAAGGAAATCCCATCGGATCGGGATAACCGGCGGCAAACGAGATCAGATCACCGCTGCGTGAGGCGATAACCTGCCCCATCTTCCGCAGCACGGATTCATGAAGGTTGCGTCCGAGTGGGGACAGAAAAGAGTCGTAGGAATTCATGCAGATTCGGAAGGCCGCCTGAAGGCGGCCTCTACATACGTAGGGGCGGGCTTCAGCCGGCCCTCCGCGGATAGAAAATCCCGATATAAACGGAGATACGCGCCAATCGACGTCAGGCCCAGGAACTGAAACACAACACCGCGGAAGATCCACGCCAGCAGCTGCAATGGCAGCACGGCGAGGCCCACGAACGGCACGAACGCGATGAGGCCAAGCGCGGCGGTCGCCAGCAGCGACACGCCGGTCGCGGCGATGACGAGAGCCAGCACCACGCCGAAGACGATGCTGACACCACGGCGCTGCTGACGGACGAAGGCCCCCATGCGCGACCACGCCTTGGCGACGCTGCAATCCTCCGCCGCGAGGACGATCTGCATCAGCAGGTAGACGAGATTGATCAGCGTGATCCAGCAGACGAAGCCGACCGTCATCAGAAAGGTCAGCAGACCGCCGAGGTCGCCGCGAAAGCCGGACTCGTAGGCGGCGAACAGGTACAGTCCGCCCGAGACGAGGTACAGCGCCATCAGCGTGAAGCCGAGGCGCATGTAGCGCGGAAACAACGACCGCGCGGCGTCGATGAACAGCTCTGCCGAGAACTTCGACGCCCGGGTAAGACTGTCGAAATGCAGCGGCGGCTGCTCGATGGGACCCGCCTCGCGCTCGCCGCGCACCAGCACCGAAACGGCCCCAGCCTTCATTAGGAAGATGAACAGCGACCCGCCCACGACCATCACCCCCAATGAGGCGAGGAAGGCGGTGAGCACGACCGGGTGCGACAACAGCGACGTGATTGTCGTCTCCGCCATCTCGCGCCACTCGAGGCCCAGCAGATCCTCCGGCGCCGCCCCAATAACCAGCCCCACCAAGAACAACCCACCGATGACGGGCGTCGCAATCAGCAGTTTGAAGATGGAATCGGCCGTCGCCTGAATCAGCGTGACCTGCCAGTTGGCAAGCGCCACCAGCGCGCCGCGTTTCAGCACGGGTTTGAGGAATGGTTCGGTGAGCACCGGAGACTTCATGTTAAATCATCCATGTGACCTCACTGGTTCGACGCCTCACCGGAATCGCCCTGACGGGTGCCGTCTGCGGGCTGGCCGTACTGGCGGCGGGACGTATCGGTGAACGCGCGGTGCTCGGCGCCAGCGACGCGGCGATTCGCGCGCGCGTCGAACGCGACGTCCGTGGCGCGTTTGGGGTGATGTCGAATGGCCTGCGCGTGATGGCGCGTCGAGTGTCGGATGCCGACACGCTCGTAAACGCCAGCCGCGGCGACGAAACGGCTGCGCGCAAGCTCTTTGACGCAGCACAGAATGCCGCCGTCGCGCAAACGGCCGACGTCGAACTTGCCGTCACGGCCTATGCGGCAGACCGCCCGATCGCATGGGCGGGCCGACCATCAGAGCTGCCGAAGGACAGGCTCGAAGGTGACGAGGCATGGTTCATCGCGCAGGGCGCGCTCGGCTTGCGCCTCGTGTACGCCATGCCGGTCAACGACGCTCATGGCGATCGCATTGGCACGGTCGCGGCGGAACAATCGATTCGCCCCCCGAGTTCATCGGGCGCCGTGACGCGCGTTGACCAGTTCCAATTCCCTGGAGAACTGGTTCCCGTCTCGCTCGAGCTCGCGTTCGAAGACATCCGCATCACGCCCGATCCTGATCGCATCGACGTCACGGGCCCGAACGGCCGTCACCTCGTCACCGCAGTTGTGACACCCTCCGATCTGGCCCAGGCACGCACACGCTGGCGGCAGATGACGTTCTCCATCGCCGAAATGACCGCCGCGGTGTTCCTGCTGCTCCTGTGCGGCCCGCTGCTCGATTGGCGGGATGCCCGGAATCCGGAATCAGGGATCAGGGATCCGAAGTTTCATGACGGATCCAGGATCCCGGTTTCCGGATCCCGTTACGTAGCGGCACTTGCCGCCATCGCCTCCGCGATCCTCGGTGGCCGGTACCTCCTTCGCATCGCCTCCCCGGCCGACTGGTCCGACGCACCCATCTTCTCCGCTGCCGAGTACGCATCTCCGTTGATGCGGCCGTTCCTCGCCTCGCCGTTCGATTTTTTCGTCACCGCATCTACGGCAGCGGGTCTCGTTGCCCTCGCTTTCTTCGCCTTCGAAGCGTGGCGCGTAGATCGCCGCCGCGCGCGTTTGACGGTCGATTCGCTGGCGACGATGATCGCGTTCTTCGCCGCGCAGGGTGTAGCCGGTGTCATCGCCGTAATCCTGCTTGCGTCGCACCACGCGCTGCTGGCGGATACCGTCGCCAACACCACGCTCGACCTGCTCCACTTCTCGCTCCATCCCTGGAACACGGCTCTCACCGCCCTCCAGGTCGGCATCGTCATCTGGGATGCCACCTTGCTCGCCGCGATGGTGCTGGTGTTCAGGGCGGCCTATCTGCCGTGGTGGATTGCGCGCGGCGGATGGAGCATTCGCCTCGGCACCATCGCGTGCTGGACGCTTCCGTACTTGCTTGTCATGACACGTGCGGAGGTCGCCGCCGCGTATCGCCCGCTGTTCATCGCGCTGGCGTTGGCGGTCTTCGTGGCCATTTTCGCAACGCGGCTGAAAGGCCGCTACCGTCAGGGATCGCAGGCGTTCCGCCTGATGCTGTTGTCGATCGGGCTCATTCTGCCGGCGCTCGCGTTCTATGCCGACATCTTCGAGCTCGCGCACCGGGCAAAGACACAGCTCGTGGAGACGCGTTTCGGTCCGCAGGCACTCAATCAGCGGCGGACGATTCAGTCGTTGATGCAGCAAAGCCTGCAGCAGATCGACGCGTTCCCGGGCCTCGCCGATCTCGTATCCGTGCCGCCTGGACCCGCAGGGTCCGAAGCGCTCACCGATCGCGCGTTCCAGGTGTGGCGGATTACCGGTCTTGCCGCCTACCCGATCACATCGTCCGTCGAATTGTTCGGGCCTGAGGGCCGTCTCGTCAGCCGGTTCGCGTTCAATCTCCCGGACGATCTGAATGCCGTGCCGACATCAGAAGACGAGGGCTGCACCTGGGACGTGTTCGAGGAAGTGTCGCCCTTCTTTGCTGTCGAACGGCGCGTGTTGAGCGCCAGCCGCGCGGTGTGCATCAACGATCCGACCGGCACGTCGCATGTAGTTGGTTCCCTGGTCGTGCACGCGATGCTCGACTATGCGAACCTGCCGTTCATCGCGTCGAAGAGCCCATACGTCGAGCTGCTGCGGCCCGCGGAGCCGGCGCGTGAAGAAGGCGTCTCGGGCGGCGATGTCGAGTTTGCGGTGTACGGCTGGAGCCGGATGTCGTTGTACGCGTCGAACGAAACGGCGTGGCAGATGAGCGATCCGGTCTTTCAGACACTCGCCGAGTCGCGCTCACCCCTGTGGGCGCGCCTGCAGCGTGATAAAGAACAGTACGACGTGTACCTGCTGAGCGATCGCGGTGGCATCTACGCCCTCGGCTTTCCCGTGGTCAGCGTGCTCGGCCACATGATGAACCTCGCCGAGTTGACGGTGATCGCCGCCGTCACATTTCTCGCACTCGTTCTGCTGGCGGCCCTCTTCAGCACGGTCGCCCGTCGCACCACGACCGCGCGAGCCCTGCTCCGCGAAATCCGCGCAAGCTTCTATCGCAAGCTGTTTCTCGCATTTGTCGCCGCTGCGGTTGTTCCTGTCGTGCTGCTCGCGGTTGTCACGCGCAACTACGTCGCCGATCAGATGCGGGCAAATGTCGAGCAGGAGGCGGTGCGTACCGCCTCCGCCGCGCAACGCGTCGTCGAGGATCTGGTGGCGCCGCGGGCGGTGCAGCAGGGGGTCGCCATCGACGACAACCTCATGGTGTGGGTGAGCCGCCTAATCGATCAGGACGTCAACATCTTCAGCGGTCCGCGTCTGCTTGCGACCAGCGAGCGCAACCTGTTCGCATCCGGCGTGCTGCCGATCCGAACGCCCGCGGATGTGTACGTGCCTCTCGAGCTTAGGAACGAGGCAACGACTGTTGTGAACGAGCAAATCGGAGGCGCGCAGCCGTTTCTTGTGGCGGGTACGCATGTGACGGCACGCCAGGTGGATGCGATCCTGACGGTGCCGCTCGCCTCACGCGCGCAGGCGATTGAATCGCAAATCGACACGCTCGATCGCCGAGTGCTCCTGGCCGCGCTGCTGTTCATCCTGGGGGGTGCGGCCATCGGCTACTCGATGGCCGAGCGCATCGCGGATCCGGTAAACCGTCTGACACGGGCGACACACCGCATTGCCGGCGGGGAGTTCAACGCCCGCGTCGTCGCCAGTTCTTCCGACGAGCTTGGACGTCTGGTCGACGACTTCAACCGCATGGCGCACCACCTCGAACGCCAGCGAGCCGAGCTCGAACGCACGAATCGCCTCGAGGCGTGGGCGGAAATGGCGCGGCAGGTCGCGCACGAGATCAAGAATCCGCTGACGCCCATTCAGCTCAACGCCGAACATCTGCGCCGCGTGAATACGGACCGCGGAGAGCCGCTCAGTCCTGTTCTCGATCAGTCGGTCAACACGATCCTCACGCAGGTCAAACTGCTGCGCCAGATCGCGTCCGAGTTCTCCAGCTTCGCTTCATCGCCTACGGTGCAGCGCGCCCCGGTCGATCCGGCCGGCATGCTGCACGAAATCATCGACCCATATCGGAGTGCGCTGGCGGGCCAGGTCGAATTCAACGTCGACGTGCCTGCGGATCTTCCGTCGGTCTATATCGATAAGTCACTGATCAGTCGATCGCTGACAAACATCGTCGAGAACGCGCTGCATGCGATGGGATCGCGTGGAACGCTGACGGTGATCGCCTCGCACGAAGAGGATGCCGTGCGCATCCGCGTCGCCGATACCGGTGCGGGGATGGATGCCGACGCGCTGGCGCGTGCGTTCGAGCCGTACTTCTCGACCAAGGCGAGCGGCACGGGTCTCGGCCTGCCTATCGCAAAGCGCAACGTGGAATTGAACGGTGGAACAATCGCCGTGGCGAGCGAGTCGGGTCGCGGCACAACCGTCGAAATCAGACTGCCGCTGTCCGAGGCTGTCGAATCGGCTTACTGAAGCTTCGAAGTCGGGGTCGCCTTCGCCGCTGCAACTTCTTGATGCTCTTCGGGCGCATGGCGATGCAGGCGTGACCACGCCCACATGACGGGTCCCGACATCATGTAGGTGTACGAGAGCACGACGAGCATGACCTCGTGCGCCGACAGCAGAGCGAGACCGAGTGCCAGCAGCGCCAGCACCGGGTAGGCGCGGCGCGACTGCAGATCGAGCGTCTTGAAGCTGTAGAAACGGATCGTGCTGACCATCAGCAGCCCTGGCACGATCACGAGTGCGAGCACCGCCAGCGCCTCGAGCGGCGAGCGGAATCCCTGCGGATACAGAAAGATTGTCGTGGCTGGGACGGCGGCCGCCGCCGGGCTCGGCAGACCAACGAAATACTTCTTGTCGACGCTCCCAGTCTGGATGTTGAAGCGCGCGAGACGGATGGCTGCGCCGGCAACGAACACAAAGCCGGCCGCCCACCCGACGCGGCCGAGCGGCTGCAGCCCCCACTGAAACGCCATGATCGCGGGCGCGACGCCGAACGAGATCACATCGGCGAGCGAGTCGAATTCGACGCCGAACTGGCTGGTTGTGCCGGTCATGCGGGCGACGCGGCCGTCGAGCATGTCGACGATGATGGCGAGGCCGATCAGCGGCGCGGCCTTCTCCAGCTCGCCGCGCATCGCATAGACAATGCAGGCGTAGCCGCTGAACATATTCGCCAGCGTGAACATGCTCGGCAGCAGATAGACGCCGCGGCGGAATCGCCGCGCCTGGCGATCGGTCGCGCGCCGCGTCGGCGTGAACATGCGTATCCGCGGCGTCGGGTTATCGGTTTCGTCGCTCATCATTCGGCGGGAGGCGCACCACGCGCCGACAGCCTCGCAATAACTGTTACGCCTCCAACAACTTTATCGTTCACCCTGACCGCGATCTTCGCGCTCGTCGGCACGAAGATATCCATGCGCGATCCGAATTTCATGACGCCGAACCGATCGCCGGCCTCGACGACGTCGCCCTCCTTGATTCGGCAGACGATGCGCCGCGCCAGCACCCCGACGATCTGCCGGACCACAATCAGCTGGCCGTTATGGTCCACGGTGACCTCCGTGTACTCGTTGAGGTCCCCGGATTCATGCCGGTATGCCGGAAGGAAACGGCCGGGATGATACTCCACGTTGGTCACTCGTCCGCCAATCGGCATACGGTTGACGTGCACGTCCATGGGCGACAGAAAGATGCTGATTTGCTGCCAGTTGCCTGAGGGACGGGCCTGTCCAGTTGGCGCGCCGGCGATCAGTACGCGCCCGTCGGCCGGCGACAGTACCGCATCAGCGTCCTTTGTTATCGGCCGGTCCGGATCGCGAAAGAAGAACAGGAAGAAACAGGCGAGAGCGAGAAAGATCGCCGCGCCGCCAGCGCCGATGAACCACAGCGCCACGACGGCGAGGATCAGCGAGCCGCCGATGAACGGCCACCCGGCCGGGTCAATGCGCATCTACGCAATGGTAACGGGAGCTGCGCGGTGAGGGGCGGGTCTGAAGACCCGCCCGAATCTAATTTTTTGCGCTAGGAAGCGCGTTGGTGCTGACGTGCGTACTCGCGGAGCATCGTTTCCATCTGATCCTTGAGCGCGAGTTTCTTTTTCTTGAGGGTAACTTCTTCGAATTGTTCGGAGGTTGAAAGGTAGTGTTTCTCGATGAGCTGGTGGAGGCGATCGTCCAGTTCGTGGTGCTGCTCGGCGAGTGATTTGAACTGAGGGTCACTCGCCAGCAGGAAGTTCTTCACTTCCTGCGCTTCTGCTGCGCTCATACGCCGCCCTCCTTTATCTCGAAAGGCCGGTAAATCGGTCGCTACGCCGGAAAGTATCACGAAGGATCGTCACGCCACAAGATCAAAGCATCCTCAACCGGGTTCGTGTAGTAGTTGCGACGCGTACCGGCAACGTAGAAGCCGAGCCGTTCGTACAATCGCCGTGCCCCGGTATTTCCTGCGCGCACTTCGAGCGTCGCGCGTCTGGCGCCGAGCCGCCGCGCTTCGCCCAGCACGTACTCCATCAACGCGGTTCCGTATCCGTTGCTGCGGTACTGCGGCCGCAGCGCAATGTTGTTGATGTGAATCTCGTCGAAGACGAGCCAGAACGCGCAGAAGCCCGCGACAGGACACTCCGGCGTACGGACGATGTAGATGTGGCAGACGGCGCGATTCTGCAGCTCCCAGTTGTACATCTCGCGCGTCCACGGACTGGTGAACGATTCCCGCTCAACCTCGAGGACGCCTTCGAGATCCTTCTCGCCCTCGAGCAGATCGATGCGAAACGCAGGGACCACGTTCATCGCTGCGGGATCCGGGATCCGGAATCGGAAATCCGATCTCTTGCTAATTCTGCGTCAGAGCGGCGCACATAGATTGGACGAATCGCGTGCGGCGCCGGACGGTTGCCATTCTTGTATTCGATGGTGGCGAGCATGGCGATCACTGCGGCCACTAACGGAGTCGAAGGATCCGCAATCCTCGCCGCATGGCCGAGGCGCGACGCTATTAGATCTCTATACGTCTCGGCACCATCGCCGATGAACAGCACATCATTGGTGTAGACCGCCGGTTTGCCGCGCACCATTTCGTCCAGCAGGTCTATTGGCTTTGCCACCACGGGCTCGGCAACCTGATGGCCGTCCTCGAACAGCGACGCGTAGACATCGCCGCGCCATGCGTCAACCCAGGTCGCGATGCGCGAGCCGAGAAACGCCGACCCCGCCACCGCGCGCAGCGCCGCGAAACCAGAGATGCCGATCAGCGGTTTGCCGCGACCGAACGCCAGCCCCTGCATGGTCGCGATGCCGATGCGAAGGCCGGTGAACGATCCGGGGCCGGTGGCGACGGCAAAGGCGTCCACGTCGTGCAGCGATACGGCGGAGAGATCGAGGATGTCGCGCAGAGCGCCCGGCAGCTGCAGCGCCAGCTGGCGTGACGTGTCGATTGGCTCCTCGTTGAGGACGACGCCGTCGCGGGCTACCGCACAGCTCGCCTTGGGCGTCGTCGTATCAAGGGAGAGAAGCAGCACCTGCCCTGTTCTTGACCTCCTGAGTGATCGTCCAAAGATACAGCGTATACGTGCGACCGGGTGTAACGACGCGGACGGTGCGGTCCGGCCTCCAGTCGCCCATGGCGAAATCGTTGGAAACGACGCGGGCGCCGATCGGCAGCTGCTGCCAGAACAGCGGCCGCATCACGAGGTTGAACGCTTCGCCCATGAACAGAAAGACGACCGTCGCCTTTGACATGTCCACCGTGAGCGCGTTGCCCCAGCGGACTTCGACCCTGTCCTGGAGTCCCGCGGATTTCACCGCCGCATAGGCAACCTCGGCGAGATCAGGATCGATGTCGACACCGAGGCCCGCGCGCGCCCCGGCGTTCATCGCGGCAATCAGCACGCGCGCGTCGCCGCAGCCGGGTTCGTAGACGACATCATCGCCGCCGATGCGCGCCAGCTCGATCATGGCGGGCACAACAGAATACGGCGTTCCCTCGTAGCCGTAGGCGGCGGAAGTGCCGCGAAATTCATCGGCAGCGGGGCCCAGACGGCCCTCGCCCTGGAGCCGGATTGTCGTATCCTGCGCCGCGGAGGCAGATGCGGCGCCAAGGCACAGGATAATGAGGAGGACGCGCATTGAGGGCGGAAATCCTAGCATGGACGCCGAACGGCAATAGGCGTAACCTAGCCGGCCTGGACGTCCGACATTCGCGGAGGATAACAATGCGAAAGGTTCTTCTCTTGGTTGTAGCTGCCGTCGTGCTGCTGACGAGCACTGGCGTCCGTCCGGCGGGGGCACAAACGTCAGAGCGATTCGGCATCGGCATGTTCTCGTATCAGAACCGGACTTTTGCAGGTGTCGTCGTCCGCTACCCAACCGAACCGCAGCAGATCGGCGGGTATGTCATCGAGCTGCCGGCGGCGGCGCGGGCGGCGAATCTCACCGGCATTCCCGGCGACCTGTTGTCGATCATGGACCAGTGGAGCACTGTGGGGCCCAAGATCAAACAGATCGTCGCACGGGTGTCCCCGACGATCGCGACGAACAAGCCCGGCTACGTGTACGACTACAAAGCCGTGGATGCGTTGCGCCCATTCGTGCCGCGACTGGCGTTCTACGGCTTCTCCAACTACCGTCCCGTGCCGGGAACGCCGCCGCCCGCGCAGGCGCCGCAGATTCCGCCGTCGATGCCGGGCATCTGGGAGCGTGCCGCCAACGACACCCGGCCGCAGAACCCGCGCCTGTTCATGATTCCGAACACCCCGGAGGTCTTCATCGGGGACGGCGATCCCGTCATCAACTGGGTTGCCGACCGGAGGAAGGATTACGAGTACGAGTGCGAGATGCTGGGCATCGTCGGCAAGCCGATGCGCCGCGTGCCTGTCGATCAGGTGAAGAACTACATGTTCGGGTACACGAACACCAACGACATCTCGGATCGCCAGGAGCGCGCACCGGATCCCGTTCGCCAGGACTGGCTGGTGCAGAAGGGGTGGGACAGCTTCAAGCCGGTCGGTCCGTTCGTCGTCCCCCAGGAGTTCGTGGATCCATTGAACACGAGCTTGAAGATGACGGTCTCCGGCACGCTCGTGCAGAACTCCAACACGAACCAGACGTGGCACAGCATGTACGAGTACGCGGCGTATCTTTCGAACATGCTGACGCTGCCGGTCGGCACCGTCATCGCGCTCGGCACGCCTCCCGGATCACACGGCGGCCTGGGCCGGCACCTGATTCCGGGCGACACGCAGGTCTGCTCGTATGAAGGCCTTGGAACGCTGAGCAATACATTGATCGCGGAGAAGCCAGCCTCCGCAACGAGCTCGCGCTAGCGAGTTGACGTCGGCGCGCTGGTCAGCTTGACCGGCTGCACCAGTGCGCCGTTCCCCGCAACATCCCACGCCGCGAAGCGCACCCACTTCTTTCCCGTCGCATCGAACGGGATTTCGAAGTGCCGTGCGCCAAATCCTGTGGCCTCCGTCGTTGAGATGATCTGACGGTCGGTGCGCTGCCCGTCGCCCCAGACCACCTCGACGAAGTCGAGAGGGAACGTCCACTCGACATCGGCGACGATCTTCTTCTGGTTGCCGGTCCCCTGAACACCGTAGTTCGGAATCAGGACCTCGCCCGTGGAAATGAAGTAATCCCCGCGCTGCAGGACCTTGATGATCGAGCTCGTATCGTCGGGCGTGGGCACCGAGTCGAGCTTCAGATAGTTGATCGGCTGGAAGCCATAGATGTCATCGCCGGGCGCCTGCGTCTGCACCTCCGAGATCGCCATGATGTATTTCGGCGGCGTCGGATCGCTCGCGAACCAGTTGCTCGCCTCGTCGAGCAGCGGCAGGCAGCGGTTCTCACAGAGGCGACGCTCAGAACGATCGATCCCCATGCCCCACCGGTAGCCGAAGCTCACGAAGTGCGGATCCTTGAAGAACCACTTGTCCTTGTAACCATCCGGATACCCGGTGTTGTTCTTCGTGCGCGGATGCGGCATCGACAGGATGATGTCCTCGCGCTTCGCCATCTCCATCAGGTCCTCGGGGCTGCCGATGTTGTAGACCTGGCCGTATTTCGGATGCCGCTCGACGAGCGGCTTGCCGTTGGCGCGGCCGTAGAGCCAGAACACCGGATGCGAGAACAGCATGTCGGTGTGGCCGCCAAGGACGCTGCCGTAGAACTCGTGATCCGGCATCACCAGGAAGTCGCGGTCGGAATGCCGCTTCGCGCCTTCGACCTGGTACTGGCGCTGTGTCAGCACGGCCTCGGGCATCCGCTGCCCCGCGCCGCCGCCCACGCCCACGTTATCTACCGGGCTGACGATATTGATGCCGACGGCGCGAATGGCGGCAAGATCGACGATCTCGGCGTCGGCACTTCCGGCAGCCATCAGCCGGTTGCCGAAGTTCATGTGATAGTGGTGAATCATCGTCTTGTAGCCGGGAATCGGCTTGTAGCGATCGCCGTGCGTGAAGGCGAGCACTGCGTCACGCGTTGCCTCGGCTGGCTCGGCGCTGACGTAATAGAAGACCGGCATGTGCTGCATCGTGCCGGGGCGCGCGCTATAGAGCGCGAAGTTGCCGCGGATGTTCTCCTTCTCCTCGCCTTCGGCCTGGCGCACGCCGAACGCGAACGCGCTGTCCGAGTCCTTGCGGTACCAGCTGTAGCCGAGGTTCTGATCGCTTTCCCGCGCCCAGAAGAAGTTGTGCGGCGGCGGGAAGGCGGCAATCGATCCCGCGCGGCCACGATCGGCAACGATCAGGCGATTCGCAGTGTGGAGGGGCATCTCACGTTCGTTGCGTGCGCCGCCGAACGCGTACTCCTGACGGATGTTGGTCAAATCGCGCCAAGTCACCTTGCTATCGGCTGTTGAGAGTCCCTTCAGCCCCGCGTCGTACTTGTAGGCGACCGAGTTCTGATCCGTCTTCGCGACGACTTCCTGTTGAATCAGATTGCTCCCTTTATAGATCGTGAATTGCAGTTGGCCGGCGAACACGCCAAGCGAGACGCCCGGGAACGTGACGGTCGTATGCGTCTTGTCCGTCTTGATCTCGCAGCGATCCGCTTGATAGGTCGCTGTGGCGCGATGAATCTCTTCGGGCTTGCGCGGCAGGCCGAGGGTGCGCGTGTCGGTCGCCTGGCCGCCAGGCACAAAGAGCGGCGCATCCCAGAACGGGTCCCACTGATACTTCTCAAACACGTCCGGCGTGATTTCCTTGATGCCGTTCTCTCTGAGGCCTTCCTCGGCCTCGCCGTCCATGCGGCGGCGCCCGGAAGCAACGCGGTATTCAGGCGTGACGTTGGCGGCGAGCGTCCCCCAGGCACCACCTTTCTTCCGCGCCGCCAGCTCCGTTATGGTCGGCGTGCCGTTGTCGATGGCAAACCGCAGGCGGAATTCCTGATTACGCTCGCCGTCCCATGTCAGCGTCGCGCCGTTGCAGTCGCCCGTCTGCGCGGCGGCGCTGCCCCCTGACCCCCGCATATACAGGGAAAGAGCAGCCAGAACTACGAGTACAGACACGAGCAGGCGTTTCTTCATGGCGCACTACTATACGCGGCTCCGCCTCCGCTGCCAGCGACGGCGTGACAGGCTGCCGTGCTAGTATCCCGAGCAAATTTCGCCTGAACCTCATCTCAGGAGAGCCTATGAACGCGCGGCGTTGGATCGTGTGTGCGGCTACGGTGGCATCCCTGGTACTTCCGGCACTTTCCTACGGTCAGAGCGCACAGAGCGCGCTGGCCGGTGTCGTCAAGGACGCGACGGGCGGAGTTCTCCCCGGCGTGACTGTCGAAGCAGCAAGTCCTGCCCTCATCGAGCGCGTGCGCTCGGTGACCACCGATTCCTCGGGCCTGTATCGCATCGTTGATCTTCGGCCCGGCACCTACACGATTACGTTCAGCCTCCCCGGTTTCAACACCGTCAAGATCGAGAATTTCGATCTGCGCGCCGACTTCACGGCGACGGTGAACGCGGACATGAAAGTCGGCGAACTGAACGAAACGATTACCGTCTCCGGCGAAGCTCCCCTCGTGGACGTGACCAGCACGACGAGGGCGGCGGTTTATAACAAGGAAGTCATCGAGAGCCTGCCGAACAACCGGCAGATTCAGAGCCTCGCGCAGACGATCCCCGGTGTCGTCGGTGGTCAGAACATCGACGGTCCTGCGTCTCGCAGCCTCTCGGTGCACGGCAGCCGCATCGCGGAAACGAACAGCGCCATCGACGGCATGTCGGATCGACGCGGCTCGGCGGGCGGACAGGCCGTGACCTTCTACATGAACGAAGGCAGCGTGCAGGAAGTCAGCGTGCGCACCGACGGCGGCGACGCCGAGGCGCAGTATTCCGGCGTCTGGATGAACGCCATCCCGAAAGAAGGGGGCAACACGTTCAACTGGAACGTCACCGCGCTCTGGGCGAACAAGGATCTCGCGGGCAGCAACCTGTCGCAGGCCTACATCGATCAAGGCCTCACCGCGGTAAACGGGCTGAAGCGCACGTGGGACTTCAATCCGAACGGCGGCGGACCGCTGATCAAAGACAAGCTGTGGTTCTACGTCGCATATCGCAATAACGAGATCGATAAGTACGTCGCCGACGCGTTCTACAACACGAACCCGGCGTCGTGGCTGTATGTGCCCGACAAGACGCGGCAGGCCGCCGACACGCAGATTCACCGTAACTACGCCGGGCGCCTGACGTGGCAGGCGTCGCCGCGCAACAAGTTCAACTTCAGTTACGAGAAGGATCGACGCATCACCCCGCTGCGGCGCGTCGCCTCGACCGTCTCGCCCGAAGCGACCACCTACACGCCGTTCTATCCGAACGCGATCTCGACCATCGTCTGGCGCGTGCCGTTCAACAGCAAGCTGCTGTTCGACACCGGCTTCATGTCGTACGTGCAGGACTGGGACGAGCGGAGGCAGATCAATCCGAGGGTCGGCTTCGACATGATTTCCGTGACCGAGGACTCGACCGGCCAGATCTACCGGGCATCCACCGTTTACGGCCACAATTTCGACAACCCGATCACGCTGCGGTCGTCGGCGGCCTACGTGACGGGAACGCACAGCTACAAGGTCGGGTTCATGTTCCGGGTGCGCGGCAACGGGCCGACCTACAACAACATCGACGTCAACGGGAACATGAATTACAACTTCCTGAACGGCGTGCCGCGCCGCATCACGCTGTTTGCGACGCCGATCGCCCAGCGCAACGACGTCAAGGCCGATACCGGCATCTTCGCGCAGGATTCGTGGGCGATGAACCGGATGACGATCAACTACGGCATCCGCTACGACTACCTGCACGTACGGGTTCCCGAGCAGCACCTCGCCGCCGGCCAGTTCGTGCCGGAGCGCAACTTCGCGCCCGTCGAGAATGCGCCGAAGTGGAGCGACATCAACCCGCGCGTCGGCGTCTCCTACGACCTGTTCGGTACCGGACGAACGGTAGCGAAGTTCACGGTGGGCCGCTACATCTCGGGCGGCAGCCTTGCCACCAACGTGAATCCGGTGAATGCGTCGGTCAACAACGCCACGCGTACGTGGAATGACAGCTTCTTCGGCGCCGGAGATCCGCGGACGGGCAATTACGCGCCCGACTGTGATTTCAGCAACGCGGCCGCCAACGCCGAGTGCGGTCCGCTCTCGAACAACAATTTCGGCAAGGTCAATCCGACCGCTACGCAGTTCGACAAAGAAGTCCTCGAGGGATGGGGCGTGCGGCCGTACAACTGGAGCGTGAGTGCCGGCGTGCAGCGTCAGATCGGCAGCGGCGCATCGATCGACGTCTCCTACTATCGCCGCTGGTACGGCAACTTTACCGTCGTCGACAATCTGGCTGTTACGCCGGCCGACTTCGATCAGTTCTGTGTCACCGCGCCGACCAACGATCCGCGGCTGCCCGTAGCCGGCCAGCAGATCTGCGGGTTCTATGACGTCAAGCCAGGGAAGGTCGGCCAGTCGCAGAATCTGGTCCGCCTCGCCAAGCACTATGGCGACCAGACCGAGGTCTACAACGGCGTCGACTATTCCGTGAACTGGCGGCACAAGGGACTGACGGTCTTCGCAGGGGCGACGACAGGCCGCACGGCGACGAGCCAGTGCTTCAGCGTTGATGCGCCGGTCGTCTACCTGTCGATTGTCGCGCCCGCCGTTCCGTCGGCGACGACACCGCAGGCGCCGATGACGAACTGCAAGGTGGTGCCGCCATTCCTCACGCAGTACAAAGGGTACGGCGTGTACCAGTTGCCGTACGGGTTCAGCGTCAGCGGTACGTATCAGGCGGTGCCGCAGCCGGCGAGCGGCGGCGCGTTGACGTCAATTACGGCCGACTACGTGGCGACAAACGCGGAAATCCGTCCGACGCTGAACCGCGATCTCTCCTCGGGCGCAACAGGTACGATGACGCTGGATCTGCTGAAGCCGTTCGCGCTCAAGGGCGGCCACAGCAAGCAGCTGGATGTGCGCGTCGGCAAGCAGCTCTACTCTGCGAGTAAGACCCGCGTGCGGCTGTCGATGGACATCTACAACCTGTTCAACTCGAGCGACTGGCAGACGATTTCGACGAGGCTCAGCAACAATGCCGCCACCAATCGATGGCAGCGGCCAACGCTGATCCTGCAGGCGCGGTATTTCCAGATCGGGACGCAGATCGATTTCTAAACGGGCGAGTACGTAGGGGCCGGCTTCGGCCGGCCCTGTTGGAGGACAAATGCGTAAGACTGCTCTCTTCGTTGTCGCGGTGGTGCTGAGCGCTGCCATCCCGTCGTTCGCGCACCACGCGTTCTCGGCGGAGTTCGACCAGGCCAAACCGGTGAAGGTCCAGGGCGAAATCAGCCGCCTCGAATGGACCAATCCCCACGCGTGGCTGTTCATCGACTCGAAGGACAAGGACGGCAAGGCCGTGACGTGGCGCTTCGAGATGGGCGCGCCGAACGCGCTGCTGCGCGCCGGCTGGTCGAAGAGCGACATCAAGCCGGGCACGCAGGTGACGGTCAGCGGCTTCATGGCGCGCTCGGGAGGATCGGTGGGCAACGCGTATCAGGTGCGTCTGCCGGACGGCCGCGATCTGTTTGCCGCCTCGTCTCTGAAGGATGCTGAAAGCAAATGAGAACGCATTTTGTGGCGACAGCCGTCGCCTTCATCGCGGCGACCGGGGTGCTCGTCGCACAGCAAGCCGCGACGCCGAAGCCGCAGCCGAAGGCGGCCGCACCAAGCGTCAGCAACGTGTCCCAGCGCGCATCCGCGATCAAGCGGCTGCCCGACGGCACGCCTGACATCCGCGGTGTATGGGTGCGCGTTGGCGGCGGCATGAACGAAGTGGGTGCGCCCGACAGCGAGCTGAAGGCATTCGGCGTGCTGTCCGAGCCGCAAGGCTTCGGTCAGGGGCTGGTCACCGCGGGACCCGAAGGCGGCAAAACTGACGCGAAGCCGCCGAAGTACATGCCGAATCCGCGACCGCCGCAGGGGATCGTCGATCCGGCGGACCGTAAGCTGCCCTACACCGCCGAGGCGCGCGCCAAGCGCATGGACTACGCCAAGAACATGTGCTGCCCCGCCAAGAACCTCGATTACCTCGAGCTGAGCGTGCGCTGCGCGCCACCGCAGCCGTGGGCCGGCGGAGGCGTCACGATCTTCCAGAAACCGGGTCAGGAGATCGCCATGCTCTTCGAGCAGAACCATCAGACGCGCAACTTCTATCTCGATGGTCGTCCGCATCCGGGCAAGGGCATGATCTTCTTCGGCGGACATACCACGGCCCATTGGGAAGGCGACACGCTTGTCGCCGACACGACGAATCTCGATGGGCGGGCATATTACGGCGTCGGCAACACGTTCGCGCCGTTCAGCCGCGAGCTGCACATCACCGAACGCTTTACGGTGGTCTCCGACAAGCTGATCACGTTCGTGATGACCTACGAGGACCCGAAGACCTTCACGCGGCCCGTGAAGGTGGCCGGCTACTTCTATCCGCAGGACGAGGACGAGGAGCTGACGCCGGAGTTCACCTGCCATGAGGGCAGCTATCAGCTGGAAGACATCTTCGGATTCTGAATATGAAGCAGCTTTCCACGGTCGCGTTCGTCCTCCTCAGCGTTGTTGCCGCGGCGGGTCAGACCAGGCCTGCCGCCGGCGGAAACCAGATGCCTCGTACGACTGACGGCAAGCCGGACTTCAGCGGCATCTGGCAGGCGATCACCACCGCCGCCTGGGACATCCAGGATCACAACTCGGATCTTGCCGGCTACCTCGGCGTGCCGCCGGGGAAAGGGATCGTCGACGGCAACGACATCCCCTATAAGCCCGATGCGCTTGCCCAGAAGAAGAAGAACTTCGAGAAGCGCGACACCGAGGATCCGGCGTTCGCCAAGTGCTACCTGCCAGGCATCCCGCGCGCCAACTACATGCCCTACCCCTTCGAGATCGTTCAGAATCCGAAGCAGGTCGGCTTCCGCTACGAGTTCGCGCGCGCAACGCGCGTCGTCGATCTCACGGGGCACTCACGGGAGTGGCTCGAAGGATGGCCCGACTTCTACATGGGCGACTCGCGCGGCAAATGGGAAGGCGACACGCTCGTGGTCGACGTGCGCAAGCTGAGCGAACGCACCTGGTTCGATCACGCCGGCAACTGGCACACCGAGAACGTGCACGTCGTCGAACGCTACACACCAATCGACCGCGATCACATTCAGTACGAAGCGACGATCGAGGACCCCGACGTCTTCACGCGGCCGTGGAAGATCAGCTTCCCGCTCTACCGCATGATCGATAAGCAGCCGGAAGTGTTCGAGTGGGATTGCCGGTTCGATCAGGACACGCGGAAGTACAAGGAAGCCATTCCGAAGTAAGGTCCGGCTCTAGCCGGACCTTATTGCACAGTCCGCGCGAGCGCAGGCCGGGGCGTCAGCACTGGCTCTCCAAATTTCGATTGATCGATCGGCTGGTTGAACTTCACGTCCGCGAAGTCGAATGAATCGCGGCCGTCGAGCCAGGTAAATGTCCACCTGTATGGGAACTTGATCCCGCCGACATCCCGCCAATTCTCGTAGTCCACCTGCGTCGGCACCTTGCCGATCTTCGACGGCGTGTAACGGATCGTCCGCAGCAGCAATCCCGAATCCATATCGAAGTAGAGGCTCACAAACGCTCCCCGTGCTCCGTTGCCCTGCAGCAGGAAGACGAATTTGCCATTGAGCTCAGTCACCGGCCCGACGCGCAGGCCGCTCAGCGCATGCGCGATGTTCGCTGGAAACGACAGCTGCGCGTCGATGCGCGCGCCATCCAGCTCACCGCCGGTCAGCGGATACTTCGGCACGACCGCCAATGGAATCGCGAACCACCCCGCCCGGCCGTCGAACGTCCGGCTGCTCTCGCCGTCCGGGAGGTGGCTGAGCATGGCGCGCTTGTCGGGCGCCTGTGCGAAGTATTCGAAGTTGCCGCCGCCGCCGAAGCTGCCGAACGCGACGACCTTGCCCGTGCCGGTGATGGTGTTGATGCCCATCACCTTGTCCGCGCCGCCGAGCGCCTGCATGTACTTGTCGAGCAGCTGCGTCACCGATGGCACACCCTCGGCCTTCGACACCTGGTCATCCAGATCCGTTTGCGCCTCGGCGTAGAACTGATCCAGCTTCGGCGTCTGCAGCGGCGTCAGGCGCAGGCGATGGCACGTCCAGCAGGTGACCACCTGCTGACCGTTGAAGTTGTCGCGATTGATGGCCTGCACCATGAAGGCCATCTCGCGCGCGCGAATCTTGCGCGGGTTCTCATCCGATTCCCAGACCACCTTGTCTGTCCCCGCGCCCGGATGGCAATCGTTGCAGCACAACCCCAGCGACGCCGACATCAGCCCCATCGTTCCCATGAACTCGTCGACGGTGATGCCTTTCAGCGCCTGCACGTTTTTGAACACGTCTTCGACCATCACCGGCCCGCGCACTTGTCCCGCGGCTCTGGCCTTGGCAAGCGCGATCGCCTGCGGCGTCTGCGTAGACGGCGCCGGCGTGGTGCGGAATCCCTGCACGGTGAGCAGCGTGATCATCGCGAACACGAAGATGAAGCTGCCGATGACGATGGGACGCTGACGCGCCCCGCGCTCCGGCCGCGTGTCGAGGAACGGCAGCAGGAACAACAGCGCGACGACCAGGCCCGGAATGACGATGGTCGCGATCGGCTCGAGCCGGCCCGGGAAGTGCTTCAGGAGCTCGAACAGGCTCATGAAGTACCACTCGGGTCGAGGGACGTAGTTGGCGTCCGTCGGATCCGCGATGTTGTCGAGCGGTGCGTTGAAGGCGACCGCGAACATCAGCAGGATGGCGAACACCACGGCGATCGCCAGCGTGTCCTTGATCGCGTGATACGGATAAAACGGCGTTGACGGTCCCGTTGCCGGCTTGACTGGTCCGGAGATGCCGTGCCGCCGCATCAGGTAGATATGCGCGACGGTAAATGCGATCAGGCAGGCTGGGAGCAGGAACACGTGCGCCGCGTACCAGCGCATCAACGTCAGCGCGCCGAGGTCGGTGCCGCCCTTCATCAGGCTGCTGACGAAGTTGCCGATAAATGGCGCGCTTCGCGCGATGTTCAACGTGACCGTGGTTGCCCAGTACGCCTTCTGATCCCACGGCAGGAGATATCCAGTTAGTGCGAAGCCAAGAATGATGAGGAGGAGCAGGACGCCGATGATCCAGTTCAGCTCGCGTGGCTTCTTGTATGAACCGAGCAACACCACGCGCAGCATGTGCACCACAGCCGCAATGACGATGAAGCTGGCGCCGAAGAAGTGCAGGCCGCGGAGGACGCGTCCGAAGGTGACGCGCTCCATGATGAAACGGATGCTGTCGTAGGCGTGATCCGGCGAGGGGGAATAGAAGATGGCAAGGAGCACGCCCGTCACCATCTGCACCGACAGCAGGAACAGGACGATGCTGCCGGTGACAAACCACCAGCCGACGCCGCTCGGCAGGGGTTCGTCGAGGAGATGTTTCAGGAGCGCGCGAAAGCCGGTTCGGTTATCGAGCCAGTCGCGCATGTGATTGGGCCTCTACGCCTGTACGAGAACGCGTTCGCCGTCGATGCGTGTGGCGACCTTCACCAGCGGCGCCGGCGGCGGGCCGTCTTTGACCTCGCCGTCCTTGCCGTAGATGCCGCCGTGGCACGGACACTTGAATACCTGCGCGTCGGTATCCCAGGCCACGAGGCAGCCAAGGTGCGTGCAGGTGGCGTTGAACGCAGTGACGTCCGTCTCGCCCGTTTTCACGAGAAAGATCGTCCGCCGGTCGAGGACTTCCCTGAAGCCGTCGAGCCGGCGCACCGTAAGCGTCACCGGGGTTGGCTCGTGTTCGGGGAGATCGAGCAGCGTGGTCGCCGCAAGCCAGTCCTCCTGGCGCCGTGCCGTGGAGGACAACACCGCACCGCCGCCGATCACACCGAGGATGGCGCCGATGATGGTCAGAATGCCGCTCGCGATCGAGCTTAGAAAGCGTCGTCGTCCGGGATCGTTCATTGTTTCGAGCGCGGAAGGGATATCATAGCCGCGCTTACGCGTCAAAGGAGACTGAAGATGGTTCGACGTGCCCTGCTCGTTGCGCTGCTAGCGCTGGTCACGGTGCCGATTGCGGCGCAGGGTCCCGCCGGATGGAAGGTGCGTGGCGACGCGGCGACCGCTACGCTGAGCGTGATGCCGACCGAAAAGGGATTTCAGCTCGCCGGCGGCCCTGGCATCTTCTTCAACCCCATGAATTCCGTGAGGCCGATCTATCGCGTGCGCGCGACGTTCACGCAGCTGAAGGCGCCCGCAAAGAAGACGTACTACGGGCTGTTCTTCGGCGGCAACGCCATGGACGCCGCGACGGAGTACGTCTACTTCGCCATCGCGCAGGACGGCAGCTTCCTGATTCGCCATCGCGCCGGCACGCAGGTCGACGAGATGGACACGTCGCTGCACTACGCGATCAAGAAGCCGGATGCGAGCGGCAAGGCGGTGAACAACCTCGAGGTGCAGGTGGCGCCAACCGCTGTCTCCTATCTCGTCAATGGTGCCGTGGTCGACGCCACACCGACGCGGTCCGCCATTGCAGGAAATTCGTTTACCGTCACCGAGAAGATCGGCGGCATCGTCGGCGTGCGCGTCGATGATCCGATCGACGTGCAGGTTGACGGGTTCTTCTTCGAATCGCCGTTTCAGTTGAACGACCGCGGGCAATAACCCGCGGTCGTCGCGTCTTACTTCGTGGCGCGCTGCCCAACAGCGCGCTTCAGCTCGTCGATCGAAACCTTGCGACCATCCGCCGGATAATGGACCGGTACGATCGTCTCGACATCCAGCTTCAGCCGGCTGATGTTGTCCATCAGGAGGGCGTTCGCCGGGTTCGGCGGCGCCGCCGCTTCGGCCGTGGCCGGAGGGTTGAACGAATCCGCTTCGAGCAGCACCTTTTCCTTCGGAAGATACGCGAAGAGCAGCCCTTCGTTGTGCAGGCTGCCCTGCGTCTTGTGGATCTCGATCGTGTGCACGCCGTCGGTGAGGACGCGCTTGTCGCCTACCAGCTCCACCTTCACCTTCGCGTGGTTCTGCGACAGCTTGTCGGGAACCAACGTATGCGGCAGCGCGAAGATCTTCTCGAAGTAACCCTTGTTCGATTGACTGGTGATGATTGTTGCTCCCTCAGCGACGAACGCACGCAGGCCGCTCGAGTGGTCGAAGTGGTTGTGCGTGTTGAACACGTACTTGATCGGCTTGTTCGGGATGTCCTTATGCACCTCGGCGATGATCTGCTCGCCCCGCATCGTGCTCTGCGGCCCTTCGAGGACGACGATGCCATCCTTCATGTCTACGGCAATCGCGGCATACGCGGGCATAATCAGAAAGACCCCCTCTCCGAGCTTCTGAGACGAGGGACCCTGCGGCCCGGCGCCGCCAGCCGGCGCACCGCCGCCGCGCTGCGGCGGCGCGATGTTGGCGGCCACATTCATCTTCGCGTCGCTGATCGTCAGATCGAGTGTTGGATAATCGCCTTGCCGTTCCACGATGTGGGTCGGCACCTTCACGCCGCCGAAGTCCTTGTAGTCGCTGTATGTCTCGGAGTACGGCGTGTCGCCGAGCATCGGCGAGTCGATCCAGGTCTCGACCTTGGCGATCATGTTGTCGGCGCCGATGTAGCCGTTCACTTTCGCCTTGTTCGGAGCCATGAATGTGACAACGCTGTACTTCTTGCCGCCCATCGTCGCCGAGCCGAGCGTCACGTCGTTCTTCGCCGCCTGGCGGAGGAACCCGTAGGGTGTCAGCCAGACCGGCAGCTGGTTCGGCCACGGGGTGTTCGCGTTCACGATGAGCTGCTGCATGGCGCCCGGCTGAAGGCCGCCGCCCTTGCGCCCGGGATCGGGCGTGTCGGCGACTCGTTCGATACGCATCGCCGGCGCATCGAAGTCAATCGTGCGCGTTTCGCTCTTCATCTTCCATCCCGGCCATGGCGAGCTCGGGTTGTACGCCTGCCCGAACGCGTACTCCATGCCCGCACCGGATAGCTGAATCGTCTTCACCTGATCGGCGCCCATCGCTCTCGAGGCAGCCGCGACGACGCTCTTCGCGTCCTGCGCGCCGCCGCTCAAGCCTGCCAGCGCGATCAACGCGAGCATAAACGGAACCTTCTTCACCATACTCGTCGCCTCCTCAGGCGAGCGATTCTGACACAACCCGGTAAAATAGCCACGGACGATCACTCCTCCGCGCGGTTGATGACATCCCAGACAGCAACTCCGGCCATGCGTCAGTATCTCGACGCGAAGCGGCAGCACCGCGACGCCATCGTGTTCTTCCGCATGGGCGACTTCTACGAAATGTTCTACGAGGATGCGCTTGTAGCCGCGCGCGCGCTCGACCTCACGCTGACGTCGCGATCGAAAGACGCTGGTGGCAATGGCATCCCGATGTGCGGCGTGCCGTTCCACGCCATGGACGGCTATCTCGCGAAGCTGGTGAAGAAAGGCTTCCGCGTCGCGATTTGCGAGCAGGTCGAAGATCCAAAGAAGGCGAAGGGGCTCGTCCGGCGCGAAGTGGTGCGCGTCGTTTCGCCCGGCACGCTCACGGATACGAACTATCTCGACGCGCGTGAACCCGCGTTTCTGATGGCAATCGTCGCTGGCGCTCCTGACAAGGCACGCCCTCCCTCGGACCTGTTTGGGGTTGCGCTGCTCGACCTCTCGACTGGCGAATTCACGACCGCGGAATATCACGGCGACGAAGGCCTGCAGGCACTCGCCGACGAAATCGCAACCATCAGGCCGCGGGAAATCGTGCTGCCCTCGGACTCAGGCATCACCGAGAAGTTGCCGGACATCACGCGATTGCAGCTGCCGGTCACCATCGCGAGTGGGTGGAGCTTCGAGCCTGAAGCCGCTCGTCGCGCGCTACTCGATCAACTGAGGACAAACGCTCTGGACGGGTTCGGGCTGCAGGGCCGCGCAGCCGCCATCCAGGCCGCTGGCGGTCTCATCGCGTACCTACGCGACACACAGAAGGCCGATCTCGCGCACGTCCGCGCGGTCACGTACAAAACAAGCGCGGAGTGTCTGCTCATCGATGCCGTGACGCTGAAGCATCTCGAGGTGGTCGCCGGCAGCGAAGGCGGACCGCAGGGGTCGCTGCTCAACGAGATCGATCGCACGGTAACGTCGATGGGCAGCCGATTGCTGCGGTCGTGGCTGTTGAAGCCGCTCTGCTCGCTCGAGCGGATCCGGGATCGGCTCGACGCCGTGGAAGAGCTTGCGTTCCGCGCCACCGACCGCGGCCGCTTCCGCGAAGTCCTGAAGACGGTTCACGACATCGAGCGGCTGGTTGGCCGCGTCGCGCTCTGCACAGCCGGGCCGCGCGATCTCGTGTCGCTGCGGATGTCGATTGCGGCCATCCCGCGGCTTCGATTGATGTTAGGCGAGCCTGACAAGGTTCGCTCGACGGAGACCGAACCGCAGGCCCCGCTGCTCCGCAGTCTGCTGGCGGAGCTCGACGATCTCGCGGATGTCCGCGATCTGATCGAGCGGACGCTCACCGACGAGCCGGGAGCATTCGCCCGTGACGGGGGGTTCACCCGCGATGGTATCGACGCCGAGCTCGACGAGCTGAAGTCGATCAGCCGCAACACGCGTCAGGTCATCGCCGAGATGGAAGAGCGCGAGCGCGCCCGTACCGGCGTCGGCTCGCTGAAGGTCCGATTCAATCGCGTATTCGGCTACTACATCGAGATCTCGAAGTCGAACCTGCACGCCGTGCCCGCCGACTATCAGCGCAAGCAGACGATTGCCGGCGGCGAGCGCTTCACCACAGCCGCGCTGAAGGAATACGAGGAGAAGGTGCTCGGCGCGGACGAGCGGATTCTCGAACGCGAGCTGGAGATCTTCGAATCGTTGCGCGCCTCCGTTGCGGCCGAGGCGCCGCGCATCCAGGACACGGCGCGGGCGCTCGCCACGCTCGACGTGCTGGCCGGGCTCGCCGAGACCGCTGCCATCGCCAACTTCACCAAGCCGCACGTCCACGACGGCGACGAGTTCGTCGCTACCGACTCGCGTCATCCGGTCGTCGAGCGGTTCGCGGCAAGCCCGTTTGTTCCCAACGACATCGACTTGAATGGCACGGCGAGACAGTTGGTCATCCTGACTGGCCCGAACATGGGCGGCAAGTCAACGTATCTGCGGCAGACCGCACTGCTGCCGCTGCTCGCGCAGACCGGATCGTTCGTACCGGCGAAGGACGCGAAGATCCCGATCGTCGATCGCATCTTCGCGCGCGTCGGTGCTTCCGACAACATCGCGCGCGGGCAGTCGACCTTCATGGTCGAGATGCAGGAGACCGCCGCCATCCTGCACGCCGCCACGTCGCGCAGCCTCGTCGTGCTCGATGAAATCGGCCGCGGCACCTCCACCTTCGACGGCCTGAGTATCGCCTGGGCAGTGGCCGAGTATCTGGCGAGCAACCCGAAGGCGCGGCCGAAGACGCTCTTCGCCACGCACTATCACGAGCTCACCGACCTTGCCGATTCGCTCCCCGGCGTCGTCAACGCTCATGTCGCGGCGCGCGAGTGGAAGGACGAGATCATCTTCCTGCGGAAAATCGTACCTGGCCGCTCGGATCGCAGCTACGGCATTCAGGTCGCGCGGCTCGCGGGCCTTCCTCGTGAGGTGATCGATCGCGCGCGGCACATCCTTGCCGGCCTCGAGCATGACGAGCTGTCGCGCGGCGGCCGGCCGACGCTGTCGAGCGCGCCATCTCCTGCTTCGACGCAGCAACTCGGCCTGTTTCAGGCCCGCACGGAGCCCGATCCAATTCGTGAGAAGCTTGCAGCGGTGGACATCGATCAGCTGACGCCGCTGCAGGCGCTGATGCTCCTCTCGGAGCTCGCGAAACAGGCGCGCTCGTGACGACTGGCAACGCTGCCGCGCAACGCGCGCGCGCAGACGAGTCCCCAGTCCGACGTCCGCCGGCGACCAGGCGCCCCGTCCTGCGGTCCCTTCGCGAGCCGAAGGTTGCCGTGATGCTGATGCTCGGCTTCTCGTCGGGCCTGCCGTTTTTTCTCACCGGCAACACGCTCGGCTACTGGCTGCGAGACTCGGGCACGGCGCTCTCGGCGATCGGGTTCATCTCCTGGGTCGGTCTCGCCTATTCGCTGAAGTTTCTGTGGGCGCCGATCATCGATCGCGTCGATGCGCCGATCGTCGGCCGTCTCGGCCGCCGCCGCGGATGGATGTTGATCGCCCAGCTGTTCGTGGGACTCGGCTTGCTGGCGATGGCGTTCACCGGCCTCAAAGCCGGCCTCGTGACACTCGGCATCCTCGCACTGGTCGTCGCCTTCTCCTCGTCGACGCAGGACATCGTCGTCGATGCCTGGCGCATCGAGGTGGCGAGTGACGGCGACGAACTGGGGCTGCTCTCTTCGGCGTATCAGCTCGGGTATCGATTCGCGATCATGATCACCGAGGCGCTGATCCTGATCATCGCCAATCACCTCGGCTGGCCGTTCGGGTACACGACGATGGCCGCGCTGATGATCGTCGGCATGGGGGCGACGCTGTTCGCGATGGAGCCGCGGCGCGTAGCCCCCGTTGGACGTTCGACGGCCGCGGATGCGCCACTCACGACCGTACGCGGACTCGTGGACGCCATCGTGAACCCGTTCGTCGAGTTCTTCCGCGCGCATGGATCCCTCGCGCTGCTGATGCTCGCGATGATCAGTTTCTATCAATTGGGCGATTACGTATCAGGCCCGATGTACAACCCCTACTACGTTGATCTCGGGCTGTCGAAGGATGTCGTCGGCGGCGTGCGCGCGTCGGTCGGAACGGTTGCGACGATCGTCGGCATCGCCGCCGGCGGGTTCAGCGCGATCCGCTTCGGCTACCTGCGGACCGTGCTCGCGGGCATCGTCCTCAAGAGTCTGGTGATTGCGAACTTTGCAACGCTCGCGTGGGTTGGCACGAGCGTCGGCATCTTCAGCTCGGTGATGTTTCTCGACAACTTCGGAATCGGGTTCGGCGGCGTCGCGCTCGTCACCTACATGTCCACGCTGACCAGCGTTGGCTATACGGCGACGCAGTACGCGCTCCTCAGTTCCACCTACACCTGGCTGGGCAAGTTCACGAAAGGCTTCTCGGGCGTGATGGTCGAACACTTCGCCGCCGGGCGAACACTGCTCGACGGCTACGCGCTCTTCTTCATCACCTGCGGGTTACTCGGGGTGCCTGCGCTCGTGCTCTGCCTCGTTCTCGCACGCGCGACCCGTCGCGCGCGCGCGGCATGACACCGCGCGCCCTCGCCGCCGCCAGCTGGCTGGTGGGAGTTGTCGCGACGATGTCAGCCGGCTGCGGCGCTCCACAGCCCTCCGCGCCGCCAGGTGCGATCATCGTCGGCGTTCGCACCGGTCCCGATCACCTCGATCCGCGCCTCGGCAGCGACGAAACATCCGAACGCATCGCTCAGCTTGTCTTTAATTCCCTGCTCGACATCGGCGACGACCTGCGGCTGAAGCCGGCGCTGGCGGAGCGAATCGACAATCCCGATCCGCTCACCTACATCGCCACGCTGCGGCGCGGCGTGAAGTTCCACGATGGTCGCGAGATGACGGCGAAGGACGTCGTCTTCACCTACGGCGAGATGATCGATCCATCGTTTATCTCGCCCTTCAAGGGCGCCTATCGATCGCTCCGCAGCGTCCGCGCGCTCGACGACTATCGCGTCGTCTTCACGCTGAACGAACCGTTCGCTGCGTTTCCGGGGCAGCTCGCCGGTCCGCTGCCGATTATTCCCGCCGGATCCGGCGACGACTTCGGCGAGCATCCGATTGGTACCGGTCCATATAAGTTCGTGCGCTACGCCGTCGACGATCAGGTGGTGCTTGCGCCGTTCGCCGACTATTTCGACGGCGCACCGAAAAACAAGGGCATCGTCATTCGTGTGCTTCCCGACGACACGATGCGCGGTCTCGAGCTGCAGAAAGGCTCGATCGATCTCGTCGTCAACGACCTGCCACCCGACATCGTCCATCAATTCAACGGGAAGAACTTCCACATCGCTAAGTCGCAGGGGCTCGACTACTCGTACATCGGCATCAACATGGCGGACCCCGTGCTGAAGGACAAGCGCGTGCGCCACGCCATCGGCTATGCGATCGATCGCAAGGCGATCGTCGAATATCTGCGCCGCGGCCTCGCGCGGCCGGCAACTGGATTGATCCCGTCGCAAGCGTGGGCCTACGAGCCCGACATCTTCCAGTTCACCTACGATCCGAACCGCTCGCGTCAACTGCTCGACGAAGCCGGCTATAAGGATCCCGACGGCGATGGTCCGCTTCCCCGTTTGCACCTGTCGCTGAAAGTTGGCAACGCCGAGGAGGTTCGGCTGCAGGCGACCGTCATTCAGCAGCAGCTCCGCGACGTCGGCATCGATCTGGACGTCCGCTCCTACGAGTTCGCAACGATGTACGCCGACGTAATTAAGGGGAATTTCCAGATGTTCAGCCTGCAGTGGGTCGGCGGGGCGATGGTCGATCCCGACATCCTGCGGCGCGTGTTCTACTCGACGCAGACGCCGCCGGCAGGATTCAATCGTGGCCACTACAGCAACCCCGAGGTCGATCGGCTGCTCGACCTGGCCAACGCGGCGACCACCGAACCAGAGCGCAAGAAGTATTACGGCGAGGCGCAGAAGGTCATCGCGGACGACGCGCCCTACATCAGCATCTGGAATCGCACGAACGTGGCGGTCGCGCGTCCTGTCCTGAACGGGTTGCACCTGGACGCGACCAGTAATTTCGCATCGCTCAAAGATGTGACGAAAGCGTCGTAGAGGCAGACCTTTGCGGTCGCCCCGCACTGGCGCGCTATTCGCATAGAGGCGAACGCACCATACATATGTTTCGAACCCTGGTCTTTGTGTGCGCCCTTGCGGTCGCCGCGGGCGCTCGCCTCGCCGCGACTTCATTTGAGCCTGTCACGTTTGACGATCTCGTGACCCAATCCGATGTGATCTTCGTGGGCGATGTCGTCGATGTGCATCCTTACATCCTTCAGGTCCGTGACCGCACCATCGTCAAAACTCGCGTCACATTCCGGGTCGACGACCCGCTCTACGGCACAACGAGCCTTGTGGAAGTGTTCGACTTCCTCGGCGGCGAGACCCCGGAGCTCGGGATGACTGTCGCCGGCATGCCGACCTTCACGGTGGGCGATCGCCGCGTCGTCTTTGCGCGCCGCGATCGCAGCATCAATCCGATCGTTGGCTTCACACAGGGGTTGATGAAGGTCGCCCCTGACGTAAACGGCATCGATCGAGTGACGACGCTCGAGGGGCTGCCTGTCGCACGCCTTTCAGACTTTCGCGCGCGCATCAACGGCGGACTGATCGAGGCGCGCAAAAAATGAAGGTCCGCATCACCATCGCACTCGCTGCGGTCAGCGTGCTTCTCTTCGCCGACTCCGGCCGCGCCTATTACACGTTCGGCCGACGCTGGCCGACCGGCAGCACGATCGTCATGCACCTGGGGCTCGGATCGCCGACCACGACGCTGCTCGACGGCAGCCGTGACTGGGACAGCGTTGCTGAAAGCGCGCTCGCCACATGGAATCCGTATCTGAACGGCGTTCTGTTCAGCAGCGTCCGCGACGGCGCAGCGATCGCATCCGGCAATCGCGTCAACACTGCCAGCTTTGCGGACGATGTGTTTGGCGAGCCGTTCGGATCGGGCGTGCTTGCCGTGACGCAAACGTTTTATTCGCCGCGCACGAACACCATCACCGAAGCTGATGTCGTCTTCAATAAAGCGCGCACATGGAATTCGTATCGCGGCAGTCTGCGACCCGGCAGCATCGATTTCCGCCGCGTCGCGCTGCACGAATTCGGCCACGTCATCGGCCTCGATCATCCGGACGACCATAGCCAGTCGGTGGTCGCGGTGATGAACAGCCACGTCAGCAGCGTGGATACGTTGCAGACGGACGACGTCGATGGCGCGATTTCGCTCTATGGTGCGACGACGACCGCTGCGCCGCTGCCCACTGCACCCGCGCCGACCGCGCGCAACGTGCTCGCGTCCGGGGCGCGAATGATCCCTGGTCAGTCGCTCATCTCACCCGACGGCCGCTACCGGCTCTTGTATCAGGGCGATGGGAATCTCGTGCTGTATGACGATGCGCTGCAGACGCCGGTGTGGTGGAGCGGCACCAACGGGCGCAGCGCTGGTCTGGTGGGAATGCAGGGCGACGGGAATCTGGTGATCTACGACGCGTCGATCACGCCGCTCTGGATGAGCGGCACGGCCGCGAATACAAGCGCGCGGCTCGTGCTGCAGACAGACGGCAATCTCGTCGTCTATGCCGCCGATGGGCGGCCCGTGTGGGATCGCTTCAGCAACCCGTCCGGGTTCATCCCTTGATCGATTCCAATTCCTTGCGCGCTTCCGCCACGTACGGCGAATCGGGGTGGTTGTCGACAATCTCCGTGAAGGTTTTCTTCGCCTCCGCGGTGTTCCCCTTCGCCTGATACGCACGACCGAGCTGCATCAGGATCGCGTCTTCCGGCAGGTTCGCATCCTTCTTCGACGCGAGCTCCTTCCAGGTCGCGATCGCGGCATCTGGCTGCCCCGCCGCGAGCTGCGCGTCGGCCTTTCCCATCTGCGCCATGCGGCCGTAGATGCTGTCGTTGCCAGATCGCTTGATCACCTCGTCGAACTGTTTGACAGCTTCCTGCTGCTGACCGAGCGCCGCCAGCGATGCGGCAAGGTGATAGCGCGCCTGGATGCCGGCCTGCGTGTCGGGAAACGCGTCCGCCGCGGCGCGGAGTTTCGGCACCGCCGAATTCAGCTTCTGCGTTTCCGTCGAGAAGGTGCCCTTCGCGCCGATCGATGCAGCTGCTGGCGCATCGCCCGGATTCGAGCTCGCCGTCACCGGCACGACCGCCGTGTTCAGGACGACCATCGCCTGAGCGAGCAGGTCTTGTCCGCGCGCCTGCTGGCGATTCCTGTAGGCAAAAAAGCCGAGGATTGCCACGCCGGCGACGACGACAATGACGAGGGCCGCGGTGATCTGCCGACCGTATTCCTGCGTGAACTGACGGGTGGCGGCGATCAACTGCGCGACTTCGTTTTCCTTCAACTGACGACGATGCTTTGTCTTCATGCCTGAATCCTAATTCCTGCTACCTGCTGATACCTGACACGTGAAACCTGACCTGCGCGCGCGAAGCGCGCGTGGCGTCCCCGCCCGGATTTGAACCGGGGGCCTCGCGCTTAGGAGGCGCGCGCTCTATCCAACTGAGCTACGGGGACTCGAATGTGTTAAGCCGTTTAGTTTACCAGTGGTTGCTATAGAATCTCGCGACGCTCTTCCGCCAGAACTGATTCTTCCATTCTGACTTACGGCGCGAGGTTACGACCCCATGCTGGCGCCCGGCACTCGTCTCGGCGTCTATGAAATCCTCGCTCGGATCGGTGCCGGCGGCATGGGCGAGGTCTATCGCGCACGTGACACCCGATTGGGTCGTGACGTCGCCCTTAAGATCCTGCCCGACTCTTTCGCTGCCGACCCGGAGCGCATTGCCCGGATGCAACGAGAGGCGCACCTATTAGCCGTCCTCAACCATCCGAACATTGCAGCGATTTATGGATTCGAAGACAGTGGTGCAGTTCGTGCCCTAGTCCTCGAATTTGTCGGCGGCGAGACGCTGGCGGATCGGATCGCTCGCGGCGCCATACCGTTGGACGAGGCGCTGCCGATCGCGCGGCAGATTGCGGAAGCGCTGGAAGCAGCCCACGAAGAAGGAATTATTCATCGTGACCTGAAACCGGCGAACATCAAGGTGCGCCCGGACGGCACCGTTAAGGTACTGGACTTCGGGTTGGCGAAGGTCGCGGAGCGAAGTGCACGTCAGGCCCCGACGCCCGTAGAGCTCTCGATGTCGCCGACCGTTACGTCTCCCGCTTCGATCAGCGGTGTAGGTGTGCTTCTCGGGACCGCGGCGTACATGTCACCCGAGCAGGCGAAAGGCAAACCGGCAGACAAGCGCAGCGATATCTGGGCGTTCGGCTGCGTGCTGTTCGAGATGCTTACCGGGCGACAAGCATTTGGCGGCAACAACGCCATGGAAGCGATGGCACGGAGTATCGAGCGGGAGCCTGACTGGACTGCTCTACCGGGGTCGGTGCCGCCGACGCTACGACACCTCCTGCGGCTGTGTCTGGACAAGGATCCGACACGGCGCCGACAGTCGGCTGGCGATCTCCGGATCGATCTCGAACATCTGGAGGCACAACCGCTCACGATGCCGTCCGCGCCAGGCATGTCCGATTCCCGACATTCCCGGCGGCCCAGGATCCTGATAGGTGCGACCGTTCTGCTAGCCGTCGCTGCGGTCTTAGGAACTGTCTGGCTCTCCAACACCACACGCTCCCAGACGCCGCGTATCTCTCGCCTCGCGATCATGACAACAGCGGCAACCTCGCTCGCCATTAACGGAAACGATCGCGATGTCGCCATCACGCCTGACGGCTCGCGTGTCGTCTACGTGGGCAACAGCGGCCGTGACCTGTTCGTTCGGCCGCTGGACGCTTTGGATTCGCTGCGGCTGTTTACTGGTGCGCCACGAGGACCGTTCGTATCCCCCGACGGCCAGTGGGTCGGCTTCATCGACGGTGCAGCCGCCTTGAATAAGGTCGCGGCGACGGGTGGCCCGGCCATCCCGGTTGCAACGCTTGATGGCGGTTCACGCGGAGCGACATGGACACCCCAGAATACGATCGTATTTGCGACCGCGGCTCCCACGACCGGCTTGCAGGAAGTTGCTGATGATGGTGGCCCGACCAGGATTTTGACGCGCCCGGATCGCGCCCGGGGTGAAGCTGATCACGTATGGCCGGAGCTGCTGCCGGATGGGCAGGCCGTGCTCTTTACGATTGCTCCAATCACTGGTGGTGTCGAGGCCGCGCAGATTGCCGTGTACGACAGGCAGACCGGCACTCAAAAGGTGCTGGTGCGAGGCGGTAGTCACGCACATTATGTCGATAGCGGACACCTGGTCTACGCCGCCGGCAATACGCTGCGCGCCGTGGCATTCAATCCGGCTACGCTCGAAACGCGTGGAAGCCCGGTTGAAATTGTGTCGGACATGTTGACGACAGAAGCCCCGCCTGCTGGGGGAATGAATGGTGGGATCGCGCGTGACGACACGTTCGTCTATGTGCGTGGCAGTGGCACATATACAAGGCAGCGCGCGCTGGTCTGGGTGGACCGACAGGGCCACGAAACGGCGATCCCGGCGCCACTACACGCGTACTTCTCGCCGCGCATCAGTCCGGATGGAAACCGTATCGCCGTGTGGGTTGCGGAGCAGGACAGCGATCTGTGGCTCTGGGACGCGACGCGCCTCACGATCGCGCGCCTGACGTTCACTCCCGGTATCGACACCTATCCCGTCTGGACACCGGACGGTCGGCGACTGATTTTTGGCTCGGAGCGTGAGGGCACACGCAACATGTACTGGCAGGCCGCGGATGGCACCGGCGGGGTCGACGCGCTGATTCGCAGCGCCAACGTTCAGTACCCGGTCGCGATAACACCCGACGGCAGTCGGTTGATCTTTACCGAAACGGCACCGAAAACCGCTGAGGACGTGATGCAGCTCGAACTAACGCCAAATCACACCGCCACGCCTCTCGTGCGGTCGAGTTTCGCCGAGCGCAACGGCGTCGTGTCGCCCGACAACCGCTGGCTTGCGTACGAAGCGAATGATTCCGGGCAGTTGGAGATTTACGTGCGTCCGTATCCCAACGTAAACAGCGGCCACTGGCAAGTCTCAAACGGCGGAGGTACACGACCGGCGTGGTCGCCGAACGGACGCGAGTTGTTCTACGTATCACCTACCGGCGCCATCATGGGGGTCGCCGTGAGCGAGGGCGCATCGTGGGCCGCATCCGCGCCGACATCACTCGTGAAAGCCGATTACGAGACGACTCCGCCTGGCTCTCTGAATCGGAACTACGATGTCTCGCCGGACGGGCGGCGATTCCTCCTGGTCAAGCCGGTCAACGGACCCGGCGACCTGCCAACGCAGATGGTTGTCGTACAGCATTTCGACGAGTTGCTCAAGCGCTTTGTCCCGGTGAAATGATCGACGTGTTCATTCGTGTTCACTCCGCACGGCCAGTTGCGCGCCAAGGTCAGGCTCGCGCGAACTACGGCGCTTGTGCCCCCCGCCCTGCCGCTGCTCCCCGTCCGCCGCGCGGGGCTTGTGTTCCCTGCCGCGCCGGCGACGCCTCAGGAATGCCATACCTGTCCAAGTAGTTGTCCGGGTATCGCACCGGTTTTCCGTCTGCATCGAGAAACCGCGGCGATTGCTGAAACAATCCAGGCTCCGGCGCACGCGGCGGAACCGTCGACTCGAAGATATAGAGACGATTGTCGTAGATGTGGATCTGGACGAATGTTCTCGACTGGACTTCAAGCTCGCGCTCGCCGGCGTCGATGAAACGCTGACGGTGACCGGTGAGGCGCCGATGATCGAGGCCACGCAGTCGAAGGTCGCCTCCACCATCCAGGCCACCGAGCTAGAGAACCTCCCGATGATCACGCGCACGATCAGCGGCATGCTGGAGCTGCTGCCGGGCGCTGGCCCCATCGAGCTGATGACGGCCGCGAGCTGACGCCCGAGCAGCAGGCGTCCTACTCGACGCTCGTACCACAGTCGCAGACGACGATTTCGCTGACGAAGTTGGGAGCCGATCTGCTTCTCCGACGAAGGCTGCCTTCGTCGGAGAATCCGCGCGCGACGCGTCGTTATCCAACCGCAGCGAGTCCGACCGACGCGATCGTTGATTAGTGTCTTGACTGCTGAACCGTTTCGTGGATGATCACTGCAAGCGCGTTTTCCCCGAACGCGCTTCCCCGTACAACCGAAAAGAGATTTTTCTCATCGAATGAACAACGCACAGGTATCCGACCTCACTGCGGCGGGCCCGGGACTAGCCAGTTGGTACACACCGGGACGCAGTGACGGCTTCGGCGACCGTCTGTTGATGTGTGACAACACAGACGCTTCGTCACTGGAGCTGCTGCGGTTCCGCCGCGATCTTGCCGACGCGCCGGGGTTCGATAACGCACTGCGTGATGGCGTCGATCGCGTCTCGGCCGTCAAGCATGCCGCGTTTCCCGCCGTCCGCGCCGTCGTCTTTCTGGACGATCATGACCTGACGCTTGTCTCCGCGCACGTGTCGGGACAGCGGCTGTCTCAGCTCTCCAAGGGCACACGCCAGAGACCGCTCCATCCCGCACTCGTGACGTGGATCGTGCGGGAGGTGACATCGGCGCTGGCTGCGCTTCACGCGGCGGGGCCGGGAGCGGCACATGGCGCGCTGACCGCCGATCGCATCGTATTCACGCCCGACGGCCAGTTATGTGTCGTCGAGCAGTCGCTCGGGCCGGCACTTCGGCGGCTTGGCCTCTCGTCGCAAGCCTTGTGGCGCGAATTTGGCTTGCTTGCGCTCGCCGACGAGCGCGGAATGGCGCAAATCGACGCGCGCAACGACGTGGCGCAGCTCGGCGCAATTGCCCTGTCGCTGCTGCTCGGACAGCCGATCACGCTGGAAGCGTTCGCCGACAAGCTGGTACTCCGCGCGCTCATCGATCAGTTCATGGTTATGTCCACGCGGAGACCTTCCGCGTTTGCGGCACCGCTTCGGGTATGGCTGGAACACGCGCTGCAGTTGGCTGCCCACCCGTATCGCTCGGCTGCCGACGCGCAGGAGGGCCTCAAGGAACTGCCCGAGTCGGGCGCTGATCTGCTCGGGTTTCCATCGGAATCTGCGGATCAGGAGGCCGTGATGAGCATTCGTCCGATGCGGCCGCAGCAGCTTGACAAGCCGACAATGGTTCGCGAGCTTCCAGCGCCCGCCCCTTTGTCCTATGAGATTCCGGTCGAGGGACTTCGATGGGCATCGCCGGCCAAACCTGTGGAGACGCCGAACACCAGCGAGGCGTCGCTGCAGCGGGATGCCGTTGCTCGCCGCGCCGCTCGCATCCCGTTGTTCGCGATAGGCCTCTGCCTCGTCTGCCTTGTCGAGGGCGCCGTTATCGCGGTTCTCGCGGCGCGGCCCGCCACATCGGCTCCGACGAGTGCGTCGGTGGTGATCGAATCACCGACAGCCGGTGACACGGTTCTCGTCGACGGGAAACCCGCCGGAACAACACCGCTGAAACTTGCCGTGAGCTCCGGCACGCGTGCAATTCGCCTGGTACCGGCAGTCGCGCCGGCAGCATTTGTTGCGCCTGTGGAGGTGACAACCCTCTCGGCACAGGCGGACAGCGATAAGCGGGCGCTCGCCGCAATCGAGGCCGCGGCCGCACAGCAGCGGTCCGGAGGCGTGAGAATCTCGTCGCCTATCGAGCTCAAGGTGCTCGAAGGCGATCGCGTGCTCGGCTCAACGGCCGACGGCGCGATCGTCACGACCGCCGGTACGCACCAACTGGATCTGATGAACAGCGCGCTCGGCTTCCGCGTGCGGCAGACGGTGACGATTCGAGCGGGCGCGCTGACGGCGATGACCGTCACGCCACCGATGGGCCGCCTCAGCATCAACGCCGAGCCGTGGGCGCAGGTGACGATCGACGACAAGCCGATCGGCGACACGCCGCTCGCGAACGTCTCGGTGACCCTGGGCGAGCACGAGGTGCTGTTCCGTCACCCGCAGCTGGGCGAGCGTAAGGAAACCGTGGTGGTTCGCGCCGACGCGCCGGCGCGCGTCAGCACGTCGTTCCAGCGCTAGTTGCGGGAGGCAGCCGCCGCGCGGACCACGAGCTCGAAATCCTGACGTGAGATCGGCGAGAGGATTGCGTCCGTTTCGCCGTTCAGCCCCAGATCCAGCCGTCGAATGAGGTCGGCCGTCGGCAACAGCGGCACGTCGTAGACCGTCACATCCGCCAGCTTCAACACCTGCGCGAAGCGCTGGGCGTCGCGGACAAGCGCGCTGCCGTCCGCAACCAGGCCGTCCACACGCGCGTGCGCCACGAAACCCGCATCCGCGATCGACACGCAGACCGCGTCGCCCGTTCTGACCATTCCCCGCACTTGCCCTGCCGGGTTGACGGCGAGCAGCCGACGTTTGGCGATAACGGAATCGACGTACGGGACGCGCGGCGTCTCTTGCGGCAGCCGGATGGCGGCGACCCAGCATCGACTTTGGGCCGATTCCTCGGGCACATCCGCCCGTTGGATTGAAACGACCGCAGTACCCGCCGCGGGCCGACGGTCGAGCACGTCGATCAACGAATCTACGGTGGTTGCAGGGCTCAACACGCGCAGAATCTCGTCGTGCGTCAACCGATTTGCGCCAACCAGATCCGCCAGATGCAGGATGCCGTCGACCGAGACCAGGCGTATGTCCGGATGGCGTTGGCTGCGAACGCTTTCCTCGATACGCGATCTCGCCGAGCAAAGCGGCGTCAGCACGCACAGCCCCACGCGCGGCGGCCCGGGACGATCCCGAGGATCATCGGTTGCCGACATCGCGTTCGACAGCGGCGCCAGGTGCGAGGCGTCAGTGTGCGGGCCGCAGACCATCAACGACACGCGCAGCCGGCGGCGCGACAGCCACTCGCCGCTGACAGGCGACGCACCCGGGGCGTGCTGATACGGTCCGTATTGCGTCTCGAAGCCGAGCAGCTTTCCCGTCAGCAGCACCGCGTCCTGCAGCGCGCGGACGTGCTGTTCGCCTCCTACCTGCCGGCATTCGGCGATGACAGCGCGCGCGGAGGCCGCATCGGTGATTCGCTCGATGAGAAACCGTCGAAAACGTTCGCGCGGGGTGTCGAAACCCGGATTGTCGTCCAACCGCCCGACAACCCCCAGCAGCTGGTTGACCGTGAGGTTCATGGCGCGACTACGGGACCGTCGGAGGTGGCGCCGCCCGGGCGAGCATCGGCTCACCAGACGGCGTTCCGCTGCCGCCCTTCGGCTCGATTGTGACCATCGCGCCGAGCATCGGTGGAGGAATTTGGGGCGAATCCACGAGCGTCACACGGCCGTTCGCGTCAGGGGTGAACGTGCCTCCGCTGACGGCACCGGTCCGGGTGAGAAGCCACATCTGATAGGTGCCGTCCTGGGGAGGCGCCGGGATGCCCGACGCGCTGAACACGTATCCGCGCGAGCGGCTCCACAACATCTGACCCGAGGCGGTGACGAGGCCATCACGTCCGACCAACGCGTAGCGCACCAGATCTGGCGCTGCGAGGACGTCGCTGACTTTTTGCGCTCGACCGGCCAGTTCCTCGGCGGCCGCGAGCTGGCGCGATGCTTCCTCCTGCCGTCTGGTCATCTCGCGCGTTGCCTCGTCCGCCGCGAGCCGAAGCTGACGCTGCGACTCCTCCGCCCGAGCCGCCGCCGCGCTCATGTTGCGGTCCAGGCGCCACACCAGTCCTCCGCCGACGATCAAAAGAACAAGGGCGGCCACGATAACGGCACGACCCAATCCCGAACGCGCCATCGTCGTGCCGGACGTGTCGACGGCTGGCGTGTTGTCGGGAATGCCATCAGCCAATTCGAACGTGGACGGCGGCCGTTGTGGGGCACTCGCCTCAGGCAGCGCGCGCGGACCGGCCGGGCCGCTCACAGGACCGTCGCGCAACTGCTGATGCAGACGGGTGACGTCGTCGAGCGGCCATGACGGCGTCTCGCCCGGCAACTGTCGTGATGCTGGCGACAGCGTCCGGATTTCATGAAGCAGTGTCTGGACCTGCGCGGTCAGCTCGGAGGTGGTTTGCTGAAACGCCGATTCCATTGCCGCCAACCGTGCCTCGGCGCGATCGAAGCCGTGCTGCGCGGCATTGGCAGTCGCGATGCAAACCTCGGTCAGGTTCGCCGCCTGCTCCACCAGCTGGCGCACAGGCGCTTCATGCAGCTGCCGCAGCGAGTCCCATTCTTGCTGGATGATTTTTTCGAGATCGGCGAGCCGCCGCTCGGTGTCCTTGTGGAGCGCTTCACCGGTGCCGCTCAATTCCTGGAGGTGTGTTTCGAGCTGTGCCACGGCCGCTGCATGACGGTTCGCAGTCGCCGCCCAGCGCCGCAGAATTTCGGCGCCGATATCGGTGAGCGCGGCCAGCCGCCGCTCGAGCGAAGGTGGATCGCCCGAAGACGTGTGACGGAGCTGATCGATCTGAGTCTGGAGGCTCGAGAGGCGCTCCTCAAATGCTCCGTTTGCCTCCACCTGCATGGTGTGCGCGCATGTTACCAAACCCACGCGCGATCTAATACGTCGGATTTTGGATTTTGATCGTTGACAACGTGGCGCGCGTCTGTAACATGAACGCATCCCTGCGAACAGCAGCGCGGCGGCGTGACGCCGGAGGAAGCCATGAGTGTCATCCGTGTGAGCGTTTCAATCGCGCTCGCGTCCGTCATCGGCCTATCGTTGGGTCTCCCCCTCAGAGCCGCCGACGATCCGCTCGTGCGCGCTAAAGAGCTTTATCGCACCGCGGCCTACGATGAAGCGCTCGGCATCCTCGACGGCATTTCCGACTCGTCCCCCTCCGCCACCATCGAGGTGAACGAATATCGCGTCTTCTGCCTGGTGGCGCTCGATCGCAAGGACGATGCGAAGAGCGCGATTACGGCGCTGGTCACAGCCGACCCGTCGTATCAGCTCTCGGAAGCGCAGGCGTCGCCGCGGGTGCGCGCGGTATTCAAGGAAGTGCGCGAGGCGCTGCTTCCGTCGATCATTCAGCACACGTATGCGGATGCGAAGGCCGCCTTCGACAAGAAGGATCCTCAGGCCGGCGCGCAGTTCGAGCGCGTGCTGACGCTGCTGAAGGATCCTGATCTGAAGCCGACACCCGAGCTGACGGATCTTGCAGTGGTGGCGGCGGCGTTCCGCGATTTGAGCGCGGCACGCGATGCAGCGGCAGCACCAAGGGCGGCTGCGCCCGCCGCTGCCCCCGTCGTCCCCAGCAAACCCGCCGAACCGATCGTCTATCGTGACGGCGAACCCAACTTCACCCCTGCCACTGTCATCAACCAGGCGCTTCCGACGGCCGTGCTGCCGGAACGCCGGATCTATACCGGGGCGGTTGAAGTGCTGATCGACGAGACCGGCAAGGTCCTGTCGGCGAAGATGGCCATGCCGATCGCCGGCGCCTACGACAGGCAGCTCATACAGACCGCTCTTAACACCTGGAAATACAAGCCGGCGCTGAAAAACGGCGCGCCGGCGCGCTACACGAAGATCGTCAACGTCAGGGTCGACGCGCGGCCTGCGTGCACCACCTTCGAAAATGCGGACTGCCGTCCCGCAAATCCGAAATAGCGTCGATAACGTTTCTCTCCGTCGATCGAAGGCGTCTGGCAGATTTCATCCTTCGTCGTCACAGGCGCCGAACCCCTGAACATCCCGAAGGCGCAGCCGAGTCAGATCATCTTCACCAAAACACATTACGCGTGGGTCAGTCTGGGTGGAGCGACGGCACGCAAGCCGGTAACCATAAAGGTTCCAGGCAAGCCGACCGATGCTGAAAAGCTGACGCTGTGGGAGATGTGGAATCCGTTGACTGCGCAGGCCGGCGCCTACCAGTTCGATGGGAAGACACTGACAACTCGGCCAACGGTCGCCGAAGGGACGATGGTTCTAATGCGAATCGAATAGATCGTTCGACGCGTTACTTCTTGTCCAGCCACACGTCGGGGTTGACGTTGCCTTCCCAGCACGCCGACTCCCAGAACTCGTCGTCCGGTCGCCGCTTCGCTCCGATGCGCATCGTCCACGGGCGCGTGTAGACCGTCGGATCGGTGACTGTCGCTTCGTAATTCATGGTGTTCGCATCGACGAACGTGATGCGCTCGGTCACGTGCGCGTTCTCGCTATAGAAATCGCCGATGAAGCTTAGTCGCGCGCCGCGCACGTTCGTGGTATCGACCACGAGCGTGTTCCCCTCCCAGTGGCCGCGCGCGTCGCCCATCCACAGCTTGACGTTCGGTGCGATGTGCGGGCGATTGTCGACGGGGATGATGCGGTACGCATGGAACTCGTCCCAGACAAAGACCACCTCATTCGCCGGCTGCAGGATGCGAAACGCCGGAACGATGGTGTAGAACCGCGGAACGCCGCCGAGCAGGCATCGATGCTGCGTGTCGATGTCCTCCGGCTTGGTCGGGTGCTCGTAGTCGCGCTCTTCCTGCTTCTGTTTCGCCGCCGCCCACGGCTGATATGGCAGCAGACCATCGGCAGGATCGATGATGCGGCTCGGCCGCTTGATGTCCTGCCCGGTGACGCGACGATCGAAATCCTCTCCCCCGCTGATTGGATTGGTCAGCGACGTCGATCCGGCATTCACCGCGGCCCACACGCCCTGCACGTCCGGCTGTCCGTCAGCCAAACGCTTCCCTTGAGCGCCGACAGGCGCGGTCGCCCACACCAGCGCCGCGAAGGTCCCGACACCGATGATCAGCGTTCTCATCTGGCACCTCCCAGCTCGGGATACGGGTAGATCTTTTCGAAGTCGAAGCCGTAGCATTCGTACTCGTACAGCTGAAAATTCTTTTCCTTGTGCCGGTAGAGGATCATGCTCATGTTCCACGGGCGCGTGAACACGTTCGGATCCTCGATGGTCACCGTGTAGGTGATGTGATCCGCATCCGTCGGCGTGTAGCGCTCGACGACGTGCAGCGCGGTGCTGTGGAAGTTGCCGGCCCGATCGAACCACGTCTGATCGTTGAAATGCACGACGTCGACGACGAGCGTGTCGCCTTCCCAGCGGCCCCGCGAGTCGCCTAGCCACCATTCGATCGGGCCCTTCGGGTGCGGCATGCCGTTGGTGAAGACGTAGCGGACCGTGTGCACGTATTCGTAGAGAACCGTCACCTCGGTCGGCTTCTGAATGATCTGAAATGGATACGGCATGTAGGTGATGCGCGGCACGCCGGGCAGATAACATTTCGTTTCCGGATCCGCCGTCGCGCGCTGTTCGTAATTCTTTTTCTTCTGCGCGAGCGCTTCGGGTGTATAGGGGATGTCGTTCCCCTCGACGACCCCCGGTCCGCCGGGGACGCCTTTCTGCGCGGCGTGATCTTGGATGTCCCACGCGGCGGTGTTCATCACCTGCCAGATGCCGGAGAGGTCAGGCTTGCCGTCGGCGGTGCGTGGGATTGCCTGAGCGGCTGCCGCGTATGGCACCAACGAGAACGCCACCGCAATCACGACGCGTCGCATTGTCACTGTCCTCCGAAAATGACCCCCGGCCCCATTTCTAGTAACCCGCGGGCTGGCCGTCCTCGCGGAAGTTCGATCCGGCGCGATAGAAGCCGGCGATCGGCGCGCTGCACTTCGCATCGTTGGCCGCGCATCCGCCGCCGCCGCTCGCGTCCGGCGTGAACATGATGCCTTCGTACCCGCCCACCGGCGATCCATTCGACGATTTGACGTCGTGCCCCATCGACTTCAGCCTGTTTCCGACCAGTTGATAGAGCTGCGATTCCATCTGCAGCTCGTTGCGTACCTGGTTGTGGCTGAAGCGCGCCATGTCACCCGCGGCCTGCATGTTCGCGCCAAGGTCGAGGATGTTGACGAGTACCTGCATGTTGCCCTGCCCCTGCTGATCTCCGCCGTGCTGCCCCGTGACGAGCAGCGGCCGGCCATCGCGCGTGACGAGCACCGCTGATAGCGTGTTGTAAGGCCGCTTGTTGCCGGCGATGACGTTCGGGCTCTTCGAATCGAGCGTGAACAAGCCGCCGCGATTGTGGAGGATGAACCCGTAGCCAGGGACAGTGATGCCAGATCCCCACGTCGAGAAGTTGCTGTTGATCCACGACACCATGTTTCCCCATCGGTCGGCAGTCGCGAGATAGATCGTGTCGCCGGTGCCGTCCGCGTCGCCGTTCGGCGGGCCTGTCGATGCCGCATGATTCGGATTCACCTTGTCGCACAGCGTGGCCGCATGCGGCTTCGACGTCAGCATGTCGAGGGGCACGTTGACCGCGTTTGGATCCGCATTGTTCGCGTAGACGTCGCGGTAGACCGCCTTCTTCGCCTCCACGAGCGCGTGCCAGTAGAGCGGACTCGCCGGGCCGAGCGATGCCAGCGTCTGTCCCGGATACCACTTCGGCACGCACGCCTCGAGCACGTTCATCGCCTCGACGATGCCCCACGCCTGCGACGGCGCGCGGGTCCCATACACGGTGAACTCGTTGTGATACGTCGTCGACGCGGGCGTCACCCACTCGCCTTTGTAGTTGGCGAGGTCCTCCATCGTCATCGGTCCGCCGAGCGCCTGCGACTTGGCCACGATCGCGCGGCCGATCTCGCCGCGATAGAACGCATCACGTCCCTGCTGCTGGATCAACCGGAACGCTTTCGCGAGATCCGGGTTACGGAAGATTGTTCCCGCTGGCGGCTGCTTGCCATTCACGTAGAACGTCTTGACCGAATCCTGATCCATCTGCATGCAGCAGCCCTGCAGCGGCAGCGCGTTCTTCATCTTCCAGAGGCTGGCAATCTCTTCGGTGATGGGAAATCCCTGATCCGCATAATCGACCGCAGGCTGCAGCACCTCTTTGAAGTTCTTCGTGCCGAAACGCGTCAGCACTTCCTGCCAGCCCCACAGCGATCCCGGGACGGTGACCGTGAGGATGCCGCCTCCCGGCATCCCCGATCCCGGACCGAAGTTCTTCGGATCCGCCTTGTAGCCAAGCTGATGCATCCGATCGAGGGTCAGGCCAGCGGGCGTGATGCCGCTCGCATTCAGTTGATAGACCTTCTTCTCTTTCGCGACGTAGATCAGCGCGAACAGGTCGCCGCCGATGCCGACGTTCTGCGGAAAGACAACGTTGAGCATGGCGGCGGTGGCCACCGCAGCATCGATGGCGTTGCCCCCCTGCTGCAGGATGCGAAGACCAGCTTGTGCGGCGAGCGGCTGCACCGTGGAGACGACGCCGTTGCGCACCATCACTTCCGAGCGTGTCTGCTGCAGCCATCCTTCGGATCGATCGCCGCGCACGGCGCTGCAGAACGGTGCTTTGTCTTTGGCCTCCGCGCACACGCGCGCGAGCGGTGCCTGCGCAAGTACCAGAGGCGCTCCGACAACGGATCCTGCCAACATCAGCCAGGCGAGTCTTTTCATGGCGCGGATTGTAACGCCGGCATCCGATCGAAGCGGTAGAAATTGCGCCGCCGATGAGCGGGACAACTATGGTCAGTCAGTTACGGCCAGAGCCCGCCGCCTCATCGCGGGGTTGCTCAACGTCTACTGCCGCTAGTTTCCAGGCACACAGGTGCCGAAGGTGGACTCGCCTACGCGCAGGCAGCCTTCGATCTGCAGATTTCCTTTCACAACGAGTGAATACGGCGGCAACTGCTGCGGATCGGTATCCGCCCCAACCACGAGCGTGCCGTTGTACAGCAGCATCACGTGGCAGATTGCTTCGTCCGCCGCTGCCTGCCGACCCGCGCCGTTCCGCGGATAACTCGCCATCCCCGTCGCGGCCGAGAGGCACAGATAGCCTGTGCCGTTGTTGCGTGTGAAGAACTGCAACACCGTTTCGTACGCCGTCGCTCTCCCTTCGGCCGTATAGCCGGATGCGCCAATCTGACCGACAAGCGCGTAGTTCGCCAGCCGTCCGAAGCGAACCGGCGTGTTCGGATACTGGCCAGGCATCCGCCAGAACCGGATGTCACCAGGGTCGCCGACTTCGACAACGTTCAGCGAGCGAACGCACGTCTTGCGCGTCCGCGCGTCGTAGACGAAGTCACAGCTGTAGATCGTGTTGTCCTGCGACATCGGCTGTTCGAGCACGCGGTCGGTGTAGACGCGGAAGTTCTCGCCGAGAAGCACGCTGTAGGTTTCGGTGTCGCCACGCGGAGTGGCAACGGTTCGCATCTGTGCGACAGCCGGTTGTGAGTGTCGGAGGAGGAGCGCTGCGGCGAGGATCAACGTCTGTCCGCGTATCCGGTTCATGTCGTTGGCCATGCGCGCGTCGTGAGCCGCGACATGATCGTCGCGTGCTCCGGCGACGCGCGCGTGACCGGCAACGGTTATGCCCGTTGCGAACCGTTTACGTCGGGAGCCGTACTATCTCAGTGCGTCGTATCCCGGTTGACAGCCACGAGATGAAGCTGGGCCCGTGCGCGCCGTGCACGCAGCGATTCCAACGAGGCATTGCCGAACCGAGAAACCAGGTGCACCTGACCTGCCAGCTCCGACGGCTGACGGAGATCCGCCGCGAGCGCCGAGACGGCCGCCGGTCCAATCGTCAAATCGATAGTTTGAATGGGCTGCGTCTTGGTCATGTCGTCGCTTATCGGCCCCTGCAAAAAGTCCTCCTCTTAGTGGACTTTTCCGCTGCGGATCGTAGAATCCGAACCATGAAGTACTCCGTTCTCGTTGTCAGCCTTTGTCTTACGGCCGCAGGAACGATCCTCTTCGCGCAGGCGCGGGGCGGCACGCCGCAGACGGACAAGGTCGCGCCGGTCAACAGCGGGGCGCAGACGAATCCCTATCGCGTGATGCGCGACTGGGCGAAGCTCGATAAGGAAAACCGTCCGTGGGGCGGATCGAACGGCGTCGCCGTCGACAAGGACGGCAAGACTGTCTGGGCCACCGATCGCTGCTCGCCGGGGACGACGCCCGGGTGCGCGAACACCAATGCGAATCCGGTGCATCACTTCGACGAGACGGGCAAGGAGATCAGAAGTTTCGGCGGCGGAATGTTCGCGTGGCCGCATGGCATCCACGTCGATCGCGATGGCAATGTATGGGTTGCCGACTCACGCGCGGATCAGCCCACCGGCAAGGGCTCTGTCGTCGTCAAGTTCAGTCCTGATGGGAAGGTGCTGATGACCATCGGCAAGCCGGGCGTGAAAGGCAATCCGCCGGATGCGCTCACCGAGCCCACCGACATCGTCACCGATCCACGCAACGGCGACGTGTACATCGCGGAGAGCCACACGGACGTCACGGACCCGAATCTGGTCGGCCGCATCTCGGTGTTCGACAAGAGCGGCAAGTTCCTGCGGACGATTGGCAAGACCGGCAGCGGGCCAGGAGAATTCCGCACGCCGCACGCAATGGAGTTCGATTCGATGGGCCGGCTGATCGTTGCCGATCGTCACAACCATCGCGTGCAGATCCTGACGAAGGATGGGAAGTTCGTGCAGGAGCTCGACAACTTCGGCCGCTCGAGCGGCCTCGCCATCGATCGCAACGACGTGATCTACACGACTGATTCTGAGTCGACCGAGCGCGTGCATCCAGGGTGGCAGCGCGGCATCCGCATCGGCAGCCTAAAAGATGGCAAGGTGACCGTCTACATTCCGGCACACAAAGCGGATAACCCGGAAGGCGCGATGGGTGAAGGAATCGCCATCGATTCAGCGGGCAACATCTACACCGCGGAGGCACAGCTCCGCGGCATCACGAAGTACTCACGGTAGGTGAATCGTAGGGCCCGGCTTCAGCCGGCCCTAATACTTCAGCACCGAGAAAACGTTCTCACCGGGAAGCTTCGCCTTCCCGTCGAGGAACGTGAGCTCGATCAGAAACGCCAACCCCTTCAGCTCTCCCCCGAGCTGCCGCACGAGCCGCGTCGCTGCCGCCGCCGTTCCTCCCGTCGCCAGCACATCGTCCACGATGAGCACACGCTGACCCTTTTCGATCGCGTCGGCGTGGATCTCGAGGGCGTCCTTGCCGTATTCCAGGTCGTAGATCTCCTTGAGCGTTTTCGCGGGGAGCTTGCCGGGCTTGCGCATCGGCACGAACCCCGCGCCGATGCGCTGGGCGACGGCGGAACCGAGGATGAAGCCACGGCTTTCGATGCCGACGACGGTGTGAATGCCGGCACTGGAGTACGGCGCCGCAATCGAGTCGATAGTCACCTGCAGCCCGTTTGGATCCTTGAGCAGCGTCGTGATGTCGAAGAAGTTGATGCCGGGCTTCGGAAAGTCCGGGACGCTGCGAATCATCTGCTTGAGATCGATCGTCAACATGAAATCCTTTAAACCGCGACGGTCCCGAAGATCGCGAAGGTCACAATCATCTGATAGAAAACCCGCGAAATGCTCCGCTTGCCTCTTCGTCGACGATGGTGACGCGATCGACGCGGGCCCGCGGTGGCCCGCGGCGCAGCGCCTGCTCCACCCGGGTGACCGCGTCCTGGTCGCCCTCGACGAACGCCTCGACGCGGCCGTCGAGCAGGTTCTTCACCCACCCGGATGCGCCCTCGCGCGTCGCCGCGTCATGGACGAACCAGCGGAACCCTACGCCCTGGACACGTCCACTGATCACGAACCTCCGCGCCACACGCATGTCGAGAAATCGAGATTATAAGTGCAGCCGTACTCGCCGCTTCGTTGTACTTCGTAGCGTACGCCGAGGTCGGCCTTTTGCATAGCTACGCTCGCGCGGGTTTTTTGAGGGCTCTCCCCCATGGCAAGTGTTGGTGAACGGTTACGGCACGCGCGGGAGCAAGCGGGACTGACGCTGTCCGACGTGGCGGCGCGTACCAAGATTCAACGCTGGATTCTCGAGGACATCGAGCGTGACGATCTCTCGCGCGTACCAGGCGGCGTGTTCGTCCGCGGGTATTTGACGTCTTTCGCGCGCGTCGTCGGCATCGATGCCGAACCGCTCTGGGCGGATTATCGCGCGGCGACGCAGACGGTCGAGCCGGCCCCGGTAGTCGAGCGCGCGGAGGTTCCAATCGTCAGCCGCTGGACGATCGTTCGAGTCGCCGCGATCGTGCTCATTGCGGCCGTGATGTGGATGAACGCGCCGCACAGGAGATCCGACAAAGTGTCCGTCGCGGTCGCACCGGCTCCAGAGGCTGCGCCTAAGGCGGCCGCAACGGCGCCGGCGGTTGTGCCCGTCATCGCGACGACGGGATCGACGGCCGAGCCGCCGAAAGCGATCGACACTCGACCATCAGATGCGACCAGCGCGGCGCTTGTCGTGCAGGTCCACGCCAACGGCGAATGCTGGATCGACGCGAGCGCGGACGGCGAGCAGAAGGCCTACCGCCTGCTGATGCCGGGCGAGGAGCTTCGTCTCGAAGGCGCCAAGGAAATCCGGATGCTCGTGGGCGACGCCGCGGCCGTCACCTATTCGATCAACGGCAAACCTGGCCGTGCCCTCGGCGCCTCCGGCATCGTCCGCGAGATCGTCGTCCCCGCAATCGGGTATGAGTCGTTGATCCAGCCGGCGGCGGGATAGCCGCTCACATCACATTCGACTCACCGCTGACAGATTTCGTAGCCGCCCATGCCGGTGGCCCCCTTGCATATTGCTCAGCCGAGGGGGTTGCCGCATGGCGACTGTCGGCGAACAGCTACGACGGCGGCGCGAGCAGGCGGGCATGACGCTTTCCGAGGTTGCCGCCCACACGAAGATCCCCCGGTGGATTCTGTCCGACGTGGAGCGCGGGGATTTGGCGCGGATTCCTGGCGGCGTATACATCCGCGGCTATATCACGTCGTTCGCGCGCGCTCTCAACCTCGATGGCGAGAAGCTGTGGACGGAATATCTCGCCGAGTCGAACTCCATCCCCGAGCCGGTCTCCCCTTCCCCTCCGCCGGTTACAGATTCGACGATTCCACGCTGGAGTTTTGTAAGTGCCGGCGCGATCGTTCTCGTCGCCGGCACCTTCGCCTACTACGCAACTCGTCACCACGCCGACGCGGTCGTTCCGCCGTCTGAGCCGCAGCCCGTGGCAACGACCGAGGTCGAACGCGCGCCCACAGCGAGCGAGCCCATTGCTGAGCCGGTGGTCGCCGTCGACGCACCCGCGCCGGAACCG
>Ga0310810_10000242_pt1 | contig 55740 bp, 50 predicted proteins | sample NCmetagenome_FD_207641 | JGI IMG/M metagenome (GOLD analysis project Ga0310810, IMG submission 207641) | Soil microbial communities from experimental microcosm in Duke University, North Carolina, United States - NC | ecosystem: Engineered > Artificial ecosystem > Soil microcosm > Unclassified ...
CCGAAAGAGGAGCCCGGGATGAAGGTTCTCCGTGCGCTGGATATTGAGAGCGGGAAGGTCATGTGGGAGAAGCCGCAAATCGGACCCACCGAGGGCAAGCGGTGCACGGGAGTGCTCGGGACGGCGGGCGGGTTGATACTCTATGGCGACCCCAGCGGGGATTTTGTGGCAGTTGATGAACGAGATGGTAAGACCTTGTGGCATTTTCCTACCAACGGGGAAAACAAGGCCTCTCCCATGACCTTCATGGTTGACGGAAAACAATTTATAGCGGTAGCGATCGGTCCGAATATCGTTTGTTTTGGCTTGCCGTAGGGGAAACCGCAACGTCAAAGTTTCAGGCCATCCACACCGCGTCGGTGGAACCAGTCCTCGTTCCGCGTCGTATTTTTCCTGCATTCGTTATCATTGAAGCTCTATGCGAATTTTGGTGATTGGCTCGGGCGGGCGCGAGCATGCGCTTGCGTGGAGGCTGAGCCAGAGTCCCGGCGTGCAGGTGTATGCGGCGCCGGGGAATCCGGGGATGGCGCGGTGCGGGGAATGCATTCCGGCGGGTGACGGATCGCCCAGGACGCTGCTCGCCGTGGCGGAATCGGTGAATGCGGAGCTCACCGTGGTGGGGCCGGAGGCGCCGCTCGTGGCAGGTGTTGTGGATACGTTCCGCTCGGCGGGGCGGGCGATCGTCGGCCCGACGGCCGAGAATGCTCGCCTCGAAGGCAGTAAGATTTTCGCGAAAGATTTTTTCCGGCAGTATCGGATTCCGACAGCGGAGTTTGTTTCGGTAGAAACGAGCGACGACGCCAGAAAGGCGCTCGACCGCTTCCGGTTTCCGGTGGTGATCAAAGCCGACGGGCTCGCGGCCGGCAAAGGCGTAGTGATCGCGGAGGATCGCGCACAGGCCGCGCACGCGCTCGAGACACTAGGCGAGCGGCTGGTAATCGAAGAATTTCTGGAAGGCGAAGAGGTCAGCTTCATTGCGCTGTGCGACGGGCGCGACATTCTGCCGTTTGCTCCCACGCAAGACCACAAGCGCGTGAACGATGGCGATACCGGACCGAACACGGGCGGCATGGGCGCCTACTGCGATTCACGCATTTTGACCGAAGCGCAGACGGAGAAGATTCTGGACACGATCATGCGGCCCACGGTCGAAGCTACCGGCTTCACTGGTTTTCTCTACGCCGGCCTGATCATGACCGCCGATGGCCCCAAGGTCCTCGAATTCAACGTGCGCCTGGGCGATCCGGAGACGCAGCCGCTGATGTACCGCATGTCGAACGACCTGGCGCCAGTTCTTGCGGCGGCCGCGCGCGGCGAGCTGGGGCGGCATTCGTTTGCATGGAAGCGGGGGGCGTCGGTGTGCGTGGTTCTGGCGTCGCGCGGTTATCCGGGCTCTTATCGCACCGGAGTATCGATTCGCGGCATCGAGGACGCTGAAGCCACCGGCGCAACCGTATTTCACGCAGGGACCCGTCTCGGACCCGGTGGACTCGAGACGACGGGGGGGCGCGTTCTGGGCGTTACCGCGGGGGGCCGGGACTTGGGAGGCGCCATCGAAAAAGCGTATGAAGCCGCCCACAAGATCCGTTTCGACGGCATGCACTATCGCACCGATATTGGAAGCAAAGGCCTTGAACGCTACAATATAGGTGTTCCGGGCACGTAGCTCAGATGGATAGAGCGGTCGCCTCCTAAGCGACAGGTCGGCAGTTCGAATCTGCCCGTGCCTACCATGCCTTACAACGCTCGGCGGGTTTTGCGCGTCTACATAAGAGTGAGGTACTTCGCATCCATTACGCTCCTGTCCACACTGGCGGTGACGGGTTTTGCGGCCGATCCGGCGACGGACCGGCTCCTGAAGCAGGTGGAAGACCGCTACAACAAGGTAGCGACGCTCCAGGTGCGGTTCGCTGAAACGTACGGTGGGTCCGGACGGCCGGCGCGGACCGAGGCGGGCGTTCTTTATCTGCGCAAGCCGGGCCGGATGCGGTGGGATTACACGTCGCCGGCGGGAAAGCTGTTCATCTCGGACGGCAAGAGCGTGTTTCTTTACCTGCCCAGCTCGAATAGCGTGAAGAAAATGAAGCTCAAGGACACCGAAGACATGCGCGCGCCGCTCGCGTTTCTGCTGGGAAAGCTGAATTTCGAAAAAGAATTCCGGAACATACAGGCGCGGCCCCAGGGCAACGAGACGGTGATCACGGCCGAGCCGAAGTCGGACAACCTGCCATATTCCAAAGTTGAATTCACAGTAGCGCCTACCTTCGAAATTCACAAGCTGCAGGTGACGAACCTGGATCAAACGACGCTGGAATTCGTTTTCGACACCGAGAAGCTGAACCCGCCGCTCGCGAATAGTCTGTTTCAATTCCAGGCGCCGCCGGGGGCGGAAGTGGTCAACGAGGGCGGGGGCGGGCAGGATTAAGTTTCAGATGCCGCTACGTTTTACGTGCCAGGAAACCAATGTCTGACTGGGTCTTGAAATACGCCGACGCGCGCGGTGAGATTCACCAGCAGGTAGCGCAAGCTGTGTCCGAGCAGGAAGTGCGCGACCGTTTCGCGCAGCAGGGATTCCTGATCTATTCGATCCGGCCGCGGCGGACGGCGCGCGGGCTGTCCACCGAAGTCTCTCTGCTCGGGCGGCGCAAGAAACTCAATCTCGAAAAATTCCTCATCTTCAACCAGCAGTTCGTTACGCTGATCCGCGCCGGATTGCCGATTTTGAAAGGGCTCGATCTGCTAGCGGACCGGCTCACCGATCCGAAACTTGGCGCGTATATCAAATCAGTTCGCGATGAAGTGCGCAAGGGCACGCTGCTCTCAGAGGCCTTTCGCATGCAGGGCGTTTTTCCTAAGATCTATGTGACCTCGGTGATGGCAGGCGAGAAGAGCGGCAGCCTGAGCGAGGTGCTGGACCGCTACATCTCATACCAAAAACTGGCGCTGGCGGTGCGCAAGAAGATTCTGGTTTCGCTGCTCTATCCGGCTGTGTTGATTTTTCTGGTGCTGTGCCTGATCGTCTTCCTTGTCACGTTCGTGGTGCCGAACTTCGCGCAACTTTACTCCAGCATGTCGGCGACCCTGCCTGCCATTACGCAGGTGCTGATTGCGGTGGGCACGACGGCGCGCAATTACGTGCTGTTGTTCTTCGCGGCGCTGGTGGGAGCCGGCTTTCTGTTCGCCTGGTGGTCGCGCAAGGAATCGGCCAAAGAAAAGCTGGATGCGGTGAAGATGCATACGCCGGTTCTGGGCGATATCTGGCTGAAGTACCAGGTGGCGCAATTTTCGCGGGTGTTGAGCACACTGCTCACGGGCGGCATTCCGCTGGTGCAAGGACTGGAGACGGCGGCGGATTCCCTCGGCACGGCCTTATTGCGGCGCACGCTCATGAAAGCCGGCAAATTGGTGCGGGAAGGGCAGGCGCTCTCGGGTTCGCTGACTGCGACAGGCGTTTTTCCGCCGCTGGCGATCGACATGATAGAGGTCGGCGAATCAACGGGCGCGCTGCCAGTGATGCTGACCAGCGTGGCGGAATTCTACGAAGACGACGTGAACACCAAAATGACGGCGGCGCTTTCGCTGATTGAGCCTGCGATCATGATCTTCATGGGGATCTTCGTGGCGTTCGTGCTGATCGCTCTGTATATGCCGATATTCTCGCTGGCTGATACGATTCATTAAAAGCAGGTGTCAGATGCCAGGTGTTAGGTGCCAGCATTCATCCAGCCTTGCTGAAGCGGACGACCGAATCGGAACTTTCCGTCTCTCCAGCGTGTATTAAACTGAAAGTCTTAATACTAATCATCGCGGGAGGAAACACTTATGACTTATTACGGAGCCAAAGATCTGGCGGACAGTTTTCGCACGGTGAGGAAGAATACCATCCTCGTTGCGGAGGAAATTCCCGAGGACAAGTATAGTTTCCAGGCGGCGCCGGAGACGCGCACGGTGGCGCAGACGTTATATCATGTCGCGGCAGCGCCGAAATTGCAGCAACAGATTCATGCCACTGAGCGCCGCACTACGCTCGAAGGGTTCGACTTCCCGGCGGTGATGCGTCGTTTGATCGCCGAGGAGCAGACGCCGCGCAGTAAGGCGCAGATCATTGCGCTGCTGCGTGAGGATGGAGAACGCTGGGCCGCCTGGATGGAGCAGCTCTCTGACAGCTTTCTCGCCGAGCGCGTGCAGTATCCGGCCGGCATGACGCCCGCCAGCAAGACCCGCTTCGAGATGATCCTTGGCGTGAAAGAACACGAGATGCATCACCGCGCGCAACTCATGACGATCGAGCGGATGCTGGGGATCGTGCCGCACCTGACGCGCCAGATGCAGGAGCGTATGGCGGCGATCACTGGCGGCAGGGCGACAGCGACCTCGTAACCACCGCGCAGGACGATATGTCCGTCTGGCTCCCGTGCCGACGCAGTTTCAGCGGCAAGCGGCGCTTCGTTATAATCGATTGCAATCTCCGGGTGTGGCGCGACTCAGGTCTGCGCGAGTGCGTCGATCGGCCGCCACTGCGTCACGTTCGGCGATAGAATCCTGGAGGAGGCAAAAAGCATGGCAGACAAACGAACCATTCTCGTTACAGGCGCGACTGGCGCGCAGGGCGGAGGGGTTGCGCGCCATTTGCTCCGGGGCGGACAATTTCGGGTCCGGTGTCTGACCCGCAATCCCAATTCGGCGAAGGCCTCAGCGCTGGCGCAGGGCGGGGCGGAGGTCGTCAAGGGCGATCTGGCGGACCGGCGGAGCCTCGAGACCGCGCTGGCCGGCTGCTACGGGTGCTTCGGCGTCACGAATTTTTGGGAGCACTTCGCCGGGGAGCGGCAACAAGGGCGCAACCTGGTTGAGGCAGTGAAATCGGCCGGGGTGGAGCACTTCGTGTTCAGCACGCTACCGAGCGCAAAAGAAATCACCAAGGGCGCGATCGAAGTGCCGCACCTCGACATCAAAGCGGATGTGGAGAAATACGCTCGGGAGCTGCGGCCCGGCGCCACGTTTGTGAATGTGGCGTTCTACTTTGAAAATTTCCTGACATTCTTTCCGCCGCAGAGACAGGCGGACGGCACGCAGGCATTTGGCTTCCCGCAGGGCGATACGCCGCTCGCGGGAGTTGCCGTGGAGGATACGGGCGGAGTAGTGACCGCGATTTTTGGCCGGCCCGGCGAATTTCGAGATCGTACGGTGGGGGTCGTGGGCGACGATCTTCCCGGGAAGAAATATGCGGAGATCATGTCGCGCGTGCTGGGTCAGAAGGTGGTCTATAACCACATTCCGAGAGAAACCTACGCGGCACTTGGATTTCCCGGTGCGCAAGAACTAGGGGATATGTTCGAGTTCAATCGCCTGCACATTCCGGAGCGCCGGGCAGACATGGCCGAAAGCCGTGCGTTGTATCCGGGCATGCAATCGTTCGAACAGTGGATGACGGCGAGCAAACCGCGGTTCGAGGCTGTCACCGCGAAGGCGTAGCTGATCTGGCGAAAGCCGAACTCGGCAGGCGCCTCGATCAGGGTCGTATACTGGGCGCTAATGCTTTCCGCATTGAAGCGCAGGGAATTCCTGAAGCTGGCTGCCGCGGCGCCGCTGGCAGCGCAGTCCAATCCGATTAAGCTCAAGGCCGGCACGGCGAAAATCGACATTACGCCGGACCGGCCGCGGATTTGCGCGAGTGGCGACAAGCCCGATCCGCCGGCTGCGTACGCGCGGCTGCATTCGCGCGTGCTGACGCTGTTTGACGGCACGCGGCGCATCGTCATCGTCAACTACGATCTCAATTGTCTGGACGTGGCCACGCCAATTCTGCGCGATCGCGTCGAGAGGGAACTGGGCATCCCGCCGGCGTACCTGGTGCTGCTGGCCACGCACAATCATCAGGGACCGATTCAGATAGCCGCCGACAATTTCGATTACGGACGGGAGCTAGCCGAGAAAATCTTGGCAGGCATCCATCAAGCCATGGCCAGTGAAGACGGCGACGCCGAGCTGCTTTTCGGCAATGGCTACGGGTACTTCACGCGAGCGCAGCGCAGCTATCCGCCCGATTATGAACTGCAATTACTAAAGGTGATGCGCGGCGGCAAGGTGGCGGCGCTGCTATTCAATTATCCGACGCACCCGCAGCTCGGGCCACGCAAACTATACGGCGCCTCGCATCCGGGTTTTGCCATGGAGGATCTCGAGGCGAGGTATCCCGGAGCCGTAGCGATTTATGCGGATGCCTGCGGGGGCAATCAGTACACGCTGGCGCCCGAGGGCACTACTGATTTTCTGGCCGCATGCAAAGCGCGTGGGCACGAACTGGCCCAGGCGGCGGCCGCTGTTGCCGGGGGTAAGCTGCAGGACGTTACCGGGCCAATCGAGAGCCGGATGCAGCTTGTCGATTTGCCGCTGGCTGAGCCCCTTCCTTATAAGGAAGCTCTGGAGCTGGCGCGCAATGTGCCGATGGACATCGGACTTAAAGCCTTCCCGGATCCGCGCCGTGATACTAACTGGGTTCGCGGGCTCGTGAAGCACTATAAGGATGGCACTCCATTTCCGAAGCGCATTTCGGAATACATCTGTACCGACGAGGAGTTCCTGGTGAGACAGCTTGAGACGCCGCGCAAGTATCCGTGCCGGTTCGTCGAAGTGCTGGGCGCGCAGATAGGGTTTCTGACTTTCCTGGCCATTCAGGGCGAGCCGTTGGCGCAGATCGGCATGCGCATCAAAGAAGTGCTACGGCAGCGAGGGCCGGCGATGGTGTTCGGCTACTTCGCCGAGCACAATCTCTACATTCCGACGCGCGAGAATGTTCGGCTGGACCTCTATCAATCGCAAGCGTTGCGCGTGCAGTACACGTGCCCGGTGGGCTGGTCTCTGGAGGTAGAGGATGAAATCCTCAAAGGCGCCCTGGCGGTGGTGGGGGCAAAGCCGTGGATCGATCCGCGGGAGCAACGCTCTTATCCCATGCGGCGCCAACCAGGTTAGCTCGAGTTATCAATCGACTGACAGAGACAATCTACGTTTGTTAACATGTTACTAACTACCCGCGTATATATTCCACAGGCATGTAATCATTTATAATTGACCCCCAAGAAACGCATTTTGTACAATTGCAGATAGGTTATCAACTGAGGCATCTAACCTGGTCTGGAGCGGGCATGGGATTTGAGGTCGGCAAGACAGTCGCGGGATACGAGATCGTCGAGGTCTTAGGAAGCTCCAAACTGGGTGTCGCGTACAAAGTTAGAAATGTTTTCGCACAGCGCTTCGAAATTCTGAAGATTTTGCCCAAGGGCGGGCAGGATAACGAAGAACAGACGGCGCGGTTTCTCCGGGAAATCAAGGTGCATGCGCGGCTGGTCCATCCGCACATTGTGACGTTCTACAATGCGCGGGAGATCGAGGGTCAGTTGGTAATGACGACCGAGTACGTTTCCGGCATCACCGTGGCCGAGCGCCTGGAAGTCGGTCCGATCGCATGGAAAGATGCCGTGAAGTACGCATGCCACGCACTTTCGGCACTTGAGTGCGCACATGACAACGCCATCATTCACCGCGGCCTTACAGCTGCCAGCCTGGTGATCACGACCGAGGGGATCGTGCGGTTGAGCGGGTTTGGTCTTGCGAAATCGATCGGCGATCCGCAACTCACCGCAGTGGGAACGGTGGTAGGCGCGCTTCGCTATATCTCACCGGAACAGGTACAGGGCACTGCGCTCGATGCACGGTGCGACATTTACTCGCTGGGCGTTGTGGTCTACGAAATGCTGACAGGTAAGCTGCCGTTCGAAGGCAAAGGGCAGTTTGAAATCATGCTGGCGCACGTGAATACGGCGCCGACGCATCCAAGCGATGTGAATGCGGAGGTCGCACGCGAAGTGGGTGACATCGTATTGAAAGCTTTGGCGAAGGAACCGGCACAGCGTTTTCAAACCGCGCGGGAATTTCGCGCGGCGCTCGAGCCAGTGAGCGGAGAGTGCGGTCAGGATGCGGCATTCGCCAGCGTGGGAGCTGGCGTACTTGCGGTTCCCGTTGAGTGCACGGTGGGGCAAACATCGAATGGCAGCCAGTCTGCATCCCAGCTCGCCTTTCCGTGGCAGGAAAACCCCGGGCGGCCGGCCGCCGCAGAGGCATTCACGGCAATGCCATCATCGGTTCCGGTCAACGCGCTCGAAGCCGCTCCAGCGGAAGGGGCGTCGATTTTCGGTGACACTTTTGCTTCGAAATTGGGGATATCATTCGCGGCTTGCATCATAACCCTCATCGTCGGATCCATTGCTTTGCTTGCGATACTGGCGGTCACTAAGCCGTAGAGAGTTGAGGAACCAGTTGGCGCCTGGGGCCGAGAAGTAAGGATGGTAAGCGCTGGATGAGTTTCGGCATCGGGGATACGGTCGGCACTTACAAGATCGTCGCGGCGATTGGCGCCGGAGGCATGGGCGAAGTCTTCCGGGTCGAGCACGTGGTGACCAATCGCGTGGAAGCCATGAAGATCCTGGCGGCCGCGGCATCGAGCTCGCCGGAGCAGGATCAGCGGTTCTTGCGTGAGATTCAGGTCCAGGCCAGCTTAAGCCACCCCAACATCGCTGCCGTCCACAATGCTTTTTGGGACAACGGGCACTTGGTCATGATCATGGAGCTGATCCAAGGCGCTTCGTTACGCACGTTGCTCGAGGGCGCCAGAATTCCACTCACAACGGCAATTGACTATGCATGCCAGGCGCTGGCCGCGCTCGATTACGCCCATTCGCATGGTGTAGTGCATCGGGATATCTCGCCAGCGAACATGATCATTACGGATGACGGCATTTTGAAGCTGACGGATTTCGGCCTGGCCAAATCTCTCAAGGACATCCGTCTCACGCAGACCGGCGCACTTGTAGGATCCCTGTACTACACATCCCCGGAGCAGGTGCGGGGCGAGTCGAATCTCGATGCCCGATCCGATATTTATTCGGTGGGCGCCGTGTTGTATGAGATGGCCACCGGCATTAAGCTCTTCACTTCCGCCAATCCGTTTACATTGATGCTGGCGCATGTAGAGCAACCTCCACGGCGCCCGAGCGAACTGGATCCGGCCTTACCCGCACTGGTAGATGCAACTCTGCTCAAGGCGCTCGAAAAAGATCCGGAGAACCGCTTCCAATCGGCTCAGGTATTCCGTTGTGCGCTCGAAAGCGTAAGAGATGTGGGACGCTTCTATACCGTGCACACGGCGCTGGAAGCGGGCCATGCGGGCAACCGCCCTGCGGCGCCGGAGCAGACAACGATGAGCCGCCCACAGGAACCGGCGCTACGTTTGCCTGCGAACCTAATCCCGTTGGCAATTCGCCGCTCACCTCCGGCGAAGGCGGCGGCAGTATTGGTGTGCGCACTTTTGCTGTCCTATGTGTGGGTGAACGCGTTCCCAGGATCAAATACGCAGGCGGGTCTGCCGGATTTCGCCGCTCTTCCCGTCACCTGGCCCGCCAACCTGATCCCTATCCAGCCATTGACTCTCGCGGGAGCTCACACGCAGGTACCGCGACCGGCAATGCGAAGAAGGGGCAATGCGATCATGGTAACGGACGAAAACGGCGTGCGGCGGGGAATTCGTTCTGGACCCAAGAACCCCTTCGTTCGCGCCATGGATCATATTGTGCACCCTTTCCGTCACAATCGGGATGCGGATCGTTCAACCACATCCGCCAAAGTATCCACGGGACTAAGGGATAACTAAGTTCATAACTCAGCAAATAACTTAAGTTGGTATTCGATTTATAGGTTATCTCGGCTCTTCTTTGTATAATTGAGACAGGAGTCAGTCGAGAAAGTGCGATGTCTCTATTGTGGTGAAACCTCGTGGCGGCCATTCCGCTGGATGGTGGACGGCGAATTTTGCAGCGGTGAGCACCGCCGGTCATACCACGAGCGCCTGCGGAAGGTAGCCGCCGACTTGGCTGAATGCCAAAGTGCGCCGGCCAAAGCCGTATGTCCAGCCGACAGTGCGGTAGTAATTGAGGGGCCAAGCGCGCAGCTCGAGCCCACTGCGGGAGTGTGCGGCCAGTTGTTGCCAAACGAAGCCCCCGCGATGCTGGCGGCCTCTTCAGACTACGAGGGGATGGCGCTGGCGAATGAGAATGCCTCTGACGCGCTATTGCAGGCCGATTTTCATCCCGTGGGTTTGCGGTCGCAGAGCCTGCTCCCGCTCTGGATCAACGACGATCAATCCGGCAGTGACACCTGGCAATCGCTGCCGGTGGTTTCGGCGGCAGGTCGAACGTTGCCCGTCGGGTCGTCGTCCGGGATGCTCCCGGCCGGATTCGAGAATCACGCACAAATCAAGCGCTGGGGTCTGAGGATCAAGTTTCCGAAAGTCTGACCGGAACCGCACTGCCCAAGTTCCCGCGGACCGTTGGGCTGTGGTCACATCGGCGCCAAGGAGCATGGCCGGTGTACGGTTGAGCCCGGCGGGCATACATGTGCCATCCGCGTTGGTATGTTCGGATGACGTGCATAAAGGTAAGCCAGATCCGGAACCGTATCTGCATGCTGCCGGCTTGCTCGGGGTAGCGCCGGAGCAGTGCCTAGTGTTCGAAGATGCGCCGGCAGGCATCGAGTCAGCCCGCTCGGCCGGAATGAAGGTTGTGGGCTTGACCACAACCTTTCCGCCGGAATGGCTGGGCGCGCACATTTGTTTCGCAGATTTTGCGGAAATATCGGTGGACCAGGTTGCAGCGGCGAGCGGGGTTTTGCGCATATCGTTGCCCTAGCCGACCTGCTATTTGGTGAAACCCCCTATTAGGGGGGAATTCCCCTCGTCTTCACTTTGGTCTATAATTGCGGTCGCGATTTTGCGCGTTCTCCGCATAAAGCGTCACGTGTCGGTTCCGTGCAAGGTGGCGCTGAATCAGCCATGCCTCGGTCCCAGCACTGGAGAATAAGACTCATCATTCTCGCGTTTATTGCTATAGCCTTGCCGTTTTTCACCAACGAAGTTTTCGGAAATCCTTCGGATCACGAGGAAAGCTCGTGGTATTGGCAGATCCTCAACCGCCATTTCTGGTATCGGAAGTTCGCTCCCGGCGGCCCCCACAAAACTCGTATTGACGAAGTCAAGATCGTCTCGATTGTCCGCAATGTCGAGCCAGGCTCGGTCTTGGGAGAGAACCGCTGTAGCCATCGGGCATTCATGGCGAAACTTCTTCAGAAGCTCGCAAAGGCGGGTCCGCGGCTGATCGTCATCGACAAGTGGTATGGTCGCATCCCGCCAGGCGTCTGCGCAGCTCACAACGATGGCACGGTCCCGTTGAAGAAGGCGATTCAAAGTGTCTCGTCCCGGGCGCCCCTGATTATTGCAGCGGCGTCATACAATGCCGGCGATGTGCAACAGATTTGCCCGGCTCTAATGCCGGGCGCCTTGAAGCCGGGGGAGCTGGTCCTGGCGGAATACGAGGGTTTGGACGCGGGTGCTCCGCCAGGGCGTGTGAGTTATGGGCTCGCACGAGTGAATCGGGATAACCGTAAAATTCCTCTGGGATGGCTGGTCTTTGGGGAGTGCTCACAGGTCGGGCACCAGCGCCCAGAGATGTGGCCAACGCTGTCCATGGCCGCCGCCATAGCGCTCGATCCCAACATCATGGAGGAGCATAACCTCGCGCAGCTCCAGCGGGATGTGACTCATCCGTATACCAAGCTGGTGCCCGAAGGCACGTTTGAATATGTCTCGGCAATTCGGCTTGTCTGCAATGAAGCCGCCGTCAACTTCGATTGGATGCGTTGCGCCGACAACGAGGGGGATGCCAATGCGCTGGCAGCGCTCGCGCATAAAGTTGTGATCGTCGGGGAGACCTGGAACGACCTGCAAATCACGGACGTGGGCACAATGACGGGCGCGACCTTGCAGGCCAACTACATAGCTTCGCTGCTCGACGAAAGCATATTGCGGCCTGTTCCAAGATCACTGGACTACGCCGCCAGCACTCTTTGGCTGGTCGTGATTGTCTGGATTTTTTATGGATGGAAACCGGCGCTCCCCGAGCTTGCGGCCGTCGTGAGCCTGTTCGTGACATTCGTTCTGGGCGTTGGCTGCACGTCGGTGATTGCGAAGCAATGGGGCATCTTCGCGGACGTGGTGCCCCCGACGCTTCTGGAGATCGTTGGGCTCTATCTCGCGCGAAGAATCGACCTGCTGAATTCCAATGAGGTTTGACATAGGAGGCGAGCAATGAAATCGAACCGTACAATCCTGGCGATTGCCCTCAATATCGCCACGTGCGCGGGAGTGTTGTTGACCGCGCCAGCGATAAGCGCCCAGGAAGAAAAAGCCACCGCATCAACGAGCGCTACCAAAGATGATTCGGGTAAACAGGCGGCTACCTCAGGCAAGGTTGCCGCCCTGCCCAGTTACCGAACCGATACAGCCCAGGCGCGGCAGACCGAGTCGAAGAAGGAAGACAAGAAGAAGACCAAGAGAGCCAAGAAATCCAAGAAGGACAATGCTGGCACCGAAGCGGGAACGAGCGGCAAAAAATGAAGGCCTAAACCCGATCGCCGACCGGCGTCGCGAGCGCGAATCGTCTTCCAGTGGGTAATCGACGAACCAAAGTTGCTCCGCCGCAGTTTCCCGCTGCAAACCCAAATTACCACTGGCACGTCTATACTAAGCATCATGATTTCGACGGCTGGTAGGCTCGGCATCGCTCTCAGTTTGGCGTCGGCACTTTTGGCGCAGACGCCGCAGGAAGGCGCTTCGTCCAAAGCGAAGAAATCGGAATCGGCGGCTCTCAAGGCCGCGCCGCTCACCGGGCTTCCCTATTCGCCAAGCCTCGACACGAACGCCATGGATCGTTCCGTCAACCCTTGCGTGGATTTCTACCATTACGCGTGCGGCGGATGGATTAAGAAGAATCCGATTCCGCCGGATCAGCCGCGCTGGGACGTCTACAGCAAGCTGCAATATGAAAACGAGATGTTCCTGTGGGGCATTCTCGAAGAGGCGGCTAAGCCGGTGGCGAACCGGAGCGCGGCCCGCCAGAAAATCGGCGACTATTTCCAGGCGTGCATGGACGAAGGAGGCGTCGAGAAAGCCGACACCGCGCCGCTCGGGCCGGCGCTCGATGCCATCGCGCACCTAAAGTCGCTCCACGATCTTTCGGAACTCACGGCGCGCGAGCATCTGGACGGCGTCAGAACTCTTTTCGGATTCGGATCAAACCAGGATTTCGAAGATTCCAGCCGCGTAATCGCATTTGCCACCGCCGGCGGGTTGGGGCTTCCCGACCGCGACTACTACGTGAAAGACGACACGAAAATGCGGGAGATCCGCGAAAAATATATAGCGCATGTGGGCCGCATGTTCACGCTGCTGGGCGACGACGCCAAGACCGCGGCGGCTGAGGCGCAGGCCGTGATGGCGATCGAGACGGCGCTGGCAAAGGCTTCCCTGACGCGCGTAGAGCAGCGCGATCCCTACAAGCTGTTCCACAAACTGCCGCTGGCACAACTGAAGACGCTGACGCCTTCGCTCGACTGGGACCGCTATCTGGCGACGGCGGGCACTACGGAAATTGCAATGGTGAATGTTGCGGAACCCGAGTTTTATAAAGAACTGGAGCGCCAATTGACGTCGCAGAGTCTCGCCAATTGGAAGGCATACCTGCGCTGGCACGTGGCGCATTCCAGGGCGCCGTATCTTTCGTCGCGTTTCTTCAACGAGAATTTCGCATTCTACGGGAAGACCCTGCGTGGTATTGACGAGCTGCAGCCGCGTTGGAAGCGCTGCGTCCAGTACGTGGACCGCGATCTGGGTGAGGCTTTGGGACAAGTTTTCGTCGAGAAGACCTTTGGGCCGGCGGTGAAGGCGAAGGCAGTCGAAATGACGAAGCAGATCGAGAAGGCGATGGAGGATGAGATCCGCGGCCTTCCCTGGATGGGCGCAGAGACCAAGCAGCAGGCGCTCGCCAAGCTGCACTCCATGGTCAACAAGATCGGCTATCCGGACAAATGGCGCGATTACAGCTCGCTCCGTGTCGAGCGCGGCGATTTTCTGGGCAATGTGAACCGCGCGGCTGTCTTCGAAGCGCGTCGCGATCTGGCAAAGATCGGCAAGCCCGTCGACCGCGGCGAATGGCAAATGACTCCGCCGACGGTGAACGCCTATTACGACGGGCAGTTGAATGACATCAATTTTCCAGCCGGCGTCCTGCAGCCGCCGCTATTCGATTTCAAGCTGGACGATGCGCCCAATTTCGGCAACACCGGCGCCACCATCGGTCATGAGCTGACGCACGGCTTCGATGATGAAGGGCGGCAGTTCGACGCCAGGGGAAATCTGAAGGACTGGTGGACGAAAGACGACGCCCAGGAGTTTGAGAAGCGCGCGGAGTGTGTCGCCGAGCAGTATGCGCACTACACCGTGATCGACGACATCAAGATCAATTCGAAGCTGACGCTGGGCGAAGATGTGGCCGACCTGGGTGGTACGCTGCTGGCGTACATCGCCTGGAAGAATGCGACGCGAGGCGAAACGCTTAGAGCCGCTGATGGTTTCACGCCCGATCAGCGTTTCTTCATCGGCATGGCGCAGTGGGCGTGCGGCAGCGAGCGCGACGAAAACAAGCGCGTGAATGCCGTGACCAATCCGCACTCGCCGGATGAATACCGGATCAACGGCGTGGTGGTGAACCTGCCTGAATTCGGGCAGGCGTTTGCCTGCAAAGTAGGACAGCCAATGGTCAAAGAGAAGGTGTGCCGCGTGTGGTAACTCAATTAACAGGAAGAAATGGCTTCGAATCAAGCTCAGGGAGCATAGCGGGCCACTGATAATCACACAGGCCTTCTACCGGCGCCGAAGGATTAGCGAGAATATTGGATGGATTTCGGGCGAACGGGCGCGTATAATCGAGCCACGTTAGGGAACGACTTAACAGATGTTGCCACGAGTTGCTCGCCTGATGACCGTTGTTTCGAGCCTTTTCGTGCTCCTGGCGTCCGCCGCGGCGATAGATCCTGAACGGGATTTCTCCGGTCTGTGGTATCTCGACGAACAGAAGAGCGATCTAGCTGGCCTGGCGTCGACTGCACCGGCGCAGTTATCAGTCAGTCAGGAAGGCGCCACTATCCGCTGCACGGAATCCGATAAGGATGGAAAGTCCGCCGTGTGGACTTACCACACCGACAGCAGCGTCAGTAAGTATCAGGTTGGAAATGCCCACATGAGTAGTCAGACTAAGTGGGAAGGTGCGGCATTTCTTGTCAACACGATCGTCACAGGGTCTCAGAATTACGTCGTAACGGAACGATGGAAACTATCGCGCGATCATCATACGTTGACGATCCGGCGGCAGATCCAGCATGGCGCCGGCGCGGAGGCGGACGCAGTTCTGGTTTACCGCAACCAGTATCCAAGCGCGTTGAGCCCGGACAAACCCGCCAATCAACAGCCTGCTCCCAACCCTGCCGGTTCGCCGGATGGCGCTGCACCGCAGCCTCCTGCGACCGAAGTTGTGGTTCCCGCTGGAACGAAAGTCCCGCTCACGCTGATCAATAGCCTCAGCACGAAGCATTCGTCGGATGGAGACCGCGTCTATTTGCAGACCTCGTTTCCGATCGTCGTTGATGGCCGGGTTGTGATCCCGCGCGGCAGTTATGTGACCGGCACTGTGACCGAGGCGAAACGCCCGGGGAAGATAAAGGGCAAGGGCGAGATCTTCCTGCGGTTTGATTCGCTTACTCTGACGAACGGCACGACGCGTGACTTTCGCTCGCGGTTGGGAAGTACCGACGCCAGCGAGGGCCAGTTCGATCGCGCGGAAGGCAAGATAAAAGGCGATGGCAGCAAAGGCAAAGACGCCAGGACCGTAGCCACGACCACCGGCGCCGGAGCTTCAGTCGGCGCGATCGCCGGAAGCGCGGCGGGCCACGGTGGGATGGGCGCGGGAATCGGCGCGGCGGCAGGGGCGGCCGCGGGACTCGCCGCGGTGATGCTATCCCGCGGGTCCGATCTGGTGCTGCCCAGGGGCACGTCGTTCGAGATGGTGCTCGACCGGGACGTTCGATATAAGCTGGGCGAACTCCCATAGCTCGCGCCTCGCGCAATCACCTGTTACTGCGCGGTCTTCCCCAGCCGGAAGCAAGCCATTTCGGTGGAGTTGCGCACCAGCAGCAAACCGTTATCGATAGCGGGAATGTTCCACGTGCGGCCTTCGATGGCGGAAAATCGCGCTAGCTCCTGGTGGCTCTCGGGCGTGGCGCGCACCAGCACGACGTCGCCCTGCTCGGTCACGACGATCAGGTGACTGCCCGCCAGTAGGAGTTGCCCATAGCCGTAGCGGCCGCCCTTCCATTTCAACTCGCCGGTCTTGGCGTCGATACATGCCAGGATCGCATCATCCAGACCGTAGATGTAGCCCTGGTAGAGCACCGATGAATTGAACTTGTTCTTCATCCGGTTGTTCTGCCAGACGGGCCGCGCGGCGTAGGCGTCGCCGGTCTTCGCAATCTCGAGCAGGGCGGCGCCAGGACCTTGCGCCGATGAAAGCAGAACATGCGCATCGTCCACCACCACCGGCTGCGAGCAGTTCATATCCATCTGGGCCGGAAACGGAAACTCCCAGAGCTGCTTGCCGTCCTCAACCGTAATCCCGATAGCGCGCTCCCCGCTGATCCAGACAATTTGCCGGCGCCTGGCGAGCGTGGCCAGGATGGGCGAGGTGTAGCCGGCGCGATCGTTGAGCGCGTGCCAGATCGGTTCGCCCGTCAGCCGGTTATAGGCCACGATGCTCCTGCCGTCCGGGCCGCCCGGCGTAACGATGACTTTTTCATCGACAATCAACGGGGAACCGGACATGGCCCAGTGGATGTTCTTGGCGCCGTTATCGGCGAGAATATTCTTCGACCATTTCGGTTTTCCGGTTTCGGCTGAAAGGCAGTACAAATCGCCGTCCGCGCCGAGCGAGTAGACCAGACCCTCGTGATACACCGGCGTGGCCCGCGGCCCCAGTCCGCCGAGGATCTCATCGAATCGCGCCGGGTATGTGAAGGCCCACAGCTCGCGGCCGGTATTCACATCGTACGCCGTAATGGCCTCCCGTTCGCGCCGCTGCTCGATGGTGTAAGCGCGGCCTTCAGCCACGGTGAATGACGCATATCCGGCACCAACGGGCTGCTTCCACAGTCGCGGCAATCCGGACGCGGGCCACGCCGTTTCGATCTCCGTTTGCGCGTAGATGCCCGTGCGGTTGGGTCCGCGGAAGTCTGTCCAGTATGCGGCAGGCTCTGCTTTTTCGCGCGCTTTCATCGCCACGGACGTTGCGGCCGCCGGCGCGCTCGCTACAGGCGCGGGCTCCACACTCTTGGCGATTTCCACCGGCGCAGTTCGGGACGGAGGTTCGGCGCGCTGCCGGGCGCGAGTCGATTCTACCAGTGCATCGTGCCGGGCGCGGCTGGCGAAAGAGATGCCGTACGGTTTCACGTTGCCATCCCAAAGGATGTGCATACCGTAGACATAGAACAGCTCGACAATGGCCACCACGCTGATCGCCAGCGTGCCCGCAAGCCGCCGCAGCACGCCCAGATCGCCGCGCATCCACAACAGCACCAGGGCTAGCGGAGGGAAGATGAAAATGCTGAGCCACAGAGCGAGCCGGCTGCGAAGCATTAGGTTCCTCCAGCGCCAGGCGTCACCCGGCGATTCCGTTCCAGTATAGAGAAACGCCGTCAGTCGTGGCTAAGTTCGCAGCTTGTTTTCCACGCTCCGCACTTTGTCGTCCATGGTCTGTTCGCGGTCGGTGCGCGTGCCGAGTCTGAGATTCGTCGAGATGCGCGGAACTCCCATCGCGTGAATCGCCTCATGGCATCGCTTGATTGCGCCGAAGACCGCGTCCCATTCGCCCTCGATGTTCGTGCCGTATGCGTGAAGTTTGGTCTTCAGCCCAGCCTCGGCCAGAATGCGCTCGCACACCGCCACTTCTCGCGAGACCGAGACGCCGATTCCCATCGGAACCACGCACAAATCAGCGATGACTCTCATTCGTAGCCTCCACTGCTGGTGTAAGACAGCGCTCTCAGTGACCCCGTTGTTCAGAACCCTAATACGGGCTAGTGTACGCGCTTTGCGCGCCGCACGGTTGGGGGTGTCCTAAGATTGCATTGCTGAATTCCAGGTTTATTTGCAGAGGTGCAGTTTCGTACCTGTTCAAGATTGACCTGTATTTCTTTGGCTTTGATGACATGATGGGCTACATGGCTGCGAAGAAGGCTAAGAGAGAACTCGACAAAGAAGCCCTCTCCCGCGTCAAAGAAGAAATGGCGGAGCCCCGCATAGCTCACTCCGCCAAGGGGCAGCTCGCGATGCCGGTCCCCAGCGCCCGCAGGGCTCTGAGGTTTTGTTGGCAGTGGCGCTAACCCCGGCGCCTCCTCGAATTCACAAGCTTGTGTAGGATTCTACCGGCGGTTCGCCGCGCGTGACTCCCCGGCGTCGCTCTCCAGAGAAGGACACGCCAGAGAAGGGCACGCCAGAGAACGGCAGGTCCGATGTACACTGGACGCGTCCCGGAATCTGAACCAACGGTGCCACTGGTGGCGCCGTCGGCGTACACCGGGCGAAAGGCCTTCTATGTCCGGCAAATGCAAACTCCTCGGCTGCCTGGTGCTCGCTCTGAGCGGCATGGCGGCGCAAGACTTTTCCCTGATAAATGGAGACACGGTGGTGTTTTATGGCGACAGCATCACCGACCAGCGCCTCTATACGACCTTTGCCGAAACTTATGTGCTCACGCGTTTTCCGGCGCTGCGCGTCAACTTCGTGCACTCCGGCTGGGGCGGCGACCGCGTCAGCGGCGGTGGCGGCGGTCCCATCGATGTGCGCCTGCGCCGCGACGTGATCGCCTATCGGCCCACCGTGATGACCATCATGCTGGGCATGAATGACGGGCGCTATCGGGCTTTCGACGAGGCCATCTTCCGCGAGTACTCCTCCGGCTATGAGAAGATCATCCGCGATATGAAGGCGGCACTGCCGGATGTGCGCATCACCGCCATTGAGCCCTCTCCCTACGACGATGCCACGCGCGCGCCGACTTTCGCCGGGGGTTACAACGCCGTCCTGGTCCGTTACTCTCAGTTCGTGAAGGAACTGGCCGCGCGCGAGCACCTGGCCGTCGCTGATCTCAACACTCCGGTAATAGCGATGCTCGAAAAGGCGCACGCGCAAAATGCCGCGTTATCGGAGAAGATCATTCCCGACCGCGTCCATCCGGGCCCCGGCGGCCATCTCATCATGGCGGAAGCGCTGCTCAAATCGTGGAACGCGCCGGCTCTGGTGAGCGATGTCACCATCGATGCGCAATCTCGCACCGCAACCCGGACCGAAAACGCTGAAGTCACGGCTGTCGATAATGCCAATGGCCTGCGCTGGCAGGAACGCGAGCGCGCGTTGCCCATGCCCGTCGAGTGGAAGGACGACGCGGTCGCGTTGGCCGTCCGCTCGTCCGACTTTCTCACGGCACTCGATCAGGAGCGGTTGCGCGTGACCGGCCTCGCCAGCGGCAACTACACGTTGAAGATCGATGGCGAGGCCGTGGGCGCGTTCACCGCCGGCCAGTTCAGCGAGGGCGTCAACCTCGCGGAATACGCGACCCCCATGTCAAGGCAGGCCGCCGACGTGCACAAGCTCACGCTCCAGCACAACTCGATCCACTTCGCGCGCTGGCGCATGGTGCAAGTGCCGCTCGACGGGCAGGGTTTCGCGCTCGCTCCGGCCGAGACATCGCTGGATTCCCTAGAAGAGCAAATCGTTGCCGCCCAGCGCATCGCCGCGCAGCCGAGGGTGCATCAGTATGAGGTGGTGCGGGCGCAATAGACGTGGTCTCAGGTGTGGAGGCGGTAGATGGACACTGTTCCCGTTGAAGTCAATGTCCGAACTGCCCGGGTCGGTCTTGACGGCGTAACCCAGGACTGTCACCAGCCCATCCGTGACATCGACAACTGACACTCTTGAAAGATCAATACTATGAATCTGCTTTTTTTGGGGGACGCCGAGGACTCTGGAGTACGCTTCTCGAGGACCCAGCTGTGCAACCAATGGCGTCGCGATATACAGTCGCCATTCTTCAGACTCCTCCCGGTAAAACCAAAATGCCGCCTGGAATTCGAATTTCGCGTCGTCGAGTCCCTCCAAGAGCTTCCTGCCAGCCTCGATGTCCGGTTTTACCAGTGTTGCGTTATCCATTGCATAACTCCGAATTGTGCATTTCGTATGGCTTCGAGGATGGCCGTTGCCTGGGCTTCCCTTCGCTGAGGTCAGGGCGCCGTAACCCGAAAACAAAGGGCGGTATGTTTGAGGCGCGCCTCGGTAAGCTTCGCTTCCATTATCCACGCCGTGAATCCGAACCGTTTGGTCAACGTGATACGATTACGGCACGAATGGCCGAGAGCGGGAAGTTTCGGATCCTGCTGTGTACGTCTCTGCTTATTGCCGCGACTATCGTGGTTGTACCGCGTTTCTTTGTGTTCATGGACACTCCCGTCCTGTTCCTTTGGACCTATTTCTTGGGCGCAATTTGGCTTGCTTTGGCCTTGGCAGGGATCTGGCGGTTTCGCGCGCGCGGCCTGTGGCTCCTTGTCGGATTGCCATTTGTCGCGTTCTGGCCGGTTGCGTTCGCATTACTTGCACGGGCATGTGTGACTAATCCGAATGCGTGCCTGTGACAGTTCAAGCTGATCCACGACTTGCTCGTTCGCTACGCAGCCCACCAGAATTTCCGCCGACCACAGCTCCCATCGCCTACCCGTGCCCCTCGCCCCCGAGCTGCTTCACAAGATCCCCCACAAACGCCCGGGCGTCTCCGAAAAGCATGAGCGTCTTATCCAGGTAATAGAGTTCGTTGTCGATCCCCGCGAATCCGGGGCTCATGCCGCGTTTGATCACCATCACGGTCCGGGCTTTGTCGACATCCAGAATCGGCATGCCATAGATCGGGCTGTGCGGATCGTTGCGCGCGGCGGGGTTGGTCACGTCGTTGGCGCCGATGACCAGCGCCACGTCGGTCTGCGGGAACTCGGGGTTGATGGCGTCCATGTCCAGCAGCTTGTCGTAAGGGATGTCGGCTTCGGCCAGCAGCACGTTCATGTGCCCGGGCATTCGGCCGGCCACCGGATGGATCGCGAATTTCACATCCACACCGCGCTTGGTGAGCGCATCGTAGAGTTCGCGCACCTTGTGCTGGGCCTGTGCCACCGCCATGCCGTAGCCGGGCACGATGACCACCGCGTTGGACGCTCCAAGAATCGCAGCGGCTTCTTCGGCGGTGGCGGTATGGACCGGGCGGGCCTCCTGCGCGCCGGCGGCCGAAACCTGCACCTGGCCGAACGCTCCGAACAGCACGTTGCTGAACGACCGGTTCATGGCCTTCGACATGATCACCGACAAGATGAATCCGGAAGAACCGTCGAGCGCGCCCGCGACGATGAGCAGTTTGCTGTCGATGACAAAACCCATGGCCGCCGCCGAAAGGCCGGCGTAAGAATTGAGCAGTGAGATGACCGTCGGCATGTCTGCGCCGCCGATGGGAATGATCATCAGAACGCCGAACAGCAGCGGGATCACGATCAACAGCGGAAACAGCCGCGTCTCTCCGGGATGCATCACCAGGTAAACCGCCACCGCCACGGCAACCGCCAGCAGCCCCATGTTGACCAGGTTCTGGCCTTTATAAGTGATGGGCCGCTGCGGCAGAATTTCCTGCAATTTCCCCGCGGCCATCAGGCTTCCGGTGAACGTCAGGCTGCCGAGGATCACCTCCATAGAGAGCACCGACATCATAAACTTCGGGACGTCGGGCGCTCGCAAATAGTATTCCGAGGTGCCGACCAGCGCTACGCACAATGCACCGAAAGCATGGCTCAACGCCGTCCGCTGCGGGACCGCCGTCATCTGCACGCGCCCCAGCGGAATGCCGATGATCGTCCCCAGTGTCAGACCAATGACGATCCATTTGTAGTCGACAATCCCCCGGTAAAGCAGTGTCGCCCCGATGGCCAGGATCATGCCGATCTCTCCGGCGAAAACCCCGCGCCGCGCGGTTGCGGGCGCACTCAGCCATTTGAGCGACAGGATGAATAGTATGGCCGAGATCAGGTAAATGATCTCGATGGCCTGCTCGGTCACCAGCGGCGCTGTCATGGTTTTTTGGGTTTGCCGCTGGCTTTGAACATCTTGAGCATGCGGTCGGTGATCATGAAACCGCCGACAAGGTTGCTGGTCGCCGCCACAATGGCGATGGTGCCGAGCGCGGTGGCGAGCCCGCTCTTTGCCTCTCCGACCAGGATGATGGCGCCCACCACCGCGATGGCGTCGAGCGCGTTGGTCAACGACATGAGCGGCGTGTGCAACAGCGGCGACACGCGGTGAATGATCTCGAATCCGACGAAGGCCGCCAGCATGACAACGTACAAGCTGGTGATCAGATCTGACGTCACATTTTTCTCCTGTTGCGTGCTAGGTTTTGCTCTGCATGGTCAGCGCGGGTAGGCCAAAGAATTCCCGCACGCGCGCGTTCACCACTTCGCCAGCTTCGGTGACCAGCGTCTCGCGGAAAATTTCGTCGGCCGGATCAGAGTGGAATTTCCCGTCCCGAAACAAATGGAGCAGGAACGCCGTGATGTTGCGCGCGTACATCTGGCTCGCGTGATAAGGAACGGTGCTGGCCAGGTTGATGGTGCCGATCACGGTCACACCCTGCTCGATCACCACCTCGCCGGGGCGCGACCCCTCGCAGTTGCCGCCGCGCTCCGCTGCCAGATCCACAATCACCGAGCCCGGCGCCATCTTTCCCACCATCTGGCGCGTGATCAGCACCGGCGGCTTCTTGCCAGGTACTACCGCGGCGGTAACCACAATGTCGCTCTCGGCCACCACCTTGCCGAGTAACTCCGACTGGCGCTGATAAAACGTCTCGTCCTGTGCCTTGGCGTAGCCGCGCGAATCCTGCGCGTCCTCGACCTGAATCGGCAGTTCGACAAATCGCCCACCGACGCTATGCACCTGCTCTTTGGCAGCGGGCCGGAGATCGTAGGCTGACGTGACCGCACCCAGCCGCCGTGCTGTGGCGATGGCCTGCAGTCCGGCCACGCCCGCGCCGATCACGAAGACGCGCGCCGGCGTAATGGTCCCCGCCGCCGTCGTCAGCATGGGGAAAAGCCGCGGCAGAGTGTCGGCGGCGAGCACTACGGCTTTGTAGCCGCAGATCGTCGCCATGGACGAGAGCGCGTCCATGCTCTGGGCGCGCGTGGTGCGCGGCATCAACTCAACTGAAAATGACGTTACCCCCGTGGCCGCGACTTCCTGAAGGGTATCGAGCGACCCCAGCGGCCGCAAAAATCCCACCAGAATCTGCCCGCGCCGCAGCAGCGGAAGGTCGCCGGCGCCGGCCTTGTCGTCGGAGCCATAACACAGCACCTGTGCGACAACATCCGCCGATCGAAAAAGCTCGCTCCGCTCCGCGATGATCTTCGCGCCCTTGGCCGCGTAGTCGGCGTCAGGGTAGCCCGCAGCCGATCCGGCTCCCGTTTCGATCTGGACCTCGAAACCAGCCTTCGCCAAGTTGGGGATGACGGCCGGCGCCAGCGCAACCCGCCGCTCTCCCGGAAAAACTTCCCTGGGAACACCGATGATCATAAGCCTCCAGCCCACACGGCTTTGTTCGGACACTGTTCTTTAATTGCGCAGCCCACGTCTCCCCCCTCTACGTATTCTCGCTCTACGGACGGCACGCTGGCACCGCCGATTTTTCAAACGGGCGGGCGTACGGCTTCGCGGTACGATCCAAGGGGAAGGAACGGCCATGGGAGAGACCAGCCAAGCACCCGTTCGTTTTGAAGGCAGCCAGCCGATTTTGCGCATCGAAAACATGCAGGCCAGCCTCCGGTTCTACGTCGACGCCCTGGGTTTTGAGAACGTCCCTTGGGGCACCGATGACTTCACCAGCGTGTCGCGCGACCAGGCCGCCATCTATCTGAGCCGGGGCGATCAGGGACGTGGCGGCGCATGGATCTGGATCGGTGTGGAAGACGTCGAAAAGCTCCACGAGGAGCTGAAAGCTCGCGGTGTAACGATCCGCCTTCCCCCGACCAGCTACCCATGGGCCCTCGAGATGCAAATCGAGGACCCCGACGGCAACGTCCTCCGCCTGGGATCAGAGCCCAGGTGAGCCGGCTGCGGCTGCCTCGGCCCTCAAAACCCCCTTGCACGCCGCCACCCTTTTTTGCGTCAATCAGGTGTAGGCGGAATTGCGGCTCCCCGTTAACTTATGGCCACTGAACGCGTTAAACTCCTGGACCCGGCCACTGAAACCGCCGATGCGAAGACTATCGCGGCGCGCTACCGCTGCGAGTATGTCGATTTGCGCGAAGCCTCCATCGACCACGACCTGTTCCGCTCCATCCCCGTCGATCTGATGTTCCGTTACAACTTCGTGCCCATGCACGCCAAAAACGGAACGCTCGAGATCGCCATGGCCGATCCGCGCAACCTGAATATGATCGACGAGCTGGCGCTGCTGCTCAACCGGAAGCTGCGCATCAAGGTCGCCACCCTCTCACAGATTTCCGAGCTGCTCAAGAAGACCGAGCAATCGCAGCGCGTACTCGAAGAGGTGACCGAGGGTTTCGCCCTCGATGTGGTGGGCGACGAGGAGAACGCCGACGAAACGCTCTCCATCGACAAGCTCACTGCCGCCGATAGCGATATCGCGCCCGTCATCAAGCTGGTCGATACTACGATCTTCAACGCGCTCGAGCGCCGCGCGAGCGATATCCACATCGAGTCGCGCGACCAGGAAGTGGCCATCAAGTACCGCATCGATGGCGTGCTGCACTACGCCATGCCGCCTATCGCCAAGGACTGGCACACCACCATTCTTTCGCGCATCAAGGTCATGAGCGAGCTGGATATCGCCGAGCGGCGTGTGCCGCAGGACGGCCGGTTCCGCGTGCGCTACAAGGGCCGTCTGATCGATTTCCGCGTCTCCATCATGCCCACCATCCACGGCGAAGACGCGGTGCTGCGCGTGCTCGATAAGGAATCGATGAGCGAGAAGTTCGCCAAGCTCTCGCTCGAAGTGGTGGGTTTCTCCGATCACGATCTGGTCAAGTTCCGCCGATACATCATGGAGCCGTACGGCATGGTGCTGGTGACTGGGCCGACGGGATCGGGCAAGACGACTACTCTCTACGCCGCGCTCTCCGAGATCAAGAACGACGAGGACAAGATCATCACCATTGAAGATCCCGTCGAGTACCAGATCAAAGGCATTACGCAGATTCCGGTCAATGAGAAGAAAGGGCTGACTTTCGCGCGCGGGCTGCGCTCCATTCTGCGCCATGACCCGGACAAGATCATGGTGGGCGAAATCCGCGACCAGGAAACCGCGCAGATCGCCATCAATTCAGCTCTCACCGGGCACTTGGTATTCACAACCGTCCACGCCAATAACGTGCTGGACGTGCTGGGCCGCTTCCTGAACATGGGCGTCGAGCCGTACAATTTCGTTTCGGCCTTGAACTGCATCCTGGCGCAGCGCCTGGTGCGCGTGATCTGCGAATTCTGCCGCAAACAGGTGCACTACCCCGATTCGTATCTGGTGGAGAGCGGCATGCATATCGAGGAATGGCGCGACGTGCCGTTCTATGAGGGCTCGGGTTGTTTTGAATGCGGCGGTACCGGGTTCCGCGGCCGGACCGCGATTCATGAGCTGTTGGATCTTTCCGAGCACATCCGCGAGATGATTCTCAACAAGCGGCCGACGTCCGAGATCAAGCGCGCGGCGCGCGAAGAGGGGATGACGTTTCTGCGCGAGTCGGCGCTGGCCAAGGTGAAGCAGGGAATCAGCACCCTGAAAGAGATCAATAAAGTGACGTTCATTGAGGTATAGAATGCTCGTGCTGAATGCAGACTACGCCTTATGAATCTTCCCTTCGCCGCTCTCTGGCGCGACCCGCCGCCGGCTTTCGCTTTCGAGCTCTCCGAAGCCGGCGTGGCCATGGCGCGGACGGCTAAAGATCCGGAGTTCGATTTCCGGCCGCTCGACGCGGGTATTATCTCCGTCTCGCCGTCGCGGGATAACATTCTCGAACCGGATAAACTCGCCGCCACCGTGCGCGGCATGGTTCCGCAAAATGGGAGCCGCAAGAGGCGCGATGCCGCTCTGATCCTGCCGGATTCGAGTGTTCGCGTTTCCGTGCTGGACTTCGACAGTTTCCCGACGGATGCGAAAGAGCAGTTGTCGCTGGTGCGTTTCCGGATCAAGAAGGGCGTACCCTATGACGTGGAGTCGGCAATCCTGAGTTATCATGCTCAGGCCGCTGGCGGGAACGGCAAATTCGATGTGGTAGTGGCGATAGCGCCGGCCGAGATCGTGGCGCGATATGAAGCCCCCTTCCGCTCGGCGTCCATTGAGCCGGGATTCGTCACTACCTCGGCGCTCGCGGCGCTCGAGCTGGTGAATGAGAAGGGCACGGTGGTCGTGGCCAAGCTCAGTGGCCGCATGCTCACTATCATGGTGGTATCATCCGGCGTGCTGAAGCTGGTGCGCGCCCTCGAGCTGACCGAGGCCAGTATTGAGGAGGTCGCGGCCGACCTGTATCCGACCCTGGTGTACATCGAAGATAATCTCGCCGCTAAGGCCGAAAAGGTGCTTCTGGCGGGCTTCGTGCGTTTCGGGGCGGAGGCGCGTGATGTGTTTGCGCGGGAGCTGCGCGTTCCAGTCGAGCTGGTTCGCGCCGGCGTGGGCGTGGCGGGCGAAAACAATCTGGGCCTGTTAGGGTACTTGCAGTCTTTACAGTGATGAAATTTCCAGTCAATCTCGCGACGCAGCCTGCCCGCAAAGACCGGCCCATCCTGGTGGCTTCGGGCGCCGTAGGCGTATTTCTGGTGGTCACGCTGGTGGTGCTGGTTTCCCTCGCTCTGGCCGACCGCCGTCGCTCCGCCGACACCCGCGGTGTGATCCACCGGCTCGACCAGCAGCTCGCGCGGTCCGCCGGTGAGCAGACGCGCCTGAATGCCGTGCTCCAACGCCCGGAAAATGCCGAGGTTCTGGAGCGCAGTTTATTTCTCAACTCGCTGCTGTACTGGAAAGGCATCAGTTGGACCAAAGTTTTTGCCGATCTCGAGAAGGCCCTGCCGCCGAATGTCCGGATCATGAATATCCGTCCGCAGGTGGTCTCCGAGAATCGGGTGTATCTGGAAATGATGGTAGGCGCGGAATCGCAGTTGCCGGTGGTGGATTTGCTGAAGCGTTTAGGCTCGTCGGAAATATTCAGCTCGCCGACCGTCTACAGCTCCATGCCGCCATCGCAGACCGAGCATCTCTACCGCTATCGTGTGAGCGTGAACTATGCCCAGAAACTTTGACATTCGCGCTCTCCTCAAAGATCGCCGCATGGTGGTGCGTAGCGCGCTTGGTGCACTGCTTCTGGCGAACCTGGCGGCGGCGGTATTCGCGTTTCACATTCTCGGCGGCTCACCGGAAGACCTGGCCGACCAGATGCGTTCCAAGCAACGCGATCTGGCCTGGCAATTGCAGCAGACCGAGCGCCTGCGCACTCTGGTCGCCAAGGTCCAGCAGGCCAAGGTGGAAGGCGATAAGTTCCTCGATGATTGCACCATGGAACGCGCCAGCGCGTACTCCACGCTGATCGAGGATCTCAACCACATGGCAGCGGAATCCGGTATGCAGACCAAAGAGTCCTCGTACGTGCTCGACCCGGTAGAGGGTTCCGACCGCATCGAGCAGCTAACGATTTCGGCGAATTTCGAGGGCACTTATGGCAACCTGACCAAACTGGTGAACCTGCTGGATAAATCACAGCGGTTTCTGATTATCGACAGCATGCAGGCTTCGCCGCAGTCGAATGGCGCGTTGAACGTCAATATCAGGCTGGACACCTTTGTCCGCCAGACTCCAGGCGGCAAGTCATGAAGCTGGGCGCGGAGAAGGAGAAGAAAAAAATCGTTTTCCTGGTGGTGCTGACGGTCGCCGCGGCATACTTGCTCTATTCCAATGTGTTTTCGTCCGCTCCCGGCTCCGATTCGAGCGGATCCCCTCACGCCAGCGTGGCGCGTCCCGCGAAATCGGCTGCGGGCTCCCAAGCGGCAACCCCAGTGCCAGCCACTCCGTCGGCGTCCAGTCAGAAGGCGGCATCGCGGCGCACCACGCAGGAGTTCCGTCCAGCGTGGAAGCGTAAGACCGCAGTCGAGACGTCCGCTATCGATCCTAAACTGCGGCTCGATCTGCTTGCTAAGGTACAGGCAGTGGAGCTGGGGCCGGCGGAGCGGAATGTGTTTCAATTCGGCGTGGCCGCGGCGCCGGCGCTGCCCAAGGAGCCACGCCCCATCATTCCGAAAACGCCGGACGACATCAGAAAAGAGCAGGAAGCTGCTGCAAAGGCCGCAGGTCCTCCACCTCCGCCGCCCATCCCACTCAAGTATTACGGCTACACCGCGCAGCGCGTCGACGGGCACAAGCGCGCTTTCTTTCTGGATGGCGATGACATCTTCGTCGCGGCTGAAGGCGACGTGGTGAAGCGTCGATATAAGGTCGTGCGCATCGGCGTAAACTCGGCGGTAGTGGAGGATACGCAGCTCAATAACACGCAGACGTTGCCGCTGGCGGAGGAGTCAGCCGGATGAGGGAATGCCGGATGAGGAATGAACGAGGGAATGGATGAGAGAAGTTCAACTCACGCGCCGGCCCGCTGCGTCCAATATCCGGCCTGGGGACACAGTCGCTCGGCGACGCGACGGCAAAGAAAAAACCGGTGAAGAGGGCTTCGTTCTCCTGCTGATTTTTGCCATGGCGGCGGCCGTGGCGCTCATGCTTTATATCGAGCTGCCGCGGGTTTCGTTCGAAGCTCAGCGTAACCGCGAACAGCTGCTCATCGAGCGCGGCGAGCAGTATAAACGCGCCATCCAGCTTTATTTTCGGAAATTCAAAACCTATCCGGCTTCGATCGAGCAATTGGAGAACACTAATAATGTCCGTTTCCTGCGGCGGCGCTATGCCGACCCGCTCACCGGGAAGAACGAGTGGCGGCTGATTCATATAGGACCGGGCGGCGTGTTCACCGATTCACTCACGCACAAGCCGAAAAAAGATCAGAAGAAGGAAGAGACCATCACCAGCCAGCTTATGGAAGCTCCGGCGATCGGTTCGGCGCCCAGCGACGGCCAGCGCGCGTCGGGCGTGCCGCAGCGTCGTCCGAGCGAAGGCGGGCAACCCCAACCGGGCGGAGATTTCGCCGCGGGCGCCGCGGGCAATGTGGGCCAGCCCGGTACCAACCCTTCCGGCGATCCAAATCAGCAGATTGCAGGTCAGCCTGGAACCGGACAGTCTCCTCAGCCAGGCGTGCCGCCGTCGCCGGTGTCGGCGTTTCCCGGTGTGCCTGGGAATCCGTTCAACCCAGGTGCCCAGCAGCCCGGCGCCACACCCGATGGCCAGCCCCAGCAGCCGAATCCGGTGCCGTTCGGGCCCCCCGGCGCAGACCCCAACATGGCGGGCGGTAACCAGGCAGCGGATATGATCCGCAATTTGCTCACGCGCCCCAGGACAATGCCCGGATCGGCTGGAGCGGGAATGGGCGCCGCAGGGTCGCAGATCGGCGTGGGGAGCGTCGCCGGCGTGGCCAGCAAGGTCGAAAAGCAGAGCATCAAGATTTACAACGATCGCGACCGGTACAACGAGTGGGAATTCATCTACGATTTCAGCCAGGACCGCACCGGAGCCGGCCGGATGGCCGGGAACATGGGAGCCGGCGATCCGCGCCTCGGGCAGCAGCCAGGCGGCCAGCCCATGCCGGGAGCGCCCGGGTTTGGAGGACAGCCGGCCTTCGCCGGACAGCCAGGCTTCGGAGGCCAATCCGGATTCGGGTCTCAGCCGGGCTTTGGGGCGCAGCCAGGAGCGGGCGGCGGTGGTGGCTTCGGGAGCTCGGCCAGCCAGCCATCAACCGGAAGCTCAGGTGGTGGACTAGGATCGAACTACGGGTTGCAAGGTCCCGGAGGCGGCGGCCCAACACCGTCACCCACGACGCCACCGCGGCAGCAGCCGCAGCCAGTCGCGCCTCCGCCCCCACCGCCTACACCACCGGCCCAAGACGCCGCTCCGCCCCCGTAGCTCTCAGCCTGAAGTTTCTGCCTTTTTCGGCCGATCACAAGAACGAACGAAGAATCTGTCGGCCCTTATGCTAAGACTGACTCTTCCCGATCGTATCGCTATACGATATAATGCAGATAAGTGCCTTTATTACAGGTTATTAAAGATCATGACTATCAGTCTCTCGCGGAATTTCGGCACCAGATTCGACGGTTTCTCCATTTCAGCGAGCAGGCGGCGCGCGTGGCGGGCCTCGAACCGCAACAGCATCAGTTGCTGCTAACGCTCAGGGGCTTGGCTGCGTCCGGCGAGCCCGCCAGCATTGGGGCCATCGCCGAGCGCTTGCAGATCCAGCATCACAGCGCCGTGGAACTGGTTGACCGGCTGGTGGACCGCGGCTTTGTTACGCGGTCGCGCGCACCTTCGGATCGCCGGCAAGTGCTGATTCGGCTCACCGCACGTGGCGAAGCCGAGTTGGAAAAGCTGGCCGTGTGCCACTTGGACGAATTGCGTCAGAACGGCCCGGCGCTCGTGGCGGCGCTCGAAGTTCTCATTCGGAGAGACAATGGCGCCAACTAAAAAGAAGGCCCATGGGAAAGCTGCGCGAGCATCCACCAAACTTGGCGACTTTACGGTGGGGCCGCGTACCATCTTCATCGCGCTTCTGGCGGTCGGGATCGGCGTGATCAGCGCTTACGTGGCGCTGGGCCTGCTCAAACTCATTGGGATCTTCACGAATTTGTTCTTCTTTCAGCGCTGGAGCACGGCGCTGGTTTCGCCGGCGTTTAATCATTTGGGATGGCTCGTTGTCCTGGTGCCGGTGGCGGGCTCGATCCTCATCGGCTTGATGGCGCGCTATGGCTCGGAGCGTATTCGCGGGCACGGCATTCCGGAAGCCATCGAATCGATACTGATCAATGGCAGCCGGGTCGAGCCTAAGCTGGCCATTCTGAAGCCGCTGTCGTCAGCGATCTCGATCGGCTCGGGCGGCCCGTTTGGCGCTGAAGGACCGATTATCATGACCGGGGGCGCGTTCGGCTCCATGATCGCGCAGTTCTTTCACCTGACCAGCGCCGAGCGCAAAACGCTTCTCGTCGCGGGCGCGGCCGGCGGCATGTCGGCTACGTTTGCCGCGCCGCTGGCGGCAGTGCTACTGGCGGTCGAGTTACTGCTGTTCGAGTGGAAGCCGCGCAGCCTGGTGCCCGTTGCCTTGGCTAGCGCCACGGCGGGCGCGGTGCGCCATTACATCATCGGCCTCGGCCCGCTGTTTCCCACGCCGCCACACAGCGTGTTCATCGAGCCCGAGGGGCTGGCCGGCTGCGTCCTTGCCGGCGTATTCGCGGGCGCGCTATCGGGCCTGCTGACGCTTGCGGTTTACGCGGCGGAAGATCTGTTTCAGAACCACGTGCGCATCCACTGGATGTGGTGGCCGGCTTTCGGCGGACTCGCGGTGGGATTGGGCGGCCTGATTTTTCCGCAGGCGCTCGGCGTGGGATACGAGACCATCGGCGCGCTTCTCCAAGGCAGCGTGCCGGTCCATGTCATTTGGGGCATTCTGCTCGTCAAATCGTTCATCTGGGCATTTTCGCTGGGCTCGGGGACCTCGGGCGGAGTGCTCGCCCCGCTGCTGATGATGGGTGGTGCGCTGGGAGGTCTCGAAGCCATGTTCCTGCCCAACGAGGGCCTGGGCTTCTGGCCGCTGATCAGCATGGGCGCCATTCTCGGGGGAACCATGCGGTCGCCGTTTACTGGCATCGTATTCGCATTCGAGCTGACGCACGACATGAACGTGATTCTGCCGCTGCTGGTGGCCAGCGTGATCGCACACTTTTTTACCGCGCTCACGCTGAAGCGTTCTATTCTCACCGAAAAGGTCGCGCGGCGCGGCTATCACCTCAGCCGGGAGTACGCCGTCGATCCGCTCGAGATCCTCTTCGTGCGCGAAGTGATGCGCACGAATATCGCGGTGCTTTCGCCCAACCTTTCGCGCAAGGATCTACACTCGTCGCTACACAGCAGCCGGCGAGGCCAGTGGCTCTATCCGGTGGTCGGGGCGGACGGCGTGCTCCTTGGGGTGGTAAAGCGGAAAGACCTGCAGCGGCTTTCGTCGGGCGCCGAGCCCCGCGAGCTCAGCGATGTGGTGCATAAAGATCCGGTAACGGCGTACCCCGATGAACCGTTGCGCGTGGTGGTGAACCGCATGGCGGATGCCGGGCTCACGCGGTTTCCCGTGACCGACAACGAGCATTCCCGAAAACTGGTGGGCATTATCTCGCTCGAAGATTTGTTGCACGCCAGGGTACGCAACCTCGAAGAAGAACGCCGGCGCGAGCGCGTGTTGCGCATTCACCTGCCGTTCGGGGCCACGGCGGTTTTGGAAGAAGCCGGTCAGACCTTGGGTGTTTCAGACGGCTCGGCGGCTGGTTCGTCGGGCGTCGTCGATTGAGACTCCTCAGAAATCCAGGGTTCGGCCGGGGTATCGGGCTCTTCGCCGGGGGGAGCGAACTCCGTATCCAGCTCCGCCAAATCCACATCGACTCCCGCGGATAGCGCGAGTTCAGGCGGCACGAGATCCGCCGGATCGAGCTCCGATGCAGGCATAGATTGCAACACCTCCGCCACGGGCGCGCGCATCGGCTCGCTTAACGGTTCGTTCAGCGGAACCTCGCAGGTGCAACAATCGCTACAGCAGCCGCACCGCCCACAGACGTGAATGTTGCAAGCGTCTTTCGTGCAGAACACACAAATGCGTGTGGATTCCTGCTCGCAGATGCTGCATGCAAATGGCACTAGTTTTTCTCCGGTTTGGCGGGCTGGACGCGATCGCGAGACGGCTGGCGTGAAATGGACTGCCGGCAGCGCTGCGCTTCCTGGTCGGCCACGCGGAACTCCTGCTCCTTTTCGGTGGCGAGTTCCAGAACATACTGCTGCAGGCGGTCCCGATTGGCCAGGTTTTCGGCTACGGCGGCATTCAGCAGGTCCGCCATGGGCGGGTTCTGATACTTCCGCAAACCATCGCCGAGCGATCCCAGCATACTCTCGAGAGCGCGGATACGGAATAGCAGTTCGAGCGCGCCGGTGAGCTTTTCAGGATTGCGGCTCAACTCGCGGGCAGCAGCCGCCACACCCCGCACCTCGTTGCGGCAGGTTTTCGCCTGGGCGACATAGGCCTCGGGCGCTCCCGCGGTCACCCATTTTTCCGGCTGGATCTGGTCGACAAAAGGCGCCAGCCGATCGGCATGGAGCGCGATCGCGGCCAGCGTCTGATGAATGTCCCACTCATTCTGCATGCCCGGCGGCTGCTGCGCCTGGAGGCAGCATGCGCCGGCCCAAATTAGGAGGACACTATACTTAGCAATTCTCATACCACTCCTCTCAATCTAGCAAAGTTCAGTGGAATGTAGGTCTGCGGCGTCCCCGGCAGTCAGTCCATGAACTTTCCGTCGTTGTGGGTATCATCGTCGCCCAGTATTTCGAGCTCACGGCGGAAATCCGCGCGGCTGAGTGTTTCGAGCAGAGATCAACCGCAGGCAGCACCAGAAAGGGATTCCTGAGCACCAGATCGTACCGCTCATGGACCAGCGGAATGAAATCCAGGCGCCGAACACGCGGTGATCACGCCGACTCTGGCGGCCGGCAAGGGTTGGGGAAATTTCAGCGTGCAGAGCACCGTCGGCGCAGGCCTGCCGGCGGGAGACACAGCGCGGCTGGCCGGCCGATTTTTTCCAACACCGCGTTTCAATGCCGGATCGCGCGGAAGTTCTAGCCGGAGTTTGAAGTGAATTCGACATTCTGGCCGGATGGCGTGCGCGCGGGAAAAAAGCAGGTGTTTGTGACGCCGGGCCTGGTCATCGGCCGCATTCCAGGGCGCCGGCTCGGGCTGACGGTGGGAGCGGGCTACCAGATTGCCGCCACGCGATTCCACACTACAACCGCAATCTCATCTTCACCGTGCGTCTGCCGTTCTCGTAGAGGCAACCTAACGAACTTAAATACAGGACGCCAACGATGCATGCTACGCTCACGCGCGTTATGCTGGATAGCAATGCTGTTTCTGCGCAGCACAATTGCCGTGTGGCTCCTGGTGACCTTCGGGGCGTGCTATGCGTTCCCGGTCACCATCACAATAAGCGCGCGCACGACGAAGTGCTGCCACCGCGGCGGGCACGGCTCCTGCTGCCGGAAGAGTGAGAACACGACCGGATCGTTCTGGACCGCCGCAGCCGATTGCGCGCAGGGCTGCCGGCTTCCGGCGGGCCTCACAGTGCATGCATCGCCGCTTGTGGCGCCTGATTCGGCTGCGTCCCAGACCGCGGCACGGAGCGAAACCCTGCTCCCGCCGAATGCGGATACCGCTGGTTCCTCCTCTTATTTCGCTTTCCTCTATCAACGCCCTCCTCCTTCCCGTTTCTGAAGCAATTTCTGCTTTTTTTTAACAGAGGGAGGAGTGTCGTGATTTTCAGAAGAGTTTTGTTTCCCGCCATGCTTTTGCTGGCGTTGTATTCCGCGGTCTGGGCCACAGTCTTTGGCTCCCTGCGCGGCGTGGTACACGATCCGGATCACCGCCCTGTCTCGAGCGTGCGCGTGGTTCTGAAATCCGCCAGTTCAGATTATTCCGAAACATTGACAACCGACGCGGCAGGCGGCTTTGAGACGGCTACCGTGCCCGTCGGCGCCTATACGGTGACGGTTACGCACGACGGATTCGCGCCGTCCGCCCAGGCAGTTGTGGTGAGTTCTACCAGCTCTCCGGTTCTGCACTTCCAACTGGCGATTGGGGTTACCCAGCAGGCGATCACCGTGTCAGAGTCGGCGCTGGCCGTGAATCCCGAAGCGATGACACCCACTACGATCATCAGCCGCGGAGAAATCCAGACCACGCCTGGCGCGGATCTCAGCAACAGCCTGAATATCATCACCGATTACGTGCCCGGCGCGTGGGTAACGCACGATCAGCTCCACGTGCGCGGCGGACACCAGGTTTCTTGGGCTATCGACGGCGTCCCGATACCGAATACGAACATTGCCAGCAACGTTGGGCCGCAAATCGATCCTAAAGACATCGACTATCTGGAAGCGCAGCGCGGCGGATACTCATCCGACTATGGGGACCGCACTTATGGCGTATTCAATGTGGTTCCGCGCACGGGTTTCGAGCGTAATAACGAAGCCGAACTGTTCACGACGTTCGGCACGTTCCACCAGACCAATGACCAGTTGAACTTCGGCAGCCACACGGAGAAGTTCGCGTACTACGCCAGCCTGAACGGCAACCGCAGCGACTACGGCCTCGAGACTCCCGGCCCCGATGTTTTGCACGACCGCGTTTGGGGACTCGGCGGCATGGCGACACTCATCTATAATCGCGACGCGAACAATCAGCTCCGTTTCATTACCTCGTTGCGGCGGGACGATTATCAGATACCGAATGATCCGGACGCGGAAGCTGCGAGCAAGCGCGACCTGGAGCGGGAGCGGGACGCGCTGGCCAGCTTCTCCTGGGCCCACACGTTCCACCCCGGCGTGCTGCTCACGGTCTCGCCTTTCTATCACTATAACCGCGCCAACTACGACGGAGATCCGAACACCATGCCGGTTAGCACCACCCAGCACCGGGGATCGCAGTACGCGGGCGCGCAGATCGCGCTGAGCGCGGTGACGGCACGCCACAACGCGCGCGTAGGCATTTACGGTTTCGGGCAGCGTGACGATGAGTCCATCAAGCTAGTCGCGAATGATGACTCTGGCGATTTTGTGACCGGGGACAGGCCCTCGAGCGGCCACCAGGAAGCGATCTATCTGGAAGACCAGTACAAAGCGTTTTCCTGGCTGACGCTCACAGCGGGCTTGCGCTTCACGCATTTCACGGGAGCGATCGCGGAGAATGCGGCGAGCCCGCGCCTCGGCGGCGCAATCCGTATCCCACATTTGAACTGGGTCTTGCGCGGCTTTTGGGGAAAGTATTACCAAGCCCCGCCGCTATCGACGGTCACCGGCCCGCTCCTTAATTATGCTGTGGCGCAGGGTCTGGACTTCATTCCGTTGCGCGGGGAGCGCGACCAGGAGCATCAGTTCGGGCTGACGATTCCGCTGCGGGGCTGGGCTGTAGAAGTGAATAACTATCATCAGCGCGCGCGGAATTATTTCGATCACAACTCGATTGGGGACTCGAACGTATTCTTCCCGCTGACCATCGAGAACGCACGGCTCTACGGCTGGGAATTCGCGATTCGTTCGCCGCAACTGTTTCACCGGGGAGAGGTTTACGTGGCGTATGCCTATGCCCATGCTTTCGCCTCTGGAGCGGTATCCGGCGGCTTGACCGACTTTTCGCCCCCGGAGAGCGGCTACTTCCTGCTGGATCACGACCAACGGCACACCCTGCACACTGGATTCAATTTCCGGCTGCCATATCGCATGACAGCGGGCGGCAATCTATACTACGGCTCGGGATTCACGGATGGGACGAGCGACGTGCCCGCGCACTTGCAGGAACACGCGTCGTTCGACATTTCAATCGGCAAGACCTTCGCTGAGAAATTCACCGTGTCGGTGACGGCTTTGAACATGACGAACCGGCGGTTCCTGCTGGACAACAGCGAGACCTTCGGCGGCACGCACTACGCCGATCCGCGGCAAATTTACGCGCAGCTGCGCTACCGGTTTCGATACTGACGGGGAGTGCTCGATCTGTGCAGTACGGCCGAATCCCACCGGTTTTCTGTGGGGCGGGCATCCCTGCCCGCAGCCGGACGCTCTCCACCCAGACGGGGCCGCGATCGTGGTTGAAGGCCGGATTCGCCACGCGTTGTAAATCGAAAGTCGCGAAGAGACCGGCGATGAGCTTGGCGCTGTAATAGCTTTCCCAAACGTATTCCGGTGCGTAGTTGAGCTTGCCATCTCCAATCAGGAAGTCGAGTCCGCCGCGCGCCAGGTAGAGCGCATGCACGCCCGCGATACCGCTCGCCGTAAACGAAGTGGCAGCGACGTCATCTTTTCTTTCCCACCGGGTTCCTTTAACCGACACGCCGCCGCTGGCTAGACGATCGATGGCGGTAAATGTGAAGTCCTGGGTCTTGCCGTCGTTCCAGCCCAGATGCGTGAAAACGCCGGCATCCTATGGCCGAGGGTCATGTACGCCTGGAATCCATGAAGATCGATGGTACTTACCCGCGCAGTGACACCGTCGAGTTTCGAATTGTGCCAGGCGACCGGAAACGTAATAGGCGTATTGAACAAGATACTGAAGTCGTACGCACCGTCGGTGTACTTCCAGAAATAGTCCGCATCGACAATAAACCAGCGCCCGATCCTTTGCTGCAAGCCTGTGTTGAATTGGTTTCGCCGGCCCGGCTGGATCGGCGCCGATTGGGACCCAAAAACGTTAGCTGCCAGGCCGCCGCCACCGGTTCCGCTCGAAAGAATCAGATTTTCATTGAACGGAGTCTCGAACGTGCGCGCATAGGCGGCCCGCAGAACGGTGTTCGTCGATGGAATCAGATAGGAGATGCCCAGCCGTGGCTGAACGCCGTTGGCGGAAGCCAGGCCATTATACTGGTCGTCGCGCAGGCCGGCATTGATAGTGAAGTGGCCCAGCTTAATGGTGTCCTGAATGTAAAAGGCGTACTGATTGACGTTGTGCGTGCCGTGAAAGCCAAACGGCGAGCCTCCGCGCGTCAGGTCATAGGGCACGATTCCGGGTTGCAGGCCCGGGTTCGGCTGGTATGCGGGATTGAGGGTGGAACACTGGTTCGGATCCATAACTCCGGGCAGCAGCAGAAAATTTCCGCCCGCATCCAGACACACTGGATTGTACGCAGGATCGGTGATGCCGAAATGGAAATTCTCCAGTAGCCGGGTCTGCTGGATCTGCGTGCCGAATTTCAGATCGTGCCGTCCGTGGATATACGATACGTCCGCTTTCACTCCATAGTTCGTCAGGAAGCGGTTCTGGGTGGCGGTGATCGGCGTGTCGGAGAACGGGTCGCGGCTGGCGTAGTAATTGAACTGGTCGCGCCGCACGTAGGGATTCACGGTCAGCAGCGTGTGGGCATTGAAGGTGTGCTGGTAACCGGGAGCGATGTTCCATGTCAGCACGCGCAGCTTCTGATCCTGGGCCAATTGATCATAGTCGTTGGGAACCTGCAGCCAGTTCCGCGCGCTGAACAGGTTCAGGTGAAGCGCGTCTTTCACGGTGGGTTGCCAGTCCAGCCGGTCAAAAATGCTTTCGTTGTTTCCTCTGTCGTGAATGGGAACGAATTCCGGCGTGTCCAGGAAATGGCCCGAACGGATGCCGTTGAGTGCTACAAAATTTCCGAATTTGGGCCCGCCCAGTCCGAGAGTAGCCTCCCCTCCCCAGGTTCCAAAAGAACCCCACTGCGACTCGACGGTGCCAAATGCCTTGGTTGCGCCCAGGCCGGAGCGCGTGGTGCTGTTTACGATCAGGCTCGTCTTGTCACCATATTGGGAATCCGGCGTGCCAGTGATCAGTTCCATGCTCTGCAGTGCATTCAGCGGAATCTGAGTAGAAAACATCTTACTCTGCTGGTCGCTGATGGGCTGGCCATCGATCACAAAACTCACTTGCGCATGGTCGCCCAGCGGATGGAAGAATCCGTTGGCGTCCGCCGCTACGGCCCCAGTGCTGTAGGTGACCGCTTCCGTCAGGCCGCTGCCGGGGTTGAAAGTGGGCAGCTTCAAGAAGCTGCTGCGATCGACGTCCTGATGCGCGGAAGGATCACTTTCCACACTTGCTCCCGAGGCGGCTACATCGACAGTGGTGATCTCCGCAGCTACCTTCAAAGTGATATTGACGGCGATATGCAGTGAGTCGCGAACGTCGACTCCCTGATTTGCCGGGGCGAAGCGGTCAGCCGTAACCGTCAACTGGTACGGGTTCTGCGGAATGTTGTTGAACCGGAAAGCACCCGTATTATCCGTTTTGACGGACTGTTCATAGCCCGTAACCGGGTTGCGAATCTGCACGCCTGCATGCGAGATGACGGCGCCCGATTGATCGGTCACGATACCGGTGACGGTACCGCTATTGATGGATTGTGAATACGCCGAACCACTGGCTAACAACACTAAATACATAAGATTTCGAACACGTATCAACCGCATTAGTCTTATCTCCTTGAGAGTTTCTAGAACTTACGCCAATGAAAAGAAAGCAGCGCGGCAATCGCGGAGAGCGGCCGTCTACTTCCAAAATCGACTGAACGAATCTAGAGAACGGGCAAGGAGGGAGGTGCGCGCGACTGGCCAAGGACAATCAGCGCATCTTGCTGACGGTTGCGCTTCTCGGAGGACTGGAACCAGTCTCCACGCGCCGGTGGAAGGACCCTGAACGAATTGGCCGGCTCGATGAGCGGCAGGTGGCCGGCATGGCAGACGCCGCAGCAGTGGGCGGGACGGCTGCTATCCGTATGGCCGGGACTGACCGAGGCTCCCTGTGAAGACAGCGTGCCGTACGCAATCAGGAGCACGAGCACGAGCTTCCCAACGTAGGCGCGCCCGGGAGCCATTCCATTATAGCCGCAGGACCGGGCTCAGCACTAGGCTTACATCAAACGCCCCGGCAGCGCACCAGCGAGTGCGGCAGGACATGGCCGCTCCTGCAACGCCGATGCATCTCGAGGCCAGCGCAACCGACCGCTCAGGAAACCTTGCGAATCAACGAGGGGCCTTCGGGGGTGAGCAACTTCTTCAAGCCCGGCAGATAAGACTCTTGCAGGCTGTGGGCCTTCGCCAGGTCCAGCGTGAACTCGCCGTCCAACAGGACGCCGTGGCCGACGTGTTCATAAAACACGATCTTCGGTGGCAGGTCGGGTACTTTGTCCCAACGATTGACCATCCGGTAACAGAGCGGAATGAGCGTGTCGAACAATTGCTGGAAGCCTGGCTGCAGAATATCGTTTTGGGCCACGCGCGGCCCTGCGAAGGTGTAAAGTCTGGGCACGACCGTCTTGCTGACATTGGAGACCAGATCGGGCGCGCAGAGGAGAGCGAGCGCGGCGCCCAGGCTGTGGCCAGTGACCCAGATGTTCTGGCATCCGGCGGCCAAGGCTTGCCCGACCAGTTGCTTCACGCTATTCCGGACGGCGTGGTATACCAACTGAAAACCCATATGGACGTTGCCGGCGTGTTGCACGCATTCATAGGGGATCGCCACAAAATCGAAGTCCGCCAGCCAGTCTTCCAGGGTCTGGGTACCACGGAAGCTGGCGACAACGGTCTTCGTCGCTGCGTTCACAGCCGTTAAACCGAAAATGTTGCCGTCCACCTTCATGGCGTCCAACATGCGCCGCTGGCTGGCTGCGGCGGTGGCCATGGCCGCGAGAAATTGCACCTCATCGACCTTAATCTTCCCGTTGAAGTTGAAGCCGTCGGGCAAAACCAGAGTGTTGCCGAGCGCCACGTCATAGGCGGCTTGCGCCAGTGGTAGCATCACGTTGATAGCGAATGCGGGATCGAACGGAGCGATCGCAGGCCCTGTTGCCGTAGTGGACATAAAATCCTCCCGGCTAGAATAATAGGCGGGCCAGACGCCAAAAACAACTCGAAATTTGCCGGATTAAGTCTGGTATTTAGGCCGGAGTGAGGCGATACCCCGAGCCCTTTAGTGCGCAGGTGGAGGCGGAGGGGGTGGTGGCGGGGGTACAGGCGCCGGACTACCGCCGCCGCCCGAACCGCCGGTCTTACATCCGCCCGGCTTGCCACAATCGCCGACCCCACCGGTACCGCCACCGGGATTTCCGCCGCCGGGCGACGTGGGTATGCGCGAGGTCCGGTAGATCACTTCATACACCGCATCCGCGGCCGCGCGCATGGCGCCGCGGAGCACGCCACCGCGATCGACCACTTTCGCGCTGAGGGGCTGGTTCTTGTAGACGCGAATCCATTCGCCGGGATTCAGGATCTTGGGATCGCCGCGCGGCAGCAATGCGTGCTGCACCGCAACCTGGCCTTCATCGACCGTAACGACGGTCGTGGCATCTTCATCCTCGACGGTGACGTCGAAAACCGTACCCCGCACCGAAATGACAGCGGTTGGCGTCCGGACTTTGTTGTAATTCGGCTGGCCACCGATTTTTTCGATCTGGATTTTTACGCGGCCGAGTAAAACCTCCAGCAGGTCTTTCCAATTACCAGGATTATCGCGGAAAAACACGCGCGAATTGTGGAATACTTCAAACGTGCTGCCGTCCGCGACCTGCAATAGGGCGTACCCGTCAGCACCAGTGACAATGATTTGGCGCGGCTGGACGGAATCCCCGAGGTTGAGGGCCCAGGGGGAGTTGTCGCGCAACACGGAAACTTGCCCGGTGAGCGTGACCACCTTTGCGGCGGCGCGTTCCTGCGCGCGCCCCGTGACGGCGCACACGCTGAAAACGACGGCTGTGGCAAGCCATCTCCCCGCAATCCCGTAACGACCGGGCGCGCTTTTCCCTCTCCAAGACACGATCGCCCCCTAGTCTAGCATCAAAGATGCGGAGCAACTAGATCACCGTAGGAAAAAATTTGAGATAACTATTGTAAATGCAACACTTTTGAAATAGCAGTGAGGGAGTCCTGCGGTAGAATAGGACACGTCGATGTGTCAGACTGATACAGGTAGGCGGAGCCTGCGATTATCATTGGCGATGAGCTTTCTGGCTGGTGGACTTGCGCTGGCTCAGACGGGGGAAGCTCCGCGGACAGCTTGGCGCAAAGTGGGCAGCAGTGCGGTCGAGCTGATGCTGGCGGCGCCGGCGACCGGTCGGGTGGATAACGTCTGGTTCGCGCCTGATGGTCGCACGCTTTATGCGCGCACCCATTCCGGTAAAAGCTTCGAAACGGCTGATTTTGAGAATTGGATGCCGTCGACGGCATCACGCGCCGACTCTGCACGCACGGTTACCGCCGAGCGGCTACCGGCGCCCAACGCCGTGCTGCGCCAGAGCCAGGCCGATTCCCGCCGTGTTTACGCGCTCGCCAATCATGTGTACGAATCGGAAGATGGCGGCCGCACCTGGACGAATCTCAGCGCTTACAAAAACGAATCGGTGATCGGGCCTGGACAGCATGACCTGGCGGTATCTCCGCTCGACGCGCAGCAATTAATCGTAGCCAACGAGCGCGGCGTGTGGCGTTCGCTGGACGGCGGAATGTCATGGACCGGTTTGAACCGCTTCCTGCCCAATCTGACGGTCCGGCGTATTCTGGCGGCTCCCGCCAACGGGCGCGGTGTGGAGGTCGAGATCGACGGCCTGGGATCGGCAGAACTGCCGCCAGGCAATAGCGGCGCGGCTGCCGCATGGCAGGCTGTTGCCGATGCGCGCAGCGGCCGGGACGCCGAAACGCGCCGCGCTTACTCCGTGCTGCTCGGAGCCGAAATCACCGCCGCGGCTACTGCGGGCGAAGTGGTGTATGCCGGCTCATCAGACGGCCGCATTTGGGTATCGGCTGATCGCGGGCACACCTGGGGTCTGCCTCGCACAGGCGGAAGCGGACCTGTCGAAAGATTCTTCGTGGATGCACAAGTCCCGCGGCTGGCGCTGGCTGCGGTGGGAGGTTCGGGTCCGCATATCTTGCGCACCATCAACGCGGGTGCAGGCGGATTTTGGGACGACCTGACGGCCAATCTGCCGGATGCCGCCGCGCACGATGTCGTGGCGGATCGCGAAGCGGGGGCGGTGTACCTGGCGACCGACCGAGGCGTTTACCTGGCGCATGAAGATCTCGAGGCGGCCGGTCCGCCGGCGAATTGGACCCTGGTGAGCGGCAATCTGCCGTCTGCGCGCGCAACCGCCGTCGAACTGGATCGTTCCAAGAGCCAGCTTTACATCGCGGTGGAAGGTTACGGTGTTTACGCCGCCGCGGCGCCGCATCGCGCGCACACGCTGCGGCTTGTGAATGCGGCGGATTTCAGCACGCGGCCCGCGGCCCCGGGCTCGCTCGTGAGCGTGCTCGGCGGTGCCGTACGCTCGGTGCGCGCAGGTGATATCGAGTTCCCGGTCCTCGATTCATCCGGCGGCAGCACGCAGATTCAGGTTCCATTTGAAGTGAATGGACCGACCGTCGGGCTGTCGCTCGACGCTGCGTCAGGCCGCATATCGGTGGGACTGGTGGTGCAGCCGGCGTCGCCCGCGATTTTTGTGGACCGCGACGGCGCGCCCATGGTGCTCGACGCGGACACCGGCTTAATGCTCGATTCGGCAACCACTGCGCATTCCAACACGCGTATTCAGATTCTGGCTACAGGTCTAGGCCGGGTGACGCCACAGTGGCCCACCGGGCTGGCTGCGCCCCTCGAAAATCCGCCGGCGGTGGCGGCAAACGTCCGGGCGTATCTGGATCGCACACCAGTCGAGGTCACGCGCGCCACGCTAGCGCCCGGCTACGTGGGCCTCTACCTGATTGAGCTGCAATTGCCGGCGCTGGTGAACGCCGGTCCTGCGGAGTTTTATATCAGTGCGGACGGACAGGAAAGCAATCGGGTTCGCGTCTACCTGGAACCTTGAGCCAACGCGATGGCGAAAATCGAAACGAACCCAAAAATAGAAAAGCCGCCTGCTTGGGGCGGCTCCTCGTTGTGAATGTCGGGGCAGAAGGCTAGATTCGATTCACGTTCTCGGCTTGCAATCCCTTAGGACCTTGCTTCACCTCGAACTCTACCTCCACGCCTTCATCCAGACTGCGATACCCGTTCGCCTGGATGGCCGAGAAATGCACAAACACATCGTCGCCACTGGAGCGCTGGATGAATCCATAGCCTTTGGCGGCATTAAACCACTTCACAACACCTTTTTCTTTCACTACTAATCTCCTGAACATTGCCCGCATCAGTGCAAAAGGGCCCTAAAAACAAAAAAGCTACGACGGACAACATTCGTAGCTCTTCTTAGGTCTCCCCGTTGCCTGTACGAACAACCATTTGGTAACTACGTTTGTATTCTCTCAGATAGGCGATTTCGGGTCAAGATGGAAATAGTGTTTTCCTGCTAGAAAATGCCCCGATTGGGCCGCCGTTTCTATGGCATGGACACCCGCCCGCGCGTATCCTAACCTGTGGGAGTTGACTGAAGAGAGCATTCTGGAGCGGCTCAAGCGGAGAGTTGCCATACCGCGCGGGTCGGGGGTGGTGGCGGGAATCGGAGACGACTGCGCCATTTTCCGGCCGCCCGGCGCGAGAGAAGACTTGGTGTTCACAACCGACCTGCTCATCGAAGGCGTGCACTTTGAGCGCGCCACACACTCGCCGGCCGCCGTGGGGCACAAAGCCCTGGCGCGCGGATTGAGCGATATCGCAGCCATGGGCGGCGATCCGCTGTTCTGCCTGCTTTCGCTCGCGCTGCCCGGCTGGGCCGGCGACGTATGGGTGGACCGCTTCTACGCCGGACTGTTGAAGCTGGCCGCGGCGGCGGGTGCCGTGCTCGCGGGCGGCGACTTAGCGCGGGCCGAGCGGGTAACATGCGACATCGTGGTCGCGGGATCGGTTCCGCGAGGCTGCGCGCTCAGACGCGATGGAGCACACCCTGGGGACGAGATTTACGTTTCAGGGCGGCTGGGAGGATCAGCGTTGGGGCTGACCACACGGCGGGGGCTGGCGTGGGGGCGCCATACGTATCCCGAGCCGAGGCTGGCGCTGGGCCAGCACTTGCGGCGGAAGCTCGGCGCGACTGCGGCCATGGACTTGAGTGATGGCCTCTCGCTCGACTTGCGGCGGCTGGCCCTGGCGTCCAAGGTTGCGGCGGCAATCGACCCTCCGCCGATCTTTCCCGGCGCCACGCTCGAACAAGCGTTGCATGGCGGTGAAGATTACGAGCTTCTGTTTACTGTTCCCTCCGGCACGCGGGTGCCTGCGCGTTTCGAAAATCTGCCGCTCACGCGCATCGGTGTGATCGAGCGCAGGCCCGCGGGCCGCGTGCTGCTCTCGGGGCAGCCGCTGGCCCCGCTCGGCTACGATCATTTCAGACCCTCATGAACACACCCGATCCCGGTCCCGTTATTGACTTAATTGAGGCGTTCCGCCGCTCGAAAACCATGTTCGCGGCGGTCGCGCTGGGTGTTTTCGATCATCTGGAACGCGGCCCGGCGAACGCCGCGTCGCTGGCGGTGGCTCTCGGCGCGCAGCCGCAGTCGGTCGAGCGTTTGTTGGACGCGTGCGTGGGCCTGGGGTTCTTGCGCAAGGAGCAGGGCCGGTACGCCAACGATCCCGTGGCCTCGGCTTATTTGTGCCGGACAGGCGATCACTCGCTTACCGGCTACATTCTGTATTCGAACAACGTCCTGTTTCCGATGTGGGCGCACCTGGAAGACGCCGTGCGTGAGGGCAGCCACCGCTGGCAGCAGGTATTTGCGCTCGAAGGCCCGATCTTTAATCACTTTTTCAAGACCGAAGAAGCAACGCGCACGTTTCTGATGGGCATGCACGGCTTCGGCGTATTGAGCTCTCCCAAAGTGGTGGCGGCCTTCGACCTTTCGCGGTTCCGCCGGCTGACGGACCTGGGCGGCGCGACCGGGCATCTGGCGATTGCGGCATGCGAGCGTTATCCGGACTTGCGCGCCGCGGTCTTCGATCTACCCCCGGTGATCAAGGTGGCGCGAGAGCTGGTGAGCCGGTCGCAGGCGGCCGCGCGCATCGAAATGATCGCGGGAGATTTTTTCGAGGACGATTTGCCGGAATCCGATTTGTTCGCCGTGGGCCGCATCCTGCACGACTGGTCGGCAGAGAAAATCGCCGCGCTGCTGGCGAAGATTTTTGCCACGCTGCCGGCGGGCGGGGGACTGCTGATCGCGGAGAAACTGCTGGCGGAGGACAAATCCGGGCCAACTCCGGCGCACATGCAGTCGCTCAACATGCTGGTTTGCACTGAGGGCACCGAACGCACGCTCGGCGAGTATCGCGCGCTGCTCGAAGCGGCGGGTTTTCGCGATGTGCAAGGTCGCGTTACCGGAGCGCCGCTCGACGCGGTCCTGGCAATCAAGAAATGACGGCAGGGATAACGGGCTTTACCGGTTGAGCACAGCCGACTTCATGGCGAAGTTCAGTACCGCGCTCGGTGCCACGCCGAGGAAGAATGTTCCGAGCGCGGGCAGGACGAGCGCGGCTTTCATACCGGCGCCCAGCGGCTCAGCGAGAGCGACGGCTTCGCTGGGCTCGTGCATGTACATGACCACCAGGATGCGCAGGTAGTAATACGCGGCGACCGCGCTGGTCAGCAGACCCAAGACCGTCAGCCACACCAGATTTGATTGCAGCGCGGCTTTGAAGATATAGAACTTGCCGAAGAATCCTCCGGTGAGCGGAACGCCGATCAGCGAGAGCAGAAAAATAGTGAGCAGAGCGGCGGTGAAGGGTTGGCGTGCGGCAAGCCCCGAAAAATCGTCCACGCTGAGAAAGCGCTCGCCTTTCCCCGACAGATGCGTCACGACCGCAAATGCGCCGATGTTCATGAGAGCGTAGGCCGCGAGATAGAACATAGCCGCGGCAGTGCCTGTTTCCGAGCGCGCCGCGAGCGCCACCAACACGTATCCGGCATGCGCGATAGAACTGTAAGCCAGCAGCCGCTTGATGTTCGATTGCGTGAGCGCAGCAAAGTTGCCGATGGTCATGGAAAGCAGCGCCGAGAGCCAGACCAGCGGCTCCCAACCCGCTCCGATCGGGTCGAACGCTCCCATGAAAATCCGCAGAAAGACGGCGAACGCGGCGGCCTTGGGTCCAGCCGACATGAAGGCGGAGATGGGAGTCGGCGCGCCCTGGTAAACGTCGGGGGCCCAGATCTGGAAGGGCGCGCCTGAGACCTTGAAGCCCAGGCCGACGAACATCAGCGCCGCGGAGAACCCTACCAGCACCGGTGACGGCGCAAGGTCGCGCGAAGCCAGAGCGACGCGGATCGCCGCGAGATTCGTCGAGCCGGTGAGGCCGTAGATCCACGCGATTCCATACAGGAAAAACGCCGTGGCGAATGATCCCAGCAGGAAATATTTCAGCGAGGCCTCATTGGCGCGCTTGTCGTCGCGGAGAAAGCCAGCCAGCACATAGGACGCGATGGAGGAGATCTCGAGGCCGATGAAGATCATGATCAGCTCGTTGGCGGCCACCATTACGCACTGGCCGACCACCGAGAACAGAATCAGCGCGTGATATTCGCCGGTCTCGGCTCTTTCACGGTCGAGAAAACGATACGACGCCAGCACCACCAGAATGCCGACACTGATCACGAGCACGCGGAAGAAAGCGGCAAAGCCATCGGCCATCAACATGCCGGAAAACGCGGGGCCGGGCGTGCCGTAAGCCGAGACCGCGGCCAGGAGCGCCGCCGCGAGGCCCGCAATCGAGATATGCCCGTAGAGTTTCGACCAGCGTTGTCCGGCCAAAGGCTCGATGACCATGAGCAGCGCGCCCACGGCAATGAGAATGGTCTCTGGCAGAAAGCGCAGCAGCTCGACCGTCTTGGGGAAGAAATCAGCGGGCATGCGGAGCCTCGCTGGCGGTGAGATAAGGCGCGGATGGCGGCAGCGCCACGTGGAAGCGCACGTTCATTCTGGATTGCTCGAGGATGGCGGCATTCGCGCGCGTGACCGGCGGGAGGAAGCTCGGCGTGTAGACGCCCATCCAGAGCATCATGGCGATAAGCGGCACCGCAAGCGCCCACTCGCGGCCGTTGAGATCGTGCATATGAGAAGCCACTTCGCCCGGAGTGTCGCCATAAAACAAACGCTGGTAGAGCCACAGCATGTAACACGCCGAGAGAATCACGCCGATGGCGGCGTAGACGGCCCAGCGGAAATTGACTTGCGCGGCACCCTGCAACACAAGATATTCGCCTACGAAATTGTTTAGCATGGGCAGCCCGACGCTGGCGAGCGTAGTGATGAGGAAAATGGTCGCCAGCCAGGGGGCGGCCGTGGCCACACCGCCGAAGTCCGCAATTTCGAGCGAGTGCCGGCGCTCGTAGAGCAGGCCGACAAGGACGAACAACGCGCCGGTCGAGATGCCGTGATTCAGCATCTGGTAAACCGCGCCATCGAGACCCAGTTGCGTGAAACTGAAGATGCCGAGAACGACGAATCCCAGGTGGCTCACCGACGAATAGGCCACCAGCTTCTTCATATTGGGCTGCACCATGGCTACGAGCGCGCCATAGATGATGCCGATAATCGCCAGCACGACGATCCAGGGAGCGCATGTGCGCGCCGCTTCGGGAAACATTGGCAGGCAATAGCGCACCAGGCCGTAGGTTCCCATTTTCAGCATCACGGAAGCGAGCATGACGGAGCCGGCTGTGGGCGCCTCGACGTGCGCATCCGGCAGCCAGGTGTGCAGCGGGAACAGCGGAACTTTGATGGCAAAAGCAATGAAGAACGCCAGGAACAGCAGCAACTGCTCGGAGGAGCTGAACGAGAGCCGGCCGCTGGTGAACATGCCGAGGATGGCGGTGTAGTCGAAAGTTCCCGCACGGTTGTAGAGGTAGATGATGGCGGCGAGCATCAGGACCGAGCCCGCCATGGTGTACAGGAAAAACTTCACCGCGGCGTAAATGCGGCGCTCGTGGCCCCAGATGCCGATGAGGAAGTACATGGGGACGAGCGAGATTTCCCAGAACGCGTAGAACAGGAAGAGATCGAGCGCCACGAAAACGCCGATGAGGCCGAATTCGAGCAGCAGCAGGAAGGCGAAAAACTCTTTGACGCGCTTATCGATGGAGCGCCAGGAGATGAGGACGCAGATGGGCGTAAGAAAAGCCGAGAGCAGCACCAGCCATAGGCTGAGGCCGTCGATACCGACGTGGTAGTGGATTTCGGGCGAGGGAATCCAGATGACGTCGGTCACGAACTGCGCGCCGGGCACGTCGCTGCGCAAGCCAACAGCGAGGCCGATGGAAAGAACAAACGTGAGCAGCGCCGCCGCCAGAGCGACGCCACGAATGATCTGCGGCTTTTCGCGCGGCATCAGCAGCACAAGCAGGAATCCAGCGAGCGGCAGCGCGAGGACCAGGTTGAGCAGCGTCATCGCGTGGCTCCGATCAGGCTCAGGGCCACCACCAGGATGACCGAACCGAATACCACCCAGGTGGCGTAGCTGCGAATATTTCCTGATTGAAGCAGCTTGAGCAAGCCGCCAATGCCTTGCGATTGCGTCCCAATTCCGTTGACCGCCCCATCGATCAGCCCGGCGTCAACACCGCGCCAGAGCACAACGCGCGAGATGTCCACGACAGGCTTGACGACAACAGCATCGTAGATTTCATCCACAAAGTACTTGTTGTAGACCAGCCGGTAGAATGCGCCGGCGCGGGACGCAACGGAATCGGCAAGCGCGGGTTTCGCGACATACATGACGTATGCCGCAAAAATGCCGATGACCCCGGCGGCGACCGAGATCGCTACCAGCGAGAATTCCTCAGGCGCCTCCGCTGCGGCGGGGAAGAAGCTCTCGAGCCACGCGGGAATGCGGATGAAACCGCCCACTAGAGAAAGCAGCGCGAGCGCCGCCAGCGGAACCGTCATCGCGGGGGGCGATTCGTGCGGGTGCTCGTGGCCGCGGTACTCGCCGAAGAATGTCAGAAACATGGCGCGGAAAACGTAGAAAGCGGTCATGCCGGCGGTGATGGTGCCGATCCAATACATCCACGGCGCGCGATGGTAGGCGGCCAGGAGGATGGCGTCCTTGCTGAAGAATCCCGCAAAGGGCGGGATGCCGGAGATGGCGATGGCGGCAAACATGAGCGTCCAGAACGTGACGGGAATTTTCTTGCGCAGCCCGCCCATTAGTCGCATGTCCTGCTCGCCTGAGAGCGCATGGATGACGCTGCCCGCGCCGAGAAACAGGAGCGCCTTGAAGAACGCGTGCGTCATCAGGTGATAGATGCCGCTCGAAAAGGCGCCGCTGCCCACGCCCAGAAACATGTAGCCAAGCTGCGAGACGGTGGAGTAAGCGAAAACTTTCTTGATGTCGTTCTGCGCCAGGCCGATCGTCGCGGCGAAAACAGCGGTGAACAGACCGATGTACGCGACCCACGTCAGCGCGGTGGGCGCGTGCAGGTAAATCGGGAAAGAGCGGGCGACCATGTAGACACCGGCGGTGACCATGGTGGCGGCGTGGATCAACGCGGAGACCGGCGTGGGGCCTTCCATGGCGTCAGGCAGCCACACGTACAAAGGAAATTGCGCGGACTTGCCGCAGGCTCCAACCAGCAGCAGCATGGCGATGCTGGTGAGGACGCTTTCAGGCTTGCCCGCGGCCGCGGGGAACACGGTCGCGAAATCGAGCGAGCCGAATTGCACCACAATCATGAGCATGGCGAGCGAGAAGCCGAAGTCGCCGATGCGATTCACGATGAATGCCTTGTTGCCGGCGTTCGTGGCGCTCTTCTTGTGGAACCAGAAGCCGATCAGCAGATAGCTGCAGAGGCCGACGCCTTCCCAGCCGACGAAAAGCAGCAGGTAATTGGCGGCCAGCACCAGCGTCAGCATGAAAAACATGAACAGGTTGAGGTAGGCGAAGAAGCGGTAGTAACCGCCTTCGTGCGCCATGTAGCCGATGGAATAAATGTGGATGAGCGAGCCGACGCCTGTGACCACAAGCAGCATCACGGCGGTGAGGCGGTCGACCGTGAAGTCGCAACCGACGCGGAAACCGCCGGCCACGATCCAATCGAAATAATGCTCGAAAATTGGCGCATCGCCGAGCGACAGCACCGCTTCCAGCGCCCAGACGAACGAGAGCAGCACGCTACCGATAGCAATCGCGTTGACCGCGGCTTTCGAGAAGCGGCGGCCGAAAATGCCGTTAATGAGGAAGCCCGCGAATGGCAGCGCGGGGATGAGCCAGAGTTGTTGCATTCCGCGTTTCTTTAACGCCGAGGCACCGGGAACATCTGCGTCGATCCCGGCCGAAGCGTTTCGGCGCTTAGTCTTTCATGCTGTTCATTTCGTCGACGTTGAGGGTCGAGCGGTTCTTGAATACGGTCAATATGATGGCCAGACCCACTGCCGCCTCCGCAGCCGCCACCACCATTACAAAGAAAGTGAAGATGTGCCCGTTCACCTGTTTGAGTTGATAGGAAAACGCAACGAAACTCAAATTGACGGCGTTCAGCATCAGCTCAATCGACATGAATATCGTGATGACACTCTTGCGAAATAAAAATCCGGCGATGCCCAGCGAAAAAAGCACGGCGCTCAGAATGAGATACCAGGCCAGGGGCACGCCAGACATTACGGCAGCTCCTTGCGCGCCAGCACGACGGCGCCGACGATGGCGATCAGAATCAGAACCGACGTGACTTCGAATGGCAGCAGGTAAGTGGTGAATAGCGCCATACCGACGCTCTGCGCACTGCCGCCCTGGAACACGCCGAAGCGCACAACGGCGCCCGTTGGGTAAAGACGCTGAATGAAATAGCTGGCCAGCGCGAGGAAGGCAATCAGCAGGGGCATGCCCAGCAACTGCGCCATCAACGAGCGGCCGCGCTTGGATTCGGCGCCCGCGTTCAGCAGCATGATGACGAATACGAACAGCACCATGACGGCGCCGGCATAGACGATGATCTGCGCCATGGCGATGAACTCGGCACCCAAAAGCAGGTAAAGAACAGCGAGAGAGGCCATCACGCCGATGAGCGAGATCGCACTCGAAATCGGATGCGTTTGCACCACCACGTTGACCGCGCTGACAACGGCGATGATGGCGAAGATGAGGAAGAGAATGACGTCCATTCAGCTTTTCCAAGCAATCACGAAAGCGGTCACCAGCAAATTCAGGAGCGCAACCGGAAACAGGACTTTCCACGCAAAGCCCATCAACTGGTCATACCGGAACCGAGGAAGCGTGCCGCGGACCCAGATGAAAACGAAGAGCAGCAATCCGACTTTGGCCCCAAACCAGAACAACGGAATCAGCGCCTGCTGAAGGGGCGGTAACAGAAAAAGAACGGCCAGCGCCAGGAAGACCGCGCCAAACACGGGAAGCGTGAGACGGTCCCGCCTGCGGGCGGGATGCAGGCCGTGATAGATGGCGATCGCGCCGACAGCCGCGAACAGCACTACCGGAACATAGTTGGAACCCCACGCCGCCGGGAACAGCGGCTGCCATCCGCCAAGGAACAGTACCGCTGTTATACAGGTTATCGTCACCATGTTGGCGTATTCCGCCATGAAGAAGGCCGCGAATTTCATGCTGCTATATTCGGTGTGAAAACCCGCCACCAGCTCATTTTCGGCTTCCGGCAAATCGAACGGCACGCGATTGGTTTCCGCGAATCCCGCGATCACGAAAACGAAGAAGCTCACGATCTGCGGCAGGACGTTCCAGTGGAGGATCGAGCCCGCTTGCTTCTGGACGATCTCGCGCAGGCTGAGCGTATTGACCAGCAGCAGCGGCGCGGCGATGGCCAGGCTCAGCGGTAGTTCATAGCTGATCATCTGCGCGGAGCTGCGCAACCCGCCCAGGAGCGAATACTTATTGTTGGACGCCCATCCCGCAAGCGCGATGCCGTAAACTCCCATGGAGCTCACGGCCAGAATGAACAATAGGCCGATGTTGAGATCGGCGAGCTGCATCCAGGTGGTGTGGCCAAAGACCTGAATTTCCGATCCGAAGGGAATCACAGAGATGGAAATCAGCGACATGGTCACGGCCAGGAAAGGCGCGAGCAGATAGACAAACTTGTTGACGTACGGCGGAATCAAATCTTCCTTGGTGATGAGCTTGATGACGTCGGCGAGCGGTTGCAGCAGCCCATGCGGGCCAACGCGCGACGGCCCGAGGCGCACCTGAATGTGCGCGATCACCTTGCGCTCGACCCACTGCAGATAAGCCAGTGTTGTAAGAAGAGCAACAGCCACAACCGCCGCTTTGATGATGCTGATGACGAAGAATTCCATCAGCCGTCGCGCCGTCTTTCGAGAACAGAGTTCAACATCTTAGAATAGCGTCCGAGTGTACCCGAGGTGAATAGATTATCGTGCGCCGAGCGGATGAGGTCCGGGCGGCTTTCGACCGGAACGCGACCGTTGACGGGCATGGTGCGGGCGGCGCCGCCGGTGTCGATGGCCGCCAGATCGACTTCGTAGCCGCGCACCGTGCCGTGAATCTCGTTGAAGACCTCGCCGGGAAGCCACGGACCCATGTCGCGCGCCGCGCCCATTTCCTTGGCGATTAAGCCGATGATTTCGAGGTCGGGTTTCGCGCCCATGGTCTGCGCGGCCTTCTTCAGGCGCTGCAGTTCGCCGCAGACGTTGGTGACCGTGCCGTTCTTTTCGTAAGCGGACGCGGCGGGCAGCACGACATTGGCAGCCGCCGCAGTTTTGGTGAGGAACATTTCCTGAACCACGAGGAAGCCGTTCTTCGCCTGCAGCACGGCGTTCTTGAGCGGATTGGCGCCCACCACCCACAGCACGTCCAGGCTCTGCGCCGCGAGCATGTCGGCCACGGTCATGCCCGCCTGGCCTGATGGTTGGTATCCAGGAAGCAGTTCCGGCATCAGCCCCATGTCGGCCGCGCCGCGCGAGTTCGAATAATCGACGAGCGGTACATATTGAACGGGAATCCCCAGGCTCGCGCCGAACGCGACCAGCTTGCGGACCGCTTCGCCCTTGATGGCGTCGCCATACACGATCACCAGCTCAGGCTCGGCTTTGAGCTTGTCGCGCAGGGATTCGATGGCCGCCAGTTCCTCGCCCGGCTCGGCGCGCAACGCAGCAACGGCGTAGCTATCCTCGCGGATGGGCTTGGCTGTGACCACATAAACGCGCGCCTGATGGTGCCGGTAATTGGCGCGGATCTGAAACGCGAGGAACGGTTGCTCGAGCGCCAGGCCGGCACCCACGACCAGCACGGCCTTCTTTTCGTAGAGGTCGAGGGTGGTGGCCAGCGCATTCGGCGAGCCGCTTACGGCATCGAGCAACGTGACTACGTCACCCGTGCGGTGGTGATCGATATGGTTCGTGCCCAGCACCGCGCGCGCGAATTTCTGGAGGTAATAATTTTCCTCGTTAGTCGTGTGGTTGGACCCGACCACGCCAAAGCTCCCGCCACGCGCCTTCGCTTCCTGAAATTTCCTGGCGACGGTTTCGAGCGCGGCGGCCCAGGATACTGGCTCGAGTTTGCCGTTCACGCGCACCAGCGGCGATTGCAGGCGGTCGGGATGATCGTTGAAGTCGAAACCGTAGCGGCCCTTGATGCAGAGGTATTCGCCGTTAATGCCGGAGCGGTCGCGATTGTTGCCCCGGATGATCTGGTCGTTGCGCACGCCTAGCGTAGTTTTGCAGCCGTTGGAACAATGCGTGCAAATGGTGCCCACATGCTCCATCTCCCACGGCCGGGTCTTATAGCGATACGTGCCGCTGGTGAGCGCGCCCACCGGGCAGATGTCGATGCACATGCCGCACTCGTCACACTCGAGGTGGTCGCCATGATTGGGCGCGATCTCGGAAACTGCGCCGCGGTTGACGACGCCCAGGGCGCTGACACCCATGCCTTCACCGCAAATGCGCACGCAACGGAAGCACAGAATACAGCGCGGGCCATCATAGAAAACCACCGGCGACCACTGTTTTTCGTCGACGTGAATTTTCTGGTCGGTGAAACGGCTCTCGCCCGCGCCGTAGCGGAAGACCATGTCCTGCAGTTCGCACTCGCCACCTTTGTCGCACACCGGGCAATCGAGGGGGTGGTTGGTCAGCAGGAATTCGAGCGTGTACTTGCGCGCCTGGCGCACCTGCTCCGTTTCCGTGCGCACCACCATGCCCTCGCCTACGGGAAGCGTGCAGGCCACCATCAATTTCGGCGCCTTTTCCACCTCGACTAGGCACATGCGGCAGGCGGCTTGCAGCGCGAGCCCTTCGTAGTAGCAGAACGACGGAATTTCGATGCCGTTGCGTTTGGCGGCTTCAATGACCAGCGTGCCCGCGGGCGCTTCGATAGGCTTGTCGTTAATCGTGAGTTTGACGAGATCAGCCATGAGCAACTTTTCTTAACGCCGGTACACTGGAAACAGAATCATGCCATCACCAACTGCGAGGCCTTCTCATACGGGCACGGTTTCCCGTCCAGATGCGCTTCGAACTCGTCGCGGAATTTCTCGACAATGGAGATGGTGGGCAGCGCAGCGGCGTCGCCTAACGGGCAGAAAGTGCGGCCCAGCATGTTCTTGGCGAGATCGCCGATCAGGTTGATGTCGTCCCGGCGGCCCATGCCGTCATGGAAACGTATGAGGATTTTGCGCAGCCAGGCGGTTCCCTCGCGGCACGGAATGCACCAGCCGCAACTCTCGTGAGCGTAGAAGCGCATGATGCGGAGCGCCACCTTCACCATGCAGGTGCCGTCGTCCATGATAACCACGCCGCCCGAACCCAGCATGGATTTCTTCTTCGCCACGGCGTCATAGTCCATGGTCAAGCCTTCGCATTCGGCGGCAGTGAGCACCGGGCACGACGATCCGCCCGGAATGAACGCTTTCAGCTTCTTTCCGTTGCGAATGCCGGCGCCCACCTCGTTGATCATTTTGTCGACGGGAAAACCGAGCGGCAGTTCGTAGACGCCGGGCTTATTGACGTGTCCGGTGAGGCACGTGAGCTTGGTACCGCCGGCTTTCGGTACACCCAGCGCCGCAAAAGCCGCGCCGCCATCGCGCAGAAT
>Ga0310810_10000243_pt1 | contig 55717 bp, 45 predicted proteins | sample NCmetagenome_FD_207641 | JGI IMG/M metagenome (GOLD analysis project Ga0310810, IMG submission 207641) | Soil microbial communities from experimental microcosm in Duke University, North Carolina, United States - NC | ecosystem: Engineered > Artificial ecosystem > Soil microcosm > Unclassified ...
GCCTACCTGATCCGGGAAGCTGGTCATCGTGACAAGAACGATGTCATCGAGAGCGCCCTGATCGCTTACCTGCTCGAACCCCTCGCGCTTGATAATGACTGACGGGGCGTCGCCGGTCGCGAACATCTTCGCGAAGACCTCTTTCGCCTGTTTGCCGGTGATATCGCCATGCTCTTTCAATCTAATGAGATCGCCCAGATTTTCAGCTGTGACGGGCGACTCGCTGATGTCTTTGGATCTCGTCTTCAGTGCTGCCGCCAGATCCCCCATCACCCAGTTGGCCGCGGCCTTGGGATCGCCTGCAATTCTGACAGTTCCTTCGAAATAATCACTGACAGCCCTGTTAGCAGTGAGCCAATCTGCATCGTACTCAGCCAGTTTGTAATCGATGACAAACCGCGCGCGCTTTTTCGCCGGTAGTTCGGGCATCGCAGTGCGCACCCGCTCGCGCCACTCCTCGCTAATGCGCAGGGGCACCAAATCCGGCTCGGGAAAATAGCGGTAGTCGTGCGCCTGCTCTTTGCTGCGCATGCCGACGGTCTCGCCTCGATCGGGGTCATAAAGGCGCGTCTCCTGCTCGACGCGGCCACCCGACTCGATCAGTGCCACCTGCCGCGCGATCTCGTAATCCAGCGCCATTTTCAGAAAGCGGAACGAGTTCAGGTTCTTGACCTCGGCTTTAGTTCCGAATTTCTCCGTGCCTTTGAGCCGCACCGAAACGTTGGCGTCGCAGCGAAGCTGCCCCTTTTCCATGTCGCAGGCCGAAACTTCGACGAACTGCATCATCTGCTTCAGCTCGGTCAGAAACGCATACGCTTCCTCGGAGCTGCGCATATCCGGCTCGGTCACGATCTCGACCAGCGGAGTACCGCAGCGATTCAGATCTACGTAGGAGTAACGGTCGGAATCGCTGAAGCCTTCGTGAATGCTCTTGCCAGCGTCATCCTCCATGTGAACGCGCGTGATGCCGACGCGCTTGTGCGCGCCGACGAGGGAGACGTCCACCCAGCCATGCTCGGCGATAGGCTCGTCGTATTGAGAAATCTGATAGCCCTTGGGCAGGTCGGGATAAAAGTAATTTTTGCGCGCGAAACGCGAGAGCGGGCGAATGGTGCAATTGAGCGCGATGCCCGCGCGCATGGCCATTTCGACGGCCTCGCGGCTCAGCACGGGCAACGCGCCCGGCAGTCCCATGCACACCGGACAAACGTTGGTATTAGGCGGCGCGCCAAAACTCGTGGGGCAACCGCAGAAGATCTTGCTCGCCGTGGCCAGTTGCACGTGCACTTCCAGGCCGATAACCGGCTCGTACTTGGAGATCACGTCAGGCGAAGCTAGTTCCGCAACCGGAGAAGACATCGGAACCATTATAGGAGCGCGCAAATCCCGGACAAAATCAAATGGGTCCCGAATAAACGCCGGTAAGATCCATCGCGCCTGGAGTGGGGCACCCGGCCCGAAGGCTGACTGCTTCATCTCCGAGATGTATACTGAAATTTCGGCACCGATCTGTAAGATTTTTGCACTACCGCGCGACGCATACGTGCCTCGCCTTCATCAAATAATTCAGCTATGAGTTCGGTCGCAATAGATAGCCAGTTGCACAAAGCCATCCGGTTCTATCAGGCTTCTATCGGCAAGAAAGCTGTCATGGCCGTGACCGGCGTGGTCCTGTTCGGTTACCTGGTTGGCCACCTGGCCGGCAACATGCAGGTTTTTCTCGGACAGGAGCAGATGGACAGGTACGCCGCATTCCTGCATTCCATGCCGGCGCTGCTCTGGGGCGTTCGCCTGCTGCTCGTCGTTTGCGTGGTGATGCACATCGTGGCATCTATCCAGCTCACGCGTCTCAAGCAGGAAGCACGGCCCGTGAGCTACAGCAAGAAAAAAGAAATCGGCTCCAGCTACGCGTCGCGAACCATGATGTGGAGCGGGCCGATCATCGCCGCATTTGTGATCTATCACATCCTGGATCTCACCACCGGCGCCACCAACACCGTACAGTTTCACGAGCTGCATGCTTACGAGAACCTGGTGTACAGTTTCCGGCGTATCCCGGTGTCGGTTTTCTATATCTTCGCGATGCTGCTGCTGGGGATGCATCTCTATCACGGGCTTTGGAGCATGTTTCAGAGCTTGGGATTCAGCCATCCGCGGTACACGCCGCTGATCAAGCGCGCGGCCGCCTGGGTGGCGATTCTTCTGGTCGCGGGTTTCATTTCGATTCCGATCGCCGTACTGGCGGGCCTGGTGGGCTCAAACCTCTAATGGAACTCAACTCGAAACTGCCGTCGGGGCCGATCGAAAGGGCCTGGGACCAGGCCAAATTCGACATGAAACTGGTCAACCCGGCGAACAAGCGGAAATACGACATCATTGTGGTGGGTTCGGGCCTGGCGGGTGCGTCGGTTTCAGCGACACTAGGCGAACTGGGTTACAACATCAAATGTTTCTGTTTTCAGGACAGCCCGCGGCGCGCGCACTCCATCGCCGCGCAGGGCGGCATCAACGCGGCCAAGAACTATCAAAATGACGGTGACAGCATTTTTCGACTGTTCTACGACACCGTAAAGGGCGGCGATTTTCGATCGCGCGAATCTAACGTTTATCGCCTCGCGCAGATCAGCGTCAACATTATCGACCAGTGCGTGGCGCAGGGCGTTCCGTTCGCGCGGGAATACGGCGGAACGCTGGCCAACCGCTCATTTGGCGGCGCGCAGGTTTCGCGCACTTTCTATGCGCGCGGGCAGACGGGCCAGCAATTGCTGCTGGGAGCCTACCAGGCACTCGAACGGCAGGTAACGGCGGGAAAAGTGAAGATGTTCCCGCGCGCCGAAATGCTGAGCCTTGTCGTGATCGACGGCAAGGCCCGCGGCATCGTCACACGCGACCTGATCTCGGGCAAGATCGAATCGCACGCCGCCGAAGCTGTAGTGCTCGCTACCGGCGGATACGGCAACGTCTATTATCTTTCGACCAACGCGCGCGGCTCCAACTGCACCGCCATCTGGCGCGCTTACAAACACGGCGCAGCTTTTGCCAATCCATGCTACACGCAGATTCACCCCACTTGCATTCCGGTCTCGGGCGATTATCAATCCAAGCTCACGCTGATGAGCGAATCGTTGCGCAATGACGGCCGCATCTGGGTGCCGCAAGCCAAGGGCGATAAACGATCGCCGGACAAAATCCCTGAACCGGAGCGCGACTACTATCTGGAACGGCGCTACCCCAGCTTCGGGAATCTGGTGCCGCGCGATGTGGCTTCACGCAACGCGAAGGCCGTTTGCGACGAAGGGCGCGGCGTGGGCGAGCACGGCCTGGGCGTGTTTCTGGACTTTGCGGATGCCATGGAGCGGCTGGGCGTAAACGTGATTCGCGAGCGCTATGGCAACCTGTTCGACATGTATGAGCGCATCACCGGCGAAGACCCATACAAAGTGCCCATGCGCATTTATCCGGCGATGCATTACACCATGGGCGGGCTCTGGGTGGATTACGAGTTGATGAGCACGATTCCGGGACTGTTCGTGACCGGAGAAGCCAACTTCTCCGATCACGGCGCAAACCGGCTGGGCGCCAGCGCGCTCATGCAGGGTCTGGCCGACGGCTATTTCATCCTGCCGTACACCGTCGGCGATTATCTGGCGAGCGCGAAACTCGAGAAAGTAAGGGTTGATTACGCCGAGTTCAAACGCGAGGAGGCGGACGTCGCGGCCCTCACTACGGGGCTGCTGGCTATCAGGGGCAAGCGTACCGTAAGTTCGTTTCATCGCGAGCTGGGCAAGCTGATGTGGGACTACTGCGGGATGTCGCGCACGGCAACAGGCCTGCAGACTGCTATCGGAAAAATTCGCGAGTTGCGCGAAGAGTATTGGAAGAACGTGGACGTGGTAGGGAGCGACAAGGAGTTGAACCAGGCGCTCGAACACGCGGGTCGCGTGGGGGATTTCCTCGAACTGGCCGAGCTGATGTGCATCGACGCGCTCCAACGAAACGAATCGTGCGGCGGGCACTTCCGCGAGGAGTATCAGACGCCTGACGGCGAAGCCCTGCGCGACGACGAGCACTATGCCTACGTGGCCGCCTGGGAATTCAAAGGCCTCGACCAGCCACCCGGTCTGCACAAGGAACCGCTGCACTTCGAGTACGTGCATCCCACGCAACGGAGTTACAAATAGCCATGCGCATCACGCTTCACGTCTGGCGTCAAAAAAGCGCCAACCAGCCGGGCCGCATCGTCCAGTACGAGGCCCGCGATGTGAATCCGGAAATGTCGTTTCTGGAAATGCTGGACGTGGTGAATGAAGAGCTGACCCTGAAGGGCGAAGACCCCATCGCCTTCGACAGCGATTGCCGCGAAGGCATCTGCGGCATGTGCGGCTTCATGATCAATGGCGTGGCGCACGGCCCGCGGCGCGGCACCACGGTCTGCCAGCTTCACATGCGCAAGTTCAAAGACGGCGACGTGCTCTATCTGGAGCCGTGGCGGGCGCGCGCGTTTCCGGTCATCAAAGATCTGGTGGTCGACCGTGGCGCATTCGACCGCATCATCGCCGCCGGCGGCTTCATATCGGTACCGGCGGGCAGCGCGCCGGACGGCAACGTGATTCTGGTGCCGAAGCAGAATGCCGATCTCGCCATGGACGCGGCAGCGTGCATCGGGTGCGGTGCGTGCGTGGCGGCTTGCCCCAATGCGTCGGCGTCGCTGTTCACGGGCGCGAAAATCACGCACCTGGGCGTGCTGCCGCAGGGCCAGCCCGAACGCTACGAACGGGTGGACCGCATGGTGGCCGAGGCCAGCCGCGCGTTGTTCGGGAGCTGCACCAATATTGGCGAATGCGAGGCCGTTTGCCCCAAGGAGATCAAGCTCGAGTCGATCGCGCGCATGAATCGCGACTTCATCAAGGCGAGTTGGACGAAACGCGGGGAATCGGGCAACAGCGGCGCGGGCGGATAGGCGCGCAGGCAGGCGGGGGTCTTTGGACCCATTCGCCGATGCTCTGGCCGTGGCGGATGGCGGACGTCGCTGATTGAGAAATCTAGTCCAAGCGATCGGCCGGATGGCCGCCAGCGGGGCCAGACGACGGCGTGGCAACCGCTATTTTCTGAGTGACGCCAGTCACCGCACGCGCGGTCGAGAACAGGAGTCAACATGGAGTACACCTACCCGGGCATCGCCAAGATGATCGATCACTCGCTGCTAAATCCCGCGCTCCCCGCCAGCGATCTGGAGCAAGGCATCCAACTAGCGCGGGCCTACGATGTGGCGAGCGTCTGCATCCTGCCCTATTTTCTGAAGCGCTGCGCGGATCGCCTGCGCGGCAGCACGGTCAAGGCGAGCACCACCATCGGGTTTCCGCACGGCGGGCACACGACCGCCGTGAAGCTGGCCGAAGCCATGCGCGCGTTGGCCGACGGGGGCGAAGAACTCGACATGGTGGTTAACATCAGCAAGGTATTGAGCGGGGACTGGGGCTATGTGCGCGACGACATCGGCGCCGTGATCGAGACGGCACATGAAGCCCACCAGAAGGTCAAGGTGATCTTCGAGAACTGCTATCTGAACGACGAGCAGAAGATACGGCTCTGCGAGATCTGCGGCGAGCTGGGCGCCGACTGGGTCAAGACCTCCACCGGCTACGGTACCGGCGGCGCGACCATCGAAGATCTGCGATTGATGCGCCGGCATGCTCCGGCGAAGGTGCAGGTGAAGGCGGCGGGTGGAGTACGCGACCTGGACATGCTGCTGCGGGTGAGAGCGATCGGCGTGACGCGCGTGGGAGCATCGCGCACGGCCGTGATGCTGGACCAATGCCGGCAAAGGCTCGGACTGCCCGCGATCCAGGCGGCGGTTGCGGGCGCCAGGCCAGCGGCAGACTGAGGCGGCGCGGCCAGGCTGCGCGCTAGTCCGCTCGGCGCCAGGTCAGCGTGAAAAACACCGATCTACCCGGTTGCGGCATGGTGTCGTAGCCTGCAGCAAGAGCGACAGGATCGGCGTACTTGACGCCCGCCAGGTCTCGCACGCCAACTTGCATTTCCAGATTGGCGGGCAGCCGCTGCGAGCTGAGGGTGAAATCCGAGAGGCATAACCACGGCAGCGTAGCCCCAGCCAGGGTCTGCCGCGTTCCCATGCACCGGATGCCCGCAGCGAGTGAAAACCGGTTGGAGAACAGGGGCACCGAGAAGCGGAGCTTTCCAACCTGGCCGGGAGAATTGGCCAGCGGGTAACGCCGAGCCAGGTTGACTGCCCGCTGTACGCCGATGCTGGCGGCCAGTTCGAGCCAGCGCACCGGATAGCCGTTGATCCCGGCTTCCACGCCGGAAGCGCGTACACGGTCGGCATTCTGGATCTGAAATAGTCCCGCCGGCGTATACATACCCACTAAGAGATCGTTCATGGTGTACCGGTAAACCGATAGGGTCGCATTCAACCGGCGCGTCAGCTTGCGCTCGATATCGAACTCGTAGGTATTCGCCTTCTCCGGCCGGGCGGCAGGGTTCGCGGCGGTAGAGAATCCCCCATCGTCGTAGAACAGCATATAGGCGCTAGGATTCCTGAAGGCACGGCCATACAGCAGCTTGTAGGAAACGCGCGCGGACGGCTGATAGATCACAGCAGCGCGCGGTGAAACAAACCCAGAATGGTATCGCGAATAATCGAAGCGCACCCCCACATCCAGCTTCCATTTGCGGGTCAGTTCCCATTCCTCCTGCGCAAAAAAGGCGACGTACCTATCGCGTTTGTCGATACTGAGAAATGGTTGATACGCCGGTTTGACGTCGATGACGCGCTGGAGCGCGCGCAAATCGAATTGGGTTTCAGCTCCAACCGTGAGGCTACCGAAATGCGGAACCGGTGTCCGGTAACTCACCCGTGTGCTGATCCAGTCGCCGCTAAAGAAGTTGCGGTTGTCCTCGACTCCGTTTTCCAACGGGTAGTGGAAGATGCCTGGGCTGCGGTAGCTGTCATAGGAAGTGCGCCATTCGAGCACGCGCGCCGCATCAAAGGTGTGGGTGTAGGTGGCTTCGACAAAATTGCGCAGGTCGGTGATCCGCGTGCCGCGATCGTTGAAAATCGTCGGCCCCCAGGAAATCGGCTGAATCCGTTGCGACCCGCCGAACAGCGCCGTCACCCGCCAGTTGTGCCATGTGAAATCGCCGAAGAGGTGATAACCCTTCTCGCTGTTCATATCGATGGCGCGGCCGTAGTTGGTGGCCGGCGAATCGGCTTCCGGAAAATAGAGCGAGTGTTCCCCCGCGTTGTTCAGCACCGAGCCCGAGAGCAACAGCGTGGCGCCATGACCCAGGGCCACCGACGCTGCAGCTTGCACTTTCTTCTCTCCGTAGCTTCCCGTTTCGACTCTCACCAGCGTGCCCTGCAATTCCTCCGGGGGGATGGTGACCACGTTGATCGTGGCGAAGATGCCGTTGCTGCCGTAGAGCGCGGAAGACGGGCCGCGAATGATCTCGATGCGCTTGACCAGCGTCATATCCAGCGGGAAATTCTGCTCGACCCATGCCGTCTGGCCGAATATGTTGTCCGCCATGTTGTGTCCGTCCACCATAATCAGGAAGCGCGTCCCGAAATCGCCGGGTAGTCCGAAGCCGCGTACGCCGATCGATGTGTAGCTACGGTCGCTGGACGTGTAGAGGCTGCCGGCATAGCTGAGAGCTTGCGTCAGCGTCCGCCAGCCGTACCGCCGAATCTCGTCCCGCGTAATGATGGTGACGCTTGCAGGCGCGTCTTCGAGGCTCTGTTCGTGCAGCGAGGCCGCCTGGACCTTGATCTGCATCAATTGCTCGAGATCAAGGTTGGAAAGGTCCCCGGACGGCCGTGCGCCCTGCGCGGCTGCGAAGCCGGGTATCAGGCAAACGCACAAGATTGCGCAAAGCAGCAACTTCACAAGCCCTTGATCGTCTGCCGTCAGCGGAAACTTTAGGCACGCCAGGGGAGCCTCGGCCCACCCTACCCCATGTGGCATACTGGGCCGGATGATGAAACTTGGATTTGTCAGCGCCATCCTGCCCGACCTCACGCTCGCAGAGGTAGCCGCCTTTGCCGCACACAACGATTACGACTGCGTCGAGGTGATGTGCTGGCCTAAGGGTAAGGCCGAGCGCCGTTACGCCGGAGTGACCCACATCGATGTCGCCGGATTCACCGCTGACGACGCCCGGCGCGTTCACGACACCATGAAGAAGGCCGGGGTGGCCATTAGCGGCTTGGGCTATTATCCCAACCCGCTGGCACCCGACCAAGCCGAAGCGCGCGTTTATGTCGAGCATCTGCGGCATGTCATCCAGGCGGCCAAGCTGCTGGGCTTGAGCGTGGTCAACACCTTCGTGGGCCGCGACTGGACCAAATCGGTCGACGACAACTGGCCCCGGTTCCTGGAAACCTGGCGCCCGCTGATCAAATTTGCCGAGGAGCATGGCATCAAAATCGGTATCGAGAACTGTCCCATGGCCTTCACCAAAGACGAGTGGCCCGGCGGCAAGAACCTTATGACGTCGCCCAGCATCTGGCGGCGCGCTTTCGAAGACATTCCCAGCCGGAACTTCGGCCTCAACTTCGATCCTTCGCACTTTATCTGGCAGCGTATGAACTACCTGAAGCCGCTGCGCGAATTTCACGACCGCATATTCCACGTCCACGCCAAGGACGCGCGGCTCGATCAGGGCCGCCTCAATGACGTCGGCATCATGGCGCACCCCAACGATTTCCACACACCCAAGCTTCCCGGGCTGGGCGATGTCAATTGGGGCAGGTTTTTCTCCGTTTTGACCGAAACGGGTTACGATGGCGCGGTTTGCGTCGAAGTCGAGGACCGGGCTTACGAGGGTTCGCTCGAAAATCGCAAGATTTCGCTCGAGCACAGCTCGCGTTACTTGCGGCAATACATTCCATGACCCGGAACTACAGGGAATTGGAAGACCAGCTCGCGCGCGCGTTGCAACTGGGGCGTCGCCCGGTAGCCGTCACGTTTCGCGAAACCGCCCCGGCGGGCGTATCGAAGTTTACCGGCGTCGAGCCATCCAGCTGCAGTTTCTGGCGGCTGGCCGCCGAGGGCCGCACTTTCTATACCGTGCCGGCCGACCATTACAACTGCCCCGTAGGCGCCTACACCCACAACATCGCGCTGCCCGTAGATCGCGCGCACGAGCTCGACCAGACCTTGCAGCTCATGACCGGTATCGGCTATATCCAGATGACGGACATCCCCGATATCTTCCGGTTTCCCGGCACGCCCTTGATAATCATCTATGCACCGCTCGCCGACACGCCTGTTGACCCGGATGTCGTTCTGTTTGCCGGGCGGCCCTCTTCCGTGATGCTGCTCGGCGAAGCGGCCCTGCGCGCCGGAGTGTCTGCGCAGTTACCCATGCTGGGTCGGCCCACCTGCATGGCCATTCCCGCAGCCCTGGCGAAGGGCGCGGTGGCCAGCTCTGCGTGCATCGGTAACCGCATTTATACCGGGCTGGGCGACGACGAGCTGTATGCCGTCATTCCGGGCATCGACCTCGAACGGGTTGCCAACGAGGTCGAAACCATCGTAGCCGCCAATTTGATGCTGTCCGAGTACCACCGCGGCCGGCGGCGGACGCTAGGGCATCATCCAGGGCCTGGAAAGTAACAACGCCTCGTTCCCGGCGCGCGATTCCCGCCGGCAGCCCAAGTGCCGGGACCGCGTTCCGATCCGGGGCGTCATCCGTTGGTCTGACTAGCCAGTGATCGGGAAGGCGCCCAAAGCCTTCGTTCCCGCCGCCAACAAATAGCTTGCCGCCAGGGATATGCGGAATGCCGCCGTCGATTGCAGGTGGCTATCCCATTCCGCCAATTTCAGTCGCAGCATTTCGCCTCTCGCGTTAGCAGAGCCAAGAATTCCCCAGATTTCAGGCACACCGGTGGTATACTCTTGCAGCGATATTTGCAGTCTGATAGCCGGGTGCGGGGGCTGCGCTACTTCATTTATATCCACCCGGAGGTGGTGATTTGTGCTTGATCTTGCAGTCGTTCGCGTCATTTTCATCCTCGTAATCAGTGGGTGCGCCTACTATTTCCAGCCTTTCCAGTTGCCTCCAAACATTGCCGCTCTTGGCGGTTTGCTGGTGGGCGGGGCCATCATCCTTTTCGAAATGCGCGTCGAGAAGGTCAGCCTCAAGCGGCTGATCGGAGCGGCGTTCGGATCGGTGCTGGGAATTTTCGGCGCCTTCCTGATGTCGCTCGTACTGGCGAGGATTAATGTTCAGAATGCGCCTACCCTCCACTTCCTCCAGCTCTTTCTACTGTTATGGATGACTTATGTCGGGTTAGTCGTGGGCGCCAACAAAGGCGACATGCTGAACCTTTCGGCGCTGGGTGGCGTCTTCGGCGGCGAAAAAGGTCCAAAGAAAGCCTTCAAGATTCTGGACACCAGCGTGATCATCGACGGGCGCATTGCCGACATCGCCGAAACGGGCTTCCTCGACGGCGTTTTGGTGATCCCGCAGTTCGTCCTGCGCGAGCTGCAGCTGGTGGCGGATTCGGGGGACTCCATGAAGCGCAACCGCGGGCGGCGCGGTCTCGACATCCTGCAGCGTATCCAGAAAATGGCGCATCTCAACGTGCAGATTGTAGAGGACGACTTCCCGCACGTGCGCGAAGTGGACATGAAGCTGATCGAGCTGGCCAAAGTGTACGACTGCAAAGTCATCACCAACGATTTCAACCTGAATAAAGTCGCTCAGCTGCATGGCGTCCAGGTGCTGAATATCAACGAGCTGGCCAATTCGCTCAAGCCCATCGTGCTGCCCGGCGAGACCATGCGCGTTTTCATCCTGAAGGAAGGGAAGGAGTACAACCAGGGCGTGGCTTATCTGGATGACGGTACTATGGTGGTCGTGGACAACGCCAAGCGCATGATCTCGAAGACCATCGATATCGCTGTGACGAGCGTCCTGCAAACCACCGCGGGTAAGATGATCTTTGGGAAGTTCGACGACCGCATGCACGCCGTCGTGGCCGAGAAGCATGAGCGGCCGGTGCAGCGCAAGGCGGAAGCGGTCGGCGAAGGCTGAGACTGGCACTCTCCGCGTCGCACAGATGAAAACGAATATTGAATCGCTATGAAAGTAGCAGTCATACTACCCGCGGCCGGACTCGGCACGCGCATGGGACGCACGTCGGCGGAAACCGCTGGCACCAGCCGGAAGCAGTTCATGCTGCTGGAAGGGTCGCCCATCCTGCTGCATACGGTGCGTAAGTTCGCGGCTTCGGATCGCGTGCACGAGATCGTGATCGTGCTGCGGCGCGAGGATCTCGAATCGGTCGGCGAACTGCTGCGCGCGGAGATTCGCAACAAGCCGGTGCGCGTGGTCGAGGGCGGCAACAGCCGGCAGGAATCAGTCGAGCGGGGATTGGCCGCGGTGAGCCCGGACACCGACCTGGTGGCGGTGCATGACGCCGTGCGGCCGTTCATCGATCTCGAGATCATCGAAAAAGCCATTGACGAGGCCGGCGAATACGGCGCCGCCATTGTGGGCATCGTTCCGGTGGACACGGTCAAGCAGGTGAGCGGCGCGCAGGCCTCGGGCGCGAAAATTCGCTCGACGATCTCGCGCGAACGCCTGGTGCTGGCGCAAACACCGCAGGTGTTCCGCCACGATCTGCTAAAACAGGCTTTCGAAGCCGCGCGGCGTGACGGGTTTGTTGGAACCGACGAGTCCAGCCTGGTCGAGCGCCTGGAACAGGTGGAGGTGCGCGTGGTCATGGGCAGCGACCGCAACATCAAGATCACCAAACCCGGCGACATGGATCTCGCGCGATTGTTCCTGGAACAGGAAACGGTTCGGCAGGCGCTTACTTGAGCGAGTACCGAACGGGGCTTGGCTGGGACGTCCACAGGCTGGTGCCCAACAGGCCGCTGATCCTAGGCGGTGTGACCATTCCATCCGAATCCGGCCTCGAAGGCCACTCCGACGCCGACATTCTGGCGCACGCCATCACCGACGCCATTCTGGGCGCGGCGTCCCTTGGCGACATCGGTATGCACTTTCCCGACACCGATCCGCGCTGGAAAGGCGCCGACAGCCAGCCGTTTTTGAAACACGCGCTCGAACTGGCGCGCGCCGCCGGCTTCGAGCTGGTGAATGTCGATTCGACCGTGATTCTCGAGCGGCCCAAGCTGAAGGATTACCGTACGGCCATTCGCGAGAAACTGGCCGCGGCGCTGGGGCTGTCACTCGACCGCGTGTCAGTGAAGTTCAAGACCGCTGAAAAGGTGGGACCGGTGGGCGAAGGAAAGTCCGCCGAGGCGCAGGCGGTGGTGACGCTACGGCGGCTTGATCGATAGTCAGGTGTAGTTCCGAGCAGTTCGTTACCACGTTCACAGGGTTTCGCGCCTTGGATATGTGTTCATTCTCCGGTGCATGCAGCGCGGAATTGCGGAGTTATCATCGTCGCCACTTGTGCCAGCGACAGGTCTTTTTGTCACACTGGAATGCACTAAGTGATGAATGACGCATCTAGATGGCCAGCCATATCTATCAGTGTGTTCTTCCTCTTTGCGTCAGTGTGCGCGGTGATTGCCAGCCTGGAGAGAATCCTAGGCCGGCCCATACCGCAACTGCGACATAGCCGCGCGATCCAGAGAAACCGTGTATTCTGGGTGGTCCCAATCTCAATAGCGGCCGTGATCGCATGGCTATTGCCCAAAGCGCTTACGCTGACTGTTTGTTCGCATTGTAGTGAGCCTTATGCGTGGCAGCACCTCGATTCCGTTATGTGGATCTCAACGCTCACAACGGGGTTTGGAGGCGCCGTTGGTTGGATTGTCTATTTCGTGCTCTTGACCGCGAATCTCCTCCTCCGGTTGTTTTCTCGTCCAAACTGATGACTAACGACTAAAGATTCTTGCTCATGAGTGAACTCCGCAATAGCATCAGCAGCGGTGAGGATATCTTCCAGATAGAGACGCTCACGCCGCATAGATGAGGCGGGCTTGTGAAAGAACTTCCTCGCGAAGAGCGCTCCTTAGAGCACGTTTCGAAACAAGATCGACCTTGCGGCCTAACAGTGCGGACAGTTCACGCTCCATCGCTGAGTGGCCGAGTAGACTGACTTTCGCCTGAGGCAGGAAATCTACTAACAGATCGATATCGCTCCCCGGGCGCGCGTCGCCTCGCGCGGCGGAGCCGAAGACTGCCAGCTCTTTCACCTGATACCGGAGGCAGACTTCGGCAATCTCGGCTTCGGGTAGAACGATTCCAGGCGCTAAGATCATGGCACGCTCTCCATTTCTATTATCCAACTTAGCAGCCCACCTCCAGCCGTCGTCCGCCTGGCCATTCGCGAGAAGGTGGGCGCGACGCTGGGCCTCCCGCTCGACCGCGTGTCAGTGAAGCTCAAGACCGCGGAAAAGGTGGGCCGGTGGGTGAAGGAAAGTCGGCCGAGGCGCAGGCAGTGGTGACGTGAAACGGGACTGATCGCCGTGTGATTCAGCTCCAACCTGTCGTGTCCGCTCGCGTCTCCCAAAATCTCTCATCCTCGGTGATGACCTCACTCACGAGCAACGACTGCCGGCGAGCTGCACGGGCCAGCGCGGCGCGTTCCATCTGCTTCAAATGAAGCCGCAGCGCTGCGCGCAATTTCTCAATGATACGCGCTATGGTCTTTAGAAACCTCACCTGACCAGAATGACACAAGCGTGCCGCATTGATGACAACACTTCACCGCACCCCGCTCTTCTCCCGCGCGGCCAGAAACTCGTCGCCAGCGCGCCAGGTCGGTAGCCGGTCCTGGTTGGCCACATCGGTTCCAATCAGAAATCCGAAGCGCGCCATTTCAGCCAGGCCGGAAAAGTCCCACGTCCCCTGAAATTCGTCTGACGGGCGATGATAGTGCTGCTCGTTGTAATCGTCGAACGCTTTCGCGCCGAAACCTTTGGGTTTGCCGACGAAATCCTCGCCCAGTTCCACTGAAAACGCTGGAATGCCCACGTGCGCGAAGGCGAAATGATCGGAGCGATAGTACGTGCCCTGCTCCGGGCGCGGGTGGGGCTTGATGGTCAAGCTCATGCGCTTCGCGACCGCTTCGACCACCGGCCAGGCCGTGGTGCGGTCGGCGCCGTTCACCACCACATCGCGCGTGCGGCCGAACGGAAATAGACCGTCGTAGTTGATCGCGAGAGCCGTCTTACCCACCGCAATTTCCGGGTGCCCGGCATAGTATTCCGAGCCCCGCAATCCGCCCTCTTCGGCGGTTACCGCCAGAAACAGCGCCGACCGCCGCGGCTTTTTCGGCTGCGCGGCCCAGGCGCGCGCCAGTTCCATCAGAATGCCGCAGCCGGTCGCGTTATCCACCGCCCCGTTGTAAATGGCATCGCCATTCACCGGCGTGCCGATGCCCAGGTGGTCCCAGTGCGCGCTGTAGATGACGACTTCGGATATGAGCTTCGGGTCGCTGCCCTCGACCATCCCCGCGACGTTGCGCGTCTCGATCTCACGCACCTTCGTGGGCAGATTGCAGCGGATGCGGACGCCGAGCGGGATAGGGCGGAAGTCGCGCGCGTCGGCGGCCTTCAACAGCTTGTCGACATGATGGCCACCAAGCGAGAGCAGCTTTTCGCCGGCCTCCTGTGTAATCCACCCGGCGAGCGACAGCGCATGCTGGCCCGGCGCGAGCTTCACATACGGCTGCTCGCCTGACCACGAATTGTGCACCACGTCCCAGCCGTAGCCCGCCGTCGGCGTGGTGTGAATGATAATCACTCCGCGCGCGCCCTTGCGGGTGGCTTCTTCGTATTTGTAGCTCCAGCGGCCGTAGTAGGTCAGCGCCCGGCCGCCGAAGAATTTCGGATCGTTCGATGCCGGCTCGTTGGTGAACAGCACCAGCACTTTGCCGCGAACGTCCACGTCTTTGAAATCGTTCCACTGGAATTCAGGCGCCTCGATGCCGTGTCCCACGAAGATGGCTTCGCCTTCAAACCGGTCTTCCGCCGTGAGCCGCTGATTCACGCCGACGAAGTCGTGGGACCACTTGAAATCGATGGTCTGGCTGCCCTTCGACGCCGAGAGCTGCGCGGAAGGCTGGGTTTGGATGCCGGTGAGCGGCACCGGCTGGAAATACGTGCCGTTATCTCCGCCCGGTTTTAGCCCGGCGAGCGCGAATTGCGTGGCGATGTACTCGGTGGCCAACTGCCCGCCGCGCCCGCCCGGCCCGCGGCCTTCAAGGAGATCGCTCGATAGAAACTTCACGTGGGCACGAATGCGATTGGGTGAAATCCCAGTCTCCTGCGCCCATAGGCAGCTCCAGGCAATCAGCGGAACGAAGCCAAAATAGTGTCTAACGATCTGAATCGACAAAAGTTGCTCCATCCATGCAATCGCACAATCATCCAAAACCCGATGGAATTAGGGATGATAGATTGCTATGATAGTCCTTGGACAGTGGATAGGCCGACATTAACACATCTACGGGCGCTCGAGGCGGAGAGCATCTTCATCCTGCGCGAGGTGGTGGCGGAGTTCCAGCGGCCGGTGATGCTCTATTCCATCGGCAAGGACTCTTCGGTGATGGTGCGTCTGGCCCAGAAAGCCTTCCACCCAGGCAAAATCCCCTTTCCACTGCTGCATATCGACACAACCTATAAGTTTCATGAAATGATTGAGTTCCGTGACCGGTTCACGCGGGAAATCGGGGCCCAGCTCATTGTCCACATCAACCAAAAGGCCATCGACGAAGGCGCCAGCCCGTTCAAGTTGGGGACGCAGAAGTGCTGCGGGCTGCTCAAAACGCGGTCGCTGCTGGATGCGCTGGCCGAGGGCGGTTACGACGCGGCATTTGGCGGGGCGCGGCGGGACGAGGAGAAATCGCGCGCCAAAGAGCGCATCTATTCGTTCCGCGACGGTTTCGGGCAGTGGGACCCGAAGAACCAGCGGCCGGAACTCTGGAACCTGTTCAACAGCCGGGTGGACAAAGGCGAATCGATCCGCGTCTTTCCGCTCTCCAACTGGACCGAACTAGACGTCTGGCAGTATATTCACCTGGAAAACATCCCCATCGTGCCCATGTATTTCGCCAAAATGCGGGAAATGGTGGTGCGCGGCTCGACCCTGATCCCGGTGGAGCAGGACATCCCTCTGCTCCCTGGCGAAAAGCCCGAAATGGTGATGTGCCGGATGCGCTCGCTCGGATGCAGCCCGTGCACCGGGGCGATCCGTTCGGAAGCCGATACGGTGCCCAAGATCGTGGAAGAGATGATGCTGGTGCGGCGCTCGGAGCGTGAGAACCGCGTGATCGACCATGACCAGGAAGGGTCCATGGAACTCAAAAAGCGGGAAGGCTATTTCTGATGGCGGCGGCCTGCGAGCGACCTTCCACGGACATCGAAAGCTTCCTCAAGCAGAACGAAGAGAAGGACCTGGTGCGGCTTTCGACAGCGGGCAGCGTTGACGACGGCAAATCCACGCTGATCGGGCGGCTGCTCTACGATTCGAAGGGCGTGTACGAAGATCAGATCGCGTCGGTGAAGAAAGCTTCCACCAACCAGACCGCGGGCACGCTCGATTTTGCGCTCCTCACCGACGGGCTGCGCTCGGAGCGCGAACAGGGCATCACCATCGACGTGGCCTATCGCTACTTCTCCACGCCGAAGCGCAAATTCATCATCGCCGATACGCCGGGGCACGAGCAGTACACGCGCAACATGGCGACGGGAGCCTCGACGGCGGATCTGGCGATTATCCTGGTCGACGCGCGCAACGGCGTGCTGCCGCAATCACGCCGCCACCTGTTCATCGCCACGCTGCTGGGCATCCGGCACATCGTGGTGGCCGTAAACAAGATGGACCTGATGGATTTCAGCGAAGAAGTTTTCAAGCAGGTCCGGGCAGATTTCCTGAGCTTCGCCGAGCAATTGCCCATTGGGGACCTGACGTTCGTTCCGATCAGTGCGCTCGATGGTGATAACGTGGTCGCGCGCAGCCGGCGCATGCCCTGGCACACGGGCCCCAGCCTGCTGGAGTATCTCGAAACCGTGAAGGTGGCGCGCGACCGCGCGTTCGATTCCATGCGCTTCCCGGTGCAGTACGTGATCCGGCCGAATCTGGATTTTCGCGGGTTCGCCGGGCAGGTGGCGTCGGGCGTGGTCCGGCCGGGCGATCCGGTGATGGTTCTGCCTTCTGGACGCACCACGCGGATCAAGTCCATCTCGACGTATGATGGCGAGCTCTCGCGAGCGTTTCCGCCGCTATCGGTGACGCTGTGCCTGGAAGACGAGGTCGATATCAGCCGCGGCGACATGCTCGTTCCGCCGCAGCATCCGCCGCACGTGGCGCGGCGCTTCGAGGCCATGATGGTGTGGATGAATCAGAAGCCGCTCGAACCCGGACGAGCCTACCTGATCAAGCACACTACGCAGCAGGTGGGTGCGACGGTGGCCGCGGTGCGGCACCGCGTCAACATCAATACGCTCGATCACGAACTGGTGGGACGGCTGGGATTCAACGAGATCGGCGGCGTGCTGGTGGAAACCAAGCGGCCGCTATTTTTCGACGCTTACGCGGAAAACCGCGCCACCGGCGCATTCATCCTGATCGATCCCTTAACCAATGAAACGGTGGCCGCCGGTATGATCACAGGGCGCGTCGCGGGCGAGATGGTGTTCGCCGACGAATTGCCTGCCGCGGCCGATTTCGGGTCCAGCCGCGTCACGCCGGCCGAGCGTTACATTCGTGCCGGACACCGGCCGCTGGCGATCTGGCTGGAGGGTACCGAAGAGCTGGCGTATGCGCTCGAGCGCAAGCTGTTCGACCGCGGCTGTCTGGTGCAGGTCCTGCAAGGGGCAGGTATCGCCGACATCGCGCAGGCCTCGATCGACGCGGGACTGATCTCGATTTGCATGATCGCGGAGGACGACGCCGTCGCACGCGAGTCCTTGAAGCAGGCCGTGGGCAGCGACCGCTTTCTCGCAGCGCGCGCAGCAAATATGCCGGACGATCCCGAGCACGCCGCCGAACAGATTTGCCGCACGATTGAGGACCGCGGTTACATCCGCCCCCAGCCCAAGCCGTTCACGGGTGGGGCGGGAATTTAGGACTGCTCTCCTCCGTCCATTGGTGATACATTGTAAGTACGGAAATTCCGATGGTCAAGAAGCTCACCAAGCACGGCAATAGTCTGGCTCTAGTAATCGACAAACCCATTCTGGAGTTGCTGAAAATCGACCAGGAAACACCTCTGGAAGTCAGCACGGACGGGAAAAAACTGACTATAGCCCCGGCAGCTGCTTCCCCGCGTCGCAAAAAATTTGACGAGGCCCAGAGTTTCGCGCATCGCCGCTACAGCCGCGCTTTCAAGCGGTTGGCGGAGTAGCGATCGCCGCGCCGCGAATGGATGCTCTCTTCCTCACGCTGGACGAGGTACTCGAATTCATGAACAACAGATCGAGCGGTATGGCGGATCCCACGGAGTTCGTGACACCTGCGCCCTGGAGTCCGCAATCGCAGTGCCGCAGGCTACTTTCGATGGCGAATACCTGTATCCTACGATCGTAGCGATGGCTGCAGCGTATCTTTTTCACGTCACCCAAAACCATCCGTTTATCGACGGGAACAAGCGCACCGGTGCCAATGCGGCAATCACTTTCCTGCTGCTGAACAACCTCGAGCCAACCTTCAGCGAGGATCAACTTGTCGAAGTGGTTCTCGGCGTGGCGCAGGGCCAGGTCGGTAAGAATGAAATCGCGAGATTCTTCGCCGAGAACTGCCGTCCGCTGCGCTAATCTAGGCAGGATGCTTCGACTTCTTCTAGCTATTTTCCTGACCGCTCTTGCAATTGCCGCAAAGGGCCCGGTGTATGTGGTCCTGTGGTTCGACACCGAAGACTATATCGAGCCGGCGGCGGATGACGCGGCGCTGCGCATTGCGACGGACCTCGAGAAAGCCGGCGTGCGCGCGACGTTCAAAGTGGTGGGCGAGAAGGCGCGGGTGCTGGAATCGCGCGGGCGCCGCGATGTGATCCGGGCGCTGGCGCAGCATGACATTGGCTATCACAACAACTTCCACAGCGTGCAGCCTACGCCGGCTTTATATCTGCGTAGCATGGGCTGGCTGGACGGGGCGGCGGAGTTCGAGCGGCGCGAGCGGCCCGGAGTGGACGACATCCGGCGCATTTTCGGCGTGACGCCGAGCTGTTACGGACAGCCGGGCAGCTCGTGGGGCCCGCAGAGCTACCGTGCGCTGCTACGCATGGGCGTTCCAGTGTACCTGGACGAAGGCGAGCAAGTGGGCGTGGACGAGCAGCCGTTCTGGATGGGTGGGATGCTGCACGTGTTCCGCATGGGAAGCAACCTTATCCGGCCCGCGCTGAATGACGAGAACCTGCTTCCACAGACCTTTGAGAAATTCGACCGCGCGGCCGAAGCCCTGGAAGCGCGCGGAGGCGGTGTGATCAGCACCTACTTCCATCCCACCGAGTTCGTCACCACGGCGTTCTGGGACATGAATTTCGCGAAAGGCGCGAATCCGGAACGAAGCGAGTGGAAAAAACCGCCGCGTCGCACGGCGGAAGATTCGGAGCGCTGTTACCGGATACTGTTGCGTTACGTGGAGCACGCCAAGGCACGGGCGGGCGTGCGGTTCGTCACCGCGCGCGATTTGCCTATGCTTTATGAAGGCTCCCTGGGACGCGTGAAGGATCGGGCAGCCATCGCGCGCCACATGGCGGCACGGCAGACGTTTCTGGCGACCGACGACGGCGAACTCTCGGCCGCCGAGATGCTTGAAGTGCTCCTGGGCATGGAACCCGCCGCGGTGGAAGGTCCAGTAGCGCGGGGCGAATCGACGTACCGGGCCGGAACGATTGGGCGGCCCGCGTTCGAGCGCGCCAAAGCTGATGTGGCGGGAACCATCCGCGTGAACCGGCGGCTGCCGGCGGACGTCTGGATCGGCTCAGAGAAGCTGTCGCTCGGGGATTTCGCGGCCACGCTCGGTGCCGATGACGGCGCCTCCGCCGCTGTCACCGTTCGCAAAGGGAATCTGGAGATGGAGAAGTACGTGTCGACCGACGCCAAGGGCACGTTCAACTGGCCGATCCATCCTGAAGGATTCAGCGCGCCGCAGTTGTTGGAACTGGCGCGGCTGCAGGCATGGACGCTCAAGCCCGCGCGGCTGAAGTAAGGCGCGCTACAATCGCCACAAATGCATTTCCGTCGTTTTGCGGCCCTCGTGCTCGGGGTCTGGCTGGCCGGATGCGTCTTCATGGATATGGTGGCGACGCAGAATTTTCGAGCGGTCGACCGCCTGCTGGCCGCCCCGCCTCCACAGATTGCGGAACGGATGCAAGCCATGGGCGGGCACGATCTGGCGCGCGCGTTTCTGCGTTACCAGGCGTCGGAACTGAACCGCTCGTACTTTGACAACTGGGAGCGCGCACAGATCTTCCTGGGCGCGGTGCTGTTTTTCGTGCTGCTGTTCGGGCCCGCGCCGAGCCGGTTGATGGCGCTGCTCACGCTGCTGATGCTGGCCCTGGTGCTGCTGATGCATTTTTACCTGACGCCAGAGATAACGCGACTGGGGCGCGTCATCGACTTCGTCGGGCCGGGCACACCGTCAGCGGACCGGACACGCTTCTGGACATTTCATGGCGCGTACTCGGCATGCGAGCTGGTCAAGTTCGCGCTGGGAACGGTGCTCGCGGTTTTGCTGGTGCGTCGGAGGAGGCGAGGCGAACTGGTAGCGGATCAGGCAGCACAACCGACTGGTTCTGGCGGCGTCTAGGATCGGATCTTCGCCAATGAACCACTAGAATCCAGGACTCTAGCATCTAGCGCGATAGTTACACGCGCTTTCGGTCACGTTTGCGTGTTTTCGTAAACGTATGTAGCTGTGTCTTCTCAATAGGTAACGTGTTTGCGCCAAATGCGCCCAGGTTTGATACGCGGTCGAAGTCATCGACGAATTCAAGTAATGGGAAGCCGGATGGCGACGTTGATGACTGGTCTTGAAGGCAGACCGATCAGCGCTTTTTGAGTTCGTTCTGGGCGATCCGCGCCTTCACCAGCTTTTTCACAAGAGCGGCCGGCAGAGGCTTGTCGACGGGAAATTGGAGGGTACCTTTGGATGTTTGGAAGGGCTTGAGCTCGTTCTTGAACGCCTCTATAACAGACAAACTCATAGGGAACAAACTGCAATGGTTTGAAAACGCGCCGAACGCCACGAGCGATCCTTTGTACTTGAAGGTGGGCATCCCATAGCTGATGGCTTCGGTGGCCTCCGGCGGCACCGCGGACCGAATCACGGCGCGGACCTTGTTTAGAGTGGTGCGCGCGGGTTCCGGGACGCCTGCGAGGTATTCGTCAATGTTCTTAGGAATGGAGTTCGCTTTTTTCATATGGCTAATACCGTCGTTAGGATAGCAATCCATGCGACCTGAGAGAAAGGAGCGATCATCGCGGGGAGCGCTATTTTGTCAACGCGAATCGCTCTCATGAAGCGCTCAGTCGTCGATCGCCTGGTAGGCCGAGGTCCAGAAATCAGTGATGAGATCGATCGCAGTCGCATCCAACGAACGCTGCGTCATCAATATTCCGACCATCTGCTCCGCCGGGTCTGAATACCCGGACGTGCCAAAGCCGCCGTCCCAACCGAACCTTCCAGGCACGGACGCGAGCTGGTCACGTTGGGTCATAACTGACACGCCGAAACCCCAGCCCCGGTTGTTAAAGAAGCCAGGAAAGAAACCGGACACCGCCTTTTGTTCGGGGGTGAGCTGGTCGGCCGTCATCAACTCGACCGACAACCGCGACAGGATGCGCTCGCCGGGGAGCTTCCCCTTGTTCAACATCATGCGGCTGAAGGCGAGGTAGTCATCCACCGTCGAGACCAAGCCGCCACCGCCGGACTCGAAGGCAGGAGGGCGGGACCAGCGGCCGCCGCGGGCTTCGTCGAAGACCACGAGCTTACGGCTTGCAGGGTCGAAGTGGTAGCAGGTTGCGAGCCGGCCGAGCTTCGCGGCGGGAACGCTGAAACCGGTGTCCTTCATGCCGAGCGGCTCGAAAATGCGATCGCGGAGGAATTTTCCGAACGGTTGTCCCGACGCGCGCTCGATCAGCACGCCCAGCACGTCGGATCCTGTGTGGTACATCCACCGTTCGCCGGGCTGGTACATCAGCGGCAGTGCAGCGAGGCCGCGGATCCACGCGTCCGGTCCAGACGCGGTTGAAAGATACGGGCCGATGTCGACCTTCTGCTCCTGCATGGCTTTCAGGATCGGATATTTATCCGGCGGCCCGAGCACCAGGCCGATACCCATGCGGAACGTGAGCAGGTCGCGCACAGTGATTGGGCGGTTCGCGGGCACGGTGTCATCGAGCGGGCCATCGAGCCGCTTCAGGACCTTGCGGGCGGCCAGTTCGGGGAGCAGCCGATCCACGGGCTCGTCGAGGCGCACCTTGCACTCTTCGACGAGGATCATCGCCGCCACAGCCGTAATCGGCTTGGTCATTGAGGCGATGCGGAAAATCGTATCGCGCTCGATAGGATCGCTGCCGCCGGCGGCCTTCATACCAATGGCATCGACATGCAGCTCGCCTCGACGGCTAACGAGGGTGACAACGCCCGGCACATCGCCGCGCTGGATGTAGCCGGCCATCACGTTGTGCATGCGGCCGAGCCGCTCTTTGGACAATCGTCCAGCACCCGGATGTTCGCTCCCCGATGGCGTTTCCTGCCGGGTCTTTTGCTGCCCAGGGGCGCTTTGCGACATGAATGCAAGTCCACTCAGCCCTGCGCCACTTTTCATGAAACTTCGTCTCCACACGTTTCGGCCTCCTTCCATGCGCTGCCGGTGAAGCTGGGTGCCGCGACCATTTGGATCGCTGCGGGTGAATCTCGCTCATGCGCCTTTTGCGCCGCTCTCCATCGAACGAAACTCCGGCAATGCCAGCAACTCTGCCAGCCTATCGTAGGTCTCGGCCGCGCCGTGCTCCATGCCAGATTTGATGACGGCGTCGCGAACCTCCCGCGAGGGGGAAAGCACGGTGGCGGTGAGTGTGGTCCTGCCTCCCTGTTCGACCAGAACGGTGGTTACCTGCGACTCACCCGGGTAGTCATCGAAGACTCCATGTGGATGGATCGCTCCGGCGGTGCGAGCTCGCGATAAACGCCGCGCATACCCATTTGCCTTCCATCGGGGCCGCGCAGCACGAAGCGAAAGCCGCCGCCCACTTTGAAATCAACTTCGCAGACCACGAGCGACCATCCGCGCGGTCCGAACCAGCGCTTAAGCAGCCCGGGTTTGCTTAGCGCGTCGAAGACCAAGTGGCGTGGCGCGTCGAAGACTCGCGTCAGGACAATTTCGCGGTCGGTGGGGGTGGTGACTTTCAACGTTCCGGTGTTCTTCATCGGTGATGTCTCCTATCGTTTCGTGCGTCCACGTTTCTTCTCCTTGGTCTTCATCTCATCCAGCAGGGCGTCGAGCCGCTGGAAGCTACCCTCCCAGAACTGGCGGTAAGCATCCAACCACCCGGTGGCCTGCGCGAGCGGCTTGGCCTCGAGCCGGCGCGGGCGGCGCTGCGCGTCCTGTCCGCGCGAAATCAAGCCGGCGTGCTCCAGCACCTTGAGGTGCTTGGAGATGGCGGGCTGGGTCATGGCAAACGGCTTGGCCAGCTCGCTCACAGAGGCCTCGCCGGAAGCAAGACGTGAGAGGATCGCCCGCCGGGTTGGATCGGCGAGCGCGGCGAACGTTGCATCCAGGCGCTGGGAAGTACTTATTACCATTTGGTTATATAACCATATGATTATATACAAAAAGTACCGCGACTGTCAAGACCCATTTGGCAGCGAATCGTCGAAGATCACGGGGGAAGATGGCTCTGGGTTGGGGAACCGTGCCCGGAGGCGCGGGCTTGCTGGGTATGCAGGGCGCCTCAATGCCATGGCAGGGATACTGCTGAGATTTCCGGCGGATGGGGCGACTATCCAGAGGGCAACCGGAGCAGGGTTGCCGGGTGGACAAAAAAGCACAAATCCGTCGGTTTAGAAACTGAAGGTCATTCCACAATAGAAGCAGACGGGTCGCGGGCAGATGGCCGCTAGATCAGTGGTTAGAAAGATGCCCGCAAACGACATTCAACAAATCACCAGTCATGGCTGCCGCTGCCCGTCTCATCATGTTCACTAAAACAGAATTGACTTCATTTGTCTCCGGCCCTCCGTCCGCCCGGTGGCGGAGGCGTGAAGCGTAATGAACCGGATCGCTTCATTTCTCTGCGTGTTAGGCGCCTTGATTCACTTTTCGCCTTTGGCCTTGGCACAGGGCGGACCGCCATTTCGATCGGATGATCCTGACACTCCAGGAAACAAGCTTTGGGAGATAAACACGCTCGTTATCGGCAGTCGCAATCCGACTGAAGGCTCGTATGAAACGCCTCTCATTGACATCAATTACGGCCTGGGCAACAGGGTCCAACTCAAGTACGAGGTCCCCCTTAGCATTCACGAGTCGCGGGGCGTCCAGGGACACGTGGCCGCAGGCCTTGGAAACTCTCTGCTCGGGGTTAAATGGCGCATTTACGCGCACCATCCGAGAACAGCAGAGGCAGGTCAACTGGATAAGAGGGAATCCAACTTTGGTATTTCGATTTACCCTCAAGTCGCGTTGAACAATCCAACCCACTCGGTCCGCCGTGAAATTGCGGAGCCAGGGCCCCAACTTCTCATTCCCGCGGAAATAAACGCCAAGATCGGTCCTATCCGCCTCTCAGGGGAACTTGGATACTGGTTCACGAGCAAAGGTGTTCCGAACTCATGGATACGCGGCGTGATCGTGGGACACGAGTTCAGAAACAAGATAGAGCTCTCGGTGGAACTCTTCGATCAATATTCGACCAAAGGGGTTGGCGATGAGGCTGAAACTCATGATTCAACGGTCGGCGTCGGCGGCCGTATGCCGATTGCCAGACAGGGATCGGTCTGGTTCATCTGGATGGTTGGCCGCAGCCTGACCACCGTCACCCGAACCAACGGCCAGCCGAGTTGGATCGCATCCGCGGGCTTCCAGTTCGTAACGGGTGGAAGGAGACGACACAGCAGTGATTAGAAATTGAAACGGGCCGGTGGTTCACTAGGGGCGTGCTACCCCGGCATCACCTGTAAACAGGCGTCGTGGTGCTTGCCGGCTCAGGGTTCGGGAGGCGCGGACTTGCCGGGCTGTGTGGGAGATGCCTCGGGTCCGAAGGTAACGGCGGAGTCGGCTTCAAACTTCCGGTAGTTTTGAAATTCCATTTCGTTGCGCATTTTTTTGGTTTCGAGAAGCACCGATACGGTGGCCTGGACGGGCAGCAGATATTTCCTGTCGCCGATGGAGATTTCGTCGTAGTCGATGGTGGTGGAGATTTCGCGCGTCAGGAGTTGCGGTGGAATGTCGGAGGCGGTGTCACTGATGCGCCAGACGGCGCCGGTTGCGGGGTCGGCATAGATGGAGCCGCGATAGGGGACGATGGCCTTGGCGAGATCGCTAAGACTGAGGCGAAGGGTCGAGTGCTGTTTGTCGACCGTGAAATCGAAAACGGCAAGACGTTTGCCGCGGAGAGTCTCCCAACGGTTCCAGGTGAACCAGGCCTCGCTGTCGGGCCCCAGGACGCGGCTGAGCAGAATGCCGAATTCGCCTTCGGTGCTGAGGGGAGGGCGGCGGCGGGCTCCGGCCGGGTCGACGGGCTTTCCGTTCACCGAATCCAGCGTGCGCTCTTCCCCGCCCTGATTGAAGCTGAGCTTCGCGATGAGCGTGTCCCCTTTGCGCCAGCGGTTTGACTTCTTACCGGCGTCAAACTGGCGGGTCACCTGGATGCAGAGGAAATTGGGGAGATTCGAGACGTACTGCGCGGCGTATTGGTGCATGGCGTCGAGGATTTGGTCTTGGGCGGCGGGATGGGGTGTTGCACCGGATGGGGCGGACTGGGCGCGGGCGAGGGGGTGCGGAAAGAAGGTGAGAAGGAGTAGGGGCAAAAGGACAGCGAGGTGCGGCACGATGTTGCGTAACGTATGCGGCACTGGGTTTGCAAAGCGGCCAGATGGGATGAAGACGAGGACGGACACGAGCCTCGATTTAGGATACAAGATGGAGGGCGGACGGCCAGGTCGTCTTAGGGCATTACCGATTTCCATGGGGGTCAAATCTCCAGGCCCACTGAACGCATCAGTTCGATGGCGTTACTTTTCCTCACGACTCCGGGGCGCATGAGGTAATCGAAGCGGATCTGGCCATTTTCGATCTGGTCTTCGAAGTGGACATTGGCGGCGCGATCGCCGAGTACGTCGGCGATTTCAGCCAGCGCCAGGTCGTGGGTGGTGATGAGGCCGATGGCGCCGCGCTCGATGAGGCCGCGCACGAGGGCTTCGGCGCCGATGCGGCGGTCGTGAGAATTGGTGCCATGCAGGAACTCGTCGATGAGAAACAGGACGGGCAGCGGGCCGGCGGTGAGGTCCAGAATCTGGCGGAGTCGCAGGATTTCGGCATAGAATCGCGACACGCCGCCTTGCAATGAGTCGGTGATGCGAATGGACGCGCCTATCGCCAGCGGGGACATGCGCAGCCGCTTGGCCCGCACGGGCGCTCCGGCCTGCGCGAGCACGGCGTTCACGCCGAGGGTCCGCAGCAGCGTGCTTTTGCCCGACATGTTGGAGCCGCTGACGACCAGAACGCGCAGATCACCGCCAATGCGCTCCGCATCGCGGTCTGCGCCAATACGCACGGCATTGTGGTCAGCGCCAATGCGCACGTTGTTGCGGACCACGCGGTCCTCGGGGATGAGCGGATGGCCGATGGCTTCGGCCTCGAGGTAGGGCGCTTCGGCGGCGAATTCCGGAAATGGATCGTGCGGATGCTCGAACGCGTGGCTGGCTAGCGAACACAGGGCTTCGATTTCGCCGGTGGCCACGAGCCAGCGCCGCGCCGCGGGGCCGGAATGCCGCCGCCAGTTTTCCACTGCGAAGGCCAGGTGCGTGGTCCAGAGCGTGAACGGCTCCATCATGCGCACGAGCATGTGCTCGCGAGAATCCAGCAGCTCCATCAGGCGGCTCAGACGGGCGAGGCGCTTGGATGGCGGATCGCCCTCGGCATCGAGGGACGCGCGCAGGGCGGCCAGCACGGGCGAGCGGAAAGATTCTTGCTCGAGGCGCACCAGCACTTCGGAGAGCAGCTTCAACTCGTGCGCGGACTCGTCGACGGCGGCGACGACTGCATCCACGCGCTTGCGCAGGCGGTAGAGGAACAAGGAATTGATGAAGAAGACGATCAGGAAAAAGTCGCGCAGAGGAGTGGACGCGGATTCGGACATCGGGACCAGGCCGATTTGGTAGGCGAGCAAGACGACCAAGGCGCAGCCACCGGACACGCCCAGCACGGTGACGATGGCCGCGGCAGCGCGCAGCCTGCCGCCTTGGAGCAGTGCCGGCGCTTCGCCCCACGCCGCCAGCGACGCGGGATCCACGCCGGTACGCGCGTCTTCGGCGAGCACGGCCAGTTCTTCGCGCAGATCCAGGCGAGGCCGCAGCTCATTCACGGCGTCGTGGCGGGCGTGGACGGCGTCCGGGGCGGCGGGGGTGAGGAGCCAGCGCGCCAGCGTATCCTCACCGATGTGCGTGCGCGCGGTCGAGAGCAATTCGAATAACGAACCTTTACCGAACAGATCCAGATCCTGCGCGTAGGGGTGTGACTCAACCAGGTAGCGGTCGCCGGGCTCGCCGGTGCCGGGCCAATTTCCCTCGAGGCGTGCGAGGGCTTTTTCGAAGTAGCGTTCCGCACGCCTGAGCCGTTCCTGGTGGCGCAGCACGCGTTCATGGAACATGGCTAACCCCGCCAGGAGAGCAGCGGGAATGAGCGCCCAGATAATCGAAATGGAGCGGTTAAGCAGCGCCAGCCATACCAACACCGCGCCGCCAGCCACGACCGCCAGCTTGCCATAGCCGAGAATGCGGTGGCGGTGCTCGTCATGAGCGATATCGACGCGCCGTTTGTCAAGTAGTTGGGAGTAGACGGGGCGCGGGTCGGACATGGTGGGCTGATCTCATTCTCCTTCGAAATGACGGGGGATGAAGAATATGGGGGAAATCCCGTTTCGGGGGAGGAGCGTGATTGCTGGGGTATCAGCTGTTCGCAACAGCTATCTGTCACGCAAAGTTCAGTTGAAACTCATGGTCCGACTCGACCTACCCCTAAGGGGCGCGCCCGTCATTGTGGCCCTCGTGTTCGCCCCGTCGCACACGGGGCAGGACAGGTCGTTCAGACATCCGACCGGCGTTCTTGCGGCTCAGTCTCACTGAGTTTATGGAGTTGCCGTGTGGCTACGACCAGTGATATTCATCCCTCCGATCTTCTCTATCGGAAGCTTTTTTCGCTGACACCAACACCAATCGAGCGAACCCAGCGAGGCAGGTATATGTGCAATGAGATTGTGGTAATAATAGAGCCGATGTCTGCAACACAAGGCGCCGTTGTCAGTTTTGTTGCGGTGGCTGTGCTGACGCTCAGTGCGTGCGTCAGGGGCGATAGTCCTCCTGCTCCCCCTGCCACGTCCGCGTCTCCGGCGTCGGCGCCGGCGACGGAGCGTCTAGTCGGACCGCTAACACAAGCGGAGGCCCAGGCGCTCGCAACCATGAATGACCGTTTGAAAGATTACGTGAAAATGCACATCAAGATCGAGCGATCGCTGCCGAAACTGCCGAAGGAAGCCACGCCAGACCAGATCGACAAGAACCAGCGCGCACTGCAAAAAATGGTGCAAGAGGCCCGGGCGACCGCGAAGCCCGGCGATATCTTCACGTCCGAGGCGCGTCCGGTCATCAAACGCCTGCTCGCCAATGTCTTTGGAGGGCCCGACGGAAAGCAGTTGAGGGCGTCGATCATGGACGAGAACCCGCTCACGCCAGCCGCGAGGAAGCTCACTGTCAACGGCCGGTACCCAGACACTGTGCCGCTGACGAGCGTTCCACCCCAGGTGCTACAGACGCTGCCGAAGCTGACCGAGGATCTTGAGTACCGCTTTATCGGGGATTCGCTGATCTTGCTAGACGTGCACGCGCATGTCATCGTGGACTTCATCGAAGACGCAATGCCGAAGTAACTCGAATAGAGGCATCATGCGCCCACCTCATTCCTTCGTTGCGCTTCTGCTCTCCCTGGTATTGACTGGAAGCGGTTGCCCGGACACGGCCATCAAAGCCTGGCCAACTGCCATGGCGGCCATGCAGTCCGCGGCCGAACCGCTGGTACCACTGCCCAACAAGGACGGATCGCTCAAGTTCGCCGTCCTGGGCGACTTCGGTACGGGCGAACGGCGGCAGTACCAACTAGCCGAGCAGATGGCCACGCTCAACAGGCGCTTCCAGTACGAATTCGTCGTGCTGGTCGGAGACAACCTTTACGGATCGGAGCGACCGCAGGACTTTCAAAAGAAGTTCGAGTTCCCTTACAAACCGCTGCTGGATGCCGGCGTGAAGTTCTACGCTTCTCTGGGCAATCACGATGCGCGCGAGCAGCGCTTCTACAAGTTATTCAACATGGAGGGAAAACTCTATTACGCGTTCACACCGAAACCGAACGTGCGTTTCTTCGCCCTCGATAGCACTTACCCCGAGCCGGAGCAGATCCAATGGATCGAGAAGCAGCTCACGGCATCGAGTAACGATTGGAAGATCGTCTTCTTCCATCACCCGATATACTCGTCGGGCAATCGCCACGGCTCGGACCTCCGCTTGCGTGAAGTGCTGGAGCCACTCTTCCTGAAGTACAACGTGAGCCTCGTGCTCAACGGTCACGACCATTTCTACGAGCGCATTAAGCCGCAAAAAGGGATCGCGTACTTTGTCGTCGGGTCGGGGGGCCAGTTGCGTGGGGGCAACATCGACCGGGGGACGGGCATTACGGCGAAGGGGTTCGATACCGATCTGGCGTTCATGGCCGCCGAAATCGTCGGCGACCAGATGTACTTCAACGTCATCTCCCGCCCGGGGCAGATCGTCGACTCGGGTATGCTCACGCGCCGCAAGGTCACACCCTAGTTCCAAGAGATCAGCCGGGGGGCTCAGCGCCGTTAGGTCCAGCAGTCCGCCACCGTTGACGCGGAATTTCGCGGCATGCGATGAAATTCAGATTACTGTTGCGAAATCCCTTCGCACCAGGTGTCGCCGATTCGAATCGCGCATTCGCAATTACGATAAACTGGCGGTGCAGATCACTTATGGGCATCCGCTCAGACATCGAGCAGTCGCTTGACGCCACGCGCACCGACAGGAGTTTTTTCGGGCATCCGCGCGGCCTCGCCACGCTCTTTTTCACGGAGATGTGGGAGCGGTTCAGCTATTACGGGATGCGCGCGCTGCTCATCCTTTTTATGACGGCTTCGGTCGATAAGGGCGGGTTAGGTTTTCCGGTCACCAAAGCGGGCGCGGTCTACGGGCTGTACACGGCCATGGTTTACCTGTTGAGCCTGCCGGGCGGATGGATGGCGGACCGCATCATGGGGCAGCGGCGGGCGGTGCTCTACGGCGGGATACTGATCTCGGCCGGGCAGTTTTGCCTGGTGGCGCCCAGCAACACGGCGTTTTATTTCGGGCTGGTGCTGTTGGTGCTGGGCACGGGTTTGCTGAAGCCGAATGTAAGCACGATCGTGGGGCAGATTTATGCTCAGGGCGACCAGCGGCGCGACGCCGGGTTTTCGATTTTTTACATGGGGATCAATCTGGGCGCGCTGATTTCACCGATTCTGTGCGGATGGGTGGGAGAAAGGATCAGCTGGCGGCTGGGATTCGGTCTGGCGGGCGTGGGCATGATTGCGGGGCTCATTCAATTCGCGATGGGCGGCAAGTATCTGGGCTCGGCGGGACTGTACCCGTCGCGGCCCGAGAATCCCGACCAAGCCACGCGGCAGAAGCGCAATGCGTCGATGGGCGCGGCGGGCGGCCTGGCGGTCTTCGCGATCCTTGGCACATTGGCGGCTACGGGCGTGGTGGAGTTTACGGCGCAGATGATTTCGAACGCGCTGGGCGTTGCGCTGGTAGTGATCTCGACGGCGGTTTTTTCATGGCTGCTCGTCGGGCGCGGCTGGTCGGCCGAGGAGCGGAAGCGCTCGGCGGCGATCCTGGTGCTGTTTGTGGCGTCGGCGCTTTTCTGGTCGATGTACGAGCAGGCGGGGTCCTCGCTAAACCTTTTCGCGCAACGCAGCACGAATCGCAGTGTGCTGGGGTTCGAGTTTCCGGCGAGCTGGTTTCAATTCGTCCCGGCGTTCTTCGTGGTGCTTCTGGCACCTGTTTTCGCATGGCTATGGTTGAAGCTTGGGCGCCGGGAACCGTCAAGTCCGGCCAAGTTTTCGATGGGGTTGTTTTTTGCAGGGCTGGGGTTTGTGGTGCTCATGGCGGCGGCGTCGCGGGTGGCGGGGGGCACGCTGGTATCACTCTGGTGGCTGATTGCAACTTATCTATTGCATACCATCGGCGAGCTATGTTTGAGTCCGGTGGGATTGAGCGCCATGACCAAGCTCGCGCCGGCGCGGGTGGCCGGATTCATGATGGGGCTCTGGTTTGTTTCGATCAGCATCGGCGATTACCTGGCAGGGAAGGCGGCGTCGGTATACGAATCGATCCCGCTGCCGACGCTGTTCGGAACGGTAGCGGCTTTAGGCATCGGCGCGGCGGTGGTGCTGGCAGTATTCGTCAAGCCGACAGTGAAGTTGATGTCGGGGGTGAAGTGATCAGGAGGCGAAAAGAGTGAACGTCGCGGAGATTCAGGAGGCGCTGCGGCGGGAAGGGCTGGACGGGTGGCTGTTTTTCGATCATCACCAGCGCGATCCGCTGGCGTACCGGGTGCTGGGATTTTCGCCGGCGAGCCATGTGACGCGGCGCTGGTATTACTTCATTCCAACTGACGGCGAACCGCTGGGGCTGGCGCACCGGGTCGAACCCAAAGTGCTGGATAGCGTGCCGGGCGAAAAGATTCCGTATTCGAGCTGGACCGAGCAGGTGGACGGACTGCGGCGGATACTGGGAAAAGCACGGCGCGTGGCGATGCAATATTCGCCATTATGCGCGATTCCGTATGTGGCGATGGTGGACGCGGGAACGGTGGAACTCGTGCGCACGCTGGGCGTGGAGGTGCTGAGCTCGGCGGAACTGGTGCAGCACTTCGAAGCGAGGTGGAATCAGGCGGCGCTCGACTCACACCTGGAAGCGGGCCGGCGGGTGGACCGGGTGCGCGCGGCGGCGTTTCAAATGATTGGGGAGCGCACGCGGCATGGCGGATCGGTGGAAGAACTGGCAGTGAAGCAGTTCGTGCTCGGCGGATTCGCGGCGGAAAAGCTGTTTACCGATCACGGGCCCATTGTGGGTGTGAATGCCAATGCTTCGAATCCGCACTACGAGCCGATGGAAGGCGCAACGAAGCCCATTCGCACGGGTGATTTCGTGTTGATCGATATGTGGGCGAAGCTCGACCAGCCGGGCGCGGTTTACTATGACATCACCTGGACGGGGTATTGCGGAACGAACCCATCCGCCGAGATGCGGAAGGTTTTCGGAATCGTTCGCGATGCGCGAAACCGGGCAGTCGAGCGCGTGCAGGAGTCCGTGCGCACGCGAGAAACGCTGCGCGGCTTCGAGGTGGACGACGCGGCGCGGGGCTACATCGCGGCCCAAGGGTACGGCGCATATTTCACGCATCGCACGGGCCACTCGATCGGCCAGGATGTGCACGGGAATGGGGCGAACATGGATAACCTGGAGACGCACGATGAGCGGCGGATCGTGCCGTGGACGTGTTTTTCGATCGAGCCGGGAATCTATCTTAAAGACTTTGGCGTACGATCCGAAGTGAATGTGTTTGTGGGGGACAGAGACGCGCGCGTGACTGGAGAGGCTCAGCAGGAGCTTGTGATAATTTAATGATCCATATGACGAATTCGGCGAAAGGCCGCAGGTTGAAAGGAAGAGCCCGGCGCTGCCTGGTGATCGGCGGGCTGCTGGCGGTGGCGGTGGCGGCGCGGGCATCAGAGTGGCTGACATTCGGCGGTGATGCGCAGCGTACGGGGTGGGCGAAGGAGGAGAAAATCCTCACCAAAGAGAGCCTGAAGAATTTCGGCCTGCAATGGAAGCTGCATCTGGATAACGAACCGAAGGAGCTGAGCTCGCTGACGGCGCCGGTGATCATGGAGGATGTCTACACGGCGAAGGGCGTGAAGGACGTCATGGTGGTGGCGGGAAGCTCGGACAACCTCTACGCCATCGACGCGGATTTGGGAAGGCTGCTGTGGAGCAAGAAGTTTACTATCGACGCAAAGCCGAAGCAGCAACCGCACTGGCTGTGCCCGAATGGCTTGAACGACACACCGCTGCTGCAAAAAGAAGAGGGCGGCCTGGGCACCATGAACGTTTACGTGATCGCGAGCGACGGAAAATTGCATGCGCTGAACATCATCGACGGAGAAGATCGTTTTGCGCCCACGCAATTCGTCCCGCCGTTCTCGAAGAACTGGAGCTTGAATTTTTACGACAACATGCTTTACACGGCGACGTCGCAGGAATGCAACGGCACGCGGTCGGGGGTGTGGGCCATGGATCTGAAAGATCCGAAGCATCCGGTGACGATGTTTCCGTCGAAGGACGGCGGCATCTGGGGGCGCGCGGGTGTTGCGATCAATCCGAAGGGCAACATTTTCGCGGAGACGGGCGATGGCGACTGGGATCCGTCGAAAGGGCAATACTCCGACACGGTGCTGGAACTCGGTCCACGCGAGGCGAAACTGGCGGATTATTACACTCCGGCGAATCATCCATGGATCACGAAGAAGGATCTCGACATGGGGAACATGAGCCCGGTGGTGTTTCCGTTCAAGCAGTGGGAACTGGTGGCGGGAGCCGGCAAAGAAGGAGTGATTTATCTGCTGGACGCGAAGTCCATGGGCGGCGCGGATCACCGGACGCCACTCTATCGCAGCCCTCCGCTGGCGAATGAAGACGTGAACCTGGCGGGGCGCGGGTTCTGGGGGGCGTTTGCGACGTGGGAAGATCCGCAGGGCGTTCGCTGGCTGTATGCGCCGGCGTTAGGACCGCCGCACAGCAAAGCGCCCGCGTTTCCCATCACGAACGGCGCCGCGACGCATGGCTCTATCATGGCCTTCAAAGTTGAGGAGAAAGACGGAAAGCCGGTGCTCACGCCGGCGTGGATCTCACGCGATATGGACGTACCGGAGCCGCCCGTGGTGGTGAACGGCATGGTGTTCGCACTATCCAACGGGGAAAACACCCAGCAGCTCGACAACTCGGGAAAGATCCTGAACAGTCACGACCGGGCCTCGAAGCCCTCAGGAAATGCGGTGCTGTATGCGTTCGATGCGGCGACGGGGAAGGAACTCTATAACAGCGGAAATACGATTCCGGAATTTACGCACTTCAGCGGGCTGGGAGTTTCGAATGGGCGCGTTTTCGTGAGCACATTTGCATCGAATGTGTACGCGTTTGGGGTGAAGCAGTAACGCCTGGCCTGAAGCGGGCTGTTGAGCCCAATACCGGCGCGGCTCAAGCACCTGGCGGCGAAGCTGGAGCAGCACATGCGAGAAAAGGGGCGAGCGATACACCGGAGCACGGCAGCAAGTTTTCCCACCTGAAGTACGGTGTCAGTCGTCGGCTTCAGTTTTGTACAAAACGTGGAAAAAATGGAGCTGGCGGAGGGAGTTGAACCCCCGACCCTCTGATTACAAATCAGATGCTCTACCAACTGAGCTACGCCAGCTTATGGCTCTCTCGCGCGGGTTGCATCGTGCTCGACCACCACAGCCCGTCCCGCGATGAGCAGTGGAGCGGGAGACGGGAATCGAACCCGCAACCAACAGCTTGGAAGGCTGTGACTCTACCATTGAGTTACTCCCGCCTGGAAAAACAAAAGACTCCTCTTCATTTTAGGCAGCCAAAGTTACCCCGGTCAATCTGCGTAAGCTGTTTTGTGCAGTGGTGTTAGCGGTTTCGTGAACCTAAACGACGGCTTTGGCGTATACTTGCACAGGAGTCGTGACGCCACCATGAGCATCCGGTCGTTCCTTTCGAAACAGTTCATCGACGTTATCCAATGGACGGAATCCGACGATGGAGTTCTCGCTTACCGCTACCCCATGCAGGACATGGAGATTCAGAATGGCGGTAAGCTGACGGTCCGCGAATCGCAGATGGCCGCCTTCGTCAACGAAGGCCGCATCGCCGACGTGTTCAACCCAGGGCTGTATACGCTGAATACGCATACGCTCCCGCTGCTCACCAATCTCATGAACTGGGACAAGAAGTTCGAATCGCCGTTCAAAAGCGACGTCTACTTCTTCTCCACGCGACTCCAGGTGAACCAGCATTGGGGCACGCCAAATCCGGTCACCATTCGCGACAAGGAATTCGGCGCGATCCGCCTGCGGGGCTTTGGGATTTACTCCTATCGCATCAGCGACCCGCGCACGTTCTATACGAAAGTGAGCGGCACGCGCGATATCTACCGCGTCGCCGATCTGGAAGGCCAGCTTCGCAACACCATCATCGGCCGCATGTCGGATACGTTCGCCGAAAGCAATGTGCCTTTTCTCGATATGGCGGCCAATCAGATCGAGCTGGCGCAGAAGATCGCGGAGTCTTTGAAGCCCATTTTTACGGACCTCGGTCTCACCCTCGACACGTATGTTGTCGAAAATCTTTCTCTGCCGGATGAACTGCAGAAACGGCTCGACGAGCGCATCGGGATGAACATGGTGGGAGACATGGGCCGCTACACGCAGTTCCAGGTGGCGCAGTCCATGCCCATCGCGGCTGGGAATGAGGGCGGCGGCGCAGCCGGCATCGGCGTTGGTCTGGGCGCAGGGCTCACGATGGCACAGAGCATGATGAACGCAATGAAGCCCGGGTCGGGCGGCGCCCCTGGAGCGCCATCAGCCGCGCCTCCCGGAGGTCCTGCCGCTCCCACGGGCGGCGACGCCACCACGAAATTCTGCATCAACTGCGGCAAACCCATGCCCCGCGCCGCCAAGTTCTGCCCGGAGTGCGGAGGCGCGCAGCAGTAGCCCATGTGCGGCTGCGAGTGGGTGATTGAAGCGCACGGTTGTGACGCGGCGGCGCTGGCTGACCTTGCAAAGCTGCGTGCTCTTTTCACCAGTCTCACGGAAGCACTGTTTCTCCATCCCGTGAACGATGCCACCTTCCACCAGTTTCCCGTTACGGGCGGCATCACGGGCATGTGTTTACTCGCGGAATCGCACCTTGCCTGCCACACCTTTCCCGAGTATCATTCTCTTTGCCTCAACATCTTCTGCTGCCGCCCGCGCGCGGAATGGGATTTTGGCGCGTATCTGAAGCGAGAGTTCGCGGCCCGCGCAGTCAACGTGCGTCGCATCGAGCGGCCGTATCTTCCGCCTTCCCATGAGCCAGCCCGCGGCTAACTGCCCCAACTGCGGCGCCCTGGTGCAATTCCGCTGGTCGGGCGCCGTGCAAACCACCTGCGAGTACTGCCGCTCCATCCTGGTCCGGCGCGATCTCAGCCTCGAAAAAGTTGGTGAAGTCGGCGATTTGCCGCGCGAGGTTTCGCCCATCCAGATCGGCACCGAGGGGATATTTCACAACAAGGCATTCCAGGTTGTCGGCCGCATTCTTTACGAATATGAGAACGGCGGATGGAATGAGTGGCACATCGTGTTCAGTGACGGCGTGAGCGGCTGGCTCTCGGATGCGCAACTGGAATACACCGTCTCTTTCCTGACGGCGCCGCCCGAAGTGCTGCCATCGGCGGACCAGATCGCGCGGGCGCGCCTGTTCTCGTGGAGTGGCGTCCGTTACGAAGTCACGTCGGTTACCCGCGCACATTATCGCGGCGTGGCAGGCGAGCTTCCATTCGAATATTGGGATAAGAAAGACGTCGTCTTCGCCGACCTGCGCACGGCGGACGCCCGGTTCGGCACCATCGACTACAGCGAGGCCACGCCACTGCTGTTTCTCGGTGAAGCTGCGGAGTTTGACGATCTGCACTTGACGAATCTGCGCGAATTCGACGTCGTGGGCTCATCTGGTCCATCGGCGAAGACCGCCGTCAGCGGCCTGAACTGTCCGAGCTGCGGAGCGCCTCTCACCCTGAGCGCCGCCGGGCATTCGCTCAGCGTGGTGTGCGCCCAATGCCACTCCATTTTGGATGCCAAAGATCCGAATCTGCAGGTGTTGGAGAAATTTGAAGCCAAGCAATCCATCAAACCTGTCATTCCACTAGGCTCGCGCGGCAAGCTGGAGGGCGCCGAGTACGATGTCATCGGATTTCAGGTGCGCTCAACCGACGTGGACGACATGCCGGATAGCTGGGACGAGTACCTCCTGTTCAACCGCTACAAAGGCTTCCGCTATCTGACTCTCTACAACGGTCACTGGAATTATGTGAAAACCGTCCCCGCCAGCCCCGAAAGAATTCAAGTTGGCAAGAAACCCGGGGCGAGACTCATGGGCCACACTTACGTCCTGTTCGACACCGAGTTGGCTACCACGACCTATGTGCTGGGCGAATTTCCGTGGCGCGTCCACATGGGCGAGAAGAACGGCACCAAAGATTTCATTGCGGTGCCGCGAATTCTCTCATGCGAGATCAGCGAGCAGGAGACCGTGTGGTCGCTCGGCGAGTACATGACCGGCGCGCAAGTCTGGCAGGCATTTCAGCTTCCCGGCCACCCGCCGCCGGTCGAAGGCATCTTCGCAAATCAGCCCGCGCCCTTTGCCGGGCAGGCCAGTTCCATGTGGCGCGTGTGCCTGAATCTGCTTTCCGCCGTCATCCTGCTGGCCATCATCGTCTACATGGTTTCCGGCCGGGAGAGCGTGTTCCAGCACCAGTACAGTTATGCGCCGCGCGCCGGCGCCGAGGCGTCATTCGTCACCGACACGTTCGAAGTGAAAGGCCATCCCTCCAACGTGGAAATTTCAATCCACACCGACCTGCGCAATAACTGGACGTATTTCGGTTTGGCACTGATCAACGAATCCACAGGCCAGGGCTACGATTTTGGGCGCGAAGTCAGCTACTACACGGGCGACGACGGCGAGGGCAGCCGCAACGACAGCGTCATCGTGCCGTCGGTCGCGCCCGGCCGGTATTATCTCCGCGTCGAGCCGGAGATGGCCAAGAATTCGCAATCCATGATCTACACTCTTGAAATCAAACGCAGCGTGCCTTCCGCGGCCTTTTTCTGGATTGCCGCGGCGCTGCTTCTAGTTCCACCGGCCCTCACCACCTGGCGCGCGGCCTCATTCGAAGGCCGGCGCTGGTCGCAGAGCGATTTCAGTCATCGAGACGATTCGGATAGCGCATGAGACATCCCCTTTACGCAATCTACGGAGTCATGGTGCTGGCTTTCGTCAGCTTCGCCCAATATCAGGGCTGGAGCCTCACGCGAGTCAACGAAGTCAAGAACATTCCCAAGACGGTACGCGACAATCCGGGCGCATACCGGTCGCATTACGGCGGCTACTACCGGTACATTGGAGGCAAGTGAGATGAACGATTTCCACCCCGCTTACATCTGGAACGCAGTGATTTTTGCCGGCCTGGGCCTGCTGATCTTCGTCGCGGCGTTCGTCATCGTCGACAAGATGACGCCTTATCATCTGTGGAACGAGATTGTGCACGAGCACAACACGGCGCTGGCCATACTGGTGGGCGCGATGTCCATAGGCATGTGCATCATTATCGCCGCCGCAGTGCACTAAGACAGGGCAGTTATTCCTGCCTCTCGATTGACGCGATGCCCATTCTCCTTTTCCTCTCCGTTGCGCTCATCGCCGCCTGCGGCCTGATCTACGAGCTGGTGGCCGGCACGCTGGCGAGTTATTTGTTGGGCGACAGCGTCTTTCAATTTTCCACGGTCATCGGCAGCTATCTGTTCGCGATGGGAGTGGGCAGCTACCTTTCGCGCTATATCACGCGTGGTCTGGTGGCACGCTTCGTTTCCATCGAGCTGATGGTTGGCCTCGTGGGCGGATTCTCGTCCGCCGCCCTTTTTCTCGCGTTCGCTTACACGCAGGGCTTCCGTCTGATTCTCTACGCCGTAGTGGTGGCGATCGGCATCCTGGTGGGGCTCGAGATTCCGCTGCTCATGCGCATTCTCAAGAACCGCCTGGAGTTTCGCGAGCTGGTGGCGCACGTCCTAACCTTCGATTATCTGGGCGCGCTCGCGGCTTCGCTCCTATTTCCGATTCTGCTAGTTCCGAAGCTGGGGATGGTGCGCTCGGCGGTGTTGTTCGGGATCGTCAACGCGGGCGTCGCGCTGTGGTCGACTTACCTCTTTCGCGATCAGCTTGGCGGGCGCTCATTGCTGCGAGCCGCCTGTATCGCAGTGCTGGCGCTGCTCGGTGCGGGGATGGCCGCCTCCGAAAAGATTACGCAGGCGGCGGATAACAATCTCTACGCTGACGAGGTCATCTTCTCGCGCGACACGCGTTACCAGCGCATCGTGCTCACCAAGTGGAAGGATGACGTGCGCCTGTTCCTGAGCTCGCACCTGCAGTTCAGTTCGCGCGACGAGTACCGTTATCACGAGTCGCTGGTGCATCCCGGCCTCGCGGCAATTCCCGGCGCGCGGCGCGTGCTCGTGCTCGGAGGCGGAGACGGCCTCGCCGTCCGCGAGATCCTCAAATACCCGGACGTCGAGTCGATCACGCTGGTCGATCTCGATCCGGAGATGACCCGCCTATTCTCCACGCACCCGTACCTGGTGACGCTGAACCAGCACTCGCTCACCAATACGCGCGTACACGTCATTAACTCCGATGCGTTTCCGTGGCTGCAGCAGACGAGCGATGCGTACGATTTCGTGGTGGTCGATTTTCCCGACCCGACCAATTACTCGCTCGGCAAGCTCTACACCACGGCGTTCTATCGCCTGCTGGCCAAGCATCTGAGCGCGCAAGGGCTGGCCGTGGTGCAGAGCACGTCGCCGCTGTTCGCGCGGCAGTCATACTGGTGTATCGTCGAAACGCTCAAGCAGGCGGGGCTCAAGACGTATCCGTATCATTTGTACGTGCCGTCATTTGGCGAATGGGGATTTGTGCTGGCAGGTTTCAACCCATACGAATCGCCACTACGCTTACCAGGCGATTTGCGCTACCTCTCGGCTGCGCTGGTGCCCCAGATGTTCCAGTTTCCTGTCGACATGCTGCCGGTCGACGCCGAACCAAACCGCCTCAACGATCAGGTGCTGGTCCGTTATTACGAACACGATTGGCGCGAGATCACGCATTGAGCGCGAGCCGCCGCCAGTTCCTGAGCGCCGCGCTCGTCGGCCTCACCCGCAAGACGGATCGCCCCATCACCGGCGGCTTCATCGACGATGGGCACGGCCCCGGCCACCAACTGCGAGATCGTGCAAAATTCAGCACAGCGAAACGCGCCATCAAGATTCCCATCGTTGTCGTTGGAGGTGGTATCGCCGGACTCTCCGCTGCCTGGCGGCTCGATAAGCGCGGCTTCCGCGACTTTGTCCTGCTTGAAATGGCCGAGCACGCCGGTGGCAACGCCCGTTGGGGAGAGAACGAAATCAGCGCCTACCCGTGGGCCGCGCACTACGTCCCGGTCCCGGGCAAGAAGGCCACGCTAGTGCGCGAACTCTTCGAAGAGTTGGGCGTGCTGCACAACGGAGTCTGGGAGGAGCGCTATCTCTGTTTCTCTCTGCAAGAACGCCTCTATTTGCACGGCCGCTGGCAGGAAGGCATCGAGCCGGTTACCGCGGCCACCGCTCGCGACCGCGAGGACTTCGCGCGTTTCGCCGACCGGATGAACCAATTTCGCGCCACCGGCCAATTCACTATCCCCATGGAACTTGGTGCCATGGAACTTGGCGCCAAAGCCACGGCGCTCGACCGCATCTCCATCGCCGAGTGGCTGAAACAGGAACGGTTCACCTCGCCCTATCTCCACTGGTACGTAAATTACGCCTGCCGCGACGACTATGGCGCGCTCGCCGAAGAGACCTCTGCATGGGCCGGCGCTCACTACTTCGCATCGCGCGAGCCGGATGAAAAAGGTCCGCTTACCTGGCCGGAAGGCAATGGCTGGATCACGCGCCGGCTGCTCGAAAAGCTGTCGAAATACGTGCGCACCGGCTCCTTGGTGCATTGCATCGCGCGCCACGGCCGTAACCTGCATGTGACCTCCGGCGATACCGACTACATCGCCGACTTCGTGATCTTCGCCGCGCCAACTTTTCTCGCGCCATATCTGTGTGACGGCCTGCCGCCCGTTCGCGGCATCTCCTACTCGCCATGGCTGACCGCCAACCTGACGCTCGACCGCCTCCCAATTGAGTCCAGCGTCGAAACCGCTTGGGACAACGTCATCTACGATTCCCCTGCGCTGGGCTACGTCGTCGCCACGCACCAATCCCTGCGCACCCACATCGACCGCAGCGTCTGGACATTCTATTGGGCACTCGCGCAGGGCTCGCCGGCGGATAATCGGCGCCGGCTCCTCGAGAAAGATTGGAATTTTTGGAAAGAAAGAATTCTCGCCGATCTGGAGCGCGCGCACCCGGACATCCGCCAGTGTGTTTCCCGCATCGACATCCTGCGCCTGGGCCATGCCATGGCGCGCCCCGTGCCGGGATTCCTTGCATCAGACGGGCGTCACCGGCTGACCGCGGCTTCCGGAAATCTTTTGTTCGCCAATTCCGACGTGAGCGGCTTTTCGATTTTCGAAGAAGCGCAGTACCGCGGTGTGCAAGCGGCAGAGCGCGCGCTGCATTCCCTATCGCGGTAGCTTGGCAGAATCGCTTCTTCGATCACACCCACTTCGACAGGATCTGAGCGAAGGGCCGCAGGTCCTCGCAAAAACAGATTTCCTGTAGTATTCACGCACAAGAACCGTAGCGCAGGGCTACGCCGCACTTGCGGGGACCTGCGGCCTTTCCCCATTTCCCTATTGCGGCACGTCCATCTCCATTCACGTTTTTTCATAACGTGCAATCTCAAGCGAGGCGTTCCACTCCTCGCATCAAGATCGCCACCTATCGACGGATTCAGCAAGTCTGGCGCATGCCCTCAGCTGACCCTCGCATCACAGATCGGCGTCCGCCGAACTTACAATAGTTTCATGCGCAACAGTTTCATGCGGCAGTCCTTCCATTTCTTTCTACTGGCATCATTCGCCTCCGGCGTTCACGCGGAGATTCACACGCTGACCCTCCGCGAAGCCGTGGATCGCGCGCTCCACCAGAATCCGGATATTGCCTTGGCCCGGCTCGACGAGCAGAAGGCCGCCCAGGCCGCACGCATGGCCAAAGCTCCGTTCAGTCCGGCAATCTTCGCGGGAAGTGGACTGGCGTACTCGAGCGGTTTCCCCATGAGCGTCGACGGCGCTGCGCCTTCCGTCTTTCAGGCGCGCGCCAAACAGGACCTCTTCAACCGGCAGCAGAGCTACGTAGTGGCGTCCGCGCGTGAAAATGTCCGCGGCGCAGGGATCGTCACTGCGGCCAAGCGCGACGAAATCGCATTCCGCACGGCGTCTACGTATCTCGATGCCCAGCGCGCGGCGCGGCTCGCGGATCTGGCGCGCAAGCAAGTCGAGAGCCTGGAGAAAATCCAGCAGACGATGGAGGAGCGCGTCAAGGAGGGACGCGGGCTGCCCATCGAGTTGAAGCGCGCGGCGCTGCATGTTGCGCGGGGACGCCAGCGCGTCGGACAGCTCGCCGCGGATCAGGATGCGGCGGAGCGTTCGCTCGCCGTTGTGCTGGGATTTGCCGCCGACGATCAGGTCCGCGCCTCGAACGAGGAAGCCGCGGCGCCGTCGGTGCCTCCGACCGAAGACAACGCCATTCAAAACGCCATCCAATCCAGCAAAGAGCTCCGGCGGCTCGAATCGGCTCTTGTCGCCAAGGGACTCGACGTGCGCGCGCAGAAGGCCGCCCGCCTGCCTACCGTGGATCTCATCGCGCAGTACGGACTATTTGCGAAGTTCAATAACTACACGGATTACTTCCGCACATTTCAGAGAAACAACGGCGAACTCGGCATGTCCATCACGGTTCCCGTGCTCCCCGGACCGGGCGTCTCCGCAGCCGTCGCCCAGGCTGAAACCGAAGCCGCGCGTTTGCGTATCGAGATGAACGCCGCGCGCAACCGCATCTCGCTCGAAACCCGCCAGAGTTATCAGACGTTGCACAGAGCCCAAACAGCCCGCGACGTAGCGCGTCTCGACCTCGAAGTCGCCCGCGATCAGGTTTCCATACTGCTGGCGCAAATGAATGAAGGACGCGCCGGCCTGCAGCAACTGGAAGAGGCGCGGTTCGATGAAGACGAGAAATGGATCGTGTTCTACGACGCCCAGTACACCGCCGAGAAAACCGCGTGGGACCTGCTGCGCCAGACCGGAGATCTGGTAGCTGCGCTCCAGTAAATCACAACAGTTCCCCGCGCTGCCTGGCTAGAGGAACAGCGGCGCCGCAACCAGCGTGATCGTGCTCAGCAGTTTGATCAGCACGTGGAGGGAGGGCCCGGCAGTATCTTTGAACGGATCGCCAACCGTGTCGCCCACCACGCTCGCCTTGTGAGCTTCCGATCCTTTGCCCCCGTAAGCGCCGGTCTCGATGAACTTCTTAGCGTTGTCCCACGCCCCGCCGCCATTGTTCATGAGCGTAGCGAGCAGAATGCCGGTGATGGTCCCCACCATCAGAAATGCCGCCACCGCAACGGCTCCAACCGGGAACGCATCGTTCGGATCGGCAAATAGCCGGAACACCATGCCCACAGCGACCGGACTCGCTACCGCCAATAAGCCCGGCACCACCATGGCCTTGAGCGCCGATTTGGTCACGATATCGACGCACGTGCCGTAGTCCGGATCCGACGTGCCCTGCATGATGCCCGGGTTGGCCTTGAACTGACGGCGCACTTCTTCGATCACGGTCTGCGCCGCGCGGCCCACCGCTTTGATGGCGAACGAGCTGAACAGAAAGACCAGCATTGCGCCCAGCAACGCGCCCGTGAACACCGGCACGTGGCCGATGTCGACGTTGAACGGCACGTTCTCTTTGTGCAGCAGGCCTTTCACTTCGTCGATGTAAGCCGAGAACAATAGGAACGCCGCCAGCGCCGCGCTGCCGATGGCGTAGCCCTTGGTCAGCGCCTTGGTAGTGTTGCCGACGGAGTCCAGGCGGTCGGTGCGGTTGCGAATCTCCTCCGGCTGGTGCGACATTTCGATGATGCCTCCGGCATTATCGGTGATCGGTCCGAACGTATCCATCGCCAGAATATAAGCCGCCGTCGAAAGCATGCCCATGGTAGCGATAGCGGTGCCGTACAGGCCGGCCGATTGCTGTGTGACGCCCGTCAAGCCCGCGTTGATGCCAAGATAATAGCTGCTCATGATGGCCGCCGAGATCACGAGCACCGGCGCCGCCACGCACTCCAGACCGATGGCGAACCCGGAGATGATCGTCGTCGCCGGCCCCGTCAGGCAGGCCTTGGCGATCGACTGCACCGGCCGGTACTTGTATTCGGTGTAGTATTGCGTGATGTACACGAACAGGAAACTGGTCGCAATGCCCACCACGCCCGCCGCGAACAGCATCATGTTGCCCTTGAGCAGCATTTGCACGGCGGCGTAGAAACCAATCAAAGCCAGAACCGTGGTTACATAAAACCCGCGGTTCAGCGCCTGCATGGGGTCGCGGTCTTCGCGGGTCTTAACCACCACCACGCCCACGATCGACGCAATCAGACCGAACGCGCGCGCCACTAGCGGGAACAGGATTCCCTCGATCCCGAACACCGGGAAAAGCGCCGCGCCCAGAATCATGGCGCCCACATTTTCCGCCGCCGTCGATTCGAACAGGTCGGCTCCGCGGCCGGCGCAATCGCCGACGTTGTCGCCTACCAGGTCCGCGATGACCGCCGGGTTGCGCGGGTCGTCTTCCGGAATGCCGGCTTCTACTTTTCCCACCAGATCGGCGCCCACGTCGGCCGCCTTGGTATAGATGCCGCCGCCCAGTTGCGCGAACAGCGCCACGAAGCTCGCGCCAAAACCGAACGCCACGATCTGCGTCGGCACGTCCCGCGGGTGATTGAGCCCGTCAAAAGCCCAAAAGAGCACTCCCACGCCCAGTAGCGAGAGCGCCACCACGCTCAACCCCGTGACCGCCCCGCCGCGCAATGAAATTTGCAGCGCCTTGTTCAGACTGCCGCGCGCTGCTGATGCCGTCCGGATATTGGCGCGAATCGAAACCCACATGCCGCTGAAACCGGCGAGCGTGGAGCAGAGCGCGCCCGACACGAAAGAAATGGTCATGCGCGTGGCCAGCGTCGAATCGCCTTTGCCTAGCCAATAGCCCAAATAAATGATGACAGCCAGAACCAGGGCCAAACCCAAGATGGTCCGGTTTTGCCGCTTCATAAACGCTTCGGCGCCCTGTTTAATGGCGTTCGAAATCCTTTGCATCTGCGGCGTGCCGGTGTCCTGGCTGATTACGTATCTCGACAACCCCGCCGCTACCAGCAAAGACAGGATGCTGATTCCGAGAACGGCAACAAGATACTGCTGACCGGACCCGGTTGACTCGCTGGCTTGTAGCCACAGGGCGAGTACACACGAAAGCGACAACATTCAGTTAAATCCTCCTGGGTGCGACGGAAAACGACCGCGATGGAAACACTCAGAGTAGCTTACAAGTACGAACGATATCAAGCATTTCCTGGCGATAGAACAGGCGCGGCGTCCCGCCCGGCGAATAACTGGCGGGGCGCGCCAAAGATAAGGGGACGACTATTGCAGCGGCAAATCGGTCTGCCCGTTCGAGCCGTTCTTGTCGGCGCCCGGCTCGGCTTCCGGAATCACCGATGCCGCCGCCACGCGGTCGCCTTCTTCCATGCGCACCACGCGCACGCCCTGCGCGGAGCGGCCGGTTTCCCGAATTTCGCTGGATTCAATGCGGATAATCTTGCCGTCCTTGGTCACGATCATCAGATCGGATTCTTCCTTCACCGAAAGGATCGCCACCACCTTTCCGGTCTTGTTTGTGGTCTTCATGTTGATGACGCCCTTGCCGCCCCGGCGCGTGAGGCGGTAGCTTTCAAGCGGCGTGCGCTTGCCGAAGCCAAGCTCCGAAATCGAGAGCAGAAGCCCGTCTTTCTCGACTACTTGCATGCCCACCAGGTAGTCGCCTTCCTCCAGATCCATGGCCCGCACCCCGCGCGCCGGACGGCCCATGGGACGTACGTCATCCTCCTTGAAGCGGATGGCCTGGCCTTCATGCGACCCGAGGAAGATGTAGTTATTGCCCTGGGTCAGGTTGGCCCCGATCAGTTCGTCGCCCTCGTCGAGCGTCAGGGCACGAATGCCGCGCGCCATGGGATTGTCGAACTCCGTAAGCTCGCATTTCTTGATCACACCCTTGCTCGTGACCATCACGATGAATTTGCCCGGCTCAAACGCGCGTACCGCCAGAAACCCTTTGACGCTTTCGCCCGGTTGCAGGTTGATCAGGTTGGAGATGTGTTTCCCCTTGCCGACGGTGGCGGCGTCCGGAATTTCGTAGATTTTGAGCCAGTACACCTGCCCTCGATCAGTGAAAATCAGCAGGTAGCTGTGCGTCGAATCGACCAGGAAGTACTCGACGAAATCCTCATTCCGCGTGCCCATCCCGATGCGGCCCTTCCCGCCACGCGATTGGCGGCGATAAGTATCGACCGGCGTGCGCTTCAGATATCCGCCGTGTGTGACGGTAACGGCGACGTCTTCTACCGGGACTAGGTCTTCGAGCAGTATTTCGCCCGTATCCTCCACGATCTCGGTGCGGCGCTCGTCCCCGTATTCCTTTTGGACTTCCTTCAGCTCTTTAACGATTAGATCCCGCAGCACTTTCTCGGAGCCCAGAATTTCTAGGTACTCGTTGATGCGGCGCTGGATGTCGGCCAGTTCGTCGATGATTTTCTGCCTCTCCATCCCGGTCAGCCGCTGCAACTGCAGCTCAATGATGGCCTGCGCCTGCTTTTCGCTGAACGCAAAACGGGCAATGATGGAGTCACGGGCCTCACGCGGCGCCTTCGCAGCGCGGATCAGCTTGATCAATTCATCCAGATTGTCGAGCGCCTTCTGGAAACCGAGCAAAATGTGCTCGCGGTCGCGCGCTTTGCGCAACTCGAAGTCGGTGCGCCGCCGCACCACATCGATGCGGTGCTCGATGAAGTATCGGAGGCAGTCTATCAGGCCCAGCTCGCGCGGCTGCCCGTTGACGATCGACAGCATGATCACGCCGAACCCGATCTGCAGCTGCGTGTGCTTGTATAGATTATTGAGAATCACTTCCGCCTGCTCGCCACGCTTCAGCTCGAATACGATGCGCAGCCCGTCGCGGTCGCTCTCGTCGCGAATGTCGGAGATGCCCTCGATCTTTTTCTCGTTCAGCAGCGAGGCCGCATGCTCGATGAGCCGCGATTTGTTCACCTGATACGGGATCTCGGTGACGATGATCTGCTGGCGGTCCTTGCCCACGGTCTCGATGGCGGCGCGTGCGCGCAGCTTCAGCTGGCCGCGGCCCTTGGTATACGCGTCCACGATGCCTTGCCGCCCCAGAATGAAGCCTGCGGTTGGAAAATCCGGTCCCGGCACCATTTCGAAAATCTTCGCCGGCTGCGTGTTTGGGTTCTGGATCAGCGCAATGGTGGCGTTGATGATTTCGGTCAGATTGTGCGGCGGAATGTTGGTCGCCATGCCCACGGCGATGCCGGAGGATCCGTTGACCAGCAGATTGGGAACGCGCGTCGGAAGAACTTCCGGCTCGACTTCGCTCTCGTCATAGTTGGGTTTGAAATCGACCGTCTCTTTGTCGATGTCCTCCAGCATGGCCGTGGCAATGCGCGAAAGCCGTGCTTCGGTATATCGTGACGCGGCGGGCGGGTCGCCATCCACCGATCCGAAGTTCCCCTGTCCTTCGACCAGCGGATACCGCATGGTGAACGGCTGCGCCATGCGGACCAATGAATCGTAAATAGGAGCATCGCCGTGCGGATGGTACTTGCCCATCACTTCGCCGGAAATCTTGGCGCACTTGCGCGTGGGACGGTTGGGCGTGAGGCCCATTTCGTGCATCCCGAAAAGGATGCGGCGATGGACAGGTTTTAGCCCGTCGCGGATATCGGGCAACGCGCGGCCCACGATCACGCTCATGGCGTAATCGAGGTACGACCGCCGCATTTCATCTTCGATATTGATGGGAACGATGTCCTTGCGATCGCCGCCAACGCCACCACCTAGGGGTAGTTGCGGGGGCGTGGTCGGAGGACCCTGCGGAGGGTTTTCCTGGTCTGCCAAGCGTGCTCCTTAAAGGGATTTAACCCCCATTTTAACATGAACATACGCTTGGAGCGCAGCAGCTTGTATCGCCAAGCCAAACGGCATCTTGGGCTCCCCGAACCGCATACCATCGCCCGGCCTCTGGTTTTTGCCGCTGAAGGAACTTGCTGGCGTTAGCTGTGGGCCGGCGATGGCGTAGTGCTCGGACTGAACTGCTCGACCTTTTGCAGCAGTTCTTCCAGGTGGATCGGTTTGGAGATGTAATCGTCCATTCCCGCCGCCAGGCAACGATCCCGGTCACCCGTCATCGCGTGTGCCGTCAGGGCGATGATGGGAATGTGGGCGCCCGTTGTGCGCTCGCGGTCGCGAATCGCCGTCGTGGCCTCGTAGCCATTCATCTCCGGCATCTGAATATCCATCAGGATGAGATCGAACTTGTCACGCGCGAAAAGGGTCACGGCCTCCGCTCCATTGTTGGCGAGCGTTATGCGGTGTCCGCGCCGTTCGAGCACCCGGGCTGCTACCTTCTGATTCACGACGTTGTCCTCGGCCAGCAGGATACGCAGCGCGGGTCCAGGCCGCATGTCCATCACAGTCATGGTTCTCCTTCCAGCCGGCGCGATCGGCGCGATATGCCCTTGCATCTCACTCAGAATCGCCTGCTGCAATTCGTTCTGGAAGATCGGCTTGACCAGATAGCGCCGTATGCCGGTTTCGCGGCATCTCTCTGCATCCTCCACGTGGCGGGCGGAGCTGAGCATCATCACCACAGAATCCGCCAGCGACGGAGTTCCGTGGATGCGGCGTGCCAGCTCGAATCCGTCCATCTCTGGCATGTGAGCATCCAGCAGGATGAGTTGGAACGGCCCACCCGCCGCTTCTGCACGCTCGATCGCGGCCAGCGCGGCCCGACCCCCATCCACTACCACCGCTTGCATTTGCCAGCGGTCGAGCAGGCGGGTGAGAATCTGGCGGTTCACCTCGTTATCATCCACCACCAGCACAGATAGGCCGCGCAGAGCCGTGACGTCGGCCGCAGGTTCCTCCGCGCGCGCCTGCGACTTTTGCTCCAACTGCGCCGTGAAATGAAAAGTGCTGCCTTTTCCCGGCTCACTTTCCAGCCAGACTGTGCCGCCCATTAACGCCACCAGTTGCTGCGAAATCGCCAGCCCCAAACCGGTTCCGCCATAACGCCGGGTTGCCGAACCATCCACCTGCGCGAACATTTCGAAAATGTAGGCTTGCTTGTCCTTTGGAATGCCGATGCCGGTGTCGCTCACCGTGAAGTGCAGACACACTGTGCCTTGCCCGAGCGACCCCACTTCGGTTCGAATCTCTATATTCCCTTGGTCCGTGAACTTGATGGCATTCCCCAGAAGATTGAGAAGCACCTGGCGGAGACGGGGCGCGTCGCCCACCAGTCCATCCGGCGCGTCGGGCGCCACCTCGCAGGTCAGTTCCAGCCCTTTCTGGTCCGCGCGCAGGGCCACTGTTTTGGTGGCGTCCTTCATCAATTGCCGGAGACCAAATGGCTCCGGAACAAGCGTCATTTTGCCAGCCTCAATCTTGGAGAAATCCAGGATGTCATTGATTACAGTCAGCAGCGCATCGGCCGACGTCTTCACCACCGACAGGCACTCATATTGCTCGGGCGTCAAATTGGTTTCGAGCGCCAGCTCAGTCATCCCGATAATCCCATTCATCGGCGTCCGGATCTCGTGACTCATGTTGGCCAGGAACTCGCTCTTTACCCGCGCCAGACTCTCGGCTCTCCCCTTGGCCGCGCCTAGCTCGGTGTTGGCGCTCGTAAGCTCCAGAGTGCGCACCGCTACCTGCTGCTCCAGGTTCTCACGATGGCTCTCCAGTTCCAGGTCGCGCACCTGAATCTGCGCCAGCATGTCGTTAAACGAGGTGATCAGGACACCGGTCTCGTCATTGCCGTGCGCGGCTGCGCGGGCGGAATAATTCTTGCCGGTTGAAATCTGCCGCGCTATAGCCGCTAACTCGAGCAGCGGCCCGGAAATACGCTGTTGGAGCCTGGCCGTGAACAGCAGTGCGGCCAGGAATGAGCACGCGATGGCCAGTATCGTGCCGCCTTCATTCCGTTTCATGTGCGCGTATGCAGTTTGCAGGCTGCAACGAAGATGAATGGTCCCGATATTCTCACCGTCCAGCAGGATCGGGCGCTCGAGTACTAGACTATCGCCCTCGAAAGAATAGCCGGCCCGCCGGAGTTCAATCGAACTGGACGCGGCTCCGAGCCGCACGTAGCGCGCAAAAAGCGAGCCGTCTTTGCCGAAGACCGCCGCCCCGACGATGCGTTTATCCGCCCGCAGAGCCGACAGGGTCTCCTCGGCGGCCTGACGGTCCTGAAAGGTGAGGGCCGCGGTCGTATTGGCTCCAATGACTTCGGCTAGGGTGGAGATCTCGCTCAGCGCTTCCTTGCGGAGGTCCATCGACATGAAGACCAATAGCGCCACCGAAGCCAGCACTAGGGCGATGCTTCCCGTCGCAACGATCAGCAGCGTCAGCTTGCGGCGGATGGGGAGATCCTGGAACCAGCGATTCACGGCCTTTTCCTCAGCTCGCCGGACTGATGCACCACTTCCGCCAGTTGCAGCAGCTTGGAGCTCATGCGCACCCCGTTGCGATTCACCGCGTCGATGTTGACGGCAAACCGGATCTTGTCCGCCTTCTTGGTGAGCTCGATCATTCCGCCATGCCGCGCGAACTGATCCAGATCGCTGATGGAGAGGACACCCGCCCCGGCAAAGGCCTCCAGCACTTCATCCATCCGTTTCTTCTCCGCGACGCCGATGAAGGCGATATCACAGCGCTGCGCTCGCTGAGGACCGTCGGCTTGCAGGGCAACCAGCGCGCGGCCGTTAATGGTCTTCCCCACCAGACTCTGCGTCAAAGTAGAGAAGAGACGTTCGTCACCGAAAACGCAGAATGTCAGGCTGCCGATCGATCCGGCGGAGCGCGTATCGCTCGGCCACTCGACGAACTTGGCGAAGTTGTAGAGAAGGGCCGCCTTCACCTGCAGCTCAAGCGAGTCCGCCCGGGGATCGGCAGCGTGCGCCGCGACCGCCAGCGATGCTGCCAGCGCCAGGCCGGTCACGAGCGGGAAGAGACGCCAGGGAACGGCCCCGGATCGCTCCCGGCCATGGATCAGAATCGCTATCAACCATCGCCACATCAAGCGTTGCTCCGCCTGCTGCCGTGGCGCCCGCTGGGCAGCATCCTCGCTGTCGTTGGGCCTGACAGCACTGTCAAAACGAGCGCCGCTATTGAAAAAAATCTCCATTCACCAGCGCGGGCCTGCGCGAAATCCGAGCGGCTGCGCCACCTCCATTCAGAATTCGACGCAATTCGATGAATTCTTTAGGCTTGTCTGCGGTCCGGCCGTGGCCGCAGGCGAGCGCCGGCCCACGTGACTTGCCAAGCGCCCGTGGTTTTCGTACCTTAGAGCCTTCCGGGGGTGAGATGGCATTTTGTACCAAGTGCGGGGCCCAGGTCCAGGGGCCGTTTTGCGGAACTTGCGGCACGCCGGCCGCCGCCGTTAGTGCTTCGCAGCCGGGGGCCGGTCTACCGCCGGACCCTGGCCTACAGCCGGGCGGTGCTGCGCCTCCGCCGGTTCCGCCGCCAGCGCCTGCATTCGTCCCGCCAGTCAGCGCCGCCGCGCCACAAAAAACCAGCGCGGTGGTCTGGATTATTGGCGGCTGCGGCGGGTTAGTAGTGCTGGCGGCCCTCGTCGGCGGCATGGCCATGTACTTCATCGCGCACAAGGCCAAGCAAGCCGCCCACATGCTCGAGAAAAATCCCGCGCTGGCGGTGACCCGGATGCTCGCCGCCGCGAATCCCGATGTGGACGTCGTTTCCACCGACGAAGACAAAGGCACCATCACCGTGCGCGACAAAAAAACCGGCAAGACCATGACCATGAACTTCGCCGACGCCCAGAAAGGCAAGTTCGTCTTCGAGCAGGATGGCCAGAAGGTCCAGATGGAAGCGCATGGCGAAGGGGATAAGGGCACGCTGGAAGTGAAATCCAGCGAAGGCTCAATGAAGTTTCAGGCGGGCGCCGGCTCCGAAAAGCTGCCGGACTGGCTCCCCGCCTATCCCGGCTCCGCGCCGCAGGGCGCGTTCTCCATGCAGAACCCCAAGGAAACCACGGGCAGTTTCAGCTTCGTGACCAAGGATTCGATCGAACAAGTGATGCGCTATTACGAAGACGCGCTGAAGAAGGCGGGTCTCAAGGTCACGTCCAATACCATGCAGCAGGACGGCAAGACTAACCTCGGAATCGTCACCGGCGAAGACGCGGGCAGCAAGCGAAAGGCAGCCGTCAACGCGACGGCGTCAGCCGAGGGAATCAACGTAGGCGTGACCTTCACGGCGCCGCGGTAACCTGCCGCCTGGTCAGGCTGCGGAAAAACGTGTTCAGAGCGAGGGAGATAGGAGATAGAGCGGTTCAAAACTGCCCTCCTAGAGATCGGATCGCAAAATCTCCGGCCGAAAATCTCAACACAGATCGCCTGAGTTGGGAAAAAATGTGAGAAGCCACAGATGAAGGAGAAATGCGAATGAACTTCAGCTCCCGCCGTGTGAGCTATGTTTTCCTTTGCGTGGTCCCGTTCCTCGCAATCGCGTTCGGGGCCCCGCGCGCCCTTCGCGTACCGGGCCTCTATCAGGCGATCGGAGGCGCGCTCTTTGCTGCGGTCCTAATTGCGGCATGGATACTTGGTGCGCGGGCGATCAGAAGCGGCGCGGAAGGGGAGCAAGGGCTCGCACTTGCTGGCATTTTTCTTCTCGTGCCATTTGCGCTCGTTTCGCTCCTCTGGGTCGGCCTTGGTCCCCCCTGGGTCGCAACTCCGCCAGAGAACTTGATGCGCTATCTCGTGCTCCTTGCCAGTTCGATCGCCGTATCGGGTGGGTTCGTCGTTCTCAAGGATGCGCTCAGCGAAGCCGGTGAGCGCTACTATTCGACTCTCGGATTCGCCGCAATGATGCTCGCCGGCCCGGCGTATCTCATCTTTATGAGCTTTGCACTTGGAGCCTACGTTGTGAAGGTGCGCGCTGGGCAGGTGCCCCCAGCTATTGTCTCGCTGGGTGGCGTGCTCGACATCCTGCTTTTTGTCGCGTGCGTTCTGACGTATCTCGCGACCACAGCGTTCGCCGCATCCTTCGGACGAATCCGCTGGCTTGGGCGCGGCGCGACCCGCGCCTATGTAGCTGCGAACCTCATTGCGTTGCTGTGCCTTGTGATGAGAGGTATGCCATTCCCGGACCCCGCGGATCTTTCCACCCCCTGGTACACCCGTCCCGGTTTCGTCGCCGGGATCCCAGCCGTCCCATTCATCATGCCGTTCCTGTTGGGAGTCGTTTTATTGCGACGCGCGGGTGATAAGCAACCGTGACGAACGCGGCTTAACGAAGATTGCGCGCCTTAACCCCTCTCAACGCACTTGCGCGGCCTTCAGTTGCTTCTTTTCCGCATCGGTGATCTTCGTATCCGCCACATCCAGATAAGCCAGGCGCGCCATGGCGTTGAGATACGGCACCGCGGCATCGTCCACGCGCTCGGCCTTCCACAGCACGAGCTTGCGCAGCGCCGGCAGGCTGCTCAGCAGCCCGATGCCTTTCGATGTCACGCGCGTCCCGCCCAAATCGAGCGCTTCGAGCGCCGTCAAACCGCGAAGTTTGGCCACCCCGAGATCGGTAATCTTCGTACCTGCCAGATTCAGTTCGCGCAGATGAACCAGGCTCGCGACGGCGTCCAGACTCTCATCGGTCACCGAAGCCGACCATAGGCCCGAGTCGGTCCGCTGCTGGCCGTGCAGATCGAGCCGCACCAAATCGGGCAGCAGCTTCAGAAATTGCAGGCCCGCATCGGTGATCTTGTTGCCCCCCAGCACCAGTTCTCTAAGGTTGCTCAAGCCAGAGAGGTGATCCAGCCCATTGTCGGTGATTTGCGTGAAGCTCACGTCAAGCGCCGCGAGCGATGTGACGGTGGCCAGGTGTTCGAGCGCCGTATCCGTGATTTTCGTGCCGCGCAGGTTGAGGCGCTGGAGTTTCTTCCAGCCCTTCAGATGCGCGATGCCGGCATCGGTGATGTGTTCCGCGTAACCGAGATCGAGTTCACTCACCGAAGCCAGCTGCGCCAGTCGCTCCATACCGAAGTCTGTGATGTTCGTGTGCGCAAGATCGAGACGCGCCAGGCGCGGCAGTCCAGCCAGACGCGCGAGATCGGTATCGGTGATCCAGGCCGCACGGAAATTGACGGCCGTCGTGCGCCCGGCGTCGTCGCGTTCCACCGTGCCTCCCTGCGAAGCGATCCACAGGGCGACATCGGATTCCTTGGATTCGGCGGCGTAACCGGGGTGACCGAAGATCGCCGGAAAGAGGGTCGTCGCCAACAGAATCGACGCAAACAGAAGGAACGCCGCGCCCATTTTAGCTACCTCTCCGGTTGGGAAGGCTGGAATCCCGGTCCCACACGATCTTGCATTGCGGCAGCGCCGCGGCCAGCGCGTGATAAGCATTCTCGGTGACTAGCGTGTGGTAGAGATTTAATAGTTTCAACGATGCCATCGATTGCAACTGCTCCGCTCCCGCATCCGTGATCCCGGCGCTATCCAGCCGGAGCTCGGCGAGCGGCAACAATTTCAGATATGCCATGCCTTTATCGGTCACGGAGGTGTAATCCAGATCCAGCCGGCGCAGCTTCGTCAGGCCGGCGAGCGATTCGAGCGCGGCATCGTTCACGGGCGTGTGAATCACGTCGAGCTCGGTCAGATTCCCGAGGCGCGCGATATTTTTGAAGCCTTTCTCCGTGAAGCGGTTGTAGTTGAGCGACAGTTTGGTCAGGCTGGCCAGCGCGCCGACATGCCCCAACCCTAGGTCGCCGACATCCGCGCCGGTAAGATCGAGCTGCTCCAGCTTCGTGAGGCGCTGCAATTGCGCCAGGCCGGCGTCGGAGATCTCGCTATAACTCAACCACACGCCGCGCAAATTTTCGAGCGCGACCACGTGCCCGAGGCCGCCATCGTTGAGCGCCGTGCCGGTCAGATCCAGCTCTTCGAGCACCTCGAGCGGCCGCAGCGCATCTAAACCCGGGCCCTTCACCAGGGTGTACGCCAGGCTCAAGCGCCGCAGATTCACCAGCGCCCCAAGCCGCGCCAGGCCGGCGTCCGAAACCGTGGTGTTGTTGAGACTGATGTCGGTGAGGTGTGTCAGCCGCGCGAGGTGTTCGAGCCCGGCGTCGCCGATTTCGGTGGCGTTCAGATTGAGTTTCTCGAGATCGGATGCTCCGGCCAGTTTTCCGAGCAACCCGTCGGTAACGGGCGTCGAAGCAAGCGTGATCTCGACGACCTTGCCGTCGCGTTGAACGGTCTTGCCGCCCATGGC